>Ga0210409_10008500_pt1 | contig 10447 bp, 13 predicted proteins | sample IncBWH17MmetaG_FD_161649 | JGI IMG/M metagenome (GOLD analysis project Ga0210409, IMG submission 161649) | Forest soil microbial communities from Barre Woods Harvard Forest LTER site, Petersham, Massachusetts, United States - Inc-BW-H-17-M | ecosystem: Environmental > Terrestrial > Soil >...
CGCCATACCTCGCGAGAATGCAAGGAAAACTATGGTTTTTTGACTTTTAATAAATAAAGTCCGTTCTCGCACTTTCCTTCACCGCACCATCAGAAATGCGCTATAACTCACGCCCTCATCGCTACGGGCATGTCTAGGGGACCCTCCGAACCCTGATTTTGACTCTTCAATGAAGTTTTACCTGCTTAGGAGATAGCAAATGCCTTCCGAAGAGGGCTAGATACTATCAGCACGAAAAACTATCAGCACGAAAACACAGACTATCAGCACGAAAACACAGCCAGGCGCGACAGATTCAGTTTTGTAGTTTTGACGGTTTTGTTCCGAACATCGTTCTACAGTTGCATAAGAGTAGGCATACTGGGATTCAGCACTAGCGCCGCACGTGAAGAAACATGAGGCATTTGAGGACGGTCTTCCGCCATGAAAATTCGGAGTGGACGAGCTTCTTTAATCTCCATAAGCCAGATTGCCACTTTTGCGGGATCGTAATCACCAGTCGTGAACCCCGCCCGGCTATGGATTCGAGCAAGAGTTCGCCGTCAATTGAACGGACACTCTCTCTGATTACCAGTGGACCTCTGCCATCCGCTTCCAGGTCGGCTTGCGAGAAGCATCCTGAGAACGGGAACCCGCGGCCATCATCCTCAATAATGAGTCGCAAACGGCCATCGCTGCGATCAAGCTTGATCAGGACATGGCTTGCGCCGCTGTGTTTTCGCACATTCACCAGTCCTTCCTGAACAATGCGAGCGAGAGCGTCGCAAACTAGCGGCCGGAGACCGGTGACACTCGATTCGCACACAAGCTGTGCTGCAATGCCGGTTTCGCGTTGGAATCTCTCTACCACCTCCGTGAGGTGAGCACGCAGGTTCTTGGTGTCTATGTCCAGCGGTTTCATCTGCTGCGTCAACTCGCGCAGCTTGCGCGCTTCCTCCAACAGGAGGTCATGGATTCGACCCAATTCCAGCGAAACGGTCGCTGCCTGTGAACCGGAAGGGCGGCGCAGGACGTCCAACTGCATCGCCACGGCGATCATCGACTGCAGCGCACCATCGTGCAGTTCACCGGCGAAGCGGCTGCGTTCCACTTCCGCGCGCAGCTGCTTTTGCCGTTCCGCTAGGTAGCCGATCAGCCATCCCATAACCAGCAGATACACAGAACGCATAAACAGGTGTTTTGGTTCAAGCTCGACCATATCGATTCCCAACTGGTGCCAATGGTGGCGGAACAGAAAGGCTTCCACGGAGCGGAGGAGTCCCAGGTGTACGGCAACGCTCTCTAGCCAGAGCAGAATAACGGAGGCGACAGCAGTGCCGACCGTCTCCCGTAAGCCCCATCGGTAGGCAGCAGCAGCCAGCACAAATATAAAGAAAAGAAAGAACGGATTCCCAGTTCCAGTGGCGAATGCGGAGATTAATGCCGGCCACACCAAATCCGCAGCGTGAACGAGAGACCGAAACGCAGGGGTGGAGTGTTTACGAAACCGGAGCAGGAACATAACCACGGTGCCGTGGATGATGTAGATGCCCAGCAGCCAGTGCGCCCACCAGGAGATCTGGGTGGGATCCATCCAGATGGCAAATAGTGCAGAAATTGCAAGGGCTAATCGGGCGGTGGCCAACCACCGCTCAACGCGGCGAACTTCGCCCGGGCCCATTGGAGCCTGCAGTTTCTGAAAGGACCGTTTCTGAGGTAGCGAGTACACAACTGAGTACAGCTTCCACGCATACTATGGGAGACGACACGTCGACGCAAGGACTCTCAAAGCGCTGAACCAGCCTGTCAAATATAGTGATAAGAGTAGCTCCGCATTTTGTACTCAATGCCGGAGGGGGAAATGGTTCGGGTTTGTTAGTATTCTTAAATGAGTAATTTTACATCGATACTGAATCAACTAGAACAGGAACGCACCCGTCTCAGTTCCCAGCTAGAAGCGCTCACCAAGGCACTGTCAGCGCTCAAGTCAACGACCCATCACATTGCGAGAAGAATGTCCGCAGCTGGTCGTGCACGAATCGCAGCTGCGCAACGTGCTCGTTGGGCGAAGGCCAAGGGCCGGAAGGTTGTCTCGATCGCCAGCAAGAAACGGCGCAAGATGTCAGCGTCCGCAATTGCTCGGATTCGAGCAGCTCAAAAAGCGCGCTGGGCGAAGTGGCGAAAGCAACAGAAGAAGATGGCGTAATCAAGCAGGGGGCTTTCCGTTTTTTAGTTCGCCAACTTTGACAGAAACGGCACCGCTGGACGCCTACGTGATTTCAAAGAACTTGACGGGTTTTTTATAAATCTTCGCGAGGTGGAGCAATTCCACAAAATCCACCCGCCGCTCCCCAGACTCTGATTTTGATACGAACGACTGGGGGCGGGAAACTAGTTTGGCAACCTCTGCCTGAGTGAGACCAGCATCGAGTCGGGCTTGCTTCAGGCGCTTCAAAAACTGCCGGTATTCGCGAATATAAGTCTTCGTCTTCAGGAGCCGCCTCGATACCTACGAGGCCGCTTTTATCGTGGGCGCTATCGATATCCCAAAATCGAATATTGCGAATGCTCTTTCCTGCCCATACCATCAAGACGTTTAGGCGTGTTCCACTCGTAATGGGATCACCCTGGGAGGACAAAAGCATGTTTTGTGAAGGTTGCGGCAAACCTTTGAATGAAAAGGCACAATTTTGTCCGAATTGTGGAGCTGAAACGTCGATCAGGGAGGCCGGTGCGCCGGCGATACAAAGCCTCGGAACACCAGAACCGCAGCGAAAAACCGGCAAGCGCTACGTCTGGCTGTTCTTGCTCTTAATCCCGATTCTGTTCAGTGCATTAAACGCGATACCAGCTACCGTTCTGACGATCACAATTTTCGGGTGGCTCTTTGTTTATCAGTACGCTGGGGTTCGCCGACGAACAGCCTTGGCGCTAACGGGCGCTGCCGTCGTTGCCGCTTCAACGATTCAGATCCTCCAGCGGTCTTCAGAACCGCGTACTGCCGGTACTCCAGTTGTCAGTGCTGTTCCAGTCTCGGCTTGGAAGCCAAACTCACCTGCTCCGCAATTCACGATTTATCGAGCAAAAGCGAACATGCCTGTTTCTGTCCTCGTTCCTGTGGCTTCCACAGACGATGAATTGAAAGAGCTGCTGTGGTTTTTCCGGAATAAGGTAAAGATGAAGGAATTCAAAGAATTGGGTATTGAAAAGGCAGCCCAAACACAATGGGGTAATGACAGGTATCTTTCAGGGCTACTTGCGGTGTACCGTGGCTCGAAGTGTGCGGCGGAAGAGTTCACGGCCGGGAATGGACCCTGCGGGAAAGGCGACCACGACGATGCTTACTACCAATGGGGGCTTGAGGGTGATCCGAACAAGGATGTAGGGTCAATTCGAGCAAACGGAAGTTTCGTTACTGTGTTCGACTTCCATGACGGGTGGAAACTGCCTTCGGAAGTCCAGGCGGAACTGGACAAGCGGGAGCAACTGGAACTCGAAACACGACAGCAATTCGCACGAGAACTTCAGCAGCGGGTGACGGCAATGGGCTTTGACATGAATCTGCGAGTACATGGTGAGGGTATAAACGAAGGACGGCTCCTGAATGTAGAATCAGAGATGTTTAAGGACACAAACGCTCGGGTGCGATTTATCAATGACATCTTGCCACAATGGAAGACCGATCTCTGCAAAGCCGGATTCCGCCTCGTCAGAGTCACGCAGGGTGGAACTTTTGATGAAGGCCGAGAGTACGCTCTTGGGTGCACGATTCATTAGCCCGATTTGCTTATTTATTTTCGCTCTTTCACTGTACAGCGCAACCATCATTGATGTCAGCCCCATACGACTACTACCGCTACCTGGGCGACCCAACAAATAAGGCCGCAACCTGCCCGGAGGCCTAGCAATTCTACCCGCTTCCTTCCGCAAAAAGCGCGGCAAGTAACACCCAGAGTGATGACTCAACTTCGGCCAATGCAAGGCGGGAGCGAATCCTCGGTGCTTCTGGGCACAATGACGCCGTTATCTCCCACCTGCGATCTAGGCTGGCCAATTGCATTCATTGAGTGACCGTTCAAACGTGCAGTTAGGACGTTTTGCAGTTTTGGTACTTTTGAACGTGTGATGGGCAAAATTGGTGCAATCATCGTACTCCAGCATCTCGCAATGTTTGGTATGTCCTCGACACACTGAGTTCTCTAGGTGGATCGCTATCACGAACGATTAGGTGGCCGTTCACATCGATTGCCAAGCCGGCACAAATATATACAAGGATGACCATGCGGCTTATCGTCAGAATGGAAACGTACCTTTGAGTGTTCTCCGCCGCAACGTTTTCCCGCAGGAAATCTCCAATGCGGACTTGGAAAATTGTATCCAAGTTTCTCTCCTGCTTCAGCATGGGAAGCGTAAATGATGACGATAGCGCCCTCATTCCACGACGTTTGAAGCGTTTGAACTTGTCGGGTTCATTCACGGCGAATTTCCCAACCTGAAAAATGCTGTCCCAATAGTTCCCTTCAAACTCTGACACTTCCAACTTCAAATGGCCGAGTTTTTCCAGAAATGGTTCAAAGGTGGCCAGGAATGGTAAGCCGTATACTGCGCCATTGAGAGCCAATACTGTTTCGTTGAGGAGTTGCGAAGCTCTGCTTAGCGCGTGATTAGTGTCTACCACCCGGTTAAGGTGATCACTATACGCCGATACTTCTCGCGAAAGATAATGTTGAACGAAGGATGATTCGAGTTCCAATCCCACTCGAAATGTCGAGTAGTGATAACCATGATCCGGATACAGATCAGCGATAACCTCATCACGCTCCCAATGATCGTCGTATCTGATCATCGGATCTCTGAGTGGTTGCGTCTTTCCCAGCCAAGGGTTCCCCCAAAACGCGCCAAACCACCTTTCCAAAAAGCCATCAGGCCAGGGTGCGAGGACGGGCGATGAATCCGTCTGATCCTCAAAGACGTCAGACCATAGTTCAAGAGTGCGGGATGAATCGTCTTCGTCTGCCATCTCGATCTCAGAATCCGCAGTCCGAACTTCCTCACTCCCATCTTCCCCTACCGAACCCGATTCGGCTGATCCCGGATCCTCGTAACCGTCACGATCATCATCACGCATTCGCATACCCCTGCAATGCAGTTGGACTTCCCTGAAGAATTTAAGCATAGGAAATCCCAAAATTCGCGGCTTTTTCGTCTTGTCCCGATTGAAAAGTGCTCGTTTTTGCATTTTTTGATCTGAATCGTTCGAATCGTGCAAAAGCACCGTTTATAAGGCTCGCAGAGGCCATGGAAAGTGGCTTAAGGCATCGCGCAATTTCCGTAACCCCTCGGAAAGGAGAAAACCAGAAATGTGTCGCACTGATTTCTGCGTGACAAAGGACCACATAGGAAGAAAAACGATCAGAGTCTATGGGCGTCGGGTACGTCTGCCGTTTCGGGTCCGGACAGAAGACGTCGGACGACGGATTTGCTTTGCTGCCGACGGCACTGTGCAGCTCACCGATATAGAGATAACTGCGGAGCGTTATCCACACATCCACGCAATCTGCAGTTCGATCAACCTAAGTCCGGTTCAACCTGTAATGCACAGGCTGTACGCCATAGGTGACCCGGAGCATGAATATGAAGTTACGCCCTGGTTCGCCACCATTACCGACTTGGAGAAATGGTGTAGCCGCAACTTTGGTGCCTATTTCCCACAAATCAGGATGGCCCAGTAAAGACTCTTAAATTCACTCTGCTGACAATGGAGGAAGTATGGACTTACGAATGGTACTCGCTTTCATTCGATCCACAGATGTTGTGACCTGGGACTCGATGATCAACGAGATGAACGCGACACGCCGGTTGCGAAACGTAGAAGCAGCGAAGAACTTTGATTTAGGCGATCCGGTTGTCTTTGAAATCCCCAACCGGAGGAACCGACTCGAAGGCCGCGTCATACGCATTACTCGCGGTGGGCGACTAGTGCTTGCCGTTTCTGCGAACGATGGTGGTCTTCCGCAACGGGTCAACGTCCCCGCGAGCTACGTTAAGCGTGTCGCATGAACACCCACTTCGTCCCAAAGTGCGGTTGGACCGCGTCCAATTCGTATGTTGGGCGGGTCGGGGATGGAAACCGCCCAACCTTCCCGGTTTCAAGGTGGTGTTCGATCGCCGCATACCTCAGCGAGGAAAGACGCCGACATATGGACGCTGTCGGCTTTACCGCAGCACGACCGACGACACGAGAGTTCTTTGGCACTATCAGCGACAACGCGGATGGCTAAAGCCGTGGAAGGTGACACTGGTTGCAGACGACAACCGGGGCCTGCGACCTGCGGATGTGCACATTGTCATGAGGCATTGCAAGTTCGTCCGGATTCTCATTGTTGAGCTGGCCTTGGATTTCGATGAGTCAGTGATGGACCACAGATTCGTGCGACGCCATGCGATTTTCGGGAAAAGCCGCCGGCGGCAGAAATCCTGATAACCCGGTAGTGCACTACGGGTCTCGGAAAGGACCCAAACTGATACGGATTTACAGGAAGGAGGAGTTGGACGTCTTTCGTATCGAAGGTGAGTTTCACTCGTCCTTCCTAAGGTTGCATGGGATCGACTCCGAGCACGACATCGGCTCTGTGGCGGATGAGTTCTGTCCAGCTCACATTCGGTTCGTCGAGATCGATTGGAAGAGATTACGAACGTACGTCAGAAAGAAGCATGACAAGGAACAGGCGGCAAAAATACTGGCATCTGCGAGGAAACGGGAGTCGTCGATTCGGCGTGTTACTCGTTACCTCCGGCGTAAGGGCATTCTCAACGTCCACAGATTTTATCGGCCTCTGTCCATCAACAAACAGATCAAGCGTGCGCTCGAGCGATGGTCTACGGACTACGACTACGAGTGGCAAATGGCGAGGATGAAAACTGATCGCCGCGAGAGGTAACGCCGGCAGCGATTTATCGACTTAATGGAATTCTTCTGATGACCACGCGAGAACGTAAAACGTTAACGAGGGAAGCGCGCAAGCTGTTGGGGTCGCCTGATCTGTTTCGCAAGCACCTCGACGCTATGCAGCGCAATGGCCTAGTCGGCGAGGAGCCCAACGCCACCATCGTGCTTGTTACGGGCGTATCCAGGCTTCTTCAAAAACCACTGAATCTGACCGTCAAAGGCCCGAGTTCAGCAGGTAAGAATCATCTGATCAAGTGCGTACTTTCGCTATTCCCAAAGGACGCAGTCCGAGAGATCACGAGCACATCAGCCCACGCGTGGCATTACTCAGAAGACGACTTCAAACATCGAGTTCTGTATCAGCAGGAGCTTGACCTCAAGTCAGCAGCCATGCGGCAAGTCCGTCAGTTTATCAGCGAAGGTCGTCTCATCCGTACTACGACGGTGAAACGTAACGGCCGATTTGTTACCGAGCGATTTGTCGCGGAGGGGCCGATTGCCGCTATTTCAACCACGACGAAACTTCAGCTTGCGATCGACGAGGAAACGCGCCACTTGTCTCTCTTCGTCGATGAGACACGGGAGCAGACCCGACGCGTACTGGGCGCTGCCTTCCGCCAAACGTCGCCTTTGTCGGAAGAGGAGATCAAAGTTTGGAAGCAAGCTCATCGGCTATTAGAGCGCCGTGCGACAGAGGCTACGATCGTTTTCCCGAGTTGGGTGGCGGCGATCAGTGATGCCGCGTACGACCAGAATATTCGCATGCGACGCTACATGACCGCCTTCGCCACCGCATGCGAGGCGGTCGCCCTGATCCGCTCATTCCTCCCTGGTCACTATGACGTGCGCAGGCACAGAATCGAAGTCCATTTCTCGGATTTCGCCGTGGCCGCACTCCTTTTCGTCCCAACTTTTGAAGAAAGCCTGCACCGAGGGAAGGAGGAAGAAACGGACCGAACACGAGCACTGGTGGATCGTCTCGTAGCACGTACGAAAGCAAAAGGGGTTGGCCGTCGGGATGTCCAGAAAGAGCTCGGAATCTCAAAAGACAAAGCGTACCGACTGCTTCGCGACGCATTAGATGCGGGGGTGATTTACCGAAGCAATAAGCCGGAAAAGGGCAACGCGAAGGTCTATCGCCCCACCAAGTGGCCGCGCTTCATACCCGACCCCGAGGCTCTATTCCAAAAACTGCCCGAGATTGGTAAGAGGGTGCGATTCGTCCATCCCCTGACCGGAAGGAAGATCGTGTACCGCCGTGAGAAAGACTAGGTTTTTTCGGTTTTGCAAGTTTTGTTGAAAGGAACGGCAAATTTAACGGAGAGGTAGTTCATGGCCTGCGAATACGACACGAACGATCGCCTCTTAACCGTACAAGAGGTGTCCGCATTGACCCGATTGGCTGTCGGTACCCTGTACAGGCTCTCTTCAGAGCGACGAATCCCCACCATTCACCTTTCACCTCGGTGCATTCGCTTTCGACTATCGGACTTGCACCGTTGGATACAAGAGCACGCTGAGGAAGCGAGTAACGACTAGACGACATCACGATGCAAACGAGGCGCAGCGGTGTCTTTGCTGCATCGTGGAATTCGAATACTTCAAAGGAGACGGAATGAATGAGAAGAAGGTAGACAGTGACAAGGCTCGTTATATCGCAATTCTTCAAGAGTATGACTGGGATTGGTGGGGTCGTCTCTCGCTTCCGCCAAGCCGACGGTTTCCCCACCGAATTTTAGACGAATTTGAGGATTGGTTGGACGACCTTAAATCGGCACAAGGGGAGGAGGATTTCAGATGGGCAAGAACGTATGAACGGGGCCGTCGAGGTGACGATGACACTCTCCGTATCCTAGTCGGAGGTCTTCAGAGCCAACGAGACCGTTGGAGAGCACGATGGTCGCAAGACCCGTTAATGTCGCGGCTCCATCATTTCAATAACCGACACAGCCGTGATGCCATGGATTACCTCCTTGGCTTGATGGACAAGAACGGAAAGGTGAACATCAAATATCACCTCAGACCGCGGCGGGACTGAAATGTTGAAGGAGTCCGATCGAAAATATCAGCCTCCAACAGCAGATTTCTTTTCGGGACGTTCTAACCCAGATTCGCTTGTGGAAACCGAAACAAGTTGTACTAAAGCGTTTCTTCTCTGCTCCTCTGCCTACACGAGGAAACAGCGCCGCGAAATTTAGGTAAGTCGTAAAACTACAAACCCAGTTGCAAGCGGTTTGTGCTCTGGCAAGACCCCATTTTCAGTGGAATTTCTCGGTCACGTTTGCAATCGGGGTTCAATGACCTTCTAATCTCTCCCCACTTGGAGGTGCCAATGAAGGTCAAACGTGCCGCGCTGTATCTCAGAGTGAGTACTGGAGAGCAAAACACTGGGGCTCAGGAGCGGGCTCTACGGGAATACGTTCAGCGTCGAGGTTGGAACTTGCAGCAGATCTATCGAGACCAGGGTGTCTCCGGTGCCAGTTCGAACCGTCCTGCTCTTAACGACCTGTTGAAAGCATGCCGCCGTGGATCAGTCGACGTGGTCGTGGTTTGGAAATTCGACAGATTTGCGCGGTCGCTGAAGCAACTCATGTCGGGACTCGAAATGTGCAGAGCACTTGGAATCGATTTCGTTTCGGTGACCGAAGCTGTAGATACCTCGCTGCCAGCCGGTGAACTTTTATTCCAGCTGATAGGAGCCGTTGCTCAATTTGAGAGATCGCTGATCGGAGAGCGAGTGAAGTCAGGATTGGCGAACGCTCGGGCCAAGGGCAAGGTACTGGGCCGGCCACCACTTCGGAAGCTGACTACCGGAGAAATGCGTGAGCTCAGACAGCAGCGTGTACGGGACAAGGTACCGTTCAGAGTCCTTGCCGAGATGTTTGGGATCTCGGTGTTTAGTGCACACCGCTTGTGCAGCAGGCGAGGACGATGACACCGATCAAGCAACCTTGCTCTCCAGCCTGCCGATCCTGGCTAAACTTGGCGCCCAAACCAAGTCTCCTGGAGCCCAGGGGCAAACCCGGTCCCAACCTTCCGAAGAGCCACCCCAACCACTTTCGAAGACTTCCAATAAACCATTTAATGTCTTATATTTACACAAAAATACTCGTAAACTATTGCAAACATTACACTTACATAGATGCATCGATAAACTATTGCAAACAAACTACTTACTATAAAGACTGCGCCATTTGCGTTTTGACGCAATCCAAGGGGGCTACCCTACCAAATCCCCTACCCCCCTTACTCGGCTTCGCCTCAACCTTCGCCTGCATCGCCCCGGGTGGACCGCCAGCCCACCCTAACCCTCGATTCCCAACCCCCTCACGCCTAGCCAAAACAACACGCCGCACATCCACCTTGGTCCCCGCCCAAAATCATCAGCTCCATCCCAAGGGCGCAGAACCCCACTTAGTCAAGCCACTAGCCCTCCTGGAGCTCCGGTAAATGGGGGTTTACCGCAGACGCTACCGTGGAGGCAAGAGTCGGATTTGGTGGATTAGTTATGTCGTCGGT
>Ga0210409_10008502_pt1 | contig 10445 bp, 12 predicted proteins | sample IncBWH17MmetaG_FD_161649 | JGI IMG/M metagenome (GOLD analysis project Ga0210409, IMG submission 161649) | Forest soil microbial communities from Barre Woods Harvard Forest LTER site, Petersham, Massachusetts, United States - Inc-BW-H-17-M | ecosystem: Environmental > Terrestrial > Soil >...
GGTAGCATGGGTGCCGTACTGGTCGATGAGGGATTTTTTTTGCTCTCTGGCTAGCACTAACCTGGTGCACTCCTGTCTAATTTTTCAATTGTTTTGTAACGTTTATGAGGTTAACACGTTGGTGGGAGGAGTGTAAAGGCAGAGCCTGTTCACCACAGAGACACAGAGGCACAGAGGGAACCTTGGATCTTATTCTAGGCGGGAGTAGATATATGACGGGAAAGCAGCAGGTCGAGTCGCCACTGCACAAACTGCCCGACAACTGTTCGTTGGAAGACATCCAGTATCACCTTTCTGTGCTGGAAAAGGTACAGCGCGGGCTGGACGAAGCCCGAACCGGCGGCACGCTTTCGCAGGAAGAAGCGGAAAAGCGGCTCGGCAAATGGCTCACCGAGTAGAACTGCCCCACTCAAGCCAAAGAACGGCTTGAATGGGCCACGCGCCCAGTTTTGTGTGTAATTCAGATTTGCGCTAGGAATGGGTGGGCCGCCCGCCCGCGATTTTGTGTCTGGGACAATCGGCTTCAGATGCGCCGTGATTTCGCCGGCAACCGCGCTACAACAAATCAGGGTTCGAATCCATGAGACGAAGTAATTTCGCATTGCGGCTGCAGCCCTCTTTGCTCGATGAGTTGCGCAAGGCTGCCGAAGCGGAAGGCGTAGCCGTCAATCAGCTCATCAACGTGGCAGTGGCGGAAAAGGTTTCCGCCTTGCGCACCGAGACCTACTTTCGCGAAAGGGCACGGCGTACCGATCGGGTCGAGACGCTGCGGATTCTCGCGCGCGCGGGAAAAGGAAATCCTCCCATGAAGGGCGATAAGCTGCCCACGAATTGGCAGAAGAAACCAGGCCGGAAAGCCGCCAATGGGAGGGATTCAGTCAGCAAACGTGGGCAAAAGAAAAAAGCTGCTTCTAAGTAAACGACGGTTTTAGAGTAAGGATTCAATTTTGTCAAACTGCTGATGCCATGCAATTTTGGATAAGATTTTCACGATGAGCGGAATCCCCACTTCAGTTACTGTGACCTTTGTTTTCCCGCCCGATTCAGTGAACTCGGTAATCACCATAATTTCGTTCGGCCAATGACCAGGAACCGGTGCTTGCGAGCCCGGAATTGCTCTGCCGGTCGCATCGGAAAACGACATAGTGGACACGATTCTGCTATTCGGAAGGACCTCCTTATAGACGCCTGTGTTCCAAAACATTTCCCCCTTCGGAGACTTCATTGACCAGAGAAAGGTCCCGCCTACTCGTAGGTCGTTCCTGATGATTGGCGCGGTAAAATCCTTGGGGCCCCACCACTTCTTGATGAAGTCAGGATCATTCCAGACCCGCCACAACTTATCGGGGGAAGCGTTGAAGGTTCGCTCAAAGGAACCGGTCGTATTGACCCTTAGGGCAACAAAGATGAGTACGGCCAGGGCTAACACAGTGCCGGCGAATATTTTGTAGATCACCCTAAGTCTCCTTTATCCCCTCCTCCTGAGTGGATGTGAGCAGCTTTGCGAGCCTGTCGTAGCTAGCCAAGGCCGCGCTCCATGGGGGGCTGGCCCAGCTTTTCGTTCTTATCTTACTCCGACGGGTGCCCTGCCCCTTGTCCCTCCGGTTTTTGGAGGGACAGGGCGGGGGATTCTCTATCTTGGTGATTACCTAAAAACCCCGCCCTCTCGCAAAGAACGCGAGAAGGGCAGGGCACCCGCCTTTTATTCATGGGGAAAGCCTGGGCCAGCCCCCCAGCGCCCGCTCAAGCCAAAGAACGGCTTGAATGGGCCACCCGCCCGTCCCGCCTTAGTGCGACGTATTCCGGGACGCCGACGCTGTATGTGCCGTAGCCGTCGGCAGGCCAAGATCCCTGCTCTTCTCAGCCAAGAAGGCGCGCAGCTCCGACGCGGAGATGGCCTCACCAATCATTACCTGCGTCTTCTGGTAAAACTCTTCGAGCATCATTCCGATGACCTGTGCGTCGCTCAGATCAACTCTCTTTCCGCTGCCGTCAGTCCCCGAAAATCGTCCACTGAAAACTCCGCCGCCAGGCGACTCCAATGTCTTGATAGTCGTTTCCACATACTCTGGAAAAAAATTGTAGGTCAGTACAACTACTCCGATGACTTTGTTGCCCTGGGCAACAAGAAGCGGTCCACCTGAGTTACCGTGGTTGAATGCACCGTTGACAATGATGTGCTTTACAGGTTTGTCAGACTTCCCCGCGTTCTTGAATCCCGCCACGTACCCGACGCTCAGTAGAGGCGAGACTCCGTTATATAGAAACGGATAACCCCAAGTGGAAACCGTTGTGCCGGGTTGTGGGTCCTTGTCAGTAGCCAGTTCCAGACCGCCATTCAGTTTGTCGGAAGGCTTCAATAGAGCCAAGTCTTTGTCGAGATCGACAATGCGGTTCTGCATCGTCACCCGTTTGTTCGAGGACGAAACGACGATTAGGTCGCTGGCTTCACAAGTGCCGACCACATGTTGGTTGGTCACGATCACTCCGTTGCTCAGCAGGAAACCGGAACCAGCATTTTTGTCCTTCTGGCAATAGACAAGATATATCGCTTGGATGGCGGCTCGCTGTTTTGGCCCTGCCGCATCCAGGACGCTCTCCGCAGACACAGAAACATTTTCTGGGGATACAGTTTGAGAAGTTGATAGCTGGACCGACAACGCAGCCATCAAGAACACAATCCACTTCACCGAAGGGCGCATATTGCTTCTCCTTGCAAACGAGGATGAAACCGTACAGTTATTCTTGCACGTTCGCGTCGCCAGGAGGTTGTGTGCAGAAAACGCTGAGAGTGCCACCCTACGCCCCACACGACACGCTTTAAATGATTGGTTTTGTGTTGACCGAGGGTGTTTCGACTGCCTCGGAAGCTGTAGGGCGGGTGGCCCAGCCTTTCGCGCTTTTTGCGAAGGCTGGGGTAGTGTGCTCCTCATTCAGTATAAAAATTGCCGGAGCGTTGGTCCCTGCGGGGGCGAATCGAATCTGCGCCTTTGTGACACGGCTGAAGCCCGTGCCCTTCCCAAAACTGTCCGAAGAGATCCGACGTACTCTACGTTGGCAGGAAGTACAGAGATCCTTCGTTGGGGGTCGCTCGCTTTCGCGAGCGGCTCCGCTGCCTCAGGATGACAATACTGTGGATTGGCTGAGGGCGGCGGCGTGGGTAGGGCTCATGGCTCTCCTGATTCTGCGACGCAAAGATTCTGGGACGCGAAACTGCTTCCTTGGGGAAATTTCGGGGCCTTACATCTGGGGGAAGGAGAAATGTACTCCGGGGAGTTTGGGGCGTCAAGGGAGTTGAGGCCTGTCAGCGTGTTGGTTCCCTGCGCGGACAGGATCAAATCTGGGGATTACTCCTGCCAGAGGAAAAAGTACAAACACAAGGTCCCTTTGACTTCGCTCGGGATGACAATGTTGTTGTTTTGGCCGGACGGGATGACAATGTTGTCGTTTTGACCGGACGGGATGACAATTTTGTGGTTTTAGTAGACCCCTTCGACTTATGGCCCGCTAAGCGACCAGGGGATGGCCGATCTCCCAGTGAAGGCCGAACGGGTCTACCAGGCGTCCCAGGCGCCAGCCGTGCTCCTCGCGTACCGGGAAGACCTCGGACGCGCCGGCCGCCAGGGCTTGTGCGAAAACTGTGTCCGGGTCGGCGACGGTCAGGATCATTCGGACCGAGTCGCCTCCGAGAGACTCCGGGCCTGATTCATTCGGTTGTCCGTCACTCAGCCAAAACTCCGCGCCCTCGATAGAGAGTCGCGCCACTACTCCTGCATCGGGATCCTCTAGCCGGTAGACCACCGTGGCTCCGAATGCCTGCTGGTAGAAGCGGAGAGCTTGCTCGCCGTTCCGAACGGTCAGCCAAGGTGCGATCGAGCAGGGGCTTGGGAGGCGAGGTGAGCTCATGGCTATATCTTAATTGCTTTTGGGACATTTCGGACCGTCCGGGAAGACGGAACCTGCTGAGCGGATTTGGCTTTGTGGCATGGCTGAAGCCATGCCCTCCGCGTTCATGAGTTGGCAGTTTTGTGGCGGACGGGGATTCTCGCACGGGCGGCAAACTGCAGATTCCTCGCTTTGCTCGGAATGACAATTTTTGGCTGGGATGACAATTTTTGGTTGGGATCACAGTTATTGGGTGAATTGGTTTGGCTGGATTGTGGGTTTTATCGCGGGCTCGGAAGCGCCGCGCCACCCAAAATCGGGTACAAAATAGAACAGCCCCGATAGTCAGTCGGGGCTTGCCGGAACTTGATACTGAACGCCGTCTGCGAAACATCTATAGGATAACTCTGCGAGCGGCATTGTCAAGCATATTTACATTCATCGAGTGACCGCGGAGGGCGAGGGACACGAACCCTAATGGCTGACTAAGCCACTCGACCGTTTCGCAAACGGCGCCCAGTACCCACTGGAGACACCCTCCAAACACCGTCTGCCTGGGAAGAGTGTACGGGGTAGAGATGGCGGGACGGCGTTATTTCCAAACTAAATCCGAGCTGGGTTCCGAATTGGGAGGGTGAGCTTGTCCTGCGAACAAGAGCCTGCGGAGCTTTGCTCCGCTTGGACGGGCGAGGGCGCCCGTCCCCACACGAGCGAAAAGGCTACTTGGGTGGGCGGAGGAGGTGCCAGGCTTCGCGGTGGGGTTCGTGGATTCCGCGGCGGTGGGCCTTCGGGCGGAGGGCGAGGCAGGTGGGGGTGTCTCGAATGGGAAAGATGAAATAGGAGTCGTCGGGAATGATGTGGACGATCACGAAATCGACTTCGGTGGGCTGGTAGGGGATGACGCTTCCGCAGGAGTGCCGGGCCGGGCTGATGTGGTAGAAACCGTTGATCAGGCTAGCCGTGCATTTTACTTGCACACGCCAGAGTTTTTCGCCTTCGGGCCAGTCGCGGCTGATGAGGATGAAGTCGAAACGCTCGCTGTCGCCGTAGGGCTTGGCGACTCCGAAGCCCTCGCTGGCGGCTTTGTGGGCGAAGGCTAGTTCGGAGAGTTCTCCGCGGCGCTTGGTGTTGAGCTCCTGCTGGCGGGCAGTCTTCGGGCCGGACGCTAGTTGGCGTCGGGGCGAAGAGCTGGATTTTGGCATGGAGTGGCTTTTCGGTGCAATGCAAAGGCGCAAGCCCGAGGGCTTGCGCCTGTCATCCTTTAAGTTTAATTATTTCCTGAAGATTAGTTTACTAATTTAAGAATATCAGATTTGAGGGGGTAAACCTGCCATTTTATGAGATTTATTTCTGGGTTGTAATCAGTGGTTTGCGGGGAAAAGTTCGCGTCAGGGGGCTTGACAAGTTTTCGGCACTTGCTCCAGCGGGACGGGCGGGGGGCGCCCATCCCTGCGCGAGCATTGCAAGGTTTAGTGCTGGATTTCAAAGACCATGCCCGAGCCCTGGGGTCCGCCGGCTTGGGTGGTTCCGTACATGTTACCGGAAGCGTCGAGGATCAGGTCGCCGGTGGGATGGAATCCGTCGGTGCCCTTTCCGAACTGATGAACAACTTTGTAGGTCCATCCCGTCGTGGCTGGGGATAACTTGAAGAGTGTGCCGCATCCGCCACCACACGATGTCTGGGTAACGCCGAGCATGGTGGTGCCGTACAGATTGCCGGTAGCGTCCATGACCAGGCCGGCAACGGGATTTCCTGCCGGAGCATTCTCGAAGGAGTGAAGTACCTTCTCTGTCCAGTGACCGCTGGTGTTCAGCATCAGTTCGAAGACAACGCCGTATCCCGCACCAGCCTGGAACGCGGTGCCGTACAGATTACCAGTGGCATCGAGGATCAGATCGCCGTAAGGATATTTTCCGTCCGACGCACCCTTGAAGGTGTGAAGGACGCTCTCCGTCCATCCGCTCGATCCGGGCGACAGCTTGAAGATGACGCCGTCTGCAGAAGCGCCGCCGGTATAAGCCGTGCCGTAAAGATTTCCGGCAGCGTCGAGGGCGAGGCCATCATAAGGTGCGGCTCCGTCGCCTGCTCCCTGGAACGCATAGAGAACACTTTCGGTCCATCCACTCGATCCGGGGGTCAGCTTGAAGATGGTGCCGCATCCCTCACTGCAGGCTGACCCGATATTTCCGCCGTACAAAGTTGTGCCGTAGAGATTGCCGGCAACGTCGAAGCGCAGTCTGGCGTAGGGTTCGCGACCATCATTGCCTCCGGTGAAAGTGTAGAGAACACTTTCGGTCCATCCGCCGGAGCCGGGCGTCAGCTTGAAGATGGTGCCGCAGCCCATATTGCAATTGGAGCTGCCCCCGAAATTCGTGGTGCCATAAAGGTTGCCGGCAGAATCGAAGATCAGGCTGGCATAGGGCTGGCCTCCATCGGTGCTGCCGGTGAAGTTATAAAGCACGGATTCGGTCCAGCCGCTCGACGTGGGGGTTATTTCGAAAACTGTGCCCTGGCCATTGGTCCCGCCAAATTCCGTTGTGCCGTAAAGGTTGCCGGCTTTGTCGAAGATCAGGCCAGCGTATGGAAGCTTGGGATCGCTGCCACCCGCAAAGCTGTACAACGCGCTCTCTGTACCCGAGCCGCCACCCGGGATCGTGGCCTCGGACTGGTTGGAATACGCGCTCTCGACCCCCTGATTGTCGACGGCCGTCGTGACATAGAAATAGGTGTCGCCGCCTTGGACTGTGGTGTCGGAATATGTGGTATTGGGATCGAGGGATGAATTGATTTTGGTGTAGGGTCCATTGGCGCTGGGGCCGCGGTAAATGTTGTATCCGACGATGTTCGGGGAGGTGCTGGCGTCCCACGAAAGGCCTACGGTGTGTGCGGCGGCGAAGGCTGGGATGAATAGAAAGGTTAAAAGAGAAATTAGGCTACCGAGTGACTTCGACTGGGGCGTGAGGTTTCTCACGGTACCGCCTCTCTTGCCCGTGCTCGCGCACGGCGGGGGATTGAAGAGCCGCTGCAACGTGGTTCTGATCGTGGAACTTCGCGATCGCGATCAAACCGCGTAAATTACAGCGTTCTTATTATTTGGGCTGGGGGCTATTTGCCATAGGTCACAGAAGGACATGAACGGTTGGCAATTGGGCTGATATTGATTTGTCTAGAAGGACAGCGGCGGTGGATAGTTTGCGGAGTGCGCTTCTTTTTCCAACGTCGAGGGCGAACTGCTTTCGAAGAGTCTAGCGACAAAATCCGAAAAGCATTGAACTGTCAGCGGTTTCCACGGTCGGAGAGACGCACCCGTTCAGTCAACCAACCGAAACGGGGCGACGTGACATCCAAAGTCGGTATATTCTTATGCCAGTATCCATGCTTGTAAAATGTGAAAAGTGCGGCTACGAAAACTTCCCGCAACACCGCTTTTGTGGGATGTGCGCCGCCGAGTTGCGTCTTCCAGGTCCGGGTGGAACTCAGCCAGCGCCTTCGCCACCGAGGCCCGTTGCTGCGCCCACGGTCGCAGCGCCGAGAGTGGGGGTGGCCGCGCCGAAGGCCAGAGAAGTTGTCCCGCAACAGGTCAGCGGGCCTTCGTTTATCGGCGTTGCAAATGAACCGGCTGAAAATCGAAATGTCAGCTACCTGCTTGAGGATGAGCCGGGGCCCAGTCACACGGGCCGGAATCTTGTGTTGCTGATCGTGTTAGCCGGGGCAATTGCGGCGGGTTGGCACTGGCGAGAGAATTTAGTTTCCCTCGTCTCTAGATTCTCGAGCAATACCGCGGGCAACACGCAGGTGAATTCTTCTGCGCCGGCGGGATCGGAGTCGCCTTCGCCGACAGCTCCAGCGACAGGTGCGAACGCCAGTACACCCGTCGGGAATCAAGGTGCGGTAGCCGATACTCAAACACCCGCCGCACAGGGACAGACTCCGCCGTCGGCGGCTCCAACTGGGGGCGCGGCCGCGGGCGCCGCAGATCCAGCCCAGTCTCACGAAGCGGATCAGTCCCAGTCCGCCAGTCAATCCCAAGCTGGTGACACCGCGGGCGCGGCGAAGAACGATGAGTCCGACGAGACTGCCAGCCAGCCTGCGCCGGCGCCTAAATCTCCTAAGGTGCGAACTCAGCCAGCGACACCGGCGATCTCGCGTGCGGACGAACTGGAGGCTGAAGGCGAAAAATATCTTTACGGAAACGGCGTGCCCGAGAACTGCACTCGGGCTCGGACAAGTTTAATGGCTGCGGCTCAGCACTCGAATGCCCAGGCTCAAAATGTTCTGGGGACGATGTATGCGACGGGTCACTGCGCCACTCGCGACCTGCCCACCGCCTATCGCTGGTTCTCGCGCTCGCTGCGCAAGGATCCGAACAATACCCGCATCGAACAGGACTTGAAAGTTTTATGGAACCAGATGACGCCGGAGGAACGGCAACTGGCCCTTCGGGATCAGCGGTAAGGTTAAACGCGGAGCTGGCTACTCCGGAAGCACGTCGGCGAACACGAACCCATCGCGCTCGACCACTTCCCCGGTCCGAACTGCGATAGCACCTGCAAACACGGGAGCGTCATACACAAAAGTGTGAAACTCCCCGTTCTCGCCGCATGGGTCAATTTCCGGAGGCAAATCCTCCAGCAACTTCAGGTCGTAGTCGCGGCCAGCAAAGGTTTTCGAGAGCTTCGACGGATCCACGCAAGTGATCTTCGCTTTCACGCCGCCGGCAATCATCTGACGACTTAAACGATCCGTGGGAATTTGCCAAAGCGGAAATAGGGGTGCAAGCCCAGTGCCTTCGAGTTGGCGGATCCGATAATTGCGAACGTCCTCGAGAAACAGGTCGCCGAATGCAATGGCCGTAATTCCCTCATCCTTCGCCCGTTGACACACGGCGCGCATGCGATGTTCGTACTCGTCGTTGGAACACGGCCATGGCAGCTCCACGGCCCAGAGCGGGAGTCCGGTTCGCTCGGCCTGCGCTTCAGCCAAGGCGCGCCGTACGGCGTGCATGGCCACACGGTCGGCTTCGGAGTTAAAGGTGGTGATCAGGGCCGCGACCTGGATGTCGCTCTGTTGCCTCAGGGCGTGCAGGGTCCAAGCGCTGTCTTTGCCGGTGCTCCACGATAAGGCGACTTTCGTCACGTTCGACTAACGGTTGCCGGTTGCGAATCCTGCGGGGCATAGGATTCGATCCTCCGCCAATGTTTTCCTTCGTTGCTTTCGCCGAAGGGACGGCCGTGAAGAATTTCAGCTATGATTTCCGCGGTTTGTGAGATCGTCATTCCGGAACGGTTGAAGAACAGATTCCCGTCCGCAAAAGCGACGTTGCCATTGCGAACCGCTTGAAGCTCCCGCCACCATGGATATCTCTCCAGGACGGCTTGCTCCCGAAGGCTCCGTTGCAAGTTGAATCCGCAGGGCGCAACGATTAAGTACTCCGGGTTCGCATCTCGAAGCCGCTCGGCGGGAATGGCGGCCGAGTATTCGCCTTTCTCGCCAAGGAGAAGTTCTCCGTTTGCAATTTCGACTAGTTCCGGGCCCCAGTTTCCCATCGCGAACAACGGGTCTGTCCACTCCAGCATGACTACAGTTTTCCGGGACGAATGCGCCGCTTCCAGCCTGATTCGGTTCAGACGTACCTGTTCGCGCTGGACAACGACCTTGCCCTCATCTGGCAGACCGATCGCTTGTGAGATCCGCAGAATACTTTGGAAGATGTCGTGCAACGAGGAAGCGGACAAGGCCAGTTGCTTCGTAGCGCATGCGCCGCTTCGCTCGACGTCGCCGGGAGTAATGGCGCAGACTTCGCAATGTTCTTGGGTGATCAGCAGATCGGGGCGCAACTCGTCGATTAATTTCGCGCTGAGGTGATAGAGAGGTTCACCAGAACGGATGCGGCGTCGAACTTCCGCATCGATTTCCCGGCTCGAAACCGATACGTCGAATGCGGGCTCGCTGCATGGTGGCAAGCGCCGCACCCAGTCCGGGTTGTCGCACTCGTGCGAGCGTCCGACGAGCATTTCGCCAGCGCCCAGAGCGCAAACGATCTCGGTGGCGCTCGCCAGTAATGAAATTATTCGCACGGGGTTATTGTAGTGCGTCTGGTGGGCTTATGCCCGGCCCGGGCAAACTCGAGTGAGAGCATTGGTTCCCTGCGGGGCCTGAATGGAATTCGCGGGTTGGCGGCACGGCTGAAGCCGTGCCCTCCCGATTCGATATGTGCGGAGGAATTTGTCGGCAGCCTCTGAAGGCGTGCCCTGCCATAAGCTTTCGCGGGTGGGGCACTCGCCGTTTACGAGCGATGACGATGCTGGCACGCGGACAGGAGTGTCGGCGCTACAGCGCGCCTTGTGGCTTGTCTCATTTTCGCAATGCTGGTATGGTTTCGCGGATCGATTCTTGGGTCTTCCTGGGCTTCGGTAAGTGGCGGGGAGGAAAGCGGATTGACGACGAGGAGTTAGCTGGCAATCCAGCTTGGGTTGCCCATCCGTACTTCAAGGGGAAAGAGATTAACTGCTTGTCCGGCACTGAGCCAAAAGGAGATCGGACCGACGCTGCGGTATTG
>Ga0210409_10008508_pt1 | contig 10437 bp, 7 predicted proteins | sample IncBWH17MmetaG_FD_161649 | JGI IMG/M metagenome (GOLD analysis project Ga0210409, IMG submission 161649) | Forest soil microbial communities from Barre Woods Harvard Forest LTER site, Petersham, Massachusetts, United States - Inc-BW-H-17-M | ecosystem: Environmental > Terrestrial > Soil >...
CCAGGACGAAGGTGGCAAAGCGATATTTCAGGAGTCTGCCGTTTTTTTGACTGCGCCCTTTTGCGAAATAGCTGTACCCGACTACCCAAGCCAGGACGATCGGCGCAACGATCGCCGCGAGAGGGTTCCTAGAAGCAATTTCGATCACTTGCCCGATATCACCTATTTGAGTGTTCAATAGCTGCACAATGCCTCCCTCTTCTCAGCCAAGACGCTTATCCACCACCAAGCAGCCTGCTCGAAAAGCAGTTATTCTGTTATGCGAGCGACTCTTGGAGATCAAACGGAGCCACGGTATGGTCAGCAGCGAAGACATACAAGGGTTTTCACGAGACGGACATTGTTTGGCCAACGATCGACAACGACCGGTTCCCAAATAGTGGACAGCAGCGCGCTGACTTCTCAGGCTTTGTCCGTGTCCCGCTTCGGACGGACATTCCCGGAAACGGCATGTCCTGGGCTTGTCTCTTGACACTCAGCTCGCTTCAGCGCTCAAATCATGTTCTTCCTCTTCTCGCTAGGAGGACACATGCCGACGCGTGAAACCAGTGTCAGATGGTCCGAGTTAGTTGGACATTTAGTGAAATTGACAAACAAGCGAACGGTCGCTGCCCAAGTGGGTGTTAACGAAAAGGAAGTCGGCCGGTGGGAACGCCAAGAAGCTCGACCACAAGGTGAACACTCTTCCCGGCTGCTCAAAATCTGCACAGAATACGGCGTCAATTGGAGAAAGTTCAGTGGGCTCGTGCCTGTGTATGATTTTAGGAGCGACTACAGAGAAAACCTCGAAAATGGCCCTCAAGGCATAGAGGCGGACCCTCGTTCACTCCTCCCGACAGTCCCAACAAACGTGCTTGGTTATCCTCTGAATTCTCCTTTGGGTATACCGGCCAGCGTCCTCACAATGAATTCGGAGTGGCTCGCCCCATTCTGCCGACTCGGAAACGACGTTATAACTTACAAGACGGTCCGGACTAAGGAGACCAAACCCCACACCTTCCCTAATATCGCATTTCTTCCAGATCTCTGTAAGCCTGTCGAGGTCGGTGCGATGCCCGAAAAAACTCGCGGAGTTCCCTATATACCGTTTGAGGAAATTGCATCGCTTAGTGTCGCGTATTCTTTCGGAATGCCGTCGCCATCTCCAGTCACATGGCAGAGCGATTTCAAGAAGGCCAAAGCCTTGTTGCAACCTGGACAGATATTGAATCTCAGTATTGTTGGGACAGTTGACCAGCCGAAGGACGATCTAGTCGACGATTTCATCCGCTGTGCCCATCTTGCCTCGGAAGTGGACCCGCATGCAATTGAGCTCAATTTTTCATGCCCTAACGCATACTGCAAGGACGAAGGTTCAATCTATCGAAATCCTGAGCTCGCGACCCGGATCGTTACGCGGATTCGCCACGAGCTGAGGGGCGTCAAGGTCATAGCAAAAATAGGCTATCTCAAGCCAGAGAAGTTAGCAGAATTCTTCAAAGCGACTTATAAATACCTTGATGGATATACCGCCATAAATACAATGCCAGTCGACATCGTATCTGAGAAGGGTGAGCAAGTATTCCCAAGCGACAACAATAGACGGAAGAAGGCTGGAATTTCGGGCACCGCGATCAGATACTACGCTGTGACGACTGTGAGAGAACTGCGCAAACTAGCCAAGGCTCATAAACCGGAGCTTGCCATTTTCGCAACTGGCGGAGTGTCATCGGCAGAACATGTCAAATCCTTCCTTGACGCAGGAGCCAGTGCGGTCCAAATCTGCACAGCTGCGATCCTAAACCCCCACATTTCTGCTGAGATTCGACGACAATTGGGCGGACAAAGGGCACCGGTAAACACGTCAAAGTATCTAGCGGATACGACACTAAATATCGGCTTTACTGACGCGGAGATAGCGCTCGCCTTTGACCGTCTTCTGGAAACATGTGATGAACTGCGAGTTCCGTTTGACAAGGGATTCCGAATCCTCGAAAAAAATTGGTTGAGTGAGTACGCTAAGACGTTGATCCGCATTGAAAGCGGTTCGACTGAGATCGCAGCCACAAGGCGGGCAGCTCCTACCAAAGCTCAATTCATTAGCTGGGTTCGAAATGAATACTTCAGACAATAAGCCCTATTCTCTAACTTGGGCTGGACCGACAGCAGCCGCCCTGCGTCAGATTTATGGCACCCAATCACCAATAACCTTGTTCCTATCCAAGGTCAACGATGTCCATTCAAGAGTCCGAATTGTTGGCCCTCCGTTCGACCCTTACGCCTATGCGGCGGCTTTGAACATAAGAGTTAAAGAAGAAGATCACATGGCTATGGATGGACTCCTTAGGCACAGGGAAGGGGAGGGATTCGAGATCACCTTGAGAAAGGATCAACCCTCTGCCAGAAAAAACTTTACTCTCGCACATGAAATCGCACACACATTCTTTTATTCAGACTTGTTGGAACTCGATGACAAATCCAAGCCAACACTGGGCTATGACAAAGAAGGAGAATTTCTTTGTGACCTCGCTGCTGCAGAATTGCTAATGCCGACAAATAGATTCAAGAAAGACTTAGAATCAAAGGCGCGAGACGGGAAGATAACCCCAAGTACGGTGCTTGAATTAAGGGCTCTATATAATGTGTCTCTGCAAGCGGTTTGTACAAGAATTGCAAGACTCAGGAAGGATCTCATCTGTGCGTTGTGGAATTTGGAGAGTAAAGCAATCCACCTGGAATGGGTCGCACCTTCATGCGTGAGGCCACTGGTTCTGTGCCACACAGGTCATTCCTCCGTTGAACGAGCTTTCCATCGATCAGGAGAAGTCGTCACAGGTATTGATTGGTTCTACTTGAGGGGAAAGCGTGCAAAGAGAACGACTTTCTCTCGTTCCTTCAGGTCTGGGTGTGCACTCTCCGTACTTCAATCAGGGATTCCGCGGCGACGTCGACCTTTCGCAATCCGGTATGAAGACCCGCAGAAGGAAGGTTCACGTGATGGACAGATTTCGTTCGCCTGGCGCGACGTCAATACAAAAGAATCTGATCCATCCTTGGTGACCGGCATTCGGCGAACAACTGGAGACTAAACGACTGGCCTATATCAAGCTGAAGGTCTCGCCGATGACCGCTGCCGTGACGGTGCAATTTCTATTGGTAACGGCTTGAAACTACGCCAGACGGATGGCTCCCGTGCATCACCAAATTGAACATACCGGTGGAAATCGAGCGTCTAGTTCCTTATTGCTTTGAGAATGTAACCGCTAATGTGTTCGTGGATGTTTTGTCCAGATCCACATTGGGTCCAAGATTTACGCCTAAAACCTTATAGGACAGACTACCACCATTGTCCTTGTCAACCACAAATTTGATCGTAATAGTTGCCTGAGAAAGCGGCAGAGCGGTAACGCTGGATGCCACTTTAGCAGAAGTCGCAACTGCCCGAGCCAATACCTCTTTGAGATTGTCCAGCTTACCCGGGGGCCCGGCGGGCTTGGGTAGACTACCCCAAGTGATCTCCTGAGTAATCGTATTCCCCTTCTTAGTCTGATGCTTTATTGTGAAGATCAGGAAATTTATGCTTATACCGCTGGTCACAGTACTGCCAGTTTCCAAAGTTAGAACAGCTTTTTTTAGAGTCAGACCACTCAGACCTGTTGTGTTCGCATCTCTCAGTGCGTTTTGGACATCGATGCCAACCCGCGAAGCATCAGCGCATTCCGGGCTGCTTGCCGTATCACAATTATTGTCCTGTGCTCTGATTGTCCCCGATGCGCCCAAGGTCAGTATCATCGCAATGACAATGACCAGTGCTCGTAGTTTTGTCGTCATGGTTTTCCTTTCTGTTTGGCGAGATGCGGTTTCGGTCATTTTCTGAACTCCCCCAACGTCGGCGCGATAAGCAATTGCATATCAGAAATTACTTTACTTTGATCTGGAAGTGCACTGGCTTCAGCACAACCAGCTTCAAAAACAAAAATGTAGTCCTCGCCGCTTTGACGAGATTGAGCCTGCAAGCAGCCATTCAAAAGTACATCCTCCTTGAGGACGACAGTCCCGGGAGGTATCGAATTATCGAAATAAACTAATCGGTACAGCCCATTACCCGTTTCGTCTGACCCAGTTCTCCTTATGGACAAGAGTTCGTTAACAGTGGTGGCCTTCCAGGCTGCCACTGCTGCATTGGGATCTTCAAAATCCAATCTGGACCCGTCGAGCATATCGGCATCCAAATGGGTAACGGTACCCTGCTGCAGAAACTCAAAATGTGACATTTTGGGATTCAATAGGGCGTGGTCAAGGTTTATGCGACCAAATTTTGCCAACGGCTCGTTTTGCCTTTGCTTATCAATCGGGTCCGCGGTTGCAAGTAGACGAGCTTTGACTTCAGTGGGGCTTAGCCGCTTATCCAGAAGCAACGCAGCAGCTGCGGACACGATCGGGGTGGCAAAGGAAGTGCCAGGAGGAGCGGAGTAGAGTGATTGGCCCTGAGACACTTCAATAGCGCACGGAACGGCTTCTCCCGGTGCAAGTAGTTCTACTTTCTCGCCGGTGTTGGATCCTTCCTTATTGGTTTTGTCCTCCCAGATATCCTGACCCGTCTTATCAAGAGCTCCAACAGAAATTACGTTTGCGAATTCGTTCGCAAGCATCGCTGGGAACTTCTGTTTCTTGCTTAATAGGCTATCGTCGTTATCAGCTGCAGCTACAAAAAGAACATCATTACGAACAAACGGATTGTTGAAGAGATTACGCCATGTGTTCTCGGCAGTTACAGCCGGATCGCCGCTGCTTATATTCACGATAAATGGTTGACGTTCTCTACTATAAAATCTTTGCAGAGTTCCGACATCGATAGCGCCATTGTCTATTGCGCTCAAGTCGGCACCTGACGCCAACGCTGAGCCGTATGGGGCTGAGCGAGCCCCGATGATGCTCGCAACACATGTTCCGTGATGGCCAGCCGTCATAGTCCAGCCGACATAGCTCAAAACTGGACCTGATTCTGGCGGGGCACAATGGCCACCGGTGAAGGCGCTGTCATCACCCCCGGTCCCAAAAAACGCTGGGTGTTGGCAGTCTAGAGTCGGCTCAGCGATCAAAATTGGAACATCGTTCGCTCGGCCGTACTTGAGGGCGCGATCTTGGTTGAAGTTGATATTTTTTAGCAAAGCCTTCTCAAGTACAGCAAGCTCTGCAGGATCGCGCACCGCAATGTCAGATTGGGCAGAAGCTTGGGCGGATGCCTTCTGAGAAGTGCCATAGGGCCGAATGGATAGCGCTGGGTAAGTCTTCACTAGCAAGGCTATTCCTGAGTTGGAAGAGAGTAGCTCAGATTTCTCGACGGATAGATAGTAGCGGTTATGTTGAACCGGTACCCTGAGCTCCACACCCTTGGTTGGGGCCATATCGAGGTTCCCGTCAATCGCGGGATTAAAGTCTCTGAGGTAGGCATCCGTAACTGAAACCAACAGACTGTGATCGGGAACTAGTTGACTCAGATAGGAGCGAATACTCCTTTTTCCATCAAAAATTCGAATTTCAGGGGACAGATAGGGTTCAAAGGGCACATCTGGTACAACGACCGTTGCGCCGGAAGTGAAGTTTCGCATCTTGTTGTCAATGCATAAGCTCGGATTCATGTCACACAGGAGCGCTTCCATAAGTGAATTAGTCTTCGGTAGCAAGCCTCTGACTTTTTCGACAAGACACGCAGGCTTCTCGCACGATTCTCCGGACTGGCTAGTCGCTGGCAAAGTCACTTTAACTACAGGCAGAGCCCCACGGTGCCATAGGTACGTATAAAGTGCCGCAAGTGGGGTACTCACATCTCCTCCCGCTTCTACTTCAACAGTCATAGGCAGCAAGAGCGGCCAACTTCGATAGTCCTGCAAGCTTTGGCCGACAAGGAGAAGTTCGTCTGCGTCCGGATTCACAATTACTCTATCGGGATTGGAAAGCGGAATTTTCGTATTTACTAAAGACACCAAATGATTTTTATCCGGCAAGTAGGCATATAATTTATGATTGTCGATAACATACACGAAATTCAGATACCCGACGGCGCTTTCTGGATGAGTCATCTGCTGGAAGAAAATTCCGCCCCGTTCTGGCCCCCTCGGAGGAATCAAACTCATTGATGATCTACGAATATCGTCCCAACTACTTAACGATGATTTGGCTTCGAATATAGCGCCAGCGGCGCTGTCCGTAACAAGTAGGTTTCCATAGAATTGAGAGATCGAGCGCGGGTCCTGAAAGCGACGGTTGCCGATTGAAGAGGAGTCAAAGTAGCTTGACGGAGAATAAGGAGCGAGAATAAAAACAGCTTTGGACATTGCATCAAGAACGGCCAGAGTTGGGAGCATGCTGAGCTTGTCGTTTGCCCGGACGAACGAAGGGATGGACACGAGATCGATAGGAGCTACTGCAGGATTAGGCGGGAGCAAGGGCGAGACTTCTTTTGTCTGTCGATTTATGCGAAATACTTGATGCGCTGCAGGATCCGCAATGTAGAGGAAATCTGCGTCGATCGCGAGACCTCGTGGAGATTGGATGCGTGCATCCTTAACAAACTCATAAAATTGGTCGCTTCCCGAGTCTCGGGCCATAACGACGTTCGCCTTGGTGTCAGAGACATACACTGTGCCATTCCAAATTGCGACACCAGCGGAGCCTGCAAAGGAGGCGGCAGGAGTTTGTGCTTCCAGACAATCCGGAAGTGGGGTCACTGCCAGAAGAACAAGAAGTGATATCAAACGCCGACGGATTAGTCGCGTGAATAGTAATGGCGTAATGTTATTAAGCATCCTGTACATTAAGACTCGGCTTTATGGCAGGAGAACGACGGGCAGAATCTGACATAAAGGGGCGACGTCTGTCTAGTCAAAAAGTTATGCTAATACTGTTTGCTGATGCTCTGATGAGAGACTTCGGAGTTCTGCATCCGCACTCTAGTCGATCTGCTGCGTAGGGGTCATAACGCGGACGCTTGCCGGACAATCCACAGAGAAATATAAAAACAAATGAAAGCCTTTTCTGGACTCTCATATTCGGAAGAGAATTCTGATCGCAATTGCGCGGCCGACTTTGCCTAGAATGTGACTGCTTTGAGCCCTGGAGGAAACCTACGAAAGGCTTTGGAAGTGTCTATGATTTGCCACGTCCCGATCAACGGCCCGGTGGTCACACGCGTTCAGCCTATCTAGGTCTTTTGTTGACACATACGTACCTTTAGCGTAACGTCCCTTGCCATATTTACCTTAGGCCTGCCGTCGAATGCGAGACGAAAATGACGCAGAAACTTAAGATATTCGGCTTGACCTTAATAGTTTTGGTAATCGCCTACCAGATTGGGTCACCTGATGAAATACTGGCTCAAAATCAACAAGTGGACTCCTTCTGTTCCAGTCTGCAAGCCATGATTCGCGCCGGAGCAAATAGCTTCCGCTCGCTCCGCGGCTCGCGAGATCCTTATTCTAGCGGAACAGGATGGGCATCTCGCATCTCCTTGCCAGGTGCGACCGAATGTGAAGTTTGGAACGTCGAGGATAGTCCTGGTATTTCCTGCGATTTCTCCAAATCCGCTTCTGCCGATCATCTGGACGCCCAATATGACGAGATTGTAGAAAAGCTGGAGGCTTGCCTTAAAGGTTGGAAGGAAACACAGGCGACGAAGAGCGGGCATGTGATCAAAGGCACACATTTCGATCAAGCAGACATAACGGTCAGAATTGAGATTGTTGAGAGGCCCTCGCACCGAAATCCCGGTTTTGATCTGACTTTATGGATAGATAAAAACGCAGACTGACGTCGATCTTCTTGGATGTCGGAACGGAGGAGGTCAGATCATGCCGAGCTCACGTTTCAAACGCTCCAATCTCTTTGTCTGTTTCGCATTGATCGTAATTGTCGGCAGTTTGAGTACATGGTCTTCCAGAATCTCTGCGGCCGACGGTGCCGATTGGCCGAATTGCCTAAGTTCCGAACCGGGTGAGGAGCCATTCGACGTGAAAAAACACGATTGCAAGAATGACCCAATGAACGTGTCTAAAGACCCTTCCGTGCTACGAACAGAGCAAATGCTCGGTCTTACTCCCGGAGAGATTACATTTGTCGGATGCGACGCGGCGCCCTTTGCTGCAAGTATGACTATCATTGATCCTCCGGCCCATTTTCAAATACTGTACCGCAGCGAGACTGGTTCTGGATCGAGTTACTATCTCACTCCAATCCTTCACGAGATTGGTCATGTATATCAATTAAAGAATGCTGGTAGCCCTCAGCGACTATCAGAATCATTGCACCGCTCGGTTGAACGGGCCGAGCTTGGCGCCGACTTCCTGGGAGGAGTTGCGGCCCAAATGCTCGGGCTAAACCCGGACGCAGCCCAGAAGAGCATTTTTCTGGTCGGTAGCTATAGCTCGGGAGAGTTAGGATCCCACGGAAAAGCTAAAGAGCGGGCTTCAGCGTTCCGAATTGGTTATTTTTATCAGCCTGTGAACGACGCTGTTTCTGCAAAATATTTAGATTTTCAGAATAATCGCTTTGCACAGATCAAACATAACTAAGGGAGCGTCATGCCAAAATTGCGGCTATTTGTAGCAGTTTGTTTCTTATCCTGCCCACAATTTGTGGCGGCGGGCGAGGACATCACTCTCGACAAGTTGTCAGACTGCGGGGGCATAACGAAAGTTCGCGCCGTGCTGAACTCTGAGGTTTCTAACGATTGTCGCTCGCCACGTGACAGTATTGAAAGAAAGCTGATATCACAATATGCGTCGAACCCCAGCGTGCGAACCTGTCTCTTGGCTTCCCAGCCCACAGTTCGACTAAATCGATTCAGTTGCGTTGACATGGAGTATCAAGGGACTCGCCAGCTTGCCTGTTTCCGAAGTACGGACAAAAGCGCGCTGACCGAGTACACCAACGGCGATAAGTCCGGCCTCGATACGAGAGCTGTGAAATACGTCAATGAGATCTCTCGCTGTTCTTTTCCACACAGCGACGCTTCGCCTGCACCGGATTCCGTGTTCCCTCCTATCTTTCACGTCATCGCGACGCCTCGTTTTGGCTTCGCTCTTTCCATGGGTAGCCCGCGTAACGTCTTGGCCTATCACGGTTATGCGGATTTGGATCCTGCGATTGATAGCAAAGGTTTAGGTGCTATCGAAGTGTTTGCGATCTTCACAGGTTCAGTTCCTGTCCTAGCCGCGACTACAGCCAAGGGCATAACGCTTGAGATCAATGATTTGTTCGACCGCCGCCCTGAGATTGAAGGCACATTGAAGCGGCAGTTTGGCCTACCGGCGGTCGCGAAAATTCGCGTTATCGACTTGAAGTATAGTGGTCCAAACGACGCTTCCATGACGAAACGGAGCGATCTCGATGCGTGGCTCCGAGGGATAACTTCAGTGCTCAAAAACGCAGGCTTCCGCGAGCCCACTCAGTCGGAACTCGCGAGCATGCATCTTAATAGCACAGATGATCTGCGTGCGATGATGGTTCATAATGCACCGTTTGCTATGCGTGATACGTACAAGCGAATGCTTGGTTCGTTCGTCTTTCTTATCGACGACGATCTCGCAAACTGTGTGCAGGTCGCTGAGGTCATGATTCAGGACCCAGAGGAGGATGTGATGGAGGACTACGGAAGTATTGCTATCTTGCTTTTAGGGTTAGGTGAATGTTCCCGCGCTGACGATACTTTGTCGGACGGTCTCCTGGCTACTGCAACTCGCTACGTACGAAATGAGGTGAAGAAAAAGTGAGATTAGCGATCGGATTACTTGCGATGGCTTTATTTGCGATGCAGATCCAAGATGATGAACATCCGCAAGTAAGTGCCTCTTCTCAGCAGTTTGCAGGAAGCGCACAATCTTCGATGGAAAGGTTGAGGTCAGCTGGATTTGCGAACAGCCTTGAAACACCGGCGTTGGGTGCATTACCAAATGAAGAATTCAATAAATTGGTAAGTGAGATCCGATCGGAAACTCCTATATCGGGTGTAAGCACCGGTACCCGCGGCATCAAATATGACGTAATACTGCAGCCGGGACACTACGGTCGTCCTCCTGGCCCGGTTGGTACTTCAGGACATTTGGTTTCTGAGCGTGCGCTTGTAGCTTACATAACAAATGTGATTGCGGAGGAGCTTCGTCGCGATGGTGATTCAGTCTTGGTTTTGTCGGCTGATCAGTACCTTAGGCCAACTCCTGGGCTTGCTGGGTTCGATGGTCTCAAGGCCAAGGTGTTCCTTGCTATCCACGCAGATGGCAGCGTAAAGCCGTGTTCGACTGGGCCAAGTCTCGGATACCATTCGAACTCATCACTTCTGGCAATGCATGCAGTGGGGTGGAGCCTAGCGGCCGCACTTGGATACAAGTACGCCGATTTTAATCATGACAACTTCACCGCCAATGAAGCTCAATACTATATGTTTAGGCAGGTACAAGCAGA
>Ga0210409_10008509_pt1 | contig 10435 bp, 11 predicted proteins | sample IncBWH17MmetaG_FD_161649 | JGI IMG/M metagenome (GOLD analysis project Ga0210409, IMG submission 161649) | Forest soil microbial communities from Barre Woods Harvard Forest LTER site, Petersham, Massachusetts, United States - Inc-BW-H-17-M | ecosystem: Environmental > Terrestrial > Soil >...
ACAGAAGGCAGAGTTTACGAACTCTCTAGCGAGCATCATGTGCGCAACGAAGTCGTTCTCGACCATGTTTCGAATTGGCGGATCTATGCGCTTCAGACAGAGGAGGAGCGCGGCGAAAGTGGGTTCGCCTTGCCGCTGGACATTCGCGATTCGAGCAACATTACGGTGGCCAACCTCCACATGTATCGTGTTGTCAGCAGCTATCAGCCATTTCCATACGCCATTCGAATCAGCGGTTCGAAGGACATACGGCTACGCAACGTGCATTGCTACACGAACAGCAAAGTTCCTTTCGAAGATCTCGTTTACGACCAGACTCACAATACTGAACTGCGACAATTGGAGTTCGCGTGGTTAACGCTCTCGGGCAATGCACCTAGAGTCGAAGCGAGAAAGCCTTCGCCCGTTCTCGTTGATGGCGCTCGAGTCGAGAAGCTGGCGGACGGATTCTTTAACATTTCCGGCGGGGCCGTTGACCACGCGGGAAATCTCTATTTCGTCGATGCCAGAAAGCAGACGATCTATCGCTGGTCGGTCGCGAACAGCCAATTGTCCGTCGTGCGCGATAATCCGCTCGATCCGGTCCAGCTCTTTTTCGATAAGGCCGGCGACCTGATCGTGATTTCTTATGCGGGCAATGGAACTGTTTATAGCTTCAAACCAGACTCGCGAGACGACGAGATTACGCTGCTGAAAGCAGAGCCCGCCGTTGCGCGTCCCGGGATGACGCCTGTCCTGCCGGTGGATTACTGGAGAAACGAGAACGATTTCCTCAAGACAATTTCCACACACAAGCCATTTCAGTTCGTCTCGCCGGACGGAACTACTTTCCTGCCCGTCAGCGAAGATTTTGTAACGGGGAAGCTCTATTACGGCACCAAACTGAATGACGAGCTTCGCGCGTTTGGCATGGCCCCTGCTGTCGAGGGTAAGCCTTTCTACGTTTCGAATGAATCGGAAGAAAAAACCTATGTCGGCACGGTCGATCCGGATGGCACCATCTCCAACTTGCGCCTCGTTGCGGAACAGGGTGGCGAGGGCTTGGCGCGGGATGAAAAAGGCAACCTCTATATCGCAGCGGGGCAAGTGTACGTGTACAGTCCGGCCGGCGATTTGATCGACACGATCGATGTACCGGAGCGGCCCGTGCAATTGTTATTCGGGGGCGCCGGCGGAAATACTTTGTTCATTCTTTCGCCGGCGTCTTTGTATGCGGTTCAGGATCGTTATAAAGGATTCTCGTTAGGCCACTGAAGAAGCAAACGCGGGCGAGATTCGGCGCGGCAAGCGGGCGACGAAGGATTCGGGAAGTCTCTGACCCTACAAAAAGTTCAATCGTCCCTCCCGGACTCGTGCTGAGTTTTTGCTGCGGTACTCGTGTTGGCGGTTGCCGCAGTGGCGCAGCAACAAACCCTCACGGGAATGCTTACCAATTCCCATGTGCGGTGCTACGCACATGACCAAGGACAAGACTCCCTCTGAATGCACTCGAATGTGCGTGAAAGACGGAATGAAATACGCTCTCGCTGCCGACAAGAAGGTCTACGCCATGGGAGGAAAAGAACCCGTGAGGCGTGCCGTAACATGCCTCACGGGTTCGTGTTCCTAATCGTGGGCGCCGTCGCGTCTGGGGAATCAAACCGCGCCAGAGACGCGGCACATCCCCCGGGGGGACGAATGCCCTATTGCTCGAATCGGCAGAGTCCGAATCTCTGCAAAAGCTGTTTGCCAAGAGTAGAATCCTATTCTTGGATTTAGCCGAGATCGTGGCAGTGCAAGCCGAAGGTAACTATGTTTCGTTGTGACACCAACCCAATCCCCATTTGCTGCGCGAGTCCCTGTCGTCCATGGCGGAGAAACTCAAGCCCTACGGTTTTATTCGCATCCACCGCTCGGTCGTCGTGAATATTTCGGCCGTGGAGGAGATCCAACCTTTGCCGACGGGAGAGCACAGGCTGCGTGTAAAAGATGGGAAAAGATACTTGGTAACGCGTACATACAAAGATAACCTCAGAGATCTGGCTCAACTATGGGTGGGCTCGGAGCACCTTTGCGGTTAGCAGGCAGCCAGAGGTATTACCTCGTTATTCAGTCGTAGCATTCCCGATCGTCCTTCACGAAAAGGCGGTCCCCAAACCGCGCGGCAGAATAAGTGCGTAAGCAGCAAGTCTTTCCGGGGCAGCTGCTGCTGGACGGTGATTCGCGCCAGTGGGGGGAGTCGCACCGTTCCGTATTGTGTGCACTCAGGTATATTCCGGTCGCGTGGTCGGCGCTTCCCCGATGGCCGAATGCTGGCATCCAAGGATGTTCCGGGTATTGACACTCTCACTGCGCTTGGCGCTTCAATCGTCAACACAACTCGGCCGCACTTGCTTCTTGACGCCATGTTCTACGTGTGCGGCGAAATTCCCCGCATGACGGAATTCGAACACGGCTTTCCACGACATTGTCGAAAAACTGAAAATGACCAAGACTGGGAGCCCGACCCGTGGATCATGGACGAGCGCTTCATAGCGGTGAACATTGCTGAAGAGGGGCTCGTCGTATTCACGGCCAAAATGACTTTGTCGTCCTTACAGGCAGAGGCACCGCGCGTGATTTTATCCAGCTTCTCACCGTCGCATGGGTGAGAGTGTGGCCCCCGTTTCTCGGAGCAGTAGGGTGAGGATCCAGATTGCCTGACTGCCAGCGCGCTTTAACATGTATCCTTACCGGATAGCAAAATCAGTCGACCAGTTAATTTATTCGCATTGACTGCATGCCTGGAATGAAAGGTACTTCCATAGTCCTCCGCCATGGCCAATAAGATGGGTGTTAAGTCCAAGAAGCGCGCCGACAGCCGACGCCGGGCGCCCGGCGAGCACGGCTCCGGCAAGGATCTCGGAAACTATACGGGGTTCGCGCATTCTAGAATCTCAGCTCATATCCAGGCTGCGCGGGCGGGGTACTCAACCGCGACCTACAATCCCATCGCGGCTTTCCTTCCCGGCAGGCTTTCCAAGTGGATTCCGCAGGTTGCGAAATACTGGTTTCATAAGAAGCACGCGTTCAGAGATTACACGACGCAAGGAAAAGGAACCGGTATTCATCCGCTCGGTGACCGCCTGATGATCAGCATAGCGGGCGATTGGGGCACAGGGACGGATGAAGCAAGAATCGTTGCTGCAGCGATAGCCAAATCCGATCCGGATTACACGATTCACCTGGGAGATGTCTATTACGTCGGCGACAGCAATGAAGTGCGAGAAAACTTCCTTGGCGAGAAAACGAGTCCCTATGCGCCGGTGAAGTGGCCGATGGGCGCGCAAGGCAGCTTCGCGCTCAATGGCAATCACGAAATGTACGCTGACGGAAACGGTTACTGGAGAATGGTTCTGCCAAGGATGGGATTGAGAGAACCCGGCAACGAATGGGGAGCGGGACAGTGGGCGAGCTTCTTTTGCCTCGAAAACAAGCACTGGCGCGTCATCGGACTGGACACCGGCTACAATTCGACTCGTTTTGAATGGGGAAAACTGCCGCTGCTGCAGCGGAGCAAATGGCTTCGCAAGACAACCTCGTTCAAACCGGCGTGCACCTTACCCGAGCCTCTTCTCGCCTGGCTGAAGTCCACCGTGAATCCGGATGGAGACCATCGCGGATTGATTCTCCTGTCTCATCACGGGCCGCACTCCGCGTTTGAGAGCTGGTATCAAATTCCGGCGAAGCAATTGGCGAAGCTGATTCACCGGCCGGTTATTTGGTTTTGGGGCCACGAGCACAGGCTGGCGATTTATGAGAAGTTCAGGGTCAAGGAGGGGATTGACGCGTACGGGCGATGTATTGGCCACGGCGGCATGCCCGTCACGCGCGGAGCGGCTCCAGACATTCTGGATTGCAAATGGTTCGCGTGGGATAACAGGCGTTATCCCAATGACGAGGAAGTTGATGTCGGATACAACGGGTACGCAAACTTTTCCTTTAACGGCCCGGCGCTGCACATCGCCTATTACGATTTGAAGCAATCGCTGGTCCTGACAGAAGATTGGCATGTTGATATCGAGTCCGGGGCTCTCGAGGGCCCCGCACTGAAGAAAGTGCTTGACGATCCATTGCTGCATTGCCGCGAAGCTTAGACTTGGAGCGTGCCGCCCACATGGCAACAACATGGATAAGTCGTCAGCAATTCGGAAACTGTCGAGAACGGGCTTCTGGGAAATCGACGTTGGGCTGCTTCGGATTTCGTGGATTTTTTCCAACCCACAACCCAGCCCACAAGAACCACGTCTTATGACTTCCGCATAGTTTGGCAGTCCCCCGGTCTCGTAAGTGGTAGTAAAACCAATCACCCTAAACTGTCACAGCAAGGGCCGAGGCGGGTGGATCTCAGGAGTCGCACCCGCCATTTGTCGGATAGTCCTTTGCTAGGATGCATTTCGATTTATTGAGTCTTGTTCGAGACACGAGCGACCAACTCCCCCAATCTCGAAAGCAAAAGCTTCAGGATAGGAGACTCGTTCGTCTTTTTGTAGCCGAGAACCAGATCGACAGTTGGCGTGTCTCCCTTGAGTGGGCGACTCGTTACCGACGAAGGGAGAAAGTTCTGTACGTAAGCAGGTAACAGCCCCACTCCGCGAGTCGACATTATTAAGGAAATCCCCATGGTGACGTGGTCCGCCTCGTGAGCCGGCGTGATATTAATTCCGGAGTGCTTCAGGTAATCGTCGATGACCGCACGCAGTACGGGAGCCGTGTCCGACACGATCACGAATGGCTCGCCAACTAGATCCCCTGGACTGATGGCCTGGAGCGCAGCGAGACGGTGGTCACTCGGCAAGATCACCACCAAAGGCTCCTTGACGAGAACACGGTAAGCCAACCCTGGCACCCCTTTTTCCCGTCGAAGAAAAGCCGCATCGATTTTTCCCTTCGAAAGGCCGTTTGCGAGCCGCGGCGAGTATTGACTCGATATCATCACGTCGATGTTAGGCAGTTCATCGCGCAAGATCTTTATAGCTTCGGGCATCCACGTCAATTCGTGTCCAGTCAGAAAGCCCATGACGAAGCATGGCTTGGTGGGATGAGCGACCCGGCGCGCAGCTTCGGTTGCCGCTTCAACCTGCGATAGCACCGAGCGAGCGTGATCGAGAAAGGCTCGACCCGCCGGTGTCAGTTCGATGCCCCGAGCGCGGCGCGTCAGGAGTTGGGCGCCCAGCTCGCTCTCAAGATCTCGAATCTGCCGGCTGAGCGAGGGCTGCGACGTGTGCAGTCTTTGTTCTGCTGCCACCGTCAGGCTTCCCGCCTCGGCAACGGCGACGAAATAGCGAAGATGTCGTAATTCCATTCCCACTCCCATGCTCCTGAAGCATTCATTTCAGCCTAACAAAGTATGCTTCAAAGGCGCTACCTTGAGCGAGTTTCGCAATCTAACTACATGATCTGAGCTACCCTGGAGCGGCTTGGCGGACTTCTTTGTCATGCTCAGGTTGCATGGGTCTAGATCAGCGGAGGTAGTGCTATGACTTCACCAGTTGTCTTGATTACCGGCGCGCTGACAGGAATCGGTCGCGCTGCCGCAGTCATCTTTGCCCAAGAAGGAGCACGTGTTGTTGTGTCCGGTCGTCGAGATAAGGAAGGAAAACAGCTAGTTGCGGAGCTACAAGCGCTTGGCGCAGAGGCCATTTTTGTCCGTACGGATGTCCGCAAGGATGAGGACGTGCGCAACCTTGTGGACCAAACGGTCAAGCGTTTCGCACGTCTCGATATTGCAGTCAACAATGCCGGGACGGAAGGCTTGCGTGGTCTCGTAACAGAACAGACCGCAGAGAGCTACGCGGCCACGTTTGATACCAACGTACTTGGTGTGCTGTTAAGCATGAAGCACGAACTGCGGGTGATGCTGCCACAGGGGGGCGGAAGCATCGTCAATATCTCGTCGACCTATGGAAGTGTCGGCGCTGCTGGGGCGTCCGTTTATGTGGCCAGCAAACATGCAGTGGAAGGACTGACAAAGTCCGCTGCACTGGAAGTCGCGGGGACTGGCGTTCGGGTAAACGTAATCGCTGTGGGCACTACGGATACGGGCATGCTCACACGCTTCACCAATACAGATGAAAATAAGGCGGCGCTCGTCTCGACAGTACCCCTCAAGCGTCTGGCAACACCGGAGGAGATCGCTCACGTGATCGCTTTTGTGGGTTCGGCAAACGCGTCGTACATGACTGGCTCCTCTATCCCCGTGGATGGAGGAAAGCTGGCTCACTAATTCCAGGAGAATTTCGAGAAGCAGCTTCTGAACATCGCCGAAGCAGGGGGCTAGCCGTGAACCGAGCGAATTCTAAAAAAAGAAAGTTATCCAGGCGCAATACGCAACCGCATATTTACCGCCGTATTGTAACGGCAAATGTAAGCGGGAAGGCCGTCGTTCAAAGCGACGAACCGTTGCTAGCCTATGAGTTCAAGACTGTTCCCGCCTATGAGCACACGCTCATCTGGGTCAACGCGGCGACTCCGGATCTCAGCAAGGAGCAACGGTTTGACTGCTATCCCGACTCGGTCGTTCCGGGACCTGGTGGCACAAGTCTTCACTACGTGACGTTTCCGCCGGGCTCGGTTTTTGCGGACCCGTCGTTTGACGGTGAAGCAGCTCGCAGCGAGGCTCTGATTCGCCTCAGAGGATTAGCCGATCACTTTGAAAAAGAAGATCCAGCAATGCACAAGACGAACACCGTCGACTACGCCGTAGTTTATGAAGGCGAGATTTGGCTGGAGCTTGATGACGCCAAGACCATTCATCTCAAGCGTGGCGACGTCGTCGTGCAAAACGGTACGCGCCACGCGTGGCGAAACAGAGGCACAGCTCCGGTGACGATGTTGTTCTTTCTGAACGGCGCGAAAAAGTGACGCGAGGGGCCTCTTTTCTGGCATCCCTCGATTGCTTCTGGTTGCAGGGCTGCGCCTGCCGATTCGAGGCCATGGCGGCCTGTGCTGAGGATACCAGGCCGCGGTGGTGACATGGTGCTTTCCTGATGTCGACGGTTGCCCTGCCTCTCTGTCAAACATTTCTAACAGAATGAGCACCTGCGGTTACTGAAAGAGGTTTACCTTTGCGAGATCGACGATTTCATCGCCGCGACCGCTTAGAACGGCTTTCAACGCGAACAGGCCAAACCCTTTCATTTGCTCCAGCGTAATTGTCGGAGGCATGGAGAGCTCTTGACGGCTGACGAGAACCTCGACGAGGGCGGGCCCTTTGTGTTGCAAGGCTTGCGCAAGCATGGGCCGAACCTGGTCGGGTGTTTCGGCCGCCAAACCCAGCAGCCCCATAGACTCGGCCATTTTTGCGAAATTCGGGTTGCGAAGATCGGTTCCGAAGTCCACGATGCCTGCCGCTTTCATTTCCAGCTCCACAAAGGCCAAGGAATTGTTCTTGAAGACCACAATCTTGAGTGGAGTGTCGAGTTGACGAAGTGAAAGCAGGTCACCCATAAGCATCGCAAGTCCGCCGTCACCCGATAGCGTCACAACCTGCCGGCCGGGATGACTGCTTTGCGCCCCGATCGCCTGCGGCAAGGCGTTGGCCATCGAACCGTGGTTGAACGAGCCCAGCAACCGCCGCCTGCCGTTCATCGTCAGGTAGCGCGCAGCCCACACCGTGGGCGTGCCCACATCGCAAGAGACAATTGCATCATCGGCCGCGAGCTCGTCGAGCATCCTCACGACGTATTGAGGATGGATTAGTTTTCCTCCCGCCTTTGCGGTTGCAAGGTCATCGAGGTCCTTGCGCGCTTCGCGATAGTGTTCGAGCGAGTTTCTAAGGTGCTTGTCGTGATCGTTCTGCTTCAACTTTGGCAGAAGAGCACGGAGCGTAGCTTGCGTGTCTCCGACGTATCCGTAGTCAACCTTGGTGCGGCGCCCCAACTGCTCTCCTCGCACATCAATCTGCACAACTTTTGCATCTTTCGGAAAAAACTGTTGATACGGAAAGTCGGTTCCGATCATCAGAAGAAGCTCGCAGTTCATCATGGCGTGATAGCCGGAAGAGAATCCCAGCAGGCCGGTCATGCCAACATCGAATGGGTTGTCGTACTCGATGAACTCCTTTCCGCGCATGGCATGCACGATGGGCGAGTTCAGTTTTCCCGCAAGGGCAATTAATTCAGCGTGGGCGCCCGCGCAGCCGGCCTCGCCGAGGATGGTGATTTTCTTCGATTGATTGAGAAGTTTTGCTAACGCCTCGATTTCTTCGTCCGATGGACGCACCGTGGGCTTCGGCGGAGGAAAGTGCAGCCGCGGCAAGGTCGTCGTTGCGGCCTGTAGCGCAATGTCTCCCGGAATTGTCACGACCGAAACGCCGCGCCGCGATATCGCCGTCTGGATGGCAATTTCCAAGACACGCGGCATCTGCTCGGGGTAGGAGACAGGTTCGCAATAGTGGCTGCACTCCGCGAACAGGTGCTCTGGGTGCGTTTCCTGAAAATAGCCGCTGCCTATTTCCTGGCTTGGAATTTGTGCGGCGACCGCTAACACTGGAACGCGGCTGCGATGGCAGTCATAGAGACCGTTGATCAGGTGCAGGTTGCCGGGACCGCAGCTTCCCGCGCACACAGCCAGTTTTCCAGTCAGATGCGCCTCGGCGCCCGCGGCAAAAGCGGCGGTCTCCTCGTGGCGCACGTGGATCCACTGAATTTGCTTTTGTGTTCGAATGGCGTCTGTAATTCCATTCAGAGAATCGCCGCAGAGCCCATAGATCCTTTGCACTCCGGCTCCCGCGAGTGTTTCGACCAACAGCTCAGCAACCTTCTTGGCCATGGCATTTCTCCGGTCCCCCAGCGCTTCTGATGCTCGAGTGTCTCAGAAGAGTTCAGGAAAACTTCTCAGCGGCGGATCCTCGAGCGCTTCCCTGCAAGGGTTCCGGCTTACGTCCATCGAGAAGATAGTCTGGTTCGCCGAGCTTGGCCTGGAATTCGTGGTTCAGGGCAGCTTTGCCGGCAACCTACGCTTCGCCCTCTTGAATCGCCCGATTCCCCACCGCCCGCGCAATCAGGCGGCTGAGGTGGTGAGCCTCCGAAATTGGCGGAAGTTGGCTTGCCTGCTTGCCCTTCTGAGTGTGCAGGTGCCACACCAATTCGCTGGCGGCGCTAACTATCGTGTCCCTGAAGCGTTTGGTTTTGGAGGCGCAGAACAACTACTCGTACACATTCCTGGGCTCGCCCCGTGATGCGACCTCTTCTTTACGCCGCCGGTTTCTTGCTGGCCTGAGCGATTCCTCTCAGAACCGATGATTTGCGCAACGCGGCCCGGGCTTGAAACAACCGCGCCTTGGCCGCACCCACGGAAATGTCCAAAACGCTCGCTGTTTCCTTTATCGAACGCTCTTGTAGCTGTCGCAGCTGAACAACGCGCCGAATGCTGGGCCGCAGGGTTTCGATTGCGCTGTGGAGAATTTCCTCTCGCTCGCGCTGTGCGCAAGACTTTTCGGGGTTCGGAAGGCCGTCTGGCACGTCCCAGCATGCCTGACTGCCATCCTCGGTGAGGGAAACTTCGAGACAATTGCGCCGCCTGCGCAGTATCATCAAAGCCGAATTCATCGCAATGCGCGTCAGCCAAGTCGAGAACCTCGACCTTCCGCTGAAATCCCGAATGTGCAGGAAGGCTCGCAGGAAAGAATCCTGCAGCGCGTCCTCGGCGTCCTCACGGTTTTTGGTAATCCGATAAATCCTGGGAAGAAGTGTCTTGCCCAAGGGTTTGCACAGCTCTTCGAAAGCCGCTGCTCGACCCTCCTTTGCCGCCGCCACTAGCCTTTCTTCAGCTGCAGCCCGGGATCCCGGAGTGGCACCCTGGTATGTGCTTTGCTCGTTCCATGAATGCGTGCTGACAACTGGCATGCTTCCTCCCTCCGCATCGATTTGTCTTCGCCGGTCGCACTATGCGGGAATCAATCCGGGAATGCATCACGACATCGAATGATTTTTCACTACCTCCGCAGGTCGTTGCGCGCGTACCACTTTGGAGTAATCAAGGACCGGGGTCCGGATGCGTAGCAGAGAAGCGGCCCCCGGACGGCCAATCCTTTCTTCTCTTCCACTCCGCCGCATCTCGATTTGCGCCGGCGTTCTAGTGAGTCAATCGCTGGAATCAGGCGATCGAAGGTCGAGAATGACTGAGGGTTTTTTCCCTGGCGGCAACTCCCTAAGAGTCTCGAATCGAAGAAAACGGAAACCACCTCGTTATGTTGCCCCGGCCCTATGTGCAGGGTAAACTTCGGGGCGTTTGCGCGCGAAGATGAAATGTCTCCACGCGCTGCAGCGAGGTCAGCCATGGCGCCGTCGAATTTCGATTTGCAGAAAGGCCGGCCGATCCTCTTCAGGTATGGTCTTGCAGCCATTTCCTATCTGGTTGCCCTGGGCCTGGCGCTTCTGACGCAGCACTACGGATTCCGCGACGTCGCACTGCC
>Ga0210409_10008511_pt1 | contig 10433 bp, 10 predicted proteins | sample IncBWH17MmetaG_FD_161649 | JGI IMG/M metagenome (GOLD analysis project Ga0210409, IMG submission 161649) | Forest soil microbial communities from Barre Woods Harvard Forest LTER site, Petersham, Massachusetts, United States - Inc-BW-H-17-M | ecosystem: Environmental > Terrestrial > Soil >...
AGGCGGCCGTCAGCGCGCTGGCAAGCGCCGTCGCTATCAGCAGGTATAAAACAAGCGGAGCATACGAATGTAAACCCGAGCCACTCATAGGCGAAGCGCTATAATAACGATTTAACCGCCGGTCGGTCAAATCGCGCAGGGAAGTTCCCGCGTGGCGGCTGCCAGACACTAGGCGCAGAGCAAAGCGAGCGAGCCGATGCTGTTCGGTCATAACACCAACGTGAAGGCGGGCGAGACGACCTATCACGTTCAGACGGAAGACCGCGGGGCGGCCAATGCCCTCATTGACACCACCGTCTATTTCAGCGGCCGCGTGCTGCACCGCCGCACCAATAACTACTTTGATCTCCTCCCGCTCAACCCCGGCCGCGAACAGGCTCTAAAGCTGCGGCTCGATGAACAACATCGCGCCGTCGTCGAAGAACTTCGCTCCGGAGCCCTGCATCTTGCTTTGCCTCGAGACGAGACGTCGGCTGCGCCGTTAGCGCCCGCTCCGGGCGGAAGTTCGGCACCGCCAATTCTCAGCCTGGAATTGCTCAACGCGAAGACCTGGCTCACCGGCAAACGCGCCTTATTGCAAATCGCTGTGCGCGACCAGGCCAACAAGGCCATCGAAGGAGCCATTGTGACCGCGAGAGTGGATGGCGCCGCGGTGCACACCGAATTATCCACGGTGACCGGTGCCTTCGGGCACGCGCAGCTCGAATTCGAAATGCCGGCTCTTGCCACTGCGGAGGCCGCGCTGGTTGTAGAGTCGTTCAAAGGCAATGCCAAAGGACATTTGCGTTTTCAGTTGCGTGCCAAGCCCCGCGTGCCTTCTGTTAGTTAGCTATGCAGACGCTCATCACCATTACCGTCAACGGAGAGGCTCGCGCAGCGAAGCCTGACGCCACGGTTGCCGACCTTCTCCGTGAATTGGGCCTCGATGCTGGCCGCGTCGCCATCGAACGCAACCTCGAAATCTTGCCCCGCCCGAAATGGCCGGACACCCGCGTCACCGCCGGCGACCGCTACGAAATCGTCCAATTCGTCGGCGGCGGTTGAGCCCTCTTGGTTCTGCGTCGGTGTGGATTTGCCGTCCTGCGCCTTACCTGATTCCGTGAATCGCCAGGCGAGGAGACCAGTTGCTTTTTTCGATGCCTTTTGACTGTTGCACTCTGCCTAAGCAAGCGAGAGTGAAGATCGAGAAGGCAATCAGTAAGGACCAAAGGATTCCCGGCGGAGAGCCTTTTTTTCGCGGAAGCCGCGTTCCCTTCAGAATCCTTATCGACTATTTGGAGGCGGCGATACGCCGGATCCGTTTCTAGAGCAGTATCCGAGCGTTAGCCGGAGCTCGCGATTGCGCCCATCGAAGAAGCGCGTTCTGGTCTTCTCTCACAGCTTAAATGAGAGTATTGATCGGCGAGTGTGCCCCACGAGCCCCCAGGAATTTTCGCCTTAAGCATGGGCACGAACGTCTTGCCGTTCACGAGGCAGGCTGGTCAGGGAAAGCGAACGGCGAGCTCCTCGCGGCCGTGGAAGCTGAATTTGATGTGCTGGTCACACTCGATACAAACCTCCGTTATCAAGAGAATTTGACGGGTCGCAGAATTGCCATCGTTGTCCTCTTTGCACGCTCGAACCGCCTGAGCCACGTCAGCCCATATTTCCCCACCTGTTTACAGGCGCTTGAATCGATTAAGCCCCGGGAGATCGTCCACTTGGAGACTGCAACTCAGGATCTGATCCGGGAACTCAGTCTTTCCGCCAATTTGCAGTTGGGGCAGCTCGTTCATTCTTGAGCAGCAGCTCGATACATTCTCGTGAACTTTCCGCGGCCCGTCCCTATACTCGATGTAGTCATGATGGTTTTCCTCCATTGATCCTCGGAAACCCGCTCGAGAGGACTGCGTCGTGAACGCCATCGTCGTCATTCCCACCTACAATGAGCGGCAAAACATTCCCGTTCTGATTGCCGGCATTCAAAAAGCAGTCCCAGAGCTTCACATTCTTGTCGTTGACGACAATTCGCCTGACGGCACCGGACAAGCAGTTCTCGATCTTGCCGCCGGTCAGGAAGGCAAGATCTCACTTCTCTCTCGTCCCTCGAAGGACGGCCTTGCGCAAGCCTATTCGGCAGGTTTCAAAGAAGCGCTTCGCAGCAAGTACGACCTGATCCTCCAGATGGACGCCGACCTTTCCCACGATCCCGTTTATCTTTCCGAGTTTCTGCAACAGATTGCTTCGTTCGATCTTCTCCTAGGTTCGCGCTATATGCGCGGCGTCAACGTCGTGAACTGGGATTTCAAGCGCCTCATCCTGAGCAAAATGGCTTCCGTCTACGTCCGCGGGGTCACACGCATGCCCTTCAGCGATCTGACGGGAGGCTTCAAATGCTGGAAAAGAGAAACCCTCGAAAAAATCAATCTGGATCAGATCTTTAGCAATGGCTATCTCTTCCAGATCGAAATGACCTGGAAGGCATACCGCAAAGGTGCTCGCATCGGAGAAATCCCCATCATTTTCTATGAACGGGAAATCGGCCGCTCCAAGATCAATTCGAAAATCATCCTCGAAGCGATTTGGGGAGTGCTCACTCTTCCTTTTCGCTCCTGAAGCCCGTTTCCGTAACTCTCACGCACCCGCTTCTTTCTTGCGCGTTGTCTTGCTATCCACTCTTCACCAGAATGGAAGTTCATGGAAATCAAGCCTCTTTCCCGCGCGGGCTGGCAGCGCCGTGCGCTCTTCGCCATCGCTCTTGTCTACGCCTTCCTCGCCGGCCTGCACACTGTCAGCGAAACCGACCTCGGCTGGCAAATGGCTGCTGGCCGCTACATCGTCCAGCATCACCAGATTCCTTCCACCACGCTTTTCACTTACACCGTTCCCGATTCAACCTGGATTTATCCCCCGTTTTCCGGCGTCATCTTCTATCTGCTCTATCTACTCGGCGGCTATGCCGCGCTCTCCTGGTTCAGCGCGTTCGCCTGCGCCGTCACCGTTGCGCTAACGGTCTGGCGCGGCGGACGGGTCACCGCCGCCCTCGCCATTTTAGCCGTGCCCGCGATTGCCTTTCGAACCATGCCGCGCGCCGACCTTTTCACCACCGTCTTATTCGCCGCCGTTCTTGTTTTGCTCGCGCGTTACTACGAAGGCCAGCACGTCCGCCTCTGGCTGGTACCCGTTCTCATGCTGCTCTGGGTAAACATGCATCACGGCTTCGTCGCCGGATTGGCGCTGATGGGCGCTTACGTCTTTTCAGAGGTCTGCGACCTGGTTTTCGCGGACCGTCGCGCCTGTGCACTCGCGCGGGTCCGAAATGCCCTGCCCTGGCTCCTCGCGTCCGGAGCGGCAACTCTCGTCAACCCGTGGGGCTTCGGCATTTATCGAGCCCTCTCCCGCCAGAACAAAGTCACGCAACCGCTGACCGATTTCATTGGCGAATGGTCCTCAGTTCACTTCAACTCCCTGGCGCTCCGCCAGGCTTTCAGTCCCCGCGATCCCGCCAGCGCCGATTGGTGGATGCTTGCTCTCGGCGCAATCGCAATTCTCGTTTGCATCTGGAAATTGCGCCCCGGCCCAGCAATTCTGCTCGCCGCTCTTCTCTACGAGTCCATCGCGCACGTCCGCTTTCAAGCCGTCTTCGCGGTGTCGGTCGTAGTGCTCGGCGGCTCGCTGCTCCCCGCGCTGGCCGAACTTTTCCCCGCGCGCCAAGCGCCCGCAACACAAGACAAAGAATCGCCGCCAACGCCATTCACCATCGCATCGCCGCGCGTGCTCGGATTAATCGCCGTCATTCTATTCGCACTCCTGGCGGCCGTGCGTTCCTTCGACCTCGTTTCGAATCGCTATTACCTCGAGTCCGGCCAGCTCCACTTCTTCGGCCCCGGCGAATCCTGGTGGTTTCCCGAGCGCGCCATGGCCGTCGTCGAAAGCAAGCATCTTCCCGCGAATCTCTTTCATCCCTACGACATGGGCGGCTTCCTGACCTTTCGCGTCGGCGAAAAATATCCGGACTTCGCCGACGGCCGCTTCATTCCGTTCGCAGGAGCATTGTTCCTCGAACAAAAAGAACTCTCCTCGGCCCCGCCCGATTCCGCCGCGTGGCAAAAAGCCGCCGATCGCTGGAACATCAACACGATCGTCTTCTCTCTCTCCCGCTACGCTGGCCTCGGTTCCTTTCCTCTTGAAGAGTACTGCCACAGCGCCACTTGGAAGCCCGTTTATCTCGATGATGTCTCCATCCTCTTCGTCCGCAATCGACCCGAATATGCGGATCTCCTCTCCCGCCTGACGATCCGCTGCGACACTGCCCAGCTCACGCCGCCGCCCGCCGCCGTTGGAAATTCCTGGCGCGCCCGTGCCGAGCGCTTCAATTTCTTGATGAATTCCACATCGATCTATTATCTTTCGTCCCGCGACGCAGAAGCCTTCTCCGCGCTACATGAAGCCGCCCAGCTCTTTCCCGACGAATCCAACCTTCACCTGGTGGCCGCCCAGCTGCTGCAATCCAACAATCGACCCGCCGAGGCCGAGCAGGAATATCTTCGTGCCATTCGCGCGCTGCCCGGCGACGCCCCATGGTTTGCTCTCGCTCGTCTTTACAATTCAGAGCACCGCTACGCCGAAGCCGCGCGCTGCATAAAAGAGGCCGTCGCCTACTCCCAAGTTCCTTACGACCGCTTCCGCAGCCTGGGCCATGTCTACCTCTTCATGAATCAGCCGCAAGACGCGCTCGACGCTTTCGACCAAGCCGAGCGCACCAGCCCCTATCACCACGCCACCACGGATCTCGGGAAAAACTTCAACGCCCAAATCGCACAGGATCGCGGCCGCGCCTACCGCGCCTTACACGATTTGCCGCGCGCGATTGCACAGCAAGAGTTTGCCGTCCGTTTGACGCCGGAAGATTCAGCCGCGTGGCTGGTTTTGGCTGAGATGCTCGAAGCCCAGGGCAATTCAAGCGGCGCCGCCGCCGCCCGCCAGCGCGCTGCGGCCCTGCCATCACCTGCTGCAAGCCTCAAGTGAAGTATGTTGCAAATTCACCGCCGCTCTCAGATTCCCTTGAGCAAATGCCCCATCTTGCGCTTTTTTGTTTTGAGATACGCGCGCGAAGATTTCGATACGCGCGGCTGGCAAGGCACGCGTTCCACCACCTGAATCCCCGCGCGTTCGAGCTGGCGCACTTTCTCCGGATTGTTCGAAAGCAAACGAATTCTAATCGCCCCGAGTTTCTTCAGAATTTGCGCCGAAAAATCATAATCGCGCGCATCCGCGGCAAAGCCCAACTTTTCATTGGCCTCCACCGTATCCATCCCGCCGTCCTGCAGCTCATACGCGCGGAGCTTGTTCATCAAGCCAATCCCGCGGCCCTCCTGCGGAAGATAGAGAAGAACGCCGGATGGCGCGCGGCCGATTTCCTTGAGCGACAGTTCCAGCTGCGCGCGGCAATCGCAGCGCAGCGAAGTGAGAACGTCCCCAGTCAAACACTGCGAGTGCACCCGCACGAGCGGCGAGCGTTTGCCGTTCAGATTTCCGCGAACCAAAGCAACCGCTTCTTCCTGCGCGCCGCGGCCCTTGAACCCATAAATCGTGAAGCGCCCGTAGCGCGTCGGCAAATCCGCATGCGCGATCATTTGCATGCCAGCGGTTTTTCTCTTCGTTCGCTTGCTCGCTTGTGATTTCTTGCTCATAAGGAACGAGAAGTATAGCAGGCTCGTCGAATCGCCGACCCTTGAGCCATCGGAAGCGAAGGCATGCATCTCCGATTCAGATGATGCGCGACGACAACCGCGCGCCTCACACCCCTTTACACGCAGGCAGGGAAACGCTAGCGTTAGCCTTAGACACGCCGCCAAAAATGGACACCGCAACCTCAGTTCGCGACCTCCTGTTCACCTTGCTGCTGAAGGTCGGCGTGGCTTCCTCCATCGCCGCACTGCTGGCCCGATGGAATACCTTCCGCCGCGTCCTCTTCACCGAAGAGCGCGACGTCGACCAAAAACTAAAACTCATGATGTTCATGGTTCCCCCGCTCATCGTTGGCGTAGTGCTCCGGCTGGTCGGTTCCGCCTACAAATTTGCCGACCTCTCAATCGAAGGCGCCTTCCTGATGGGCCTGCTGGGAGGCCGCGTAGTCGGCCCCATCGGCGGCGCCATTATCACCATTCCCGCGCTCATCTCCCACGAGTGGCTCGCCATGCCCGTGGCCTCCACCGCCGGACTCCTCGGCGGCTTAATCCGCCAAGCCATCCCCAACAAAGAAGACCTCTGGAATTTTGGCCCCTTCACTTTTCTGAACATTCCCAAAGCCACCGTGAAGCTGCTGCGCAAAGCCGAATTGTCCTGGGAAATGGCCCCGCTCACCACCTGCATCGGCCTGGAACTGGGCCGCGTAGCGCTGGTTCAAGCCACCAAGTTCAAGTGGCTCTTCGCCATCGATCCGCACTGGGATTGGTGGCTGGGCCTCGTAGTAATCGCCACGCTGATGTCCGTGGCTGCGCCCCTGAAAATCTGGAACAATACCCGCATCGAAATGAATCTCGAGCGCCACCAGCAGTTGCTCCTGAAAGCCAGAATGGACGCGCTCTCCAGTCAGATCAATCCGCACTTTTTGTTTAACACGCTGAATACCGTTTCGGCGCTGATCCGTTTTGATCCGGATTCCGCGCGCGGCGTGGTGCTGAAACTAAGCAACATTCTCCGCCGGCTCCTGCGCAAGCATGAAACATTCGTGCCCCTGCAGGAAGAATTGCAATTCATTGACGACTACCTGGACATCGAAGTGGCCCGCTTCGGCCGCGACAATTTGGAAATCGTTAAGCAACTGGAAGAAGAATCGCTCGAAGCCTTTGTGCCCAGCATGTTGCTCCAACCGATCGTGGAGAATTGCCTGAAGCACGGCCTCGCCCCGAAACTCGGCGGAGGAAAAATCCAGCTGCGCACGACCACGCAAGACGGCCGCCTGAAAATCGAAATCGAAGACAACGGCGTGGGCATCTCCGAAGAAAAGATGCCCCATGTCTACGTCGAAGGAATCGGCTTGAGCAACGTGCGCGAACGCCTGCACGTCTTGTACGGCGCGGATTTCCACCTCGAAATCCAGAGCCGCCCCGGCGAAGGAACCGTCATCCGCATCGAGATCCCCGAGGTCGTGCCCGCGCTCCAAACTGTCGGCTAAGCCGGCCGCACGCGTTCAGTTCTGGCTGTTCGTAGTGACCCGCAAGAGCATCCCTGCTCCGGCCGGAATCTTCAGACTGCTGCCGTCGGAAGCGAGGACAATCACGCCAATCGGATCCGTCCGGCCCGCATGCGCAATGTGAATGTGGGCCAAACCATAAGTCCCGCAGGCATCGGAGGAAAATACCCACAGTGACTGGGGACTCTCATTACCATCGATCGCGCCTCGGCACTTTGTGCCCTCTTTTGCCCTCACTTGGCCCAGCACTCCGCCCTGGACCGCTTTTCCAACAATTTGATTGGCGTTCTCCCCGCTGGTAACGGGTCCGCCTTCACCGTAAACAACATCGCCGCCGACTTGCACCGTCGTCAGCCAGCGGTACACGTCGCTCTCTCCTGGACCGACGGGTGGTGTCTGAGCTTCGAGCACCCGCATGAAACCCGCCATGGCTCGCAGAACGGTAGTGACAGAAATGGCCTGATTCGAAGAAACAACTTTATCAAACTGGAGAGAGAGGCGCGCCGGCGCGCTGTTGGTTGCCGCTTTCACTTCTAGGATGCGGCCGCTAACCTTGCTCCCGGCGCGTATCCGCCCTCCAGATGGCAACGAAATGTCCTGCATGATTTTACCCGTGATCACTTGGCCCGCCTTGGATTTGGCGGACGAAATCGTCGAGTCCAAGCGCACTGGCAATATCGTTCCACTCGGCACAGCGAGCAGCGTATCGCCAGCTTGAACACCTTGGGCGATCCAAATTGTGAAAAGCAAAATCAGCAGTAGCCTCCACACTGCGTTTGCAAAATCGCGAATCTTTTCTTCCCGGATCATAATTTATCCCCTGCATGGTCGAGTTTTGCGCGACTTCGGCGAGCGGCGCTGATCATTCATCGGAAGCGTTTCTTGGGGCATGTGCCACGAGCGGGGTCAAGATTGGAAGAGAGGGAGTGCCGGCTGGCAGCACTCCCTCTCCCGATCAGGTTCCGAGGTAGTTGACGTGGACGTAGACGCCGGTGTGAACGTTGTAGAGCAAGTACCAGCCGGGGTGGTCTGTGTCGTCGTAAACGACAAAGTCGTCGCCGCAATCCCAGCACCAGTCCGCGCAGAGCGGCCAGTCCCAGGCCGCGACTTCAAAACCGAATCCGCCCGGGAACCAGAAGCGATGATGGTCGCGGTCAAAGCGCAGAACGCCGTAGCGGTACGACGGCCCAAAGTGCTCGAAGCGCCCGTGTTCGAACGGATGATCCATGTGGAACCGCGCATCGTTGGGCTCTTCGTGGCCGTACCAGTGGTCGTGGTTGACGTGCGGCGTACTGTTTATGCGATTCGCGTCGTGGCGCTCGATTTCGGGCGCCGCCCGCCCCTCGGTGCGTGCCGGGGGTGGCGGAGGAAGGTGCCCCTGATTGGCGCGTGGCGTGCCAGGCCCATGACCTCCGCCATGTTGAGAAAAAACTGGGAGCGCTACTAGAAAAGCTAGGATAAGCAGAGACGCAAAACGAGTCTTCATTCACTCCTCCTTCTCGAATTCCTGGCCCTTTGATTTTTTTGATGCACCTCGCGAATTGTCCATTGAATGGACGCGCGACCTCCGCTTGGCCATTCCCAGCATGCGATCACGATAGCACTTTTTGCTAGAGAGCTTTTCAGAATTTCGGCTTACAACTTTGCCTGCCTGGATTTGGTCCACTCCGCCCGGCGAACCAACTGGTTGGGCCTAGCGGACGTACTCGCGTACAGACAGGGTCGGGGTCCCTGTCTGGCCGGATGAAACCCTTGGCGCTTGGAATTTTTTGAATGTCCAGGAGTTGAAAATGCTCGCCATCGGCGGTGAGTTTGAAGCGGACCCGGTGACCCTCGTTTTCAAGCGTCCCGCCAATTGGAGTGTAAAAATCGGCCCATAACTCGCGGGACCCAGCAACGAATTGCATACGGCTCGGCCGGAAGTCGTCGAGGTAGGGAACCAAGTCGGAGAGAAATGTATGAAGTCTCTCGAGATCTTCGGCGGTCAGTGAAGTTTGAGCCATAACGCCCCGAATACCGAAAGCCGGCGGCACCCTGCCATAAATCTCGAGATAAATGGATTTCCAGTGCCCGGCGGCCGTGCGCAGGAAAATACTGCAGGAAAGCAATGGATTCACAACGACCAAATTATCGACGGGACACCCGACGACATCTCCCTCGTCAGCGCCGCCTCCCCAGATTCCGACGGCTTCTTTGGCCGCGCCTCGGGCGGTTTGATACGAAGTATCCCAGGAAAAGGGCACTCCGTGAGGGCCGTGGTATGCAAGTCCGTGCGCTCGCAAAATCCCGCCATTGGACAGCTGCGCCTCCTGGCTGACGTGGTGTTGCGGCTCCGGACGAGAGGTCTCATACAACACAACAACCACAAGGACGATGAACAGCAGTCCGATTCCTGACAGCGTGAACAGAGCTATCTTGAGTCTGCGTTTCATTCTTCGCGCAGTGCGACCATGGGATCGACTCGCGTCGCACGGCGCGCGGGAATGTAACAAGCGAGCAATGCGGAGAGCAGCAACACCACAGTGACAGCGCTGAACGCAACGGGATCGATCACTGTGACCTGGTACAACATCGATTTCATCACCCGCCCGACAAAGTACGTTCCTCCCATTCCGACAACCAGCCCGGCCAGCGCGAGCAGCATCCCTTCCTGCAGCACCAGCCGCAGCACCTGTGCAGGACCAGCTCCGAGCGCCATGCGCAATCCGATCTCGTGCGTGCGCTGCGCCACTGCAAAAGACATCACGCCATAAATTCCAATGGCGGCGAGCAGAAGTGCCAGGCCCGCAAAACTGGCAAACAGGACCGTCGAAAAGCGGTCGCTGGCTAGAGATTCATGGACGAGTTGGTCCATGGTTTTTACCTGGTCGAGCGGAAGCTCGGGATCCACGGTGTGGACAACCGCGGTAATGCTCTTCGTCATTCCGGCGGGATCGCCAAAAGTGCGTACTGCCACGCCCGCCTGTGGCCAGGGAGATTGCCAGAACGGAACGTCAATCTCCGGAAATCCCTCGCGGCGGACTCCGCCGTTGTGAACGTCATAGTAGACCCCGACAATCTGCCATTCGATGGGCGGGCCGAGTTTGGTGACACCCGGAATCAACTGCTCGACGACAACGCGCTGCGTGAGCGGATCCACTTTGGACAGGTATTTTTTCAGGAAGGTCTCATTCACTACGGCCACGGGCACGCCGCCCGCGGCGTCCTGTTCGGTGAACGCGCGGCCGGTAATCATGCGAATGCCAAACGTGCGGAA
>Ga0210409_10008516_pt1 | contig 10430 bp, 11 predicted proteins | sample IncBWH17MmetaG_FD_161649 | JGI IMG/M metagenome (GOLD analysis project Ga0210409, IMG submission 161649) | Forest soil microbial communities from Barre Woods Harvard Forest LTER site, Petersham, Massachusetts, United States - Inc-BW-H-17-M | ecosystem: Environmental > Terrestrial > Soil >...
ATCTTGACAGCAGCGAGCTAAATTTCCTGCCGTAAGGTGCTAAGTATGGCCAAGCTTGCAACAATCACCATACCCACCAAGCCAATTGGCAGTATCCTAACACTCGCTGAACCTATCGAGAGGGGCGACTGTTCCGCGTAGCAATCGGATGGGGTCAAATGGCTGCCGTGAACTTGATTGGCTCGTACAACTACGCGCTCGTGGCGCTTTCAGTGTTGATTTCCATGTTTGCGTCGTACGCTGCTCTTGATCTCGCAGGTCGCGTAACGGCCGCGGGCGGTTGGACTCGTGCGGTTTGGTTGCTGGGCGGGGCCGGCGCGATGGGAACTGGCATTTGGTCCATGCACTACATTGGGATGCTGGCGTTCATCCTTCCGATTCCCGTGGCCTACCATTGGCCGACCGTTCTGCTGTCACTGCTGGCGGCCATTCTCGCTTCGGTCGTTGCCCTAGACGTGGTGAGCCGACAGAAAATGGGTGCCCCCCGAGCGGTCGCTGGAAGTCTCCTGATGGGTGCGGGTATTGCGAGTATGCATTACATCGGCATGGCCGCGATGCGTTTACCGGCTATATCCCAGTTTAATTCCTCTCTCGTCCTCATGTCCGTCGTGTTCGCGGTTCTGATTTCTTTCGCAGCGCTATGGATTACCTTTCACTTCCGGGATGAGAAAAAGGGGGTCGGCTGGGAAAAGTTGGCCGGAGCCGTCGGGATGGGTGCCGCGATCCCCGTCATGCATTACACCGGTATGGCCGCCGCCAGTTTCACGCCCTCGGGCACGCCGGTGGATCTGTCTCACGCGGTGAGCATCTCCACACTTGGCACCGCCGGAATTGCCGCCGTCACCTTTATCGTCCTCGGGTTGGCCCTACTGACGTCCTGGGTGGATAGGCGATTCGCTGCCCAGACCTTGGAACTGCAGGAAGAGAAGCTGCAGCGAAGCGAGGCGTACTTGGCGGAGGCGCAGAGGCTCACGCACACAGGGAGTTGGGCCTGGCGAATTGCGGGGGGAGACGCCGTGCATCTGTCCGAGGAATGGTACCGCATTTATGGCTTCGATCCAGAAAGTGGCCCGCCCGCTTTTGAACAACTTCTGCAGCGCACTCATCCGGAGGATCGAGCCAAGTGGAAAGGGGTAATCGACCGAGCAATCGACCGAAAGTCGGATTACGAAGTGGAATTCCGAATCCTTCTCCCGGACGCCACAACCAAATACATCCACACCGTCGGCCATCCTGTTTTGAACGCATCCGGAGATTTAGTGCAATTTGTGGGTAGCTCGACGGACATCACCGAGCGCAAGCGGGCTGAGCAGGCGACCCGTTTGCTGGCTGCGATTGTGGAATCGTCGCACGATGCGATTGTGAGCAAGAGTCTGAATGGCGTCATTACCAGTTGGAATAAGGGCGCAGAACGGTTGTTCGGCTACGCTGCGGAAGAAGCGGTTGGCCAGAACATCACACTGATTATTCCTCCTGAACGTGGTGACGAAGAAAGAACGATTGTTGAGCAGCTCACGCGCGGCGAGCGGGTCGACCACTTCGAGACGGTGCGCATGCGCAAGGATGGCAGCCTGCTCGACGTTTCCCTGACGATTTCCCCGATGAAAGATGCCTCGGGCCGCGTGGTTGGGGCATCGAAACTGGCGCGGGACATAACCGAACGCAAACGCGCCGAAGAAGCGCTGCGTCAGGCGCAGACGGATCTCGCGCACGCAAGCCGACTGACCACCATGGGAGAGTTCACTGCCTCTCTGGCGCACGAAGTGAAACAACCGATCGCCGCAATAGTCACAGACGCCGATACCTGCGTGCGATGGATTACGCGCGATGAACCCGATCTGAAAGAGGCGCGCGAGGCTGCGTGGAGAATTGTCAAAGACGCAAAGCGTGCCTCGGAAATCATCAACCGGGTCCGCCTACTCTTCAAGAAGGGTACTCCGCAACGGGAATTGGTTGACGTAAACGAAGTTGCTCGAGAGATGATCGTCCTCCTGGGAGACGAGGCATCGCGGCACTTCATATCAATTCGAACAGAGCTGGCGGAAGATCTTCCCCGTGTCATAGGAGATCGCGTGCAATTGCAACAGCTGTTGATGAACCTCATGATGAACAGCATCGATGCGGTGAAGGATGTGGATGGGACGCGCGAGCTCACCATCCAGTCGCAGCGTGAGGAGCATGGTCAGGTGCTGATCTCGGTCAGCGATACCGGCGTGGGACTTCCACCGCAGCAGTGGGAAAAGATCTTTGATGCGTTCTTTACCACCAAGTCTCACGGCACGGGCATGGGATTGCGGATCAGCCGCTCTATTGTTGAATCGCACGGGGGCCGCTTGTGGGCTGCCGACAATTCTCCGCGTGGGGCAAGATTTTGTTTCACATTACGCACTAAAGCCGAGGCACGCGACCGAGGTGTGTCAGAAGATCGCACGGGTACACCCAGCAAAGCAGAACGCAATGGCGGCTCGAACCACTGCTCCAATTAGAAAGGCACTCCACAGGCTGGCCAATCCGGCTTGCAAACAGCCAGACGTAGTATCGGCCAGTCCGAAAATTTTCGCTCTGCTACGATTATCGGTCGCAACCTCGGCTCTATCTTGGACCAAGATGTCGTCCAAGCCCTTCTCCGACTCACGGCCCAGTTCGAGAAACACGAACCTAAATCTTGTACGACACATTGGAACTTGGCGTGCAATTGGTTTTTTGTGACGCACAAACCGGCAAACGCTGAGAGGAGATATGTCCAGAAATGTGTGTGTGAATTCCGGATCAATGAGATTCGTTCAGAATATATCCGTCGGCCCTCACGTGTTCCAAGCGGACGAACCAATTGCGTCCGGCGGCAATGACCTGGGCCTCGACCCGCACGAATTGCTCCTGGCTGCGCTTGGGGCGTGTGCCAGCATTACTGTTGAGATGTACGCCCGTAGAAAGCAGTGGCCAGTTGTGGGGGTGCATATCTATCTGTCGTACGTGAAGGTCTTAGCGGAAGGCCAGTTCGATGCAAAGACTGGGATGGCGGACGGAATTGAAATGGGGATTTCCTTCTCCGGAGATCTATCGCAGGATCAACAACGGAGGCTCTTGGAAATTGCCGGGCGATGTCCAGTTCATCGCATGCTTACGTCGCAGGTCCAAATTCACACGGACCTGCTGATGCCAAGTTCTCCTTCTCTGTAACGGGATCCTTCGGACAATCTAAGCGCCTGGGTCAACAGCGCGACACAAGCGCCCGAAGAACACAAGTGCGAGAAGACGCATCACAAATTCAACACTATTGTCCGAGACGAGCGCGATCGTGGCACGGCGGCTCAGTCCGAGCCAGGATGGTTGTGCCTCCCAGCTCAAACCGATTCCACTCCCAGGTCAACACTCAGCTCTCAGCATTTTGCGGGCGACATGCGTGCGTGCGGCTGAGGGACGAAGTGATAGAGCACAAGAGCAAGCACACACGCGAAGGCCGCAGCTCCTGAGCCGTAGAGAAAAATCGCCGCGTAGCCAAACTTTCCGACGATGAATCCTGCAATCGGGCCTGTAATGCCCATCGCCAAATCGAGAAACGCCGTGTAGGCGCCGAGTGCAGCTCCGTGATTGTGATCAGCAACCGTTTTGAGAGCTTCAATTCCGAGAGCTGGAAATACCAGGGCGAAACCACATCCGCTGAGAGTTGTCCCGGAAAGAGCGACATTATGAGTTGTAGCCGACGACAAAGCGAACAGTCCGGTAGACTCCACGATGAAGGATACGATGGCAACTCGAAAGCCGTCCCAACGATTAACGGTGCCTGCGAAGAGCAGACGAGTAACGATGAAGCAGCTGCCGAACAGAATCAACGCAAGCGCAGGGTCAGTCCAGTGACGACGAGAATAGTAGAGGAATGAAATGTGGGGGCAATATCACGACGTGGGGGATCTTCGGTTTCTCAAGGAGATGGGCAAACTTGCTCCGCCTGAGTTCGACGCTTGGCGCGGTCGCGACGAGCAATATTTTTACTTGTCTGAAGGTTAGATGATCCGCGTCAACTGTTCGCCCTGAGATTTGTGCGCGTCCAATTCTCACCGTTGCGCACAACCTGGTGACGCCGAGGGGTAGTCTGAAACAACGCGCCGGCCTGCGGTGCTCGACTCTCGCATTTGCACTTCTTAAAGCGAGCGAAAGTGTTACGCGCTTCGGTTGGACGACACTGGGGGCGTTGGAATCAGTCTCTTCAGTTCAGATTTCGACAGTGTGACCGCCAATTGACTGTGCGATCGTGAAAGTTGGAGAGCGGCGCGGCCGGCCTCTTTACTAACTGCCAATGAATCCATTGATGTTGTCATCTCTTGCCGATGTTGGATGAGTGGAAAGGGATTTGCAGTGGCTTGCTCACGGGTGGGAGAGAGATGGAGACACAAGCATTCACCTTCGCAGCTTCACGGTTCGTGCCAGTGGCCACAGGTTTCTTTGGTCTTGGCACCGGCTATTTCATTTGGGGCGGGCAGGCCCTCTTTGGTTTTCCCAAGACGAGTCCGGAGGTGAACAGGACTATGGGTACCTGGGGATTCTGGATGCCGGGCTTCATGCAGTTCATCGCAGGTGTCTACCTGCTGATTGGACTAGCTTGGTTCAACGTCTTCGGAGATGTGCTCCTTTATATATGGCAGGTCTCGCCTTCACGGCTTACGGCTCCATTGGTTTGTCATGGCTCATCGTCGCTACACCAAGACGAGCGCAGTGCCGGATGGGTGGATGGCGATCGCGTTCTTGTTCCTTAGCATTCTGGGGGTGGATGTTTTCCGGCGGGCGGGTGACATCCCGGTCATGATTATCTTCGTCGGTTTGAGCCTTATCTACGCCGTGGAGATTCCCACACGCTTGCTCTCCTGGAGTCCTGGTGCCCGCCTTGCAGGTGTCCTGCAGTTTGTCACTGGAATTTGGCTTATGTATTGCACCTACGCCATCACGGTGGACTTGACACTCGGCGCCAAAGCTTGGGTGTAGGGTGAAGAGAGGTTTGCAACATCGGAATTTCGTAAGCCGTGGCGATCGAGGGTAGTCGTTCAAACCAGAGAAGCTTCTCGCCGACTTAATCGATCACCAAGAACTGGAGAACCATAATGTCTACACAAGTCAGCGTTGCAGTTGGCACATATCCTGCGCGGAAGTCGGTGGTGAAGCGTATTTACGAGCAGGCGGCAAAACTCGACCGCGTTGGCATGGGCCTAGTGCGCTTGGGACTCATCGTTGTGCTGTGCTGGATCGGAGGGCTGAAATTCGCGGACTATGAGGCAGAGGGCATTGTGCCGCTGGTCGCTAACAGTCCGCTGATGAGCTTCTTCTATCATTATCCGGCTCCGGACTACCGCCAGTACATGACCAAGGAAGGTGAGGTACTTCCCGCGCATCAGCAATGGCATGAATCGAATGGCACGTACTCATTCTCCCATGGGTTAGGGATCGTGATCGTCATGATAGGGGTGCTGATCGCGGCGTATCCCGTCCTGCCGCAAGTTTCCGCAGTGGGAAGCTTCCTTCTTATCCTGATGTCCCTTACAACGCTCTCATTCTTAGTGACCACTCCGGAGGCATGGGTCCCGGCATTGGGAGCTTCCACCCACGGATTCCCATATCTCTCGGGAGCGGGCCGACTGATCATCAAGGACGCCATCATGCTCGGTGCTGCGGTGGTGACTCTCGCCGACTCGGCCAGGACTTGGTTGGCCAGTAGTCGACGATTAAGTCGAAATAGATTTATAGAAGGCGATCCATCATGACCACACCAGAAAGAGATCACAGTTTGACACTGACGCGGCGCCGCTTTGTCCAAGGAGTTGCCGCAGTGGGCATAGCGGCCGTAGTTGAGGGAAAGTTCAACGAGGCCGATGCCGAGGTTATTGATCATTCACCCTCTGTTCTGACTGGCAATCACTTCGATTTAACAATTGAGCCTCATCACGCTAATTTCACGGGGCGGCGGGCAAAGGCGATCAAAATCAATGGATCGTTACCGGGGCCGACGCTCAAATGGCGTGAGGGAGAGACAGTCACAGTCGCGGTGACAAATCACCTTCCAGTTATGACTTCTATTCACTGGCACGGTGTTCGTGTTCCTGCGGCGATGGACGGCGTGCCTGGGTTGAGTTTTGCAGGAATTGCACCGGGCCAAAGATTTGTCTATCGAATTCCTGTAGTGCAGAACGGCACATACTGGTATCACAGTCACAGCGGCTCTCAGGAGCAGATAGGTTTGATCGGCGCTCTCGTCATTGAGCCTCGGGACAAAGATCCCATCTCATATGATCGCGACTACGCCGTGCTACTGAGCGACTGGACGGACACAAGCCCCGAGACTATTTATAGCAACCTCAAGAAGCAAAGCGACTATTACAACTTCCACAAGCGCACGGCCGGCACTTTTGTCGACGACGTAAAGAGCAAAGGCCTGCGCTCCACGGTACGGGATCGACTGATGTGGGGGCGCATGGACATGAACCCCACTGACATTGCCGATGTAACCAGCGCTACCTACATTTACCTGATGAACGGAAATCCCCCTGGCGCGAACTGGACGGCGTTATTCAATCCCGGCGAGCGCGTTCGACTTCGTTTCATTAATGGGTCGTCCATGACCATTTTCGATGTGCGAATACCCGGTCTACCCATGACCGTCGCGCAGGCCGACGGAAATTGTATACAGCCAGTGACCGTGGATGAGTTCCGAATCGGTGTCGCTGAGACCTACGACGTTATTGTTCAACCCCACCCGGAAACTGCATACACCATCTTTGCGCAGCCGCAATCTCGCCGTAGATATGCGCGCGGTACCTTAGCACCGCGAATGGGCATGATGGCAGAGATCCCGGCCATGGATCCATATCCCCTCCGCACGATGGCCGACATGGGAATGGCCGGTATGGCTCATATGAAGGGCATGAAGATGAACGGCATGCCTTCCGATGAAATGCCGGGAATGCAGGGCATGCGAATGGATGGGATGAGCGAGGCCAGCATGCCCGCAATGAAGACCATGGACATGAGCGGAATGGAGGATGGGGACACGTCCGCCATGAGCCATACGCACATGGACAAGCACACAGGTGCATTGAACGAGTCCGCGGGCATGACTCCGTTTCCACAGCCTGGGCCACGCATGACGCGGCTAATACCACCGCCGTCGCAGATGATGTCTCGCCCAAGCCAAACGCTCGAAGGAGAAGTACCTTTGCACATTGGCCCTGAAGTAGTCGGCGTGGCAATGCAGACTCCTCCACAGCTGCACGATGCGGGAGACGGGCTGAATGGAAATGGTCGTCGCGTGCTGACGTATGCCAACCTCCGCGCGCTCTATAGGGGTGTGGACGGTCGGCCGCCGACTCGCGAAATCATCCTCCACCTCACCGGCAATATGGAGCGGTTTATCTGGGGCTTCGACGGGCGCAAGTTATCGCAGGCTGAACCAATCCATCTGAAACTCGGCGAGCGTGTGCGCTTCGTTCTCATCAACGACACGATGATGGAGCACCCGATTCATCTGCACGGACTTTGGAGTGAGTTGGAAAATGCCAACGATGAGTTCTCTCCTTACAAGCACACGCTCATCGTCAAACCGGCCGAGCGGTTGAGTTATTTGGTCAGCGCGGACACACCCGGACGCTGGGCTTTCCACTGCCACCTGCAATATCACATGGAAGCGGGCATGTTTCGTACGGTGGTGGTGTCATGATGGCGCGCCGCGCTCTTCAACTTGTCTTCACGGGAGCTTTGCTGTCGAGCTTCGGAGCTGTGCCGGTTTGTGCACAGGCCCCAGCGACTTCGATTGACGCACCAACTCCGGCGTCGAATTGGCCCGAGCCAGTGAAAGATAACCCAATACTTAACTATGTAACATTCGACCAACTGGAAGGCAGAACGAACGCGCCGAACAGTAGTTTCAAATGGGACGGCCAAGGCTGGATTGGAACCGACTTGAATAAATTGTGGATCAAGTCCGAAGGAATAGTCACAAACGGCATCAGCAGCGATGGCGACCACGAAATTCTCTACGACAGGCCGATTCCGCACATGCGTTACTTCGATTGGCAGGCGGGTGTGCGTCTCGATCTCGATTCCGGTCCAACTCGGGCGTGGGCCGCACTCGGCGTGCAGGGACTTGCTCCTTACTTCTTCAATTTTGCACCCACGTTTTATGTTCGCGATGGAGGACGCGTCGCGGGAAGAATCGAAGGCTCGTACGATTTGTACCTCACTCAACGCCTGATACTGCAACCTCAAGTCGAATTGAATTTCTACAGTCAATCAGATCCCGGACGGGGGATCGGAAGTGGCTTCTCGGACCTCGACGGCGGCGTGCGACTCGGATATCAGTTCTCGCGCAAGTTCGCGCCTTACATCGGCTACACGTACACCGGCGCGTTTGGCCAGACCGCAACATTCAGTCGTCAGGCCGGGCAACCAACGAGTGCAACCCGGTTGGCATTTGGGGTTTGGGTGTGGCACTGAGCGACGAGTGTTGCACCGCAGGCTACTTCATTTGCGGTTCAATCGCGGAGCAATGAGCGAATGAATTCAACCCCGGGTCGTTGACCGATTCGAAGGTACAGGGTTTTGGTTCTGGAGCCAACCAATGAGCCATCTTTGCTCTAACGTTGTTAGGTGCTGGGGGACGAGGCCCACACTTCGCCTGAGCGGCTACCTATGGGTAGCGGCCATGTTCGGTGTGCTGGCAGCCCTGGAGGCGAACCGAATTGGAGTATTTCTGGTGCCTCCTTTCGCGGCCACCCTAACCATTCTCATGTTGTTGCCGGAGACGCCGGTCGCTCAACCGTATGCGTTGATTGTGGGCTCGGTTTGCGGGGCTGCAGTGGGAACGGGAGTCAGTTTTCTTGGCAGCGGTCTCGGAACGGCGGTGCTCGCCATGATTGCTGCGTTTGTCGTCATCAGTCTGATTCACGCCTACCATCCTCCAGGAGTCGCCCTGGCATCGATTCCGGTCCTGCTTCACCCGGGTCATTGGTTTCCTCTGATTGTCGTGCTTCCTTTCACCGCCGTAGCGGTAGGATCTGTGGCGGCAATGAGTAAATGGCTCCGCGGTTGGCCCGTATATCCCAAGTTACTGCGGAACTGCTCTTGATAATAGACGGATGGCTGGATAGTGTGTACTGGAATGGTATTACCTTATGAGTTATACGGTAAGCCTACTATTGCAAATGCCAAGTTTTCGGATTAAGCATAGTGAAATTTCTTTATGGTGCACACTGGATCAGTTAAGTCAGTGGCATCTCCTCGCTGTATTGGCCGGATGGCAGTTTTGATGTGCGCCCCTTCCACCATTGGGCTCGACCATCCGCTTTCTCCAAATCACTGAACGATTGAGTTACAACTGGAGAAGGAACCACCACGCTCCCGGGATGGGTTCGCGCGGACCACCCGCCTTCTCCCAAAACACCCAAGATCTGAGCTGCCAAACCAGAGGAGGAACATCATGCACCTTAAATCTCTGTTGCTCGGAGCCATAGTTTTCTTGATGGCCCTCGGAGTTGCCATGATCACACAGGGGCAACAACCCCCGTCGACGATTTACAACCCGTATCCCCCTGGGATTCTGCCAACCAATTTGAATTCGGAGCTAGCCCGGGTGGAACGCGAAGTGGATTTCATCGAAGCCGAAGCGATTCGACAGTGGCACGCTCTAACGCCCCCGGTGCCGACGGGTAACCCGCCCATACTTAAGGGCACCGGAATCGCCTCGGTCGAAATACTCGGCAAGCTCATGAATTACGACAAGAACATCTCGCCTTTCAAGAATACCGCCTGCTCGTCTTGCCACATGCCGTATGCCGCCTTCAGTGGACCGATCCCGTCAGTGAATCTGACGATGATGGCGTATCCCGGATCGGACCATTTTCGGGCCGGTAAGCGGCAAGCGCAGAGATACACGTATTCCAGCTATTTCCCTCCGCTCCAGTACAACGCGACCCAGGGCGCTTTTTTTGGCGGAAATTTCTGGGATTCGCGCGCGACCGGGTATAAGTTAAGGGATCCCGCTGGTGAGCAGTCACAGTTTCCCCCACTCGATCCTGCAGAAATGGGTAATCCTGATTCTGCTTGCATCACCTACAAGCTCTCCCTGGCGGTGTACCGGCCCCTCTTTGAAGAAGTGTGGGGCAAGGACTCGTTCCCGTCCAGTTTCCCACCCAACACCGCGTCCATCTGCGCAACCCCGGTGGGGGCTGCGATATTTGGGGGGAGCGCGACGCCAGTCATGCTAAGCCCTGACGATCGCACCAAGTCAAATAACGTTTACGATCACTGGGCGCAGTCCATTAGCGCATTCGAAAAAAGTTTGTCCGTCAGCCCTTTCACGTCGAAATTCGACGCCTTTCTGGCGAACAAGTACACGCTGACAGCGCAGGAAAAAGCCGGCTACGATCTGTTCAGAGGCAAAGGCAACT
>Ga0210409_10008518_pt1 | contig 10429 bp, 7 predicted proteins | sample IncBWH17MmetaG_FD_161649 | JGI IMG/M metagenome (GOLD analysis project Ga0210409, IMG submission 161649) | Forest soil microbial communities from Barre Woods Harvard Forest LTER site, Petersham, Massachusetts, United States - Inc-BW-H-17-M | ecosystem: Environmental > Terrestrial > Soil >...
CAACGATGAGCTTGACGCCGGTATTGCGCACGGCGTGATCGTAGACACTGCGCGAACTGCGCGGAATGACTACTTCGGTCTTGTCGAAGCCGGCGAGATCCGGAATGCGGATCAGCTTCTCAGGATTCCCGCCGGCGACACAAGCGGCGGTCACGTGTTTCAACCCCGCGGCGCAACCGGCCGAGACCATCCCCCACTCGGCGCCGGTCAACTCGGCCAGGCGCCGTCCGACGCCCTCGGCCAGCTCGTCGAGCTGCACGTAATACTGGGCCGCGTACTCCATTGCCGCGCGGACCTCCGGGATTTCGACGGATGCGCCGATGATGGTGAACGTCCCGCGACAATTAATAACAGGCTCGACACCGATGGATTGGTAAATCTCCGGTCCGGGTTTCAGTGGGCCGATGGTCGCACTTTTGGCCGCGGGTGCGCCCAACAGCACGGGCCATACTAGCGCATTTCCAATTTGGAACAGCTCGCGCCGGGTTGCGCCGTCGGATGCTTTCTTCGCGGATGCTCGAGATTCCTCATGAGCCATAAATCCTCCAGTCCTCGCGGGAAGCCCCGCTCCAGGTTAAGAATGTATCACGCCTGACCAACGACCCGATGAAAGGCAGGCCGCGACGCGGGTCCAAACTGGATCGAGAACTGCGGGTTCAATAGAGCTTTGCATCGCAAAGTAGCTGACCCGGCCGCCTTGCCTTAAGTAACGGATAGTTAACTCTATACTTTCGAGGCTTTGCCCGATTGAACGGAAACCGGCTTCCAGCGACAATCGAAACCTGTATGCTCCATCTGTTCGGAATGCCGCCAGGAGGTAATTCTTACAGCTCCCTGCGACTGTAAGGAAACATTCAGAGCTTGAGTTCTCAGTACCTTGCGCGGTCGGAACACAATTTGCATCCCCAGTGCGTTCGGGATAGGAGGACCGGAGTTGATGCGACGAATGGTGTTGCTAGTAGCGTGTGTTTGCGGATTGTGGACCGCCGCGAGCGCGCAGTCGGTTCAGCCACCGTCCGAGAGCGGTATGGCGAGCTGGTATGGCGCGCCCTACCATGGGCAACGGTCGGCGAGCGGAGAGATTTACGATCAGGAGAAGTTGACAGCCGCGCACCGCACGCTTCCCTTTGGCACCAGGGTGCGGGTGCGCCGCCCCGACAGAGGGGGGAGCGTTGTTGTTCGGATCAACGATCGCGGGCCGTTCGTGAAATCGCGGGTCATCGACCTTTCTCACGCTGCCGCCGTTCAGTTAGGAATGACGGATGGAGGTGTGGCGCTCGTCATTCTGGAAGTGGTGGAGACTCCACCACTCAATCCACGGCCCCTCTAATTTTTCAAGGTGGTATCCGGTCGACGGGGCCATTCTGGTGCATCTACAAACGAGAGTTCAACCTCGTCCCTGCTGAGGCAGTAGCTTGCTGCTTACTACCTCAAGCAGGGGGAAGTGTGGCTGCGGGAGTTCACGGTCTGCTAATTGTTCCAGGCATTACCTCGCCTGTTCCACTGCTGGCGTGATGTCCGTCACATGGATTGCATTGTTGGCTTCGTCTACCGTACCTGAAACCTTGACGATCTTCCCGAGAAACTTCTTGGCGGTCGTTTGGTCATCGAGTTGATAAAGTGTACCTGCGACATCCACGAGCACATACTTGCTGTCGGTCGACGTAACGATTTTTCCGACAGTAACCCGCTGGGAATTTTGTTCTGCTTGTTTTTCTGGTGGCCGTTTCGCATCTGGGTCGTCCTGTGCAACGAGCATTGACCCGGTTAAGACAAGAGGAAGTAACAGCGTTGTTTTCAAAAACTGTTTCATTGCTTCGTACCTTCCTTTTCCGGGAAGGGAGCAATTATCTGACCAAGCAATCGAGACTCAGCAGATCGCCTGAGACTCGGTGGTGACTGTGCGGAGGAGTACAGGAAACAGTATGAACTTCTTACTCGTCGTCAGTGGGTTTTTCACGCTTCGAGGATGAGGCGCTGGGACCGGCCTATAACCCACACGGCCTTCTGATACAACGGATGGATCATGTCCTGGAAGTCCTGGGTTCTCTTCGCCGCGACTATGCCAGTTGCGGCATCTGCGGCTCAACCGTTCCCTGTCGAGAGGATAACGGCCGACGTCTCGGTCGTGTACGGACCAGTGAACGGTGTCCTGATTCAACGCAACGGCGAAACTCTGACCGTCTACGGCGACCCGCGCCCGGAACCAGCCAAGGCTCGGCAACTTCTGTTCACACATCATCGCCGCGACGTGGTGTGGGCCGGCCGTCGGCTAGTCGAAAGGGGCACTGAAGCAATCGCGCCAGAGGCGGAGAAGGCGCTATTCACGGATGTTGGGCAGTTCTGGGAGCACTACCGCATGGCACGTTTCCACGATTACGCGAACCAATCCAGCCGCATTCTCGGCGAGCCGATCCCGCTGGCTAGGACCGTCCGTGGCGGCGATACGATCGAGTGGCAAGGTCTCACGGTTCGCGTGATGGAGACCCCCGGATACACGCGAGGCGCGGTGTCATATCTATTCGAGATCGACGGCAAGCGCATCGCATGCATGGGCGACCTGATTTACGGCCGCGGCCAGATTCTTGATCTGTTCAGCCTCCAAGACGCGATTCCCCAGGTGCAGGAGGATGGTTACCATGGCTGGGCCGCGCGCGCGGGCGACGTCGTCCAAAGCCTGCGCAAGGTCGCGCAGTGGAAGGCGGACATCTTGATTCCCGCGCGCGGGCCGGTAATCCGTGATCCGGGCGAGGCGATTGATACGCTCATCCGCAGGCTGCAAGCGGTGTTCGCCAGCCACTTCGCCATCGACGCGCTGCGCTGGTATCGCGGCGACGACAAGATTCGCGCGATGGCCGCGCGTGTTCTCGGCCCAACGCCGGTCCAGTGGATGCCGATGGCCGAAACGGTCGAGGAAAAGCTACCCGAATGGATCCTTCCCATCACGAACTCCCGGCTGATCATTTCGCGGACGGGCGCGGCATTCCTGGTGGATTGCGGCAACCCCGAGGTCGTCGAAGAGGTTAAGAGGCTGAAGCGCCAGGGCGTGATCAAGCAGCTCGACGGCATCTATATTACGCATTACCACGACGACCATGCGGACATGGCTCAGGCGATGGCTGACGAGTTCCATTGTTCAGTCTACTTCTGCCGCGAAATGCAGGACATACTGGAGCATCCCGAGGCATACCGTATGCCTTGTCTGACGCCGAATGCGATTCACAGCATCCATGCGATGGATGAGGGCGCAAAGCAGCGCTGGAACGAATTCGAATTCTCTTACTCCTACTTTCCCGGCCAGACAATCTATCACGGCGGACTCGTGGTCAAGAAGGACAACGGTCAGACCGTCTTCTTTGTGGGTGATTCGTTTACGCCCACCGGAATGGACGACTACTGTTTGCTCAACCGCAACTTCCTGGCGCCCGAGAACGGTTTTCTGGATTGCCTGAACATCATCAAGAAGATGACCGGCGACTATCTGCTGATCAACGAGCACGTGCCCCCAGCATTCCGCTTTTCGTCACAGCAGCTCGATTTCATGATTGAGACATTTGAGCAGCGGCGCAACCTGCTCTTGGAGCTGTTTCCCTGGGATGATCCGAACTTCGGGGTGGACGAGCAGTGGGCGCGCTTCTATCCCTATACGGTTGAGGTCGCAGCGGGCGGCCGTGTGGAACTGAAGATGATTCTCCGGAACCACTCGGCGTCGCAGCAGGAGTTTCGCATAACTCCGCATGTACCCGCAGGCTGGAAGGCGCCGCACGGTCCGCTACAAGTATCGGTTGGTCCGCGTCAGGAACGCTCCCTGAGCATTCCTCTAACAGTTGATACGCCCGGATTAAAGATTGTCACGGCGGACGTGGCCTTTGGAACGTGGGATTTGCGGGAGTGGACCGAGGCGATGGTGACGGTGAAATAAGGCGGCCAGAAGCTTGGTGAAGCCGAGCCGCGGCGCCAGCCACCCCGGCAGCTTTTCTACAGAGTAGAAATCGTTCGGGGACCTCCTACTCTGACAGAGCGCGTGATTGGGCTATTCTAAACAGAACATGATGATTCCGTCGAATAACCGCCTGACTCAGCCGCTGATCCGTGCAAATGGCGGGCATCGGCCGGCCTCATGGGACGAGGCGCTCAACTGCGTCGCCCAGGGGTTCCGAGCCGCGATCGAGAAGCACGACCCGCGGACGTTCGGAATGTTTAGTTGCTCAAAGACCACGAACGAGTTGAACTATGTTGCCCAGAAGTTTGTTCGCTCGGTAATAGGGAGCAACAATATCGATAGTTGCAACCGGACTTGACATGCCCCCAGTGTCGTCGGTCTGGCGACGGTCTTTGGGGCGGGCGGCGGCACGAGTTCGTACCGCGAGATTGAAGAAACGGACGTGATCCTACTCTGGGGGTCGAACGCACGGGACACGCACCCCATCTTCTTCCACCACGTGTTGAAGGGCGTGCGCAATGGGGCCCGCCTTTACGTTGTGGATCCGCGGCGCACGTCCTCAGCACAATGGGCTGACGTGTGGCTGGGCCTCGACGTCGGTTCCGATATCGCGCTGGCCAACGCCATGGCTCGTGAAATCATCGTTTCCGGGTTGGCCAATGAATGGTTCATTCAGCACGCCACCAGCGGATTTGAGGCCTACCGGGATTGCGTCGAGAAGTACACGCTTGAGCGCACGGAGCGCGAGACCGGCGTGCCCGCCGAAGTCATCCGGGAGGCAGCGCACACCTACGCCCGGGCTAAGCGCGCGCAAATCTGTTGGACGCTCGGCATCACCGAGCATCACAACGCGGTGGACAACGTTCTCGCCCTCATCAACCTCGCCCTCCTCACCGGTCACGTGGGCTGCTACGGCAGTGGTCTCAACCCGCTGCGCGGCCAGAACAACGTCCAGGGGGGTGGAGATATGGGCGCGATCCCCGACCGACTGCCCGGCTTCCAGCACGTTGAGAACGGCGAATTGCGGGCGAAATTCGAGCGCGCCTGGGGCGTACGGATCGAGCCCAAACGCGGCTGGCACTTGAGCGCTATGTTCGAAGCTATGGAGCGCGGCGAGTTAACCGTCCTCTACGTGCTCGGCGAGAATCCTGCCGATTCGGAGGCCGACCGCCACCGCGCCCTTGAGCTGCTGGGCGGACTCGAATTCCTCGTCGTCCAGGATCTCTTCTACACCCGGACCGCCGCGATGGCAGACGTGGTTCTACCAGCCGCTGCTGGCTGGTGTGAAACCGAGGGCACCGTCACCTCCAGCGAGCGCCGCGTGCAGCGGGTCCGCCGCGCCGTGCCCCCGCCGGCCGGAGTACGCGACGACATCGAGGTCCTCTACGAGCTGGCTCGGCGTCTCGGCCATGAGTGGGGCGAGCCAAACGCGGAATGCATCTGGGACGAAGTGCGCCAGCTTAGTCCGATGCACGCAGGTATGAACTACCGCCGTCTGGAGGAACTCGGCGGTATCCAATGGCCCTGCTACGACGAGTCTCATCCGGGCGAGATGTATCTGCACAGCCGCCTCTGGCAAACTCCGCTCATCGGTCCGCGCGCGCCATTCAGCGCAGTCGAGTTCGAACCCCCCGTCGACCAGCTCGACGAAGACTATCCCATCCGTTTGACCACCGGGCGCCGCCTTGATTCCTTCAACACTGGCGTGCAGACCGAGCGCTACAGTTCCCCCCTCCGCCGCGGCGAGACGCTCGATCTTTCCCCAGAAGATGGCGCGCGTTATGGTTTCCGCGAAGGGGAGACTGTGCGCGTCAGTTCGCGCCGCGGCTCCGTGGTCGCTCCCGTTCGCTTCGATCCGGGACTGCGTCCGGGTCTCGCCTTTCTGAGCGTGCATTTCCACGACCAGGTGGCCACCAACGAGCTCACGATTGACGCGGTCGACCCCAAGTCAGGGACGTCAGAGTTCAAAGCGACCGCGATCCGCGTCGAAAGGTACCAGGAGAACTAAGTGGACCTTCACCTGACGGCCGCCCAACCCACATCCGAAGAAAGGGCGGCCGTAGACGCTGAATTGGGCGCGCCGGAATCCGGCTGGGAGGGCGGCTTGCGCGGGATCGAAAAGGAGGGCCGCGCCGCTTTTGGTGGACAGGCGGTGCGCTCCCGCCGCCATCTGCTGCTGCCCGTGTTGCATGGCATTCAGGCACGCATTGGTTGGATCAGTCCTGGGGCGCTCAACTATGCGTCAGTGCGATTGGACGTCGCGCCGGCGGAGGTTCACGGCGTGGCCTCCTTTTACGGAATGTTCTCGCTCCGCCCTCGTCCTCCTGTGGTGGCGCACGTCTGCGACGACATCGGCTGCCTCATCCGCGGAGCCAAAGCGCTTTGCGCCGAACTTGAGAGAAAGCTCGGGCCGGAGGGCTCGACCTGCGCCGGCGGTCACGCGACTTGGCTTCGCAGCCCGTGTCTGGGCTTGTGCGAGCGCGCGCCGGCGGCTTTAGTCAGCGCGGCCGGCGAAACGCCACGGGAAACCGTACTCGCCCCGGCGGAGCCGGAAGCTCTCGAAGCTTTGGTGCGCGATGCCGTAGACGGCCGCCTGCCTGCCGAGCCCGATGTTTTGAACACGCTCTCCGTCCCCCAGGCCGGCCAGCCACAACTTCGCTTACTCCGTCGCGTGGGGAAGGTGGATCCGTCGAGCCTCGACGACTATCGGCGGCTCGACGGATACGAAGCCCTGCAACGGGCTTGCGATTTGGGACCCGACAGCATCGTCCGCGAAGTCATCGAGTCGCGGCTCCTCGGTCGCGGCGGCGCTGCTTTTCCGACGGGTAAGAAGTGGGAAGCACTCCACGCGCAACGTTATCTTGGGCGCACTCACTACGTCATCTGCAATGCAGATGAATCCGAGCCCGGAACTTTCAAAGACCGCATTGTGATGGAGGGCGATCCGTTTGCCATCCTCGAGGGCATGACCATCGCCGCCCTGGCCGTGGGTGCGCAAAAGGGCTACATCTACATTCGCGGCGAATATCCGCTAGCTACCGAACGGCTGCGGCACGCCATCGACGAGGCTCGCGCGCATGGACTGTTGGGCGATAACATCCTCGGCCGCAGACTTCGTTTCGACATCGAGCTGCGCCGAGGCGCGGGCGCTTACATTTGCGGCGAGGAAACCGCGCTGTTCAATTCGATTGAGGGCTACCGCGGCGAGCCGCGCAACAAGCCGCCTTTCCCGACCGAGGCCGGCCTGTTCCGACAGCCGACCATTGTTAATAACGTCGAGACGCTCATCAATATTCCGGAAATCATTCGCTGCGGCGGTGCTGCCTACGCGGGCATCGGCGCAGGAAATTCCGCGGGATACCGTTTGTTTTGTCTTTCCGGCCACGTGGTCCGTCCGGGCGTGTACGAGGTCCCCTTCGGCGTTACGCTCCGTAACATGATCGATCTGGCCGGAGGCTTCGGAGGCAACGGGCGGCTCCAGGCTGTACTGCTGGGCGGCGCGGCCGGCGCTTTCGTTTCCCCTGGTGAGCTCGACACCCCGCTCACATTCGAAGGCACGCGCGCCATCGGCGCGACGCTCGGTTCCGGGGTCATCATGCTATTTGACGACACGGTCAACCTCAAACAGATCCTTCTCCGGATCGCCACTTTTTTTCGCAAGGAAAGCTGCGGCCAGTGCGTTCCCTGCCGGGTCGGCGCGATTCGCCAGCAGGAGGCGATTGAGCGCCTGATTGAGGGCCGGCCTTTGAATTCCGCAGCCGAGGAGATCGTCACCCTCCGAGAAATGGGACAAGCCATGCGCGACGCGTCCATTTGCGGCCTGGGTCAGACCGCATCCAGCGCCCTCGAATCGGCTCTTCACCGATGGAGCTTATTTCCATGAGCGACCAAGCCCTGGCGCCATCGCCGCTGATTCCCATCCCTCGCGGACCGGTCCCCGAGGCGCCACCGCCGCGCGCTCACCGCGAGATCGAAATCCAGATCGATGGGCGAAGAGTCTCGGCTCCGGAGGGCTCGACGATCCTGGATGCCGCCCGCGGCCTGAACGTCGACACGCCCACGCTCTGTTTTCTGGAGAGTCTGACACCCGTGAATGTGTGTCGTGTCTGCGTCGTCGAGCTGGAAGGATCGCGCACGCTGGTTCCCGCCTGCTCTCGCAAGGTGGAGGCTGGGATGGTGATTTACACGGATTCCGAGCGTGTCCGGCTCAGCAGACGCCTCGTGCTTGAATTCTTGGCTTCCTCGGTAGACGTGTCGACCGCCCCTGCGTTCCAGTCGTATATGGAGCGCTACGGCGCGCGGCCCCAACGTTTCGGCGCGTCCGCCGCCACCGTGGCCCAGCCCGTAAAAATTGACAATGACCTTTACGTGCGCGACTACGGAAAATGCATTCTCTGCTATAAGTGCGTTGAAGCTTGCGGCGTGGATGCGCAGAACACCTTCGCGATCGCCGTCGCCGGCCGGGGCTTTTCCTCACACATCGCCACTGAGTATGATGTCCCCCTGCCGGATTCCGCTTGTGTTTATTGTGGCAACTGCATCGGTGTCTGCCCCACGGGGGCGCTCATGTTCAAGAGCGAATATGACATGCGTCAAGCGGGCGCGTGGGACGAGTCCCGCCAGACCCGCACCGATACGATCTGTCCATATTGCGGCGTGGGTTGCGAACTCACCGTTCATGCGCAGGATGGCGAGATCGTTCGCGTCACTTCACCCACCGACCACTCCGTTACGCACGGCAATCTCTGCATCAAGGGGCGGTTCGGCTGGCAATTTGTCGAGATTCAGAAAGCGCCGAAGCTAACGAAGAACCCGCGATAGGGCGTTTGGTCCCGCGCGGGTGTTGAGGGCACGAAGCACGCTCAACGAGAATCGGAAGATTGGACGTGAGGTTTTTTTTCGTGCCGCCCATCTGGCCGGCTTGACTGTGGGGGATTTGCCTGAAATGCTGAACATCTGAACATCATGACCCGAAGAGAACTGTTCTCCTCATTTCTGCTTACCGGCGCGGCCAGCACGGTTACGTTTCCGGGACGTGCCGCGGAGCAGGCGCCCTTTCCGGGGACGCCGTTCCATGCCTATTCGCGGTGCCTTCCGGATTACCTGCGCGGCCTGGCCAAGAAAGCCACCGAGAAACGCGATGCGGAACTGGCCAAGCTGGTGACCCCGGCGGCTATCGAAGCGCGCCAGAAGTGGGCACGGGAAACACTATGGAAGCTGATTGGCGGGATGCCGGAGCGCACTCCCCTGAATGCGCGCACCACCGGATCGTTCGAGCGAGAGCGTTACAGGGTCGAGAAGGTGATTTACGAGAGCCGGCCGGGCCTGTTGATTTCGGCGAACCTCTACGTTCCCAGGCAGGGCAACGGCCCGTTCCCAGCGGTTCTGTTCCAGAGCGGGCACTATAACGAAGGCAAGGCCCACCCCAATTATCAGCGCTGCTGCCAGGGGCTGGCGCAGCTCGGGTTCGTGGTGCTCGCCTTTGACCCGATGGGACAGGGCGAGCGCATTCAATATCCAGACTCCTCGGGTACGCAGACGCGGCTCCAGGATGTGGACTCCGAGCACACCGTTCCGGGCAAACAAATGTTGCTCTTTGGCGATACGGCCACGCGCTTCCAGCTCTGGGATTCGATCCGGAGCCTCGATTACCTGACGTCGCTCCCGGTGGTGAACGCCAAGCGCGTAGGATCGACCGGGCACTCTGGAGGAGGTACGCTCACGATGCTGCTTTCCTGCGCTGACGAGCGGCTGGCAGCGGCAGCGCCGTGCATGGGGAACACCGAGAACGTGGCCGCGCTCCCCTTTATTTCGCCGGGCTCGACCGACGACGCGGAGCAGGATTTTCTGGACTCGGGCCCGGTGGGGTTCGACCGCTGGGACCTTTTCTATCCGTTCGCGCCGAAGCCTATGCTGATCTGGCCCAGCGACCGTGATTTCTACGCGACCTACTCCTCCCAATACATTACAAACGGCTGGCAGGAGTTTCAAAAGCTACGGGCAGTGTACGCCACCCTCAATCACGCCGACCGCTTGAACTGGGCCGGCACGCCGCTGCCCCATTCGCTGGCGTACGATAGCCGCCTGCTGGTCTACAACTGGTTCACGCGCTGGCTGAAGGGTTCAACCGAACCGGTGCGCGAGGAACCTCCGGTTAATCCCGAGACTTTTGCCACGCTGTACGCAACGGAATCCGGCAACGTGGTCACCTCGCTGCATAGCGAAACCGCTTTCACGCTGAATAAGTCCAGGCACGTGGAACGCACTCCGGCAGCGCTGGACTCTTTGCTGCGGGTATCGCGCGGCCAGCCTTCATCGCGGATTATCACGCGGCGACAAATGCCTAACGTATCTGTCGACGTGCTAGAAGTCGCGTCCGATCCGGGCGTCTGGCTTCCGGCGTGGCTGCTCACGGCGAAAGATACCGCGGCGGACAAGCCGGTTCTGCTGGTGCTGGATCCTGTGGAATCCGAGACGCTCTGGTTC
>Ga0210409_10008520_pt1 | contig 10428 bp, 8 predicted proteins | sample IncBWH17MmetaG_FD_161649 | JGI IMG/M metagenome (GOLD analysis project Ga0210409, IMG submission 161649) | Forest soil microbial communities from Barre Woods Harvard Forest LTER site, Petersham, Massachusetts, United States - Inc-BW-H-17-M | ecosystem: Environmental > Terrestrial > Soil >...
TGCCAGAGCGCCCGGAAAAAAGTGCGATCCAGTTGCTGGTATTCCTTGCGGGCGATCAGCATGCCGAACGGCGCAGACTTTGTACTGACCCAGGACACCGCGATGTTCATAATGGCATTTGTAAGACCTAGTGACATACCCATCCGACCCGCTTCCACCGGGCCGCGATACGCAAATAGAACGGGGTTGAAAAGCCAGAAAATGAAATAGCCGCAGAACCAACTGACGGCGATTCTCCACTGGAACGGCCAAACCTCCTGATTCCATCGAATGCGATCCGTTCCGACATTATGACGCAATAATCCGCGCAGCAGCTTTCGCTTTCCAAGCAGCCATATAAGGGACCCCGATGCCATGCCCAACAGCATCATCGATGGTGCGAAGAGTCCGTGGTGGCTGATCAGGGCTGCCCATGCTAAGAAAGAGCCAATCATCGACTGAAAGAATCGAAGACGCGCCACCTCAGGAACGTAGCCACAGCCCTCCAGGAACGACAATAAGGGATCAAGTTGAAAGTTTAGCGCCGCCATCAACACGGCAAAAGACCAAGGAAGTTCCCAATGAACCGCTGGACCGGAATGCCGGTGGCTTGAGAAAAAATAGAGACCGGCCGGGAGCAAGGTAGCGGCCATAAACAAAGCAGCCACTGAATACCACCGGACGGATTTTTGGACGATGGACGCGAGCCTTCCGTGGGCCACCGTGTCACCACTGATTGTCTGGTCACTCGAGATTGCGAGCCTCGCGCGCTCGTGGCTAGCTAATTGCAGAATCACAAATGAAAAGCCCAACTCAAAGATGATTTGCAGCGCGACGAGACTTCCGAACGTGTAATAGTAGCCCTGCTCAACAGGAGAGAGGAAGCGCGCAATGAGGGTGACCGTGATAAGACCGGCCGCGCTCGACCAGAATCGCGCCAATACCGAAAAAAACACAGCACGGTCAAGCCCGAGGACATCAATCCAGTACCGGATTCTGGTGGAATGAGAGTCACTCGACCGCACTTCAGGCTCTTCCGGAAGGCGCTCAGCCATTCAATTCACCGCCGCCGATTTCGAGTTGAGCGACGGCGGACGTTGTTGACTCAAAAAGAAAGCGCACGCGCAAGGAAAGATGGACGATTAGTTGCGGCCAGGTATTCAGATGACTTCCCGTTCGGGTACGTAAAATGGGTTCGTGGATCGCGGATCTGCCCAATGCTCAGCACTCCTGCTTGTCCGCGTCCGCCCTCGAAACGCATTCTTCAGTGCGGGATGGTTCTTTCATTGGGCAGCGCATAACAAGCTAAGTCCCACCCTTCACTTCCATGCGGACGCAAGAAGAACGAGTAATGATTGCAGAGTTGCGCCAGCGCGAGAGGAATACGCCACAAGTGATCCTGTTGATGATACGCGCTGACTGCGAGGACCGGCCGAGATCGCGAAATGATGCCGCGTGCTCCGGCAAGCGCATCCAATTCCGCACCCTCGATGTCGAATTTGACCAACGAGGGACGAAAATCGCGCAGCGCTTCATCCAACGTGACACACTCTATGGAGGTCGTGCCTTTCCCCATCCGCGATTGGTCCGTTCCCTCGCAAGTGAACGAGACGGTCTCGGTCCGGGAACCAACGGCCTTTGGAACGGTCGAAATCTTATTTCGGATGACCAGCGGATACGTGTTCAGTTTGTCCTGAAGTCTCTTCCAATTAGCCGGATCGGGCTCGAAAGCAATCAGATGATGAAATTTCTCTCCTTTACGTTGAACAAATTCCTCAATTGAATCCCCATCAAATGCACCACAATCAATCAATACCTCATCATCGCGAATTTCAATGAGGTCGGGCGGGAAGTAGTGTTTGGATTCACGGATACAAGTCAGACCATCGTAATCAAGGAGCAGTCGGAACGACAGTTGCGCAACAAACTCTCGGCGCGACGACTCCTCTTGAAATAAATCGAAAGCAGCTTCGATATCACTGGTAGCGCTCAGTACCTTATGCGGCACATCCAAGGGAAAGTAAGGGAGGAAAACCTCAGGGAACTTCCAGAATAGGAAGCCTGAAGGAGCAATGTGCGTGCAGCCCAACTCGCGCAGCTGACGAATTCGATCAGACATTCGGTCGTTCGCCTGTGCTCCCCAGATCGTCACTACAAAAGCGGCATTGTCACCGTACTGTTCAGCAGCTTTTGCCGTCGCGAACACAGGCACACCACCAATGGTTTTTCCCCACAAAGCCGGGTTGTTATCCGCGAAAGCCAAGGGCTGAAGCCCAACGCTACGCAATTTTGTTAGGGTTGCCCGGCCGAGGCCACCAGCTCCAAAAAGGACGATCCGCTCACTAAAAGGGGATGCTAATCGATCAAAGGCGGTGCGTTCCCTTTCCCTGGCAGCTTCCGTGGACTCGCTTAGCAGGAAATCCAATCGTTGGGCAACTGCGTCTCGACCTGCGACTTTTGCGTGAGTCCACATTCCGAATCTTCTCTCCAATATCCGGAAGCTAAATCGATACAGCGTATAATTCGAGTTCCATCTGGATTCATGAACCGACTATGCCAGCAATATAGCACGGCGCAACCATGCGAAATCCTTGTGTGCGAAGTGCGCCGTAGTAGTGTCGTCGTGTCTTTCTGCATGCCTTTATCTTATCCACGGCAGCACGGACTTTTCGGCTAAACAGAGTGCACTCTAGGATCCCGGGAGGAGGACTTGTGGACGCGTGCAGGAACTGCGGTGCCCAGACGCTGAAAGATCTGGGCTTTATCGGTGAAATTGCGCCGTTTTTTCTAAAACGGGTCCTGAACCTCGAATGCGGCCTGGCACCGTCGGCACACCCGGTTAAACGATTTCTGCGCAGAATGCCGTTTTTGTCCCGAGCTGCTCAAAAAATCTACGGTAGATCTACTCTCCTGGAGCTACAGATATGCGAGACGTGTTCCTTCATTCAAACTACGGTCCCCTTTCCCGACGAAGCAATTGGGAAGCTCTACGCTGACTATCGAACTGACTCCTACAACCGGGAGAGGATCCACTATGAACCCGAATATGCACTGATCGCTCCTAGCGTCGGCAGTTCTCAACAAGAAATTCAGGCGCGCACTGAGGGCTTAACACATTGGCTGAGAGGAAAATTGAGCTTGGATCGGGATTTCTCAATGCTCGACTATGGCGGGGCTGACGGAAAATTCCTGCCTCACTTGCCGGGGCGCAAATACGTATTCGACATCTCGCCGGTCGCTCCGGCTGACGGAATCGTGAAGATCAAAAACGAATCCGACCTTGGGCGCTATTCCTATATTCAGTTAGCTCATGTATTGGAGCACGTTTCCTTTCCTCTCGAAATAACACGAAAAGCAGCTCGCCTTCTGAACGACTCAGGTCATTTGTACATCGAAGTTCCCTATGAACTGGACGATGACACGATGCGCCGCCTTAACGGCGGCGGCATTGGCATCAAGATCGACATTCATGAACACATAAACAAATACTGCCAAAAATCTGTGATACAACTCTTGCGGGCGGCCGGGCTCGAGCCGCTGGAAATTCAATCCGAAGAAGTCAACTTCGGGTGGGCCAACGCAAATATCATAAGAGCTCTGGCGCGAAAATCCTGAAAATCAAAATCTACGACCGATTGCGCGACACAAAAGTACGTGCCTGAACCGCATCAAGTCGCGCAAAGCTTCTGATATTCGGATATTTGCCCTATGCTGAACTCGGCCATGTTTTTGCCTGCTTGCCACCTCCGGTACCACTCGATGGTCCATTCGAGCGCCGTTTCGATCTTGAGCTTTTGCTCCCATCCCAATTCCGAGCGCGCTTTGGTGGCATCGAGCCTTAAGATATGTGCCTCGTGTGCTCCGAGGTCACCATCACGCGTCCAAGAAGCATTATTGCCCAACATTTCGGCGAGCCTGTTAGCGACGCGCTCGACCGACCAGTTGCCTTCGTTGCTTGGTCCGAAGTTGTAAGCCGACGCGGAGCATTTGTCTTGTGCGAGCAGTCGCTGAGCCAAAATCAGGTAGCCGTGCAGCGGATCCAGCACGTGCTGCCAAGGCCGTATAGCGTTCGGCCTTCGAATCAGGGCCGCCCGTCCGGAACAGAAACCGCGCACCAGATCTGGAACCAGCCTATCTTCAGACCAATCTCCCCCGCCGATGACATTGCCAGCGCGCGCCGTCGCCAACGCTACCGGATGTTGATGCGATTGCTCGCCCGAAAAGAACGAACTGCGGTAGGCAGCACTGACGATTTCGGCGCAGGCTTTGCTGGAGGCGTACGGGTCATGTCCGCCAAGCGGGTCCGTTTCGCGATACGGCCATACCCACTCCTGGTTGTGATAGACCTTGTCCGTCGTGATGCAAACCAGGGCGCGCACACTCGGAGTTTTGCGGACCGCTTCCAGAACATGCACTGTGCCCATCACATTGGTTGAGTACGTACCAACCGGATCGGAATACGATCGGCGGACAATTGGCTGCGCCGCCATGTGAAACACTAGTTCCGGGGCAAAATCCGCGATCGAGGCTTCCAACTTTGCAAGGTCGCGGATATCACCTCGCACATCGCCAACAAAGTCTCCCACAGACGCCAACGTGAACAGGTTTGGCTCGGTGGACGGGTCGAGTGCATACCCTTGAACCTTCGCACCCAGCCGACTCAGCCACAATGCAAGCCATCCACCCTTAAAACCAGTATGGCCGGTCAAAAAAACTCGACGCCCATTCCAATTCGTCACCATACTTTCCAAGGCGCCTTCCCTCCTGCCCATAATTCCTCTAACCGCTGCTTATCCCGCAGAGTATCCATGGCCTGCCAAAATCCGCGATGGCGAAATGCCCGCACCTGTCCTTGTGCGGTCAAGCTGTCCATGGGTTCGCGCTCGAACATCCACGCATCGTTGTGAATTTCATCTAACACCTTGGGTGACAGAACGAAGTAGCCGCCATTGATCCATCCACCCTCTCCTGCGGGCTTCTCCTGAAAAGTAGTGATGGTCGTTCCGTTCATGCCCAAGGCACCAAATCGCGCAGGAGGCTGCACCGCCGTGATTGTTACGGAACCACCGTGCTGTCGATGAAATCCGACGCTCGCGGCGACGTCCACATCGCTCAATCCATCCCCGTACGTCATACAGAAGGCCTCTTCATCCTGCACATAGCGCACGATCTTTCTGAGTCTTCCTCCCGTGCCCGTCTGATCGCCGGTATCCACCAACGTCACCCTCCACGGTTCGGCAACGCTCTGGTGGACCTCCATCCGATTCGCTTTCATGTCGAACGTCACATCTGACATATGCAGGAAATAATTGGCGAAGTACTCCTTGATCATGTACCCCTTGTATCCGCAACAGATAATGAAATCGTTGATGCCGTGATACGAATACAATTTCAGAATGTGCCACAGGATCGGTCTGCCGCCAATATCGACCATTGGCTTCGGCCGCACGGCGGTCTCCTCGCTAAGACGCGTACCGTAGCCGCCTGCAAGAATCACAGCTTTCATGAGATTTCTCCGCTCCCGTTCAAGGCTATTAGCGACGATTTTCCGCCGCGCAAGATCACGGAAATCATGCTTATCATAAGCCTCGCGCCGCAGCAATCCACGTCCTGAGTGATATCATTTCGAATACGCTCAGGACTATGTCGGATAAGGCTTCTCAGCTTCGCCGCCAGATTCTCGATCTGGCCGCACAGCATTTCTCGGAAACCTCCCGCTCCGCGAAGTTTATCCCCGGAGTCACGCCCATTCCTGTCTCCGGAAAGGTGATTGACGGCGCCGACATCAGTTCGGTGATTGATTCAGTTCTTGACGCATGGTTTACGACGGGACGCTTCGCCGAACTCTTTGAACGAAGTCTGGCTCGTTTCGTCGGGGTACGATCCGCGTCGCTGGTGAACTCGGGGTCTTCAGCGAATCTAGTGGCGTTAAGCGCTCTCACTTCGCCGAAACTCGGCGATCGCAGGCTGGTTTCCGGCGACGAAGTCATTACCGTGGCTGCTGGTTTTCCGACAACGGTCAATCCGATCTTCCAGAATCGGCTTGTGCCGGTATTCGTCGATGTGACGATTCCAACCTACGAAATTGACGCGAGTCAACTTGAGGCTGCGCGAAGCCAAAGAACCAAGGCTGTATTTCTCGCCCACACATTGGGAAACACTTTTGATCTTGATGCGGTCTGCGCCTTTACCCGCAAGTACAATCTGTGGCTGATCGAAGACTGTTGCGATGCACTCGGCTCAACCTACAAAGGACGCAACGTCGGAACGTTCGGCGACATCGCAACTTTAAGCTTTTATCCAGCTCACCACATCACGACCGGGGAGGGCGGAGCAGTCCTCACCGACAAACCCAATTTACAAACGCTAATCGAATCGTTTCGCGACTGGGGCCGCGATTGCTGGTGCGAGCCCGGCAAAGATAACACCTGTGGCAAGCGCTTCGAGTGGCAATTGGGATCTCTCCCCTGTGGATATGACCACAAGTACACCTATTCCCATGTCGGCTACAACCTGAAAGCCACGGACATGCAAGCTGCCCTGGGCGCTTCCCAACTGACGAAGCTACCTGCCTTCATCGCGCGACGTAAGGAGAATTTTGCCTACCTGCGGCAGAAACTCCAACCCCTTGAGGATCTCCTGCTGCTTCCGCATGCGACCAGCAGTGCCGACCCAAGCTGGTTCGGCTTCCCCATAGGCATTCGCCAGGAGGCTCCTATCAGCCGCCTTGAGTTGACAGGCGCTCTGGAGGCAAAGAAAATCGGCACCCGGCTTTTGTTCGGCGGAAACCTCGCCCGCCAACCCGCATATCAAGGCTTGCAGTATCGCGTGATCGGGACTTTACCCAATACGGACTATGTTTTGCACCAGGTGTTTTGGATTGGCGTCTATCCGGGACTGACTCAGGAAATGCTCGACTTCGTCGCTGAAACCGTGCATGAGTTCGCGGCCACTTCCAGAACGGTCCCGGTGCGCTCGTAGCGCTAATTCGACTGCACATCCATGAAGCTCTCCGATTACATTTTCAGCCAGCTGCGCGAATGGGGCGCCCGCCAGATATTTTTAATAACGGGTGGCGGTGCTATGCACCTGAACGACTCGATCGGTAGAAGTGGGCTGTCGTACACCTGCACTCATCACGAGCAGGCAGCGGCAATGGCCGCCGAAAGCTACGCTCGCATTAGCGGCGCACCGGGCGTCCTGAATGTAACGACAGGACCCGGCGGAATCAACGCCCTGAACGGAGTTTTCGGTGCATGGACTGACTCAATCCCCATGCTGATTCTTTCCGGGCAGGTCAAACGCGAAACCTGCATCGCGACGTACGGTTTGACCGACCTGCGCCAATTAGGAGACCAGGAGATCGACATCATTCGCATGGTGAAAGGAATCACAAAATATTCGGCCTTCGTGAACCAGCCTGAATCGATTGCCTATCATCTCGAGCGTGCCTGGCGTCTCGCACAAACCGGACGGCCCGGGCCTTGCTGGCTCGATATACCCGTCGATGTGCAAGCAGCGCAAATCGAACCGTTACATTTGCGCCACTATGATCCAGCCGAAGATCCCAGCCCCTATGATCCGTCTAAGGCACCTGAACAAGTTGCCGTCGTGCTAGATGAAATCGCGAAGGCGAAACGCCCTGTGTTGATGGTAGGTAGTGGCGTGCGGATCGCCGGCGCAGAGCTTCTATTCCGGGAATTGATCGAGAGGCTGGGCATCCCGGTGACGACAGCCTGGACTGCGGTCGACCTCTTGCCGACGGGACATCCTTTGCACGCGGGACGCCCCGCGGTTGTGGGCGATCGCGCAGGAAATATCGTGTTGCAGAATGCGGATCTCCTCCTGGTAATCGGCAGCCGTTTGCCAATCCGTCAGACGAGCTACAACTGGAATTCATTTGCCACAAAAGCCTTGAAGATCCAGGTCGATGTGGACGCCGCCGAAATGGCGAAACCGACTTTCAGACCGCAGATTGCAATTCTCCAGGACGCGAAGGTATTTATCGAAGCTATAAACCACGCACTGAAGAACCGTCCGTGCGAGCCACGCAGGCAATGGATTGACTGGTGTCAGGAGCGTGTGAAGAAATACCCTGTGGTACAAGAGTGCCAGCGCACTGCGAAGAGTCTGAATCCATACCACTTCACTGAGATCCTTTTTGACCTGCTCGAAGAGGGTGAAGTCATCGCGTGCGGGGACGGTATGGCAAGCGTGGTACCCTTTCAGGCAGCAAAAATGAAAGAGGGGCAACGGATCTTCACGAATGCCGGATGTGCCTCGATGGGCTACGACGTGCCCGCCAGTGTCGGAGCAGCCATTGCGCTGGCACGAATGGGAAAGCCACAGCGCGTGATATGCATTGCGGGGGATGGCAGCTTGCAGATGAATATTCAGGAGCTACAAACCATCGTGCACTCCCGGCTTCCCATTAAGATCGTCGTGTACAACAACGGCGGATACCTCTCCATCCGTGCGACTCAAAAAAGCTTTTTTGGTGGACACCTCGTCGGAGAAGGTCCGGCCAGCGGCGTCTCGTTCCCTGATCCGCTCAGAGTGGCCGGAGCTTATGGCATTCCCGCGATGCGGATCGAAAATAAGGATTGTGCTCAGGCACTTAGAGCTTTTCTGGCGGAGCCCGGACCCGGGCTGGTTGAAGTGATGCTCGATCCGACGCAGGGTGTTGAGCCGCGGTTGACGTCGCGCGTACTGGAAGACGGAACGATGGTTACAGCGGCGTTTGGAGACATGTATCCATTCCTCGATCGCGAAGAACTAGCTCTTAACATGCCGATATGGGATTCCTAGAAGATATGTTCGCGCTGAAAGGCAAGAGAGCTGCCCTAAGCGGTGCTGGCGGTCTGCTCGTCGGTGAGATGTCGCGCAACTTAGCCAAGGCCGGCGTGGCGGTCGCCGTGATGGATTCCGACCCTCAGGCCGCGGCGAGAGTCTGTGATGAGATCGTTGCCGCGGGTGGCGACGCAACCGCCGTAACCCTGGATGTGACTCGCAGGGACGCTTGGTTGCAGGCACTGGATCGCGTCATTGGCGAATTGGGCGGTGTCGAGATTTTGGTTAATGGTGCAGGAGCAAACGCCCCTACACCATTCCTGGAGATTTCTCTGGAAGAGTGGGACAACATTTTGCGCGTGCAACTGACTGGCACCATGCTGGGCTGTCAGGTATTTGGCGCACACATGGTCAAACAGGGCAAGGGAAGCATCATCAATATCTCCTCCGCTTCGTCGGGACCTCCATTGTCAAAAGCCTTCACGTACTCCGTTGCAAAAGCCGGTGTAAAGAATCTCTCTCAGAACCTCGCGCGTGAATGGGCGCAGTCGGGTGTGCGTGTCAATGCGCTTCGCCCAGGCTTCTTCCCGAGTCAAATGATGAGGGAGAAGTTCCTCACCAAAGAGCGGATGGAAGCGATCTTGGGTCACACCCCGATGAAGAGGTTCGGTGAAGCGTACGAGCTGACAGGATGTGTGCTCTGGCTTTGCTCAGAAGCAGCGAGCTTCGTAACGGGTGCCGAGATCCCCGTGGACGGTGGCTTTACCTGCATGAGTATCTAGAATGTCCTCACAACGCGCAACCATCGTGACTGGCGGAAGCTCAGGTATCGGGGCGGCGATTGCAACCGCCTTCTACAGCGCTGGCGACCATGTCGTAATAGGAGCAAGAAACGACAACGGCTTTGCGCAGAAACTCGGGAACCGCGCGAAGTTTGTGAAGACGGATGTCTCTAAACCCAGTGAGTTACATATTCTCGTCCAGACTGCGAAACAGTGGACAGGGCGAATGGATGTCATGATCAACAATGCCGGCTTCTCGGCGTGGCGCCCTCTCGATAAAATTGACGAGTCCTTCTGGGCTATGATGCAAGACGTCAACCTGAAAAGCGTCGTATTTGGCTGTCAGGCGGCTGCATCCGTTATGCAAAAAGGCGGCGTGATCATCAATATCTCAAGCATGGCAGGCAAACGCGGAACGCCAAATAACAGCGTTTACTGCGCCGCGAAATTCGGCGTGAATGGTGTGACGCAAGCCTTGGCCAAAGAATTAGGACCTCGCGGCATCCGCGTGAATGCCGTTTGCCCAGTACTTGTCGTAACCGATGGGCTGATAAATGCTTTACAGCAGGAATATGCACCCGCTCACGGCAAGACTGTAGAAGAATTCCTAGAGGCGTTCACTAAGGCCAATTCGGCCCTGGGACGTTTGCCCGGCGCGGACGACGTGGCGCAACTGTGCTTGTATCTCGCTTCGCCGGCGGCGTCAGCTATCACCGGTCAATGCCCGAACGTTGATTGCGGGGTCTTTCCACAATAGCGCGGGTAAAACTCTGAATTTGTGATGAAATTTCGTCTACCCAAATGTTTGCTGTTCGACTTGGATGGGACAATTCTGGACTCCCTCCCCGGAATCGTGTTCGGCGTTCATGAAGCCTGC
>Ga0210409_10008521_pt1 | contig 10428 bp, 7 predicted proteins | sample IncBWH17MmetaG_FD_161649 | JGI IMG/M metagenome (GOLD analysis project Ga0210409, IMG submission 161649) | Forest soil microbial communities from Barre Woods Harvard Forest LTER site, Petersham, Massachusetts, United States - Inc-BW-H-17-M | ecosystem: Environmental > Terrestrial > Soil >...
TGAAGGAGGCATACGAGATTCAGTATGATCAGATGGTCAGTGCGATAACCGAGTTTCAGCGTCTGGAGGCGGACGAGACTCCTCGACAGCAATCCCGCGCCGGTCAGCATGACCAGGGCGAGCGCCACCTGCGATGCGACCAGCCATTGTCGCACGCGCCGGCGCTGGCGAGTCGCGGTGCCAGATCGTGTGTCGAGCCGCAGCGGCGAGGCGGGATGCCGATGGACCGCCGCGAACGCCGGCCCGACACCGAACAGCAGCACCGTGAGCAGTCCGACGGCCATCGCCGCTCCGATCGGCGCACCCCCGGCGCGGACCACGTCCAGGTTGGGGAGCGCGCGTGGAGCGGCCGCGATGAGGACACGGCGCGCGACCTCCGCCACCGCGAGACCCAAAGCGCTGGCCGCGATCGCCAGTATCACACTCTCGACGAGCAGTTGTCGGACGACGTCGGCGACCGTGGCGCCGAGCGCCCGGCGCACGGCGAGCTCCCGACTGCGGGTCGTGGCGCGGAGCAGGAACAGGTTGCCCACGTTGACGCAGGCAATCAGCAGCAGCAGCGCGACCGCCGCGGTCAACACGAGGATGGTTGGGCGAACATCGCCCACCACGGCCTCACGAATCGTCCGAACATCCGCGGCGACGACGTTCGCGGACGCAGGCCGATGCTGATCGATATCCTTGACCATGGCCAGGAATTCGGACCGCGCTGCCGCAACCGAGCTGCCGGGCGCCAGGCGCGCGACGACGTTGACCGAAAAAACGCTGTACCAGAGTGGTATCCAGCAATCGACGCCCACTGGATCATCGAGACCGGGCGGCGCCACCCCGACGATCGTCATCGGGGTATTGAGGTACGGCCAGATCAGATGACGACCAACGATTGTCGGATCTCCCCCAAATTGGCGGCGCCAAGCGCCGTAGCTCAGTACGACAGCGTGTGAGTTGTTGTCATCCTCGGGTCGAAGCAACCGTCCGAGCAGTGGGCGCGCGCCGAGGACGTTGAAAAAGTTGCCAGTGACCTCCGCCCGGTTGAGGAGGATCGGCTGGTCTCCATCGAGGAACGCCGACCCCGCGACGCCCCAATGGGCGTACGCCGCCATGTCGCGCATCGTACGCGACGACGGCAGGAGTTGGTGTTGCACCTCCTCTCGTGTCAGGGCGACGTCAACGCCGGCCGCGTCCAACGCGTGCGGTTGGATGATTCGCGCCTCGTCGGTGACCGGCAGCGGTCGCAGCAGCACGCCAGAGCATACCGCCCACATCGCGGTCGCCACGCCGATGCCGATGCCGAGAATCAGCACCGCCGTCACCGTGAACGTCGGGCTCCGCCGAAATCCCCGTAGCGCGAGCCTCGCGTCCTGCCACAGTCGACTCATACGCTCCCGCCGATGTTCGTGCGACCGCAGCTCGCGTTGCATCTCGAGGTGAAAGCGCAACTCCTCGTCATCCAGCCACACCACTACTCACCCTGTAACGCGCGCGCCGGATCCACGCGGCTCGCGTGATAGGCCGGCACGTACGCGGCGATCGCCGCAACGACGAGCAATACCCCGCACGCGCCAAATAGCGCCACCGGGTCCATGGGGCTCACCTCGAACAGCAACGATGCGATGGCGCGAGAAATGGCCAGCGCCAAGCCGATCCCCACCGCTGCCCCGCCGAGGCATACTAGTAAGGCGCGGCGCAGCACATCGGCGCGTACTCGCCCCGGGGTGGCTCCCAGCGCCAGGCGAACGCCGATGTCGCGCGTCTGCTCGCGGACCGCGGATGCCATGACGCCATAGAGACCGATGGCGGCGAGGGCCAGGGCGACCAGGCCGAACGTCGAGAGCAGCAACGTGCTCAGTCGCGGTTCGGCGAGGGGCTCGTCGAGATACTGGTCCATGGTCTCGACGGACCAGAGGGTGAGGCTCGGGTCGGCCTCAGTGACGGCTCGCCGGACGGTGACCTCCGACACACTGGCGGTCGAGCGCATCGCCAGTGCGCCCTGCCAGTTATACTGGCACCACGGCAGGTAAATCATTGGCGTCGCCTGGCGCATGACGCGGAGGTGCGTGTCGCCGACGACACCGACGACCGTCCACCAGTCGCTCTTGTTGTAGCGAATCCGAATGCGCTTGCCGATCGGGTCCTGACCGGGCCAGTACCGGCGTGCGGCCGCCTCGCTCACGATGGCGACCAGAGGTGCGCTGTCACGATCCGTGTCCAGAAACGGGCGGCCACGGAGGATGGGCATTCCGAAGGTCCGGAAGTAATCGGGACCCGCAACCTCTAGCGGGGTGGTGGGATTCGCCTCGGTCTCGGACGCCGGCCGGCCCTCGGCCTCCCACGTGACCGCCCACATACCCGATCCGACGAACGGCACGAACATCGTTGGCGTCACGGCGGTGACACCCGGGATGGCCTTCAGATCGGCGACAACCGCATATACCGACGAGATAAATCGGTGCCCGGTGTCCGATGGAGGCAGCACGAGGTTGACGATGGTGAGGTGATCCTTCGCGTAGCCGAGGTCGAGGTGCTGGAGTCGCTGGAGGCTGCGGAGGAGGAGGCCGGCGCCCGCGAGCAACACGAGCGCGAGCGAGACCTGCGAGGCCACGAGCCACTGTCGGACGCGCCGGCGTTGCCGGGTCGTGGTGGCGGCGCGCTCGTCGAGGCGCAGTGACCGGTTCGCCACGGTCAGCGCCGGCAACACGCCGAACACGAGCACGGTCAGCGCGGCAAGCGTCGCCGCGGCCGCGACCGGAGCGCCGGAGAAGCGGACGACATCCAGTCGCGGCAGTTGCGCGGGAGCCAAAGCCACGAGCGCACGGCGCGCGAGCTCACCGAGGCCAAGCCCAGTCAGCCCACCAGCGGCAGCGAGTAGCCCACTCTCGATGAGGAGCTGCCGTACGATGTCCGCATACGTGGCGCCAAGTGAACGGCGCACGGCGATCTCGCGAGCGCGGGCGGCGGCGCGCAGCAGGAGCAGGTTGCCGACGTTCACGCACGCAATGAGCAGGAGCAAACCGACGGCAGCGGTCAGAACGACCACGATGGGCTTCGCATCGGCGATGACGCCCTGGCGCAAGGTGCGCACGGTGGCGCCGGCGACTCTCACCGGCATTTGATGGCGACCGAACACGGTCCCGGCCATCGCGAGAAACTCCGCTCGAGCTGCCGGCAGCGTCGCGCCCGGGGCGAGACGCGCCACCACGTTCATTGGATATCCGCCACCGATCACCGGGAGCCATGCCTCGACGCCGACCGGGTAGTCGAGTCCAGGCGATGCGACGCCGACGATCGTGTAGACCGCGTCATTGTACGGGAGCGTCAAGCGGTGACCGATCACCGACGGATCGCCGCTGAAGCGGCGCCGCCAGGTGTCGTAGCTCAACACCATTACGCGTGATATGGAGTCGTCCGTGGGTTGCAGCAACCGACCGAGGGCGGGTTTCGCGCCCAGGATGTCGAACAGATTCCCGGTGACGAGCATCGACGCCAGCTCGATGGTGTGATCGCCGTCGATCAGTGGCAAGGGCGAGGGCCTGGACCAGTGCACGACCCCCGCGACGCCCCGCATCGTCCGGCTCGACCGGAGGATCACATCGATCTCGCTCGGCTCGAACGAGACCTCGACGCCCGACTGGTCGAGCGCGCGGAGCAAGACGATGCGGTCAGCATCCCGGACGGGGAGCGGTCGGAGCAAGACCGCGTTGAACACCGTCCACATCGCCGTGGCCATGCCGATGCCCACGCCGAGAATCAGGATTGCCGTCACCGCAAACGTGGGGCTGCGCCGGAACCCACGCAGCGCGACCCGAGCATCCTGCCACAGGCGATTCATGCGCTCGCGCCTCGCGTCGTGCGACTGCAGTGTGCGCCGGACGTACTCGACATCGCCGAACCGCTCGCGGGCGGCGCGCTCGGCCTCGGCACGCGTATAGCCCCGCGCGAGATAGTCGCGAATGCGCATGTCGAGATGGAATCGCAACTCATCATCGACATCATGCCATGGTTGGCGCGGCACGAAGCACCTGGGCGATCGCGTTGGTGTATCGGAGCCATCCGTCGACCTCGTCGCGGAGGTGCTTCCGGCCAGCCGCGGAGATCGTGTAGAAACGGGCGCGGCGCTTGTTCTCCGACAGGCCCCAAGAGGAGCGCACGAAGCCCTTGTCTTCGAGGCGGCGGAGGGCCGGGTAAAGGGACCCTTCCTCAATGCGCACGACATCGCCAGCCGTGTCCTCGACCCAACGCGCGATGCCGTAGCCATGCGTCGGGCCCGCAAGCAAGGCCTTGAGGATCAGGATCGCGAGTGTGCCCTGCGGCAGATCCACGTGCGCTGCTCCCCTGTCACGTCTAGGGGAACTCTAGGTAGGCGTCAGGAGATAGTCAACGTGGGCGTAATCTCTGATCCGCACGACTCTGCCATTCTGCCACCAGAGGCGAATGGCGCTCCACGGGCGCCACTCGCCATCGATCCGGCGATGGTGCACGGCAACCAATTCCCCGCCAATCGTGTCCAGCGTGAATCGCCACTCGACCGGCAGCCCCAGATAGTTCGTGAAATAGTTCTTTCCGATGTCGAGCATCGTGCCCGCGGCGACGCCAACGAGCTCGAGTCGGGCATCGGCCTGGATCAACTCGCGGAGGCCGTCCCAGTCGTGCCGGTTGAATCGGTCGACGTAGGCGTCGAGCAACGCCCGTTGGCCGCCGTCGAGCGCCACCGCCGGCGGTGAGTCGGGATCGGTGGACCGCAGCTTCGCGCGACCGCGATGCAAGGCCGCCTTGACGCCACCAACGGTCGACTCGATGATCTCGGCCACCTCGTCGAGGTGATAGTCGAGGACATCCTTGAGGAGGACCGCGGCGCGCTCTTTTGGCGGCAGGATGCCGACGAACATCGCCAGCGGCTCGTCGATCGGCTCGCTCTGCTCGGTGATGGGCTCGGCCGGCGCATCCAAGACGATCTGCCTGCGCTCGCGGCGAATAAAATCGACACACTTGTGGTGTGCGATGCGGAAGAGCCAGGGCTCGAGGCGATCGGCCTCGCGCAGCGATGACAGGTGAATGAACGCCTCGGTCAGCGTCTCTTGCACCATGTCCTCGCCATCGAGCACCGAACCCACCATGCGGGAGCAGAAGCGGTGCAACTTGGGGCGAAAGGCCCGAAGTATCTTTTCGAGGGGTTCGTCCGACATGAGAGTAAGCAATTAACCATGGAGTGCTCTCATGTGGTTCCTGCTCTACCTGGCTTTTCTTCCCTACCCACCCCTCGCCGACTACCTGATGCCGCGCGACGCAGAGTTGGCGCTCGCACGAAGCGCGGCGCCCGCAACGGTTACGGACCACGCGACGATCAAGATTCTCACCAAGACCGGATACGAGGTCGCTGTTAAGGGCGATAACGGATTCGTGTGCCTCGTCTTGCGCGGGTGGTCGGCGCCCACGTTCACGCCGGCGCAGTTCCGGGCGTTGGTGTACGACGCGAAGGTTCGCGGGCCGATTTGCTACAATCCCGTGGCAGCTCGGACGGTCCTGCCGTATCAAGAGCTGAAGGCCCAGCTGGCGATCGCGGGCAAGGATCCGGACCAGATCGCGGCTGCCGTCAAGGACGCGTATGCCAGCGGCAAGCTGCCGAAGATGGAACAAGTGGCATTTGCTTACATGTTCTCGGCTGACATGTACCTGGCTCCTGGCATCGGCGCATTCCACCCGCACGTGATGGTTTTTACGCCGTATTACGAGAACGCGATGCTCGGCGGCAACCCGTTCGGCGGGCCCGCGCCCTTTGTGTCGGATGATGCTGGGACACCGTTCACGGTGACGGTGATTCCCGTCGATCCCGCGCTCGCGGTCAAGGCGCATGCATCATGAGGATCGGAGTCATTGGAGCCAGTGGTAACATCGGCAGTCGGGTGCTCGCCGAAGCTCGCGGGCGCGGACACGACGTGGTCGCCTTCACACGGCGGGGAGCCGCCAGTCGCCCGATACAGGAGGGGACCGAGTGGCGCGACCTGGACATCTTCGATGTCGAAGCCGTGACGCGCGCTGTTCAGCGCCTGGACGTTCTCGTCAGCAGCTATCACCCGGGCAACGCCGCGAACGACCCCGGCGACGCCATCCGGCGAGCGATCGCCGATCCCACGGCGTATGCGCGGGCCGCTGCCGTGCTGCTCAAGGCGCTCGAGAGTCGCCCCGCGACGCGCCTCATTGTGGTGGGCGGCGCGGCCAGCCTCGAGATCGCGACGGGGCTGACGACGGACGACGACGAAGTGGGACTCCGCCAGGTGCTGGGCGGCCTCGGGGTGCCCGAGGATTATGCGGTGGCCGTCCGAGGTCACCGGGCCGCCCTCGACACGCTGCGGGTTTCGAACCGGCGTTGGACGTACGCGAGCCCGTCGGCGAGCATCGGCGCCGGTGAGCGCACGGGTCGGTTTCGCGTCGGCGGCGATCAGCTTTTGGTCGACGACGACCGCCAGAGCCGGATATCCTATGAGGACTTCGCGGCCGCTATCCTCGACGAGATCGAGTGGCCGCGGCACATTCAGCGCCGCTTCACGGTGGGGTACTGAGATGAAACACATTCGCTATCAAGTCAAGCCGGAACACGTGGCCGAGAATGAACGACTCATTTCCGAGGTGTTTCGGGAGCTCGACGCCAAGCGACCGACTGGCACTCGCTATCTCGTCCTCGCCCTTCCCGACGGGACTTTTATCCATGTTGCCGATGGGGAAATCACGACGTTGGAATCCCATCGCGAGTTTCGGACCGGCATCAACGCGCGATGCCTTGAAACTCCTAAGACGGTCGACGCGAAGATAGTGGGGGAGTATCGATCACATGGATGAACTTATCGAAGGGCGGTTCAGAGTCGTCAGGCCGATGGAAGGCGGTGGGATGTCCGCCGTCTTCCTCGCCAAAGACGAGTCACTCGGCCGATCGGTCGTCATCAAGGTCCTGCCGAAGGAACTGGCGAACCCGGAAGCGCTCGAGCGCTTCCGCGCCGAGATCGCGCTGGTCGCGACGTTTGCGCACCCGCAGATCGTTCCCGTGCTCGCGGCCGGCGAGCTCGATGGGCTGCCGTATTTCGTCATGCCGTATGTCGAGGGCGAATCACTCCGGCAGCGACTGACGCGCGGGCCGCTCTCGGTGAGAGAGGCCGTGAGCATCCTGATCGACGTCGCGCGCGCCCTGGCGTTCGCGCACGAGCGCGGTGTCGTCCATCGCGACATCAAACCCGACAACATTCTGCTCACGGCCCACTCGGCCGTCGTCACGGACTTCGGCGTCGCGAAATCGCGCACCCGCGCGCCGATGACCAGCGAGGGCACGTCCCTGGGCACGCCGACCTACATGGCCCCGGAGCAGATCGCGGGCGATAACGTCGACGCGCGTACGGATCTCTACGCCCTCGGACTCGTGGGCTACGAGATGCTCGTCGGCGCGCCGCCGTTCGTCGGCCCGACAGTGCGCAAGCTGATGACCTCGCACCTGACGGAGGCGCCGCAGCCGATCGCGCGCCGACGCGCCGATGTGCCGGTCGAAGTCGAGCGGATGCTCATGCGGTGTCTGGCGAAGGAGCCGGCCGAGCGACCACGGTCCGCCATGGATGTCGTGCGCGCGTTCCAAGAGCCGACGGCGGCGCCGGCTCCCGTTACGTTCGCCGAGGTGCGCGGCGGCGTACGGGGCCTCGTCCGCGCGCCCAGTATCACGCTGTATGCGCTCGCCTGCCTCGCGCTCGGCACCGGCGCCATGACGGCCGTGTACAGCGCGATCGATCGCGCGCTGATACAGCCGCTGCCGTTCGCGCACGCCAATGAGCTCGTCACTGTGTATCGCTCCGAGCACGACATGAAGGATGGTCCGCTATCGGCGCCGAACTACCTGGATCTCGCGCGATCCGTGCGCCAGATCAGCCGCCTCGCAGTGCTGGACCAGACCACCTCCGGACTCGTCCTGCTGCCGACCGAGTCGGCCCGGTTGAACATCGTCCGGGCCAGCGGCAACACGTTCCCCACGCTTGGCGTGTCGGCGTTCCGCGGCCGGCTGCTCGACAGCACGGATGCCGCGACCGATGCGCCAGTCGCGCTCGTGAGCCTGGAGCTGTTTCGGGCACGGTTCGGCGGCGACACCACACTCATCGGACGCTCGATCGAGCTCGATGGGCGACAACGAACGGTTGTCGGCATCCTGCCGACGGCGTTCCGGGTGCCGCATGGCGATCGGGAGCTCGACGGGGATATCTGGATTCCGCTCGTCTTCACCCCTCAGGAGCTCACCGATCGCGGCTCGACGTATCTCACGGCGTTCGGTCGACTCGCGCCCGGCGCGACCGTGGAGGGCGCCCAGCGCGAGCTCATCGACCGGATGGCGGACATTGCTCGCACCTACCCACAGTTCCGGGAACTGTCCATGCGCGCCGTCGCCATGCAAGCCGATGGCGTAGCGCACGTTCGCGCGTCGCTCCTCTTGCTCTTCGGCGCGGTTTGCATGGTGCTGCTCGTCGCCACGAGCAACGTCGTGTGCCTGCTCCTCGCCCGCGGCGTGCACCGTCAGCCGGAATATGCTCTCCGCACCGCCCTCGGCGCCTCGCGCTGGGCTGTCATTCGCCCCGTGCTCGTCGAAAGCACGGCGCTCGCGGTCGGCGGGGTCGTGGTCGGCGTGGCGCTCGCCTGGATCGGCATCCGCATGGTGGGCGTGCACCTCTCGGATGACCTGCCGCAACTCGCGAATGTTTTCGTCGGCGTCCGCGTGATTCCGTTCGCGCTCATCCTGTCGGCCGTCGTCGCGGGATTGGCCGGCGCGCTGCCCGCGTGGCGCGGCACGCAGGTAGCCCCGAACGATGTCTTACGCAACGGGCGCGGCGCTGGCACGAGTCGCAGCACCCGGCGCGCGTTCGCGTCGCTCGTCATCGCCGAGGTCGCACTTTCGCTTATTCTCATCATCGGCGCCGGGCTCGTGCTCAAGTCGTTCAACCGGTTGCTGCACCGCGACCCCGGGTTCGATCCCTCGCGCGTCCTCACGCTCGAGACCGCCGTCTCACCCGTCGCCTACGCGGACAGCGCGATCGTCCAGCGATTCCTCGATCCGGCGATCGCCGCGATCCCGCGCGTGCCCGGCGTGGAGGCTGTGGGTTCGATCTCGGCGTTGCCGTTCCGCAGTTGGGGAATCAACACGCGCATACGCTATGAAGGGAAACCCAAGGATATCCCCACGCACTGGCCGGTCGTCGAGATGCGCTTCGTCACACCGGGGTACTTCCAGGTCACGCGGCAACGGCTGGTCGAAGGACGGCTGCTGCGGGATGCGGACGATCCCAACAACGTGGTCGCCAACGAGGCGTTGGTCAAACGCGACTTTCCAGGCCAGGATGCGCTGGGCAAACGGTACTACGTGACCGACTCGATCATGGGGACGATCGTCGGCATTGTGAGCGACATTCGCAATGCTGGGCCGATTGCGAATCCCCGACCCGAGCTCTACATGCCGGCGATATCCGCCTCGGTTTACAACCTGATGGTGCGCGTCAAGGGCGGCGACCCGCGATCCGTAACCGCTTCGGTCGGCACGGCCATTCGGTCAATCGACCCGCGCGCGGCCGTGACGCGCGTCATGCCCATGGGGGATGTGATTCTCGACAGCGTGCGGCGGCAGCGATTCTTCCTCGTATCGATCGGGCTCTTCGCGGCGATCGCCGTGGTGCTCGCCGCGGCCGGTCTCCATGGCGTCCTGAGCTATGCCGTCGCCCAGCGCACGCGTGAGCTCGGCATTCGAACCGCCCTCGGGAGCACGCCAGTGCGTACGATCGGGCTCGTCGCGAACGCCGGATTCCGTCTCATCGCGATCGGCATTGGCTGCGGGCTGGCCGGGAGCGCGCTCGTCACTCGCGTGCTCCAGGCCAGCCTCTACGGTCTCGACCCGCTCGACTTGCCCACGTGGTTCCTCGCTACCATGTCGCTCGCTGTGCTTGGCCTGCTCGCGACACTCATTCCCTCATTGCGCGCCGCGGCGGTCGATCCCATCAGCGCGATGCGTGCCGAGTGACTAGTTAACGCCGAGGTGACCCTTGCAGTCGTTGATCAGCTTAGCCGAGTCGTAGCCGACGCCTTCTTTAAAGACCGTCGTGACCTTGTGGATCACGGTGGGATCAGAGGCCAGGTCGCCGTCGAGCACGACGAGATCGGCTGACTTGCCGCGCTCGATCGAGCCGAATTTGTCGGCGGCACCGAGAACCTTGGCGCCGTTCGAGGTCATGATCTGCACCACCTGCGGCGCCGTGAGGCCCGCCTCGGCCAGCAGCTCGTACTCGCGCTGATCGCCGAGGCCAGGCGGCGTACCAATGCCGGTGGGATCGCTACCGGCGACCATCAACCCGCCGGCATCGTAGAAGCCCTTCTCGAACGCCTCCGCGTTCTTGATCGCCTCGGTTTTGAATGGCCAGT
>Ga0210409_10008522_pt1 | contig 10428 bp, 9 predicted proteins | sample IncBWH17MmetaG_FD_161649 | JGI IMG/M metagenome (GOLD analysis project Ga0210409, IMG submission 161649) | Forest soil microbial communities from Barre Woods Harvard Forest LTER site, Petersham, Massachusetts, United States - Inc-BW-H-17-M | ecosystem: Environmental > Terrestrial > Soil >...
CTTGCCAAGCAGAGTATAATGAGCGTTTCGGCGGAGGTTGCAAAAGCTGCAGGAGACGCTAGCCATGAATTTCAAGCTGAAAAGCAACTATCAACCTCGTGGTGACCAGCCTGCCGCGATTGAGCAGCTAACCAGCGGGCTGGAATCTGGAGACAAGCACCAGGTACTCCTGGGCGTTACCGGCTCGGGCAAAACTTTCACCATGGCCAAGGTAATCGAGCAGGCTAACCGGCCGGCACTGGTCCTCGCGCATAACAAAACGCTGGCGGCGCAGCTGTATCACGAGTTCAAAGGCTTTTTTCCGGAGAATGCCGTCGAATACTTTGTCAGCTACTACGATTACTACCAGCCAGAAGCATACGTGCCCGCGGCGGATATCTACATCGATAAGGAAGCCACGATTAACGACGAACTGGACAAGCTGCGCATGAGCGCCACGCGTTCGCTGTTTGAACGGCGCGATGTCGTCATCGTCGCATCGGTCTCTTGCATCTACGGCATCGGTTCGCCAGAAGCCTACTACGGCATGCTCGTGGTGCTTGAGAAGGGCCATCAAACAACCCGTGAGGCCTTGCTGCGCCGTTTTGTGGATATTCAGTACGAGCGCGCCGAGGACATGCGGCGCGGCTCGTTTCGCGTGCGCGGCGACATCATCGAAATCTACCCGACGTACGAAGATCAGGCTTATCGCATCGAGATGTGGGGCGACCAGATCGATAGCATCCGGCAATTCGATCCACTAACGGGAGAGATCCGGAGCGGCCAGGAAAATTTGGGACGCGTGACGATTTACCCCAAGACGCACTACGTGATGCCGCAAGAGCAGCGCGATCGCGCGATCATCACCATCCAGGAAGAACTCGATTGGTGGAAGAAAGAGTTGGAGAAACAAGGGAAATTCGTGGAAGCGCAAAGGGTTGTGCAGCGTACCATGTTCGATATCGAAATGATGCGGACAATCGGGTACTGCCACGGCGTGGAGAATTATTCGCGGCACTTGAGCGGCAGACTACCGGGCGAAGCGCCGCCAACCTTGCTGGACTACGTGCCGCAGGATTACTTGTTGTTCATCGATGAGGCGCACGTCACCGTGCCGCAGGTCCGTGGCATGTTTCACGGCGACCGGTCGCGCAAGCAGACATTGGTGGACTACGGTTTTCGCATGCCATCGGCGTTGGACACTCGGCCATTGACCTTCGAGGAATTCGAGCACCGCACCAATCAGGTGATCTATGTCTCGGCGACGCCAGGGCCGTACGAACTGACGAAATCCGGCGGCGTGGTAGTTGAGCAGGTGATTCGGCCTACCGGCCTGATCGATCCGGAAGTGGAAATTCGTCCGGTGAAGGGTCAGGTGGATGATCTCCTGGAGGAGATACGCGTTCGCGCGCAAAGAAGCGAGCGCGTGCTGGTAACGACGCTGACCAAGCGCATGGCGGAAGATTTGAGCGAGTATTTCACGGAGATTGGCGTGCGCAGCCGTTACCTGCACGCGGAAGTAGAGACGCTGGACCGCATCAAAATCCTGCGTGATCTGCGCAGAGGCGAGTTCGACGCTCTGATCGGAATCAACCTGTTGCGCGAGGGCCTGGATCTGCCGGAAGTGTCGCTGGTGGCAATTCTGGACGCGGATAAGGAAGGGTTTTTGCGCAGCACGACCTCGCTGATTCAGAGCATGGGCCGGTGCGCGCGCCATCTTTCCGGCAAAGCGATTCTATATGCCGACAGGCGGACCAATTCGATGAATGAGGCCATTGCGGAAACGAATCGGCGGCGCGAAAAACAGCGGCAGTACAACAAGGAAAACAATATTACGCCGCAATCGATTGTGAAGGGCGTGGACATGGAGCTGGCGCGCATCGTCGAAGCCGATTACGTGACCGTTCCGTTGGACGATGCAAAACTGGATGCAGCCGCGTCGAATGTGAGATCCGAAGCGCAACTGGCGGAATTGCTGCGCCAGATGGAAACGCAGATGCGGGAAGCGGCTAAGAAATTCGAGTTCGAGAAGGCCGCGCAACTACGCGACCGCATCCGCTCGCTAAAGCAGCAGGACCTGGCAGGAATGTTCGGGAAAGAAAGCGCGGAATCCCCCACCAGTGTATGAAACTGTAGCTCACCCCTGCAGGGCTGAGGCCTTTCCGCCCCGGATTCACACGCTGCCGCGGCGAAGTTCATCGAGCGAGTAGAAAGTTCCTCGCCACAAGATTCCCCGCTGGCGCAGCGTGACCACCGTCGAGCGGAAAAGGATAAACGCGAACAACACGGCGCCAATCGGCAGCGTCAAACAATAGAGCGGCGAGACGCGCATCACGAGGTCCACGCCGGCGTGAAAGCCCAAGGCAATGAGCACGCCAATAGCGGAGAAAATACGCACCCAGCCGTGACCGAAGACGAGTCCCGCAAAGGGAAGCACGTTGAAGATGAGCAAGCTGAGAATCTGACCCGCGACGAGGAAGGGGCTATATTGCGCAGCGGCAAAAAAGTTTTTCTCCAGCCCACGAACGAGATTGCTCATGCCAAGGTGCCATTCAACGGAGACGGCGTCTTGCGCGACGGCGATGCCGGAGCGGAAGCCGGCGCGTTTAACGAGCTTGCCGAGCTTCATGTCGTCGACCACTTCCATAGCCAGGCGGCGATGCGTGCCCAACGATTCATATGCGGAGCGCTTCAGGATCTGGAACGCGCCAATGCCCGCGTATGCGCGGGAATTCGGATTGCTGACCTGATAGCAGTCGGTGGCAAGTTGAAAGCCCATGCCAAAGAAAGTGAGCAGCAGAGTGTCCCAGAAGTTGCTGCGCTCGACGTCGCCAAACAGCGTGAGATGATCCAGGTTTCGTTCCCGCACCAGTGTGATGACGCGGCGCAGCGCGTCGGGCTTGAATTTTACGTCGGCGTCGGTAAAAACGAGGTACTCGCCGGTGGACGCCTCGTAGGCTTTCTGCAGCGCGTGCGGCTTGCCCAGCCAGCCGGCAGGCAATTCGCGAACGTGCACGGCCTTGAGGCGGTCGTGCGTGGCGGCGAAATCGTCAAGGATGCGGGGAGTGGCGTCGGCAGAGCGATCGTCAACCGCGATAATCTCGAGCTTTGGATAATCGATGGCGATGAGAGTGGCGAGGGCACCGGGGAGTTTTTGTTGCTCGTCTCGTGCGGCGAAGATCAGCGAGATACTCGGACACTCGGCATCGGCAGCCGGAGCGTATTTCTTCAACCAGGGCAAGCGAACAGCGCCGTAGGCAACTTTCAGTCCATAGGTCAGCCAGAAGAGAGCAATCAGTCCGAAGAAAACGGTCGCGAAGAGATGCATGTAAATTGGAGTCGCAGCCCAGCCTCGGGGTATCCTAGCACGAATGGTTGAGAGCCTTTCGATCGTCGGGGCAGGGCGCGTGGGACGCGCATTGGGCCGGCGGTTGCGTGAGTTGGGTTGGAATTTGGCGTGCTTGGCGCCCGCAGCGAATCCAGCGCGCGGAAGGCCGTGCGGTTTATCGGTGCGCGACGACCACACGCGGGCTTAACCGTGCAAGCTCTGATGAGCAGGGTTGTGCTGCTCACGGTGCCCGACGATGCGATACCAGCGGTCGCCAGTGAGCTTGCTCGAATCGGCGGCGACCAGTGGCGCGGCTTGATCGTGTTGCACACCAGCGGGGCGTTGGATTCCACGGTGCTCTCGCGGCTGAAATCGTGCGGCGCCGCAGTGGGCTCGATGCATCCGCTACAGTCGTTCAGCGGAGTTCGACCGCCTCCGCTGGAGGGAAGAGTTTTTGGAATTGAAGGTGATGGCTCGGCAGTACGCGTCGCCCGCAGTATCGCGCGAGCCTTGGAAGGAATGCCGGTAAAACTGACGGCGGAGAAGAAGTCCTTGTATCACGCGGCCGGAGCCTTTGCCGCGGGACATCTTCTGGCGATGGAAGAGACAGGAGTACAGTTGCTGATGAACGCCGGCATTACGCGCGCCGCTGCGACGAAAGCCTTGCTGTCGTTGTCCCGGCAGGTACTGGACAATTACGAAAAGCTGGGGCCTCATTATGCGTGGACCGGACCGCTCTCTCGCGGCGATTATAGAATGGTAGCGTCGCACCAGCAGGCGCTGCAGGAGTACCGGCCGGAGTTTCTGGAAGCCTACCAGTCGGTGAGCCGGCTAGCGGCGCGAGTGTTGTCTCAGGAAACGGAGACGGTGCTATAAGAGCTGGAGAGGATTCCGAAGTGCGCAAGTTTCACCAAAAGCAAAAGGGAGATGACGCGTGACTCGATTGCAAGTGCCCATTCACACCAGCACCTTGAAAAACGGATTGCGAGTGGTTATCGCGCCGGACACAACGGCCCCGGTGGTCACCGTGGGCATTTATTACAAGATTGGGTTTCGCCTGGAGCCGCAGGGGCGCAGCGGGTTCGCGCATCTGTTCGAGCACATGATGTTTCAAGGCTCAGAGAATGCGCCTAAGATGCAGCACATTAAGCTCATCAATTCGAGCGGGGGCGTGCTGAACGGCTCGACGATGTACGACGTCACCAACTACTACGAAGCGGTGCCTTCCAACGCTCTCGAGCGCGTCTTGTGGCTCGAGGCGGACCGCATGCGCGCCCTGAAGGTCGACGACGAGAATCTCCGCAACCAGCGCGACGTCGTCAAAGAAGAAGTCCGCGTCAATGTAATGAACCAGCCTTACGGCGGATTTCCCTGGCTGGATATGCCGCCGGTGGCGTTCCGCAACTGGGCCAACGCGCATAATTTCTATGGCGATTTTGCGGATCTGGACGCCGCGACACTTGTGGACGTGCAGAAATTCTTCAGAACGTACTACGTGCCGAACAACGCAGTCCTTTTGTTGCTGGGTGACATCAAACCAGAGGAAGGCGCGGCGCTGGCAGAAAAGCATTTCGCGGACATCCCCAAGGGAGCAACGCCGCCATTCGCCGATCCCGCTGAACCGCCGCAGAAAGAAGAGCGGCGCGGGCATGTGCAGGAAAAATTCGGGACGCTGCCGGCCATGGCGATCGGCTACGTAATGCCGCAGCGCAAGACTCCGGAATGGTACGCGATGGCGCTGCTGGACCAGGCGCTGCATGGCGGCAGGGCGGGACGAATCCATCGTGAACTGGTGCTGGAGAAACAAGTGGCCGTGGAAGCCGACGGCGGGATCGACGACATCTTCGGCTACAACGGCCCAACGCAGATGACCACTCGGATTCTGCACAAGCCGGAATATTCCAGCGAAGCGACGTTGGCAGAATTCGACGCGGTAATCCGGGAAGTGCAGGAAAAGGGCATCAGCGAGGATGAATTGCAGCAATTGAAGGTGAAGTGGCGCTCGGATTATTACTCGACGCTGGAAGGCGGACGGGGCGGGTACATGCCGCGCTACGGGCTGATGCACTTGCTGGCGTGCTTCACGCTGTTTGATAACGAGCCGCAACTCGTGAATACCATTCTCGATGGATTCCTTGCCGTAACTCGAGTGCAGGTTCAGGAAGTGGCGAAGAAGTATCTGCGGCCGGAAAATCGCGCGATTGTATTCCGTAAGCCGACGAAGTCCGATGTGAAGGAGGCAGCGTAATGGCGACAAAGGCGGCGGAAATTTCGAATCTAGTGCCGGCACTGACGGCCGAGCGTCCTGTGACCTGGCCGAAGCGAACGCGTGCGCAGCTGTCGAACGGGCTGCAGGTGGTGTTAGCCGAGGCGCACTCGATCCCCAAGTTTCACGGGGAATTGTTCTTTCGCGCGGGGAATGCGCTGATGGTCGATCGCGCGCCATCGCTGGCGGAAATGACCGCGACAGTTGTGCGTACAGGAACGGCTAAGCGCGCGAGCCGCCAGATTGAGGAGGATCTGCGGCGGCTTGGGGCGGACCTGGGCACGAGCGCCGGCCAGGACACCAGCGCCATTTCATTTGCCGGGCTAAGCGAATTTGCCGAGCCGTTGCTGCAACTGGTGAATGAACTTGCGCGCGAAGCGTCGTTCCCAGAGGGCGAGTTCGAAAGAGAACGCCGGCAAAAGCTGGAAGAAGTGAAACTGGAGCGGACCTCGCCGGGTTTCTTGGCGGGCGAGCGTTTACGAAAAGTATTGTTTGGCGCGCATCCGTATGCGCAGATTTCCCCCAGCGAAGCACAGGTTGCGGCATACAGGCGCGAGGATCTGCAGTCGGTGTATAGCCGGATTTACACACCCGAAAACGGCTTGTTGATGATCGTGGGCGATTTCGACCCGCAAGCGATGCTCAAAACCATCGAAAAAGTATTCGGCGCCTGGACAGGAAAAAAGCCCGCGGCCAAGGAAACTGCTGCGCTGCCGCAATTGCGCGCGCGCCGCGTCTTCCTCGTTCACAATCCCGGTTCTGTGCAGGCGCAAATCCTCGCCGGTTGCCACGCCATCACCAGGAAGCATCCCGACTGGATCAGGCTGGGATTGACGAACAGTTTGTATGGCGGGGCGTTCAATTCGCGGCTGGTGATGAATATCCGCGAGGACAAAGGCTACACCTACAGCCCGCGCAGCAGCGTGAGTCCACTGAAGCAGCACGGATATTTCTCGGTGTCGGCCGCGGTCAGGAACGAAGTCGTGGCGGCGTCGTTGACCGAGATTTTCTACGAAATCGACAAGCTGCGGTCCTTGCCCGTCCCGGAAGCGGAACTGGCCGACGCGCAAAACTATCTCACGGGCGTGTTCTCCATGGGACTGGCGACGCAGGAGGGGCTGCTGTCGCAATTCTCGACGGTGGAGCTGAACGAATTGCCCGCCGACTATCTGGAAACCTATCGCGAAAAAGTGCGCGCGCTGACGCCGGAGGATTTGATGGCAACGGCGCGGAAATACTTCGATTCGGCGAATATGCAGATCGTGGTCGTAGGCGATCGCGAGCAGATTCAGGAACAGGCCGCGCTCTTTGGGGACATCGAGGTCTTCGACACACAGGGCCAGCACCTCGACAACTAAACGGTCGCGCTTCGTCGCACGAGAAAACATAGCTGGCGGGGCTAGTCGGAGCTTTTGGTAAGCCGAGGTTGTGCATACCTAGCTGGTGCCAGGGATTGGTCCATCCACCGCCGACAAGATCCTGCAAAGCGGAAGTCCTATGGGACGCGCAAGAGCGTTGACGATCTGCTTGCCATCAAAGGCATCGGGCAAAAACGGCTGGACAAAATGCGCAAGTACCTGACCGTCGGCAAAATCTCGCCCACCAAGGCTGCATCCACAAAGCCAGCAACGCCCCCGAAGCCCCTCCCACGAAGACATGAGGTTTCGCGGGCGCAGGCCCAAAAGCCATGGAAGAAAAAAGAAGGAAGAAACAAGCAGTGCCACGAGCCCTACCTAAAAGCGTTGATGCGTGGCCTTGGGCGACGTAAGCTCCAGCGGAACCTGGTCGGCGATGCGAATGCCGTAGCCTTCCAGGGCGACCACTTTCTTTGGGTGGTTGGTGATCACGCGAATATCTTTGAGGCCGAGGTCAATCAGGACCTGTGCGCCGATGCCGCTCTCGTGCTGCACCATGCGCTGGCGCGCTGGCTCGCGATCGAGTTGCCCGCGAGAGTGGAAATGAATCTTGGGCAAGGTGCCGGGAGTTTCCGGCGTGTCGATGGTGTAGCCGCGGCCAGTATGATGGAGATACAGGAAGACGCCGCGATTTTCCTCGGCAATTTTCTGCAGTGATTTGGCAACCAGATCCGGGCAATCGCAGGACATCGAGCCGAACACATCTCCCGTCAGGCAGTGCGAGTGGACGCGAACGAGCGGAGGCGTGGGACCTTCCAGTTGACCGCGGACCAGCGCGATGTGCTGGTCGTGATCGACGTCGCTGGCGTACGCGATCATGCGGAAATCGCCATAACGGGTCGGCAGAACCGTCTCCGCGATCCGGTGCACGTAGCGCTCGTGCTGCATGCGATAGCGGATCAGGTCCGCCACCGTCACCATCTTCAAATTGTGTTCGCGGCAAAATTCGGCCAATTGCGGCACGCGAGACATGGTGCCGTCTTCATTCATGATTTCGCAGATTACGCCGGAGGGATTCAGCCCCGCGATCCGCGACAAGTCCACGGAAGCCTCGGTCTGCCCGGCGCGCACAAGCACGCCTCCGTTGCGCGCGCGCAACGGGAACATATGGCCGGGGCGCGCAAGGTCCTGCGGCCGGGTCTTCGGGTCGATGGCGGTCAGAATGGTGATGGCCCGGTCCGAGGCGCTGATACCCGTGGTGACGCCAACGCGAGCATCGATCGCCTCACAGAAAGCGGTGCGGTGCAGCGAAGTGTTGATGGGCGACATTAACGGCAGGTTCAGCTCTTCGCAGCGCTGCTCGGTCAGCGTGAGGCAGATCAGCCCGCGGCCATATTTGGCCATGAAATTAATGGCCTCCGGCGTAATCTTCTCGGCAGCCATGGTCAGGTCGCCTTCGTTTTCGCGGTCCTCGTCGTCCACCAGGACGATCATGCGGCCTTGGCGAATTTCTTCGGCCGCTTCTTCGACGGAACAGAAGGGCAAACGCGTTTCAGTCATGGGAAGAAATCCTCTCCCCAGTATACGGTATCACCCGAATATTTTTGGAGTGCCCAGTCGAAATTGGGAACCGAACCGCGGCCGCGTGCATCTCAGAAGTTGGAGGTGACACCATGGCCAAGTTTGCTTTGTGGGTGGTTCTCGAAAGTAAAGCGGGCAAGGAGAAAGAGCTGGAGGAGTTTCTGAAGTCGGCGCAACCGCTGGCGGAAAGCGAGTCGGGTACGCTAACCTGGTATGCCGTGAAACTTGCCCCTTCCAAGTATGCGATTTTTGACACGTTTGCTGACGAGGCGGGACGAGATGCGCATCTAAACGGCGCCATCGCCAAGGCTCTGTTCGGCAAAGGCAGAGAGTTGTTGGCGAGCGATCCCGCAGTGCTGCAATTGAACGTTCTCGCGTCGAAGGCGCCTGGAACCGAAACAAAGAAGTTTGGCGCGCACAGTTCCTGACGTCGCGACAAGCCCCAGCCCATCCAAAATATTGCTAACCAAAACAGGATGACAGTTTCAGTGAGTAGCTGCTCGCCGGAACGTACAGTGGGAAAACGCCCGGCGGCACAACGCAGGTGATGCATGAAGTTCTCGGCATGATCAATGCTTCGGCAGGATTGCCGGTGCAAACCGGGATGCGGTTACTGCGCTCCGTGGCAGAGAATAACGCTCAGGATTCTTTTCAAGATGAGCAACCGCTCAAAACGCAACAGCCTGTCGTTTCAGACTAACTGCGATTAACCCTGATGATAAAGTTTGGCCGCTTCCATTGCGCGAGCGGTAAAATTGCCGCTCAAAACTGCAATCGCGTCGGCTTTTTGTAGGGGATCTTCCTTCACCAGCCAATGACCAATTCCGAGAAAGAAGAAAAATACGGTGACGACGGTCAGCAGCGCCAGTGCGCCCAGTATTGCCAGGAGACGTTGAAAATGTTTTGCGATGACTCGTACTGTTGTCGTGGCCCTCATCTCTCAGAACTCTCTTCCGCCAAATCCCTCAAGTCAGTGTCCGCCGGAGGAGAGGCACTCCACGGGCCAAACATTGCCACGCACCCACGGTACAATCGACTTGCGAAGTCACAAATAGTCAAAGAATCAAGCACTTAGAAGGGGCTTTTTCAGGCGATGAGGCGAGTCAGCAACGAGCTTTTTGGGGACGTAAATCCGTCATGGAGAATGCAAAACTTGTAGAAAATCGGGCCGAATTTTTATCCGTGGGGGCGTAAAACCTCGCCCTTCAAGGCGGGGATATAAGCCCCCGTTACCGTGGTGTCTTTTGCTGCTCGATGTACGCCTTCAAAATACCGATTGATGCGCCACCACAACTGGCAGCGAAATACGAAGGCGACCAGAGAACACCCTTCCAATAACGGCGCGTTAGGTCTGGTCGTTCAAGACGTAGCAGCCTGCTGGAAACACCCTTCAAACTGTTAACCAAAGCGGATATGGAATGCTTCGGCGGGTAGTTCACCAGCAAATGAACGTGGCTGTCTTCGCCATCCATCTCGACCAATTGCGCCTCGAAATCGTTGCAGACGTTGCTGAAGATGGTACGAAGGCGAGTGATAGCATCTCCGTCCAATACCCGATATCTGTATTTTGTGACGAAGACCAAATGGACGTTAAGCTGAAACACGCAGTGTCTGCCGTGTCGTATTTCACTTGACAGTAGCATAGACCAAGCGTATTATAAGCATGGACAAATGGCAAGGAAAACTTCGAAGTTCAGGCTGTACCCCAATCGCCAACAACAGCAGCGATTGACAGCAACACTAGACGCGTGCCGTGAACTATACAATGCTGGTCTGCAAGAGCGAATCGAGGCTTGGAAGAACCGCACACCCGTTCGAGTATTCGACCAAATTAATCAGTTGCCAGACATCAAACAGATTCGCCCAGACGTGGCGGGCGTATTCAGCCAAGTGTTGCAAGATACGCTGCGCCGTCTGGA
>Ga0210409_10008523_pt1 | contig 10425 bp, 8 predicted proteins | sample IncBWH17MmetaG_FD_161649 | JGI IMG/M metagenome (GOLD analysis project Ga0210409, IMG submission 161649) | Forest soil microbial communities from Barre Woods Harvard Forest LTER site, Petersham, Massachusetts, United States - Inc-BW-H-17-M | ecosystem: Environmental > Terrestrial > Soil >...
GCGGCGTCCCGCTTATGCTGACACTGGCTGCGCTCAAGCTTGATGTGCAGTTGACGGTTTGATTCCCTGTGACGGTACTGCATTGTAGCAATGCTTTAAGTCCATTGATGCCAATAGCGCCGCCGAGAAGAGTGACTGCCTCGGTAACAGTTGCTTGCCCGTTGGTGGTGCTGGGCGAGTAGCTTTCTTCAGCGCTAATATTCGTGACGATCAAATCGGCCAGGTTGCCTACGATAGGCAATGAAACGCTAAGGTTGAGATTGCTCTGCTGCTGGATTCCAGGAGCGCTTACTTGCGCTTTAGCGACGCAGGGAATCGGTGTGATGCTTGTGATTCCTAGTATGGTCGTTGTCACAGTGGCCTCGAATGTGCAATTGGACACCACGGCAGAGGACAAATCAGCATTCTGAGCGAAGGTGGGCGGGCAAACCAGCGCCATGAGCAGGAAAAGAATATGGATGCCGAAATAGGAATTTTTCATTTTTTCCTCGAAAGATAAATAGCATGAAAATACTCTTGCAAGCCAACGTCTTGCCAACGGTAAAAGTAAATCTAGATCATTATTTCCGTATGGCAACCTGTCGTTATTGATAGGTGTTCATCCAATTCATGTTTCTTTGCTTGAGGAGCCGCCTATCGTCGACTGATATGGCGGCCGGTATCAAAGAGAAACTATTTCCGCGCGATGTCAGTCCCTCCGATTTCTCGGCGTTGTTCATGCGTCATTTTCTTCCGGCCAGGGTCGAAATATTTTTCCGGAATCGGATTTTATTGATGACATGCGCTGTCAGATTTCATGCCAATTAATTCGCTCTGGCACGCACTTATAAAAATACCCATAAATGTCGCGCAGAGCCGGTTTTCTCCTGGCCACATTCATATAGAGAAGGGATTGCAATGAAGCTCGACAGCATGACAAGGACCGCCGAACGCCCGGCGATAGTCGGCATTCAGCGGGACAGAAGCGACTTGGTAGATATGACAACGTTTGCGCCATTTTTTCTGATCGACGGCAGTTGCAGGGCGCTGGTCTTGCTGGATGCCAGTTTTCAAGAAAAAGCACATGTATTCGAGGAGCGGGGAGATGAGGGCTGGAGCGGCAACGGCCTTGACTGGAATTCTGTCGCACACGTCATCATTGCCGAGCAGTTGCCGAAATTGGCCAATGAATTCACGTTCAGTTCCGACGCCGACTTTTTTTCCGTTTCCGGAACCATGGCGAGTTTGACCTTGCTAGGCAATGCATTGAAAATCACTTTTGATGATGAACACGTTCTCAGGGATATTCTGTTTCGTGCCAAGTTGCACAGTTGATTTCAATGCGCTCGTCGCCAGGTGCCATCGGGAAATTGCCAAGCGTGACGGTGAAATAATCAGCATTAAAAAAATTCCGCTGGAGGCCAAAAACATCAGGCCATCGCATTAAAAAATGACAACGCAGCGCGGCACGATGGCTGCCTGCTCCATATCTTCCAGGAACCGGTGGGCAAAGAAAAAGTCACTGCATGGCAGTGATATAAAAGAATGCCGCCAGTCATTAAATATTTCCCTCGATTTAACAAATTTGAAAAGGATTGTGAAATTGAGGATTTAACATTGGACAACACAGTGCGATCTCCACGATGATTTTAGCGAGCAGTGCTTTTTAGGGGACTTGGAATGGAAACGCTCATCAACGATACATATCTCAACAAGAGTATCGATAAAATCCTGGGCTGCGCGACGCTGGCGCTTTACGGTGAGGACATCCGCTTCTCCGTGCTTCTTACTATTCGCGACGTGCGCGATTACCTGGCCAACGTCAAAGCCGGAGATCCGGCGTTCAACCAGCGGGTGTTCCTGAATAGTTTGACGGCGCTGGCAAACAGCACGCATCCCAGCATGCCCGACTACAGGAAAACGCTTGAGTATGCGGCTACGCTGATGACGGTCGAGCTGGGCGAATAGCAGTCGGTTGACAAGGACGCGCGCAATCCTCAGCGATCAAGCCATCGCAAAACAGTCGATCGCAAACCGTTAAATTGATCCGGTGTTATATTTCGACACTCTGCTGTTCAGGCTCAATTTAAAAGGAATACGATCATGGCAAACATCGCTTTTCTCGGCACCGGTTTACTTGGAAGCGCATTTGCGGAAGCGGCTGCAAAACGCGGCGATACGGTCACCGCATGGAACCGCTCCATTGACAAGGTTCAAGCCCTTTCCCAGTTCGGCGTCAAGGCTGCGGCGACGCCTGCCGAAGCAGTGCGGACTGCCTCCAGAGTGCATATCGTGCTGAAGGACGACGCTGTGGTCGAGGAAGTGATCGCAGCGATACGCGGCGAACTTTCTGCCGACACCATCCTGATCGATCACACCACCACATTGCCGGCGCTCACCGCCGAACGTGCCGCGCGCTTGCATGCGGCCGGTGTCAAGTATCTGCATTGCCCCGTTTTCATGGGACCGCCGGCCGCACGCAATGCCCAGGGTTCGATGATGGTGGCGGGTCCGAAGGCGCTGTTCGAATCGGTGCAGGCGGAGCTCGCCAAGATGACCGGGCGTCTCGAATACATGGGCGAGCGCGCCGACCTGGCCACCGCCAACAAACTCTTTGGCAATGCCGTGATCATCGGCCTCTCGGCGGTGATGGCCGATGTCCTTACTCTGGCGCAGGCAAGCGATGTCAGCGGCGAAGACGCCATCAAGTTGCTCTGCATGCTCGATTTGAATGGCATGGTGGCAGGTCGCGGAGTGAACATGGCCAAGGGTAATTTCAACCCGAGTTTTGAACTGGCGATGGCGCGCAAGGATGTGCGGCTGATGCTGGAGACGACCGGCAAGCGGCCGATGGCCGCCTTGCCCGCGGTTGCGGCCCGGATGGACCAGCTGATTGCAGAGGGACATGGCGCCAAGGATGCCAGCGTGCTTGGCATCGATGCGGTGGCGCGGCCTTGATCCGGCTGATCGGCTAGATCGCGCGGGCATGTAATCTTGCCCGTGCTGCCTGTCCACCACGCTTACAGATCGCGCGCCCAGGTCTCGCCGATCAGATCCTTGCCGAAGCTGTGATGGGATTCTTCGGCAATTTTTTCAAAGCCGGCCTTGGCGTAGATGTCGCGGGCGCCGACCAGGATGCTGTTGGTCCACAGAAGCATCTTCTTGTAACCTGCAAATTTCGCAAAGTGCAGGCATTCCTCGACCAGCCGCCGGCCTATCCCCATGCCGCGCGCGCTGGGCTCAACATATAGCATGCGCAGCTTGGCGGTGGTTTCATCGTGGCGCACCACGAATACCGAGCCCGCCACCTTGCCGTCCTTTTCCGCGATCCAGCAGCGTTCCGCGCTACTGTCGAAATCGCGCATGTAGTTGGCGACGATATCGGCGACCAGCGCTTCGAAGTCCGCATTCCAGCCATAGTCCTGGGCATACAGCACGCCGTGCCGATGCACCACCCAGCCCATGTCGCCCGGCCGCGGATCGCGCAGCAGATAGGAGGAGGGGCGTTGGCCCAGCAAGCCTTCTATCTGTTGCATGGCCTCGACCAGCTGGTGTTGTTCGGGTACTGACAAACGGCTCAGCATGGCGGCGACTTCGCGCTGCGAGGTTTCATCCAGCGGTGCAAAAGTTGCGCGCCCGAGTCCGGTCAGGCGCAGCTGCGCAACGCGGCCGTCGGCTTCCGAACGCACACGCTCGAGCAGGCCCTTTTTCTCGAATCCGGAGATTACCCGGCTCAGGTAGCCGGGATTGAGGCTGAGCTCGCGCGCCAGGTCGGCCGCGGTCAAATCCGATCGATGCGCCAGTTCGTACAGGATGCGCAACTCAGTCAGCGAAAACGCGCTGTCCAGCAAGTGCTCGTGCAGCACGCCGATCTTGTCGGTATAGAAGCGGTTGAAGCGCCGGACCATGGTGGCGCGATCGTTCAGTTGTTCGATAGTCATATGATCCGATTAAGTTGCCTGAGGCTCTAATATAGGTGCTTTAGGCAACTAAATCAAGATTGCGTGTCGTTTTATCGAAAAACCCGCTTTGCAAACGGATACACATGTTTTTCGAGAGGGCGCGAGAAGTTGGCCATAATGGAAGCCTTTTGACTTCTTGCGCCGCTCAACGCGGGTTCGCCTAATAGCTGCCCCTTCGGGAACCTCCTATGAAAAGAAACGTAAAAATAATCCTTCTTTCTTTCAGCTGCATGTCGCCGGCGCTGCTGCATGCGGCCGAGCTAGAGCAGCAGCTGGCGCGCTGCTCGGTATTGGCTGACGCCGCCGCGCGCCTGAGCTGCTTCGACGGCCTTGCCAAGGCTACGGCAGATGCCGCCGTCCCTGCAGCTGCCGCTGCTTCCGCCACTGCTTCTGCCGCGGCGCCAAGCGCACCGGCGCCGGCAGACGCTGCCGGCAAGAGCACAGAGCGGGGCGCAGAGACGATCTCGCATACCGCGCAGAGCTGGGAGCTGGATCCCAACGCCAAGCGCGGCGTGTTCGCGCTCAAGTCCTACCTGGATAATTATGTGCTGCTGGCCAATTACAGCAGCTCGACCAACCTGGCGCCGTACAACCAGGACACGCCGAACGGACTCAATCCGCAAAAGGTCGAGCTGACTTATCAGCTCAGTTTCAAGATGAAGATGGCGGAAAACATCGCCGGCAGCCCGGTCGACCTGTGGCTGGCCTACACCCAGCAGAGTTTCTGGCAGGCGTATAACCGCGCCAACTCCAGTCCGTTCCGCGAAACCAATTACCAGCCCGAGCTGATTGCGACGCTGCCCTTGAAGTTCAGTTTCGGCGACTTCAATTTGCGCTATCTCAATTTCGGACTGGTGCATCAGTCCAACGGCCAGTCCTCGACCTTGTCGCGCAGCTGGAACCGCTTCTATACAGAACTGGGCGCCGAATACGGCAACCTGGCGCTGTCGGCCAGGATCTGGAAGCGGCTCGATAATGCCACGGCGAATAACGACAATATCGATATCGTCGACTACATGGGTCATGGCGATGTGCGCGCCACCTACCGCCAGGACGGCTACCAGTATTCGCTGCTGGCGCGCCGCAATTTCCAGACCGGACACGGGGCAGTGCAGGCTAGCATGGCGTTTCCGGTCACAACCAATCTGAAAGGCTACGTGCAGATGTTTTCGGGTTACGGCGAAAGCCTGATCGATTACAACTATTCGCAGAAGTCGGTGGGCGCGGGTTTCCTGATCGATTTCTAAGGACGCCAGGCAAGAGAATTTTGCGGTTCAGCCAGCCCCGGATTTCATCTGTCCGGGGCTTTTTTTGTCTGCAGATAAGGCAAAAATCGTCCCCTCAATCTGCGGATTTGCTGCTCCGTACCGGTCTGCCAGCAACGCCGTTGCCGGCCGGCGGCGATCCGATTCATCTTGCGATGCACCAAACTGATCCCGGCGGCATTGCCGGACGGAGGATGGTTTGGCGCTCCGGTACGGCTTGCGCGGACGCCTCGACGCCGGGGCGTACAGGCCCTGCCATCGCACAATTTGCCATTCCGGCCGCAGCGCCGACGGTAAAGCCGGTTCACCATTTTTGTGCTTTGCGCACCAAAGTGGTATTACAAAAAAACTACCAATACAAACTGGTCTTGATCATTTATTTAAGGGTTTGAATAATGCTGCGACGCAGCGTTGTTTAGCTGCCTGGATAATGCCGCTTGATTCATGTGACGACTTGGATGTTTTACATCAAAAACATAGAGAGAATCCAGCAATAGCTATTTCCTGCGCGCTTAAATAACTGTTTGACATCAAAATGCGCGAGCTTTCAAAATCGCTTCAAGTGCTTGTTTATATAGATAAAACAAGCGAAATACAGGCATAAATTCCGGCTTGGTTATGCGGCGATGCGTCAAAAGCAAAGAAGTTCAACAAAACTTCCTGAAATTTTCATTTTTCAGAAAATTTCAAATTTTCCTGCTGTGATTTTCAAAAAAAGCGACCAGTCCAGTCCACTAAACAACAGTCATGTAGTTTGTGAAATAGTGAATGTAAACAACGGTATATATAGATATATGAATTGTGTTTTTTGATACCAATAATTTATTTATGTAATACCAGTTGAATGCCTATTGACAGCCACTTTTACGGTCCATAGAGTGTCCCCAGCGCAACGTTTCTAAATGAAATTTTGAAGCTTGGACGCAAGGCAGGTTGGGGTGATGTGCGGGGCAGAGTACGCACAGCATCTTCCCCGCAAGGTCTTTGGAGAAGGACTCGGCGGAGAAGTGGGAGCACCCGCGGTGACATGCGGCGTCTTGTTGGGTGGGACTTGTTGTATTGGCGACTGTATCGAAAAAAGGTTCTCCCTTTGCCGGCTTGAAGCGACGTCAGACCGCAGCGTGGAGAAGTAAATGAAAAATGGCCTGCGTCAGATAGGCTGGGCCGCAATCGATGGGGAGAACAGTAAGTGAATAAGAATTTGACACCAATAGCATCTGCCGTTGCGCTGCTGGTCATGGCGGCAGCCATGCCGGCATATGCGCAACAAGCCGATGATGCAGCTGCAAAGGCTGACAGCAAGGGCACCGACAAAGGCGGCCAGATCGAGCAGGTCACCATCAGCGGCATTCGCGGTTCGCTGCAAAAATCCTTGACGCAAAAACGCAATGCCGATTCGCACGTGGAAGTCATCACGGCGGAAGACATCGGCAAGATGCCGGACAAGAACGTGGCCGACTCCTTGTCGCGCGTGCCTGGCGTTACCATCGGCAATGCCGGCGCCACCGAAGGCGGTTTCGACGAAGCTGACCGTGTCAGCATGCGCGGCACCAGCCCGAGCCTGACGCAGACCCTGATCAACGGCCACAACGTCGCCTCGGGCGACTGGTTCGTGCTGGACCAGTCGGGCCAGGTCGGCCGCAGCGTCAGCTACACCATGCTGCCGTCTGAACTGGTGGGTTCGGTGGTTGTCCACAAGAGTTCCGAAGCCAGCCTGGTGGAAGGCGGCGTTGCCGGTTCGGTCGATATCATCACCCGCAAGCCGCTGGACTTCAAAAAACAGTTCACTGCTGAAGCAACTCTCGGCGCCGTGTACGCCGATTTGCCAGGCAAGACAGATCCGCAAATCAGCGCGCTGGTCAACTGGAAAAACGAAGCCAACACCTTCGGCATCCTGGTGCAGGCATTCTCGGAAGAGCGCCATCTGCAACGCCAGGGACAGGAAATCCTCGGCTACACCCAGATCGCTCCAGGCAGCAAGATCGCTACTTCCAATCCTGACCTGGCCGGCGTATATGCGCCTAACCTGATCAACTCGGCCCTGTTTGAGCAGGAACGCAAACGGACCGGCGGTTTGATCGATGCCCAGTTCAAGGTCAGCAACGATTTCTCTTTCGACATCAACGGCTTCACTTCAGAAATGAAGGCTGCCAACTACAACCGCAGCTATGAATTCTGGGGCGCCCAGGTTATCAACGCCGGCGCCGGCCAGGCGCCGAATCCTGGCTACACGGTCAAGAACAATACGCTGACATCGGCGACCTTTGCTCCTGTCGCCGGCACTAACTACGGCGTCTACGACCAGATTTCACGTCCGGATGAAAGCGCCAGCTCGAACTTCGTCGAGCTTGGCACCAAGTGGCGTGCATCTGATTCGCTGACTTTCACTACCAAGCTGGGTACCTCTTCCGGCGAAGGCAAAACGCCGACCCAGAACGTGGCGGAATGGAATGTCGGCGTTGGCGCCGGCGCCGGTTATCAGTTGAATGGAACAGGCACTGCAGCCAACTGGAACCTGGGTGCCACCAACAACGGCAGCCCTAACACCGGCACTACAGCGTTCGGCTGGATCTTCGGCGACCAGAACATCGACGTCAAGGACAAGGAAAACTGGGCGCAGGTCGATGGCGAATATTCTGCCGCCTGGGGCGCCTTGTCGACAGTGCAGTTCGGCCTGCGCTACAACGACCACAAGCGCAGTTCCGAAGGCGTGATTGGACAAGGGCCGAGCGCCGGCGCCAGCAATCCAGCCAATTTCCCACAGGGTTTCCAGAACTTCCCGTCGAATTTCGGCAGCGGTCTGGGCAGCGGTTTTCCGACCAACGTCTGGTACTACACGCCGGGCCAGCTGGCAGCGTTCAATGCGTTCACCAATCGTGATCCTGTCACACGTGAAGACTGGAATTCCGAATTCGCAGTGAAGGAAAAGAATGCTGCCGGTTACCTGCAGGCCAACCTGGAAGGCAATCACTGGAGCGGCAATGTCGGCCTGCGCGTCGTGCAGACCCAGGAGAACGTCACTTCCAACGTGGCTGCGCCTGCCACCGCACCGGGAGCGATCACGACTTCGGCATTCGGTCCGTTTGTCCGCCAGCAGGACAACAATACCTATGTCGACGTGCTGCCAAGCATGAACTTGAAGTTTGACCTGAGCAAGGATGTGGTTGCCCGTTTCGCAGCATCGAAGACCATGACCCGTCCAGATTATTCGGCGCTGGCTGGCCAGGTATCGCTGTCACCGCCGGCGCAGTTTGGCTCGGTCGGTTCAGGCAGCGGCGGCAATCCGGATCTGAAGCCAATCACGTCGAACAACTTCGATGCCTCGCTGGAATGGTATTTTGCTCCGCGTTCGCTGGTGTCGGCGAGTATCTTCAACATGAACCTGACCAGCTATGTCGGCCTGGGCAGCGTCACCAGAAGCTATGTCACCAGCACGCCTGACCATCCTGCCAACTACATGGCGGATTATGTGCTGACGGTGCCGACCAACACCAGCGGTACGGTGAACGGTATCGAGCTGGCTTATGAAATGCCGCTGGGTAAAAACTTCGGTTTTGCCACCAACGCCACTTTCATCAACGCCTATGATGCTGCCAACGGTCCTCTGGTCGGCGCTTCCAAGCGTACCGCCAACCTGTCGGCTTATTTCGAAGATGAGCGCTTCAATGCCCGCATCTCGTATAACTACCGCAGCAGCTTCTACAGCGGCCTGGATCGCAGCACAGCGTTCTACCAGGCGGGCGTCGGCACACTGGCGATGTCGCTCGGCTACAAGTACAGCGAACAGCTGGCCTTCACGCTGGATGCACAGAACCTGAACAACCCGACCCTCAAGTACTACGCACTGAATGAAGACCAGCCACGTGCGTTCTACAAGAACGGCCGCCAGTTCTACTTGAATGCCCACCTGAAGTTCTAGTAACGGAAGGCCTGCATGCCGCCGCTGTTTGCTGCCTGCAGGCCGTAACCGAAGTTGTCTGTGGTTGAAGTAAGAGTTGACGTTGATTTTGCCGGGAGAGCGCTGCTGACCGGATATTGTTGCAGCTTGGCTTTGATGAAAACGCTCTCCGGCTTTTTTCCCGCCCAGGTCAGATACGTTTCACGGTAATCACCAGCAGACCAGTACAAGTTCAGGAAGCCGACAAACGACATGCCGCACCGGTGTCGCTGTCTATACCGAGATTGCCCGCAGTCAGGCAAACAAACAGGAGTCGTTGTATGGATTTCGCGCAGGATGGGAAAAATCCCTCCAAGAATGTAGTCGGCATCAGCGTGGTCGTTGTTTTGCATGTTCTTCTGATTTATGGACTTCTTACAGGATTGGCGCGCAAGGTTGTGGAAGTGATACAGCAACCGGTCGAAACCAAGATCATCGACGAGATCAAGCCGCCGCCGCCGCCCCCGCCACCGAAACAGGTTGTACCGCCGCCGCCAAAATCGGTCGCGCCGCCGCCGTTCGTTCCTCCACCCGAGGTCAAGGTCACGCCGCCGCCCACAGACAATGTGATTGCCGCGGTCACCAACGTCAAGCCGCCGAGCAACGATTTGCCGACGTCCGTGGCGCAGCCCGCCACCAACGGCGAGGCCGGCCCGGCGCATACCAGTGCCAAGATTGCAGGAAATTGCGAGAAGCCGGAATACCCGCGGACTTCCTTGCGCAATGAAGAAGAGGGCATGGTCACAGTCAAGCTGACCATCGGCGCCGATGGCAATGTGCTCGATTCCTCGGTGGAAAAGAGCAGCGGCTTCAAGGAGCTCGACCGCGCCACGGTGAAAGCCTGGAGCCTGTGCCATTTCACACCGGCCATGGCCGACGGCAAAGCGGTGCAGTCTTCAACCAAGATGCAGTATGTCTGGAAGCTTGAGTAGGCTCAAGATCGAACGCAAACCAGGCGCGAGCCAAACACCACGTCGCGATTGCGGCAATCTACTTTCTCAAATTTGGAGCAACAGCATGACTATCACACGTAATCGCTTATCCGCCCTGGCCGCCGCCCTGATGATTTCGGCTGCGACGCTTGCAGCACCGTTCGCCGTTGCGCAAACCGCCGCTTCGGCGCCGGCTGCATCGACCCCGGCCGCCGCCGCATCTGCGCCGGCCGCTGCTCCTGCAGCATCGCTGGTCGACACCCCAACCCCACCGCCAGCACCTGCTGACCACGAAACCGTCAACAATCCATACGGCCTGGACGCCCTGTGGAAAGGCGGCGACTTCGTTG
>Ga0210409_10008524_pt1 | contig 10425 bp, 13 predicted proteins | sample IncBWH17MmetaG_FD_161649 | JGI IMG/M metagenome (GOLD analysis project Ga0210409, IMG submission 161649) | Forest soil microbial communities from Barre Woods Harvard Forest LTER site, Petersham, Massachusetts, United States - Inc-BW-H-17-M | ecosystem: Environmental > Terrestrial > Soil >...
AGCCCGCCGATCCAGACCACCCAGCGCGTGCCGATGCGCTCCTCGAAGCCGGGATCGGCGGGGGAAGGCGGAGGCAGCGGCGGTGGCATCGCCGTCGGGCTCGATGCGGCATCTGGCGCGGTCGGCGCGGCTGGTTCGCCTGCTGCCGGGGGTTGCTCGGCCGCAATGCCGGGCGAAGCGGTTGCGAGCGACTGTTCAGGTTCTTGAAGAGGTGTGAGCAGCGGCGGCATCGGGCTCGGCATGGATCTTGACGCGGCGGCCGATGAGGCCTCGATCGAATCCAGCCGCGCGCGCAAGGTAGCTGCCTGATTGAAGGCCTTGCGCGCGACAATTAACGCAACGATCGCAATGAGCAGCGAGAAGAAGTCGAGCGGTGAGTCGAACATGAGGTCTCCAGGCGTCGGCCCGAAGTTGAGGGCTCACCATGTCAAATATTCCGTGTCAAATATTCAGCGTCTCCCGCGCACACGCAAGCCCGGCGCGGGCCGCTCCTGCAGCACCTCGCGGCGGAAACGAAACAACGCGGCAGGCCGACCTCCAGTCTGTGTCGACATCAGGCCGGTCGGTTCGACCAGAGCGCCGGCCTCCACTAGGCGGCGGAAATTCTGCTTGTGCAGGTGTCGCCCCGAAATCGCTTCGACCGTGTGTTGCAATTCCGTAAGTGTGAATTCGCCCGGCAAAAGTTCAAATACCACAGGGCGATATTTCAGTTTCGCACGCAACCGCCCCATCGCGGTTGCGAGAATCCGGCGATGGTCGAAGCGCATCGACAGGCCAAGCACGGGTATCGACTTGCGCGCCAACGCCGCGGGACGGCCATCGCGCCGTGCCTCTTCGACGAGGCCTGCCTCGTATAGCAGTTCATAACGGTCGAGCACGCGCTCTTCGTCCCAGTGCGCGCCCTCGGTGCCGAAATAGAGCCGCACGCGATCCTTGCGGCCGAGCGCGCGCGCGGTTTCCGGCGCCTCGCCCTGCTCGGCCCATTTAGTTAGCTCGGGGAAGATGCCGCGCTCGATGATGTCAGGCTTTGTTTCGCGCCAGTCTTCCCAGGGAAAGAAACGATACCAGGGTTCGAATGTCGCGCCGGGGGCGCGCGCGGTATTGTCGGCGGCGCGCGTCAGCGCAAGGTATCCGATCGATGCGACATGAGTGTCGCCGGCCTGGGTGTGTCGACCGCGGTCGCCGAACGTATAGAGCTGCTCGACATAGCCGAGCCTCAAGCCCGCCTGTTCTTCGACCCAGGCGCGCAAGCCGATCTCGAAGGTGCGATGCGCGACCGCATCGAACGGGCCGAACGGCAGGCCAGCGAGCTTGTCGCCATCGCCACCCGATGCGGTGAGGATCAGCGGCTCACTGTCTTCGATCGCGACGATGGCCGCCGTCAGGCCGATCTCGATCGGCGTGAGAGGCTTGTCACTCATCTAGTGTAATTCATCGACATCAGTCGAGATCGATGTGGAACGGCCGGCCCTCGACCAGCATGGTGCTCGGTCCCATCTCGTCGAGCGCGCGCAGCATGCGCCCCTGGCGCCCCAGCGCCTTGTCCGCGAGGCTTACGATCAGCCGGTTCGGCTGCGCAATCGGGGAGGCGGCGCGGATTTGCCGCGCGATCGCGATCTCGTCGCGACGCGGGTTGAGTGCGCAGACGGCGGCGAAAGCGCTCGCCGTCGAGCGGCTGATGCCGGCATAGCAATGCACCACGAGCGGCCGGCCGCGGTCCCAGGCGCGCACGAAATTCAGCACCTGCTCGATATGGGCTTGCGAAGGCGTGACGAAACCGTTGATCTGCTCGGTGATGTCGTCCATCGCCACTTTCAGGTGATTGGCCGGAAGTACCGATTCCGGCCGCTGCACCTGGTCGACGTTGGCCATTACGGTGAGGACGTGGCTGGCGCCGGTCAAGCGAACGGTTTCGGGAAGGGCCGCAAGCGAGCAGACGTGAATCATGGTGGTCCTTTTTTCGCCTCGATTATAGGCCGCCGCATGGGGGCGTGAAAAGCAGGCGCTGGCCCCTACACATGTAGTATCCTGAACCGCGCCAGGAACCGTTTTTCGGCCCTCGCGGCGGTCCAGGGCGTCAAATAGTCCCGCGCCGTTGCCTCGGGCAGGCCGGGATCGCGGCCGAATAGCCGCTTCGCCTCGCTTTCCGCAAATCCCGCCAGCTGCGTCGCCTCGAGATAGGCCGCGCCGCGGTCGGCCTGCTTGATCTGCCGCGTGATCTGGTCTGCCAGCACCGGCGCCAGGCCGAAGCGGATGTGGATCGCCGACAAGAGCCGCATTTCGACCGCCTTGTAGTCTCCGCCGAGCACCGCCTTGAACGGTGAGATCATGTCGCCGATGACATATTCCGGTGCGTCGTGCAGCAAGGCGGCGAGCCGCACCCTTATATCGACGCGCGGCGCCTGCGCGCGCATCACGGCTTCGACCAGCAAGGTGTGCTGCGCGACCGAGAAAATATGCGCGCCGTTGGTCTGGCCGTTCCAGCGCGCGACCCGCGCCAGCCCGTGGGCGATATCGGCAATCTCGATGTCGAGCGGCGAGGGGTTCAGAAGATCGAGCCGGCGGCCCGACAACATCCGCTGCCAGACGCGGACGTCAGAAGCGGTCCGTCCGGCCGTCGTCATTTGGCTTTGAGACGCGGCGCGCGGCGCGTGCCGCCGCAAGCTTCATGGCAGAAGCAACTGACCAGATGATCGTTGACCATGCCGGTGGCTTGCATGAAGGCGTAGACGATGGTCGGGCCGACGAACTTGAACCCTCGCGTGGAAAGTTCCTTCGAGATCTTGATCGAGAGCGGCGTCGATGCCGGCACGCTTGCGGTGGTCTTGAACTGGTTGACCCTCGGCTTGCCGTCGACGAAATCCCACAGGAACTTCGAGAAGCCAGGGCCTTCTTCCATGATCTTCAGGTAGGACTTTGCGCTTGCGACCGTGCCCTCGATCTTGGCGCGGTTGCGCACGATGCCGGCGTCGTTCATCAGCGCATGGATTTTCTTCGCATTGTAGCGTGCGATCTTTTCGGGGCGGAAATCGTCGAACGCTTTTCGGAAATTTTCGCGCTTGCGTAAAATCGTGATCCACGACAGACCGGCCTGGAACCCGTCGAGAATGAGTTTCTCATAGAGCGCCCGGTCGTCATATTCCGGCACGCCCCATTCGCTGTCGTGATAGGCGAGATAGAACGGGTCGTCGCCGGGCCAGGGGCACCGCATCTTGCCGTCGGCATGCAAACGCGCCGAGCGGCTCATGCGACGGTCTGCTTCGCGGTGGATCGAAGAGATTCCGGCTCGGCCAGACGAAGCCCCAGGCCACCGGCGGTCAGCGCGAGCCCAGCCTCGAGCGCATCGGCAACGCGATCGGTCCGGACCAGCGCCAGACCATGTTGCCCCGAGGTCGAGCCGATGGTGCCGACCGGCTTGTCGCCGGCGAGGATGGCGGTGCCCGGCTCCGGCGCGAATCCATCGAGCAAGACCTTTACGGTGCGGGTGCGCGCGGTGCCGCGATGCTGCATCCGCGACACCACCTCCTGTCCGACATAACAGCCCTTGTCGAAATCGATGCCATGCAGGCGGTCCATGTTGGTCTCGTGCGGAAACGCATCGCCATACATGAAGTCTTGCCCGCCGCGAGGCGCACCACAGCCGATGCGATGCGCTTCGTAGAGGCCGCTATCGACGAGGTCGGCGCCGATGAGGTCGGCGACTTTTTGCGTGAGTTCCTCAGGGATTAAGATTCGCCAGCCGAGCGCCGCGTGCCGTGGATCGGCAAACGAAAGATCCGGCTTGACGGCTAAGTCGCCATCCCAGGCCGCGAGCACGCCGAGGCTATCGGACAGGTTCTCTACCCTGACCTTGGCGCGCAATTTGTAGAAGCCGAGCTTGTCGGCGAGCCCCTGCGCGAGCGCGCGCGGGCAGTCGATCAAAAAGCCGCCGCCATGGTTGGACGGGGCTTCGGTGATCAGAAAATCCACAATGATCTTGCCCTGCGGCGTCAATAGCGCGCCGAACCGGCCGAGACCCGGCGTGAGCTGAGTGAGGTCGGTCGTCACCAGGCCGTTGAGAAAGTTGCGTGCATCCTCACCAGAGACCTTGACCACACCCCGGTCGGGAAGAAACGCTGCTTCCATGGAAGGTTGCTCTTGAAGTTCTTGTTGAAATGGAACTAGCGGATATCACGTGGCAACGTAAGGCGCTAAGGTAGCACGAACAAGGCCCGCACGACCCTCAATTGGCTGAAGCGGGCGCTGAGGACCAATGAATCAACGATTTGATACCATTCTAAAATCCGGCACCGTGGTCAATCAGGACGGCGAGGGGGTGCGCGACATCGGCATCTCCGGCGGCCGTATCGCCGAGATCGGCAGGCTGGGCAATGCCGCCGCCGCCGAGATCCTCGACTGCAAGGGCCTGCACGTCCTCCCCGGCGTGATCGATACCCAGGTGCATTTTCGCGAGCCGGGCTTGACGCATAAGGAGGATCTGGAGACCGGATCGCGCAGCGCCGTGATGGGCGGCGTCACCGCGGTGTTCGAAATGCCGAACACCGATCCGTTGACTGTCACAGAGGCGGCGTTTTCAGACAAGGTCAAGCGTGGCCGCCACCGCATGCATTGCGATTTCGCGTTCTTCATCGGCGGCACGCGCGAGAACGTTCAAGAATTACCGGAACTGGAACGCGCGCCCGGCTGCGCCGGCGTCAAGGTGTTCATCGGCTCCTCCACCGGCGCGCTGTTGGTCGAGGACGACGAAAGCCTGCGCCGGATCTTCAAGGTGATCCGACGGCGCGCCGCGTTTCATGCCGAGGATGAATATCGTCTTAACGATCGCAAGGGATTGCGCGTCGAGGGCGATCCCCGCTCGCATCCGCTCTGGCGGGACGAGACCGCGGCGCTGATGGCGACGCAACGCCTGGTCACGCTCGCCCGCGAGAGCGGAAAGCGCATTCACGTGCTGCACATCTCAACCAAGCAGGAGATCGAATTTTTAAGGGATCACAAGGATGTGGCGTCGTGCGAAGCGACGCCACATCATCTGACTCTGGTGGCGCCGGAATGCTACGAGCGGCTCGGCACCCTCGCGCAAATGAATCCGCCGGTGCGCTCAGCCGAGCACCGTGACGAGATCTGGCGCGGCATCGAGCAGGGCATCATCGACATACTCGGTTCCGATCACGCGCCGCATACATTGGAAGAAAAGGCAAAAACCTATCCGGCCTCACCCTCCGGCATGACCGGGGTGCAGACGCTGGTGCCCGTGATGCTCGATCACATCAATGCCGGGCGGTTGTCGCTGGCGCGCTTCGTCGATCTCACCAGCGCAGGTCCCGCGCGGCTCTACAACATCGCCTGCAAGGGCCGGATCGCCGCCGGCTACGATGCCGACTTTACGATCGTCGATCTCACGCGCAGCGAGACCATCACCAACAAATGGGTCGCCTCGCGCGCGGGCTGGACGCCCTATGACGGCATGCGCGTCAAGGGGTGGCCGGTCGGCACTTTTCTGCGCGGGGCCCGGGTGATGTGGCAGGGCGAATTGATAACGCCCTCGCTAGGGGAGCCGGTGCGGTTTCTGGAGACGCTGCGGGCGTGAAGTCTATTGCTTTGCCAGCGCGATGGAAAATTCGCCGTTACGGACGCGGGTGGGAAGGCCTTCCACGAATCGTGCCACCGCGTCTTCGCCGTAGGTAGCGACCAGTTCTGCGAATGCCGCGAACAGGCTTGCCTGCGCCAGGCAATCGCCGTCGACGCCATCGTGACGCGCTTCGGCCCAGGCCTCGTTGAGATAGCTCAGTGCCGCCTGCTTCTGCTCGCTGTCGGGCAGCGGATCGCGGGCGAAGCCGAAGGTCGCTGGAGGGTTCATTCACGCAACAGGCGGTGTTCGCGATCCAGGACGAATCGCATCGGACGCGCGAGGTGTAGCATGCAGGCCGCGGCCGCCTAGTCCAGTTCTTTAGGAAGGGTTAACGGCGCCGAACAAAGATCAATCCGTCGGCTCAAAGCCCAGAATTTGCAGCATCAATTCGCGTAGCGCGCGGTCAGATCGCGCGAGATTTTCGAGCCTTCCTCGATATAGCGGCGGATCGCAACGGCGGCTGCCGGCGTGCAGATCCGATAGGTCTGCTGGAATCCGTTATAGCCGCGGTTGAAGCCCGCGATCATGCGCGCGCGGCGGTCGCCGGAGGGGGTTTCGGCGTCGATCAGCGCCTGCATCTCGTTGCGCCATTTGCCGCCTTCATTGGTGCCGCAAATGCCGCGCAGATAGTGCAACGTGCCGAGAATCTCGGCGAGGCGCTGCAGGTCGCCGTCAAATGGCGCAGCCGCGTCCTGGGCCCGTGCGGGGCAGGGGTTGCATGCGGAAATAACGATAAGTGCGGCCAGAAAGTACTTGGACATAAGGGGGTTTCCAACCCGCACGATATGCCTGTTCAATGCGCTGGAAGCAAGGCGGGCCACTCAGTCCTGGATCAGGCGCCGTGCGGCCGCAATCACGTCCTGGAGGCCACCGGTGAGCTTGAGATCGCCCAAGCCTTCGGGTGAGAGCCAGCTGAAATCGTCGTGCTCGTCGTTCAGGACGACCTCCCTGGCCGCCCAGCGCGCCGCGAACGACATGATCAAATAATGTCCGCCGCCTGTCGCCGGCAGCACCTCGCGCCAGCCGGCGAGCCCGACAATTTCGATTCTGAGCCCGGTCTCTTCGTCGACTTCGCGGTGTAGCGCCGTGTGCAGGGATTCGCCGAATTCGACCCGCCCGCCGGGCAGCGAATAGAAACCTTTGCCGGGCGAGCGCGCACGGCGCACCAAGAGAACCTTGTCGTCGCGGAAGATCGCGCCGCTGACGGCAAGCTGGGGGTGCCGCGGATGAACGGCTGCCGCCACGGCGGTCAATGCCGGCCCATGATGGTTTCGACGTCGGCTTTATTGCCGCCATTGATGATGCCGCCGGCCAGCGCGACCAGCGGCTTGACCCAGCCGGTTGCCTGCTCGGCGAGGACGGCGCGTGTCTTGTCGCGCTGGGTTTCACGCATCGCCGCGCCGACCGCGGTCAGGATCGAGGTCATGGTGCTGGTGAGATTGTCGAACTCGGCGCGGATCTTGGTGTCCGCCGCCTCATAGGCTTCGATCGCGAGGTCGCGCGCCCTAAAGTTGGAGGCCATGAAGTGCTCGCAATAGGACAGTGGGCACCAAGTCAGAAAATCTTCCGCGCATTCGGGCATGTCAGGTATCATCTCAAGCAGCATGATAGCTTCGTTGAAATGATTGAGGTAGTCGGTGGCGAGCCCGGTGCGGGGGTTGATGTTGGCCTCCCGCAATGCCGCCGCGCGGGCCTCCGCTTCGGGGCCCGCCGTTCGCGGCGGTTGGCGATCGGCTCGCGCGGGTGGGGAGGCCATGAGGGACATCGGCCCCAGTTTTGACACCGGGGGTTAAAAGGGGCTGAACGGATGCCTATTTTGCTGGGAGAATGTGCGGACGCTTCGTCATAACCTCGCCCCCGGCGGCCTTGCGGATGGCCTTTGGCTATGCCGAGCAGCCGAATTTCCCGCCCAGACATAATATTGCGCCGACCCAGCCGGTCCCCGTGGTTTTCCTGGAAAACGGCGGCCGGCATTTCAGGCTGATGCGCTGGGGCCTGATACCGGCCTGGACCAAGGACCCCCGCAAAATCTCGCTGATGTTCAATGCCCGTTCGGAGACGGTGCGGGACAAGCCCGCGTTCAAGAACGCGATCAAGCGGCGGCGCTGCCTGGTTCCGGCCGACGGCTACTACGAATGGCAGAATGCCGGCGGCCGCAAGCGGCCCTACTTCATCCATCACAGCGAGCGTCGTCCGATCGGCTTTGCCGCGCTCGCGGAAACCTGGGTGGGTCCGAACGGCGAGGAGATGGATAGCGTCGCGATCGTCACGGCGCCCGCAAGCCCCGACCTCGCCGTGCTGCATCATCGCGTGCCGGTCGTGATCTCTCCGCAAGATTTCGAACGCTGGCTCGATTGCGCTGCCAACGATGTCGAGACCGCGATGGCGCTGTTGACCGGTCCCAAGCCCGGCGAGTTCGCCTGGCATCAGGTGTCGACGCGGGTCAATCACACCGACAACGACGATGCGCAACTGGTCCTGCCGATCACCGATGAGGAGCGGGAGGCTGAGGAAGCGCCAAAACCCCGGAGGCCCGCACCGCGCAAGCCGGCGCCGGCGGCATCCGACGACGGGCAGGGGTCGTTGTTTTGAAACATGCAGAATCGTAGGGTGGGCAAAGGCGCGTCTATCGCGCCGTGCCCACCGATCGAGGTCATTGCGCAAAACGAGATGGTGGGCACGCTCACGCTTTGCCCACCCTACGATTCCACGTTGCGGTTCCACGTTCCACATCACCGAAAAACATTCAACGCGGCATATTGCAAGAGCATGATGGTCTTGGCGTCGACGATGCGGCCGTCACGGATCATGGCGAGCGCCTCATCGATCGATAGTTCCAAGACCTCGATGTCCTCGCCCTCGTCCGGATTGCCGCCGCCGCCGCCGATCCGCATGTCGGGCTCATATTCGGCGACAAAGAAGTGCAGCTTCTCCGTCACCGAGCCGGGGCTCATGAAGACCTCGAACACCTTGCGGACGTCGCGCAGACGGTAGCCGGTTTCCTCTTCGGCCTCGGCGCGAATCCGCGCCTCCGGAGATGCGTTGTCCAAGAGCCCCGCGGCGGCCTCGATCAGGAGATCGTCGTAGCCATTGACATAGGCCGGATAGCGAAACTGGCGCACCAGCACCACGGTGCGCTGCTCGAGGTTATAGGGCAGCAGCGTGGCGCCGTTGCCGCGGTCATAGGTCTCGCGATGTTGGGTTTGCCACTCGCCGTTGGCGCGCCGCCACTCGAAGGTGGTGGTTTTCAGCGTATAGTGATTGTCGGAGAGCAGGCGAACGTCTTTGATACGGATACGGTCTGAGACAGTCATCTTTGCCCGCCAGTGAATTCCGGTTACGGCGTCGGCTCGCGGCCGTCGAGCCATTTGGCATAGACGATGCGTTCCTGCTCGTCATAGCCGATCGATTCGTAGAACGCCTGCACTTTCGCGTTGTCGGCCCGCACCATTAATTGCAGTTTGGCGATGCCGGCCAGGCGCAGCCAATCCTCGGCGGCATCCATGATCGCGCGGCCATGGCCTTTCTGGCGGTGGTCCGGGTCGACGGCCACGTAATAGACCCAGCCGCGATGGCCGTCATGACCGACCAGCGCGGAGGCTGCGACCACGCCGTTGTCGCGGCCGACAAGAACCGTCGCATTCGGTCCGCGCCGTGCCAGCGCGATATCGGCGGCCGGATCGTTCCACGGCCGCGTCAGGCCGCAGCGTTGCCACAGCGCGATGATGGCGGCAACATCGCCGTCCTCGACCGGCGCGATGGCAAGTGCTGCGGTTGGCATTGTCAGGGCCTTCACAACACTTTGCCGGGGTTCATGATGCCGAGCGGATCGAGCATCGCCTTGATCGCGCGCATCAGCTCGATTGCGACCTTGTCTTTGACATCGCAGAGTTCATCGCGCTTGAGCACGCCGATGCCGTGCTCGGCGGAGATCGATCCGCCCATCCGCAGCACGATCTCGAACACGATCGCGTTGACCTCGTGCCAGCGGCTCATGAAATCCGCGGTGTCACCACCGACCGGCTGGCTGACATTATAGTGGATATTGCCGTCGCCGAGATGGCCGAACGGCACCGGCCGCGAGCCCGGGATCAGCTTGACGACGGCGGCATCGGCTTCCCTGATGAAATCGGGCACCGCGGCAACCGGGACAGAAATATCGTGCTTGATCGAACCGCCTTCCGGCTTTTGCGCCGGCGACATCTCGTCGCGCAGCTTCCAGAACGCCTGACGCTGGCTCAAGTTGGCGGCGATCACGGCGTCGTCGACGATGCCGTCCTCCATGGCCTTCGCCAATATCGCTTCCAGCGTGTCGCGCGTATCGTCGCGCGGCGACGACAATTCCATCAGCACGTACCAGGGATGCTTGCTTGAGAGGGGATCGCGCACGTCGATGCCGTGGCGGATCGAGAAATCGACCGCGACCCCGGACAGCAATTCAAAGCTGGTCAGCGTGCCGGCAGCCTCGGTTTGCGAGATCGACAGCAGTTTTAGCGCCTGCGCCGGCGACTTCAGGCCGACATAGGCGGTCTCGATCGCGCGCGGCTTTGGAAACAGTCTTAGCGTTGCAGCCGTGATGATGCCGAGCGTGCCCTCGGCGCCGATGAAGAGGTTGCGCAGATCGTAGCCGGTGTTGTCCTTTTTCAGTTTCGACAGCAGATTCAGGATCCGCCCGTCGGCCAGCACCACTTCGATCCCGAGCGCCATCTCGCGCGCCACGCCATAGGCGAGCGCGGTGGTGCCGCCGGCATTGGTGGAGAGATTGCCGCCGATGGTGCAGCTTCCTTCCGCCCCCA
>Ga0210409_10008526_pt1 | contig 10422 bp, 10 predicted proteins | sample IncBWH17MmetaG_FD_161649 | JGI IMG/M metagenome (GOLD analysis project Ga0210409, IMG submission 161649) | Forest soil microbial communities from Barre Woods Harvard Forest LTER site, Petersham, Massachusetts, United States - Inc-BW-H-17-M | ecosystem: Environmental > Terrestrial > Soil >...
GCCACGCCCTCGACGTATGCCGTTAACGGCAAGCAGTATTTTGCGGTGTCCTCCGGCGGTGGTAAGAATCCCAAGCTGAAGGTCGGCGGTGGCATCATTGCCTATGCTCTGCCTTAGGGCCCGATCTTTTTACCCCATCCCCCGGGATCATCGATGGTGATGCTCAAGATGACAGGGCGACGTCGTAGCAGCACAGCCGTAACGATTCGGACGGTTGCTGAGCAGGCGGGTGTATCCATGATGACGGTCTCGAACGTCATCAATGGCACCGGCAAGGTTAGTGACCAGACTCGCGCTAGGGTGCGTCAGGCAATTCGCAACACCGGATATGTTCCAAACTATGAGGCACGCAGGCTGGCGAGCGGCGGCTGCAGCCGGATCGCTCTGCTCTATGCAGATCAGCAGACTCCTTTCCTGGCGCAAGTCCTTCTGGCTGCGATCAATGCCAGCACAGCCTACGGGGCTCAGTTGCTCGTCCGTTCGAGCAACAGTCCAACCAAGAGATCGACCGAGAAGCTGGTGCTGAACGCTGCTCGCAGTGGCGTTCAAGGTCTGCTGCTCGTTCCGCCTTACGCCGAGCTACTCGTCGGAAGTGCGGTGCTTTCCGAAATGAAAGCAACAGCAATTGCGGCCGCAGGTCCATTGCCGAGTATGAATACTGTGCGAATTGATAATCGGTCTGCGGCTCGAAAGCTGACCACATTCCTGATTCGCCTTGGGCATCGGCGAATCGGGTTCATCAGCGGTCCGCCCACTCACGCCGACAGCCTGGAGCGGCGCGCCGGCTATCAGGACGCGTTGAGAAAAGCCGGGATTCCAGTGCAGATCGAACTCACCAGAGAGGGGGACTTCACCTTTGAGTCCGGGCGCGTTGCTGCCAAACAAATTCTCGATCTCCAGAATCGACCGACGGCGATCGTGGCCAGCAACGACGATATGGCGTCAGGCGTAGTGTGGGTGGCGCAACAGCGGAGGCTGGAGCTTCCCGGCGATCTCTCCGTGGCCGGATTTGATGACACGCCAACGGCGCTGAAGTCCTGGCCACCACTGACAGTGATCCGACAACCCATCGACAGGATGGTCGAGCACGGTGTCTCTTTGCTGTTGGACTCAGTGCGAACGCCTACGATGTCGGTGCCACAAGATGTCGTTTTTGACTATACGCTCGTTGAGCGCGCGTCCACGGCGGCGGTTGGTGCTCGGCCGTGACGGAGAGCTCGGCCCGATATCACCGAATGAGATCGATGATTTGCTCGAGCAAATGACGGCACGTCCGGAGGCAAGCACGTCAAATCCGGTGTTCCCCGAGGGGGCGCTGTGAAGGAGAAGTTCTGCGAAGAAACACCGTCAAAGGCTGAAGAAGTAGTTGACCCGCGATACACATCGCGATACACAATAGCATTGCCTATGATGTACTTCCCATGACTTACAGTGCCGTCCGTGCTCTTCCATGTCGTTGAAAGTAGTTGTATCCCGCTAACTGTCACTGCCGAGGCCGCGAGTTCGAGTCTCGTCGTCCCCGCCATTCTCTTCAGTGACTTACAAGCAAAGAATGGCAAGTCCCGTCGGTTTTCAACCCGAAGTCCAACCCGAAGCGCACTCTAAGCCGCTTCCTTTCCATTTTGATCGCTTCGAGATACTTGCCCTGGGCCTCGACGCCGATGACGGGCAGGAGTTGCTGCACCCGCTTCGTCGCCTACCCTAAAAGCCGCGACGCGCAACTCGGACGGAAAATCGGGAGGGAATAATTCAGAAGGCATAGTGTCATCCCCGACTAGGACTTTATCCCGATGTGGCGCGGAGTTCCAGAGTTGTCGGCACTTGTCCGGTAAGGCGACTTACCAGGCATGTGGGGCTAGAATAGGCTCCAGGCCCCATCCGTTGTCAGAGAGGCCGTGGAATGTTCTTCACCTCTATAACCAACACGGTCCCGGCACGAAATAGGATGTTCTTTTTGGAAGTCAGCACGGATTCTGCGGGCGAGGTCGGGTCCACTGGTTCGAGCGTGACTGTTTTATAGCCGAATATTCCCCGTGCTTCCAGCAGATCTACACATGGGCTTCCCTGCGATTTCTTCGCTTTTTCAGGGCAAACAACCCTGAGGTGAACTGGGAGATTCGGCATCGAATCAAGTGACGAGGTATGTGGCTGATCCTCAGAAAGCCTTCTCTCTCCCGGCAGTCGTTGGTCGTCCTCAGGTATGCGAGGAATTCGATCAGCGATAATGCCCGTATAATCCCACCCTTCGGTCACGACCGATTGAGAGGCAAGCGCAACGACTGTTGCTTCGACCGGAAGCTCGCTGCCATCTTTGCGCACTGCCCTGTCGATTCGAATCCTTAGTACGAAGTGGGCTTTCACTTTAGATTGAACCTCCACGATTACTGCGTCGAGGATTGTAATGGGTTCTTCTGCTGAGCTCGTAACCAGATTTGTTCGTAGGAAAATATGGTCGCCAGCTTTGTTCCTTTTCGTGTCCATTGAGCCAGGAAGAACGGTTTCACACACCATTCGTCCTGATTGAGAGTTACGTCTGCAGCGCGGCGTCTCAAACATTCTTGTGGGCTTGTTAGCTTGAGCCTGATTCACTTGCTCTCTAGACACTCCCGACATCGCGCTGAAAAGCAGTACAAGAAGGATGATCGGCCTCATCTTCATTGAGTCTAAGCAGGGCTCCTGGCTATGGTTAATGGATTCGTGAAAATACTCCAGCGTTGCCCAACCAGTGCCTGATTAACGCCGTTACCGGAAAGTTGGTAGTGGGACGAACAATCAGTGTTTAATAAGATTTCTCGGCGTCCCGGCTGATTTCCGTTGGCAAGAGAGATGACCATTCTTGAGACAGAAAGGTTGATTCTGAGAAACTGGCGCGCTGCCGACCGTCCGCCGTTCGCTGAGATGAATGCGGACCCACTGGTAATGGAGTTCATGCCAACCGCTCTTTCTAACTCAGAGAGTGACTTGCTGGTAGACAAGATCGAGAAGCATTTTCAAACGCACGGTTTCGGCCTTTTTGCCGCGGAAATGCGTGCCAGCCATTCCTTCGTTGGCTACATCGGTCTGGCCGTCCCGTCATTTCAAGCCAGATTTACACCTTGTGTGGAGGTGGGCTGGAGATTGTCGGCCATTCACTGGGGCCAAGGACTGGCAACCGAAGGTGCACGCGAGGTGCTGCGGTACGCTTTCGGAGTTCTCCAGCTTGATGATGTCGTCTCATTTACAGTTCCTGCTAATGTGAGGTCTCGCCGTGTCATGGAAAAGCTTGGGATGACGCACGACCCAGCGGATGACTTCGACCATCCGAAACTGCCCGAGGGCCACCCCCTCCGCCGTCACGTGTTATACCGGCTTAGAGCTTCCGGGCAAGGCTCACGTTGAAAGATACCTGTTCAACGGCTCGCTCAACTCTGGTAAACGCGCAAACCGGACATCAAGTGAAAGCGACCGAAAACCAGATGTCCGGTAAGGCGACTTACCAGGAGTTGATGGCGCGGCGAACCATTCGCGGGGATTCACCTCAGCTGTGGTTCCAACGGAATGGCTTCAAAGTATTTCGGAACGACTATCTTCGTCTTCGGTGAGGCCGCTTGAATCTCCTGGATGAAGGATTGCAGTGCGTCTACTGAAGCCTGCTGAGAAGCACCATACGGGACGAAGAAGTTGTCCCAATGTGTCGGCAGCACCAGCAGCGGAAAATGCAGATCACGCATGAGGCGGCCACTATAATCGTAAATTTCCTTTCGGGAAGATGCAGCGCCCACAAGAACGACGTCCGGTTCCAACCCTTCGATCTCGCGTTCAATGTAGTTCATCCCGCCAAACACGAGAATCTGATGACCGCGAAAGCGGATCAGATATGCGAGCGTGCCTCCTTCTGGGTGCATTTGCTGCAACGTCAAAGGTGCTTTCATGCCTGCTGGGGCGATCTCAGAACTGAAATAGTGCTTATGGTCCAAAGGGCTGTGGAGGCTAGGAATCACCTTCACGGAAAACACTCCGAAATCGAAGTCTTCACCGCCGCGCACGGTGATCAATTGCTTTTCGGGAACACCGTAGGCGCGCATTACATTTTCCGTGCTTTCGGTTCCGATAACCGCGGAGTGAGTCCTTAGGGCGATATGAGGAACATCCAGGACATGGTCGTAGTGTGTGTGAGTCACGAAGACGAAGTCTGCATGCGGGACATGCGCATCGATGGCCGCAACATCCGGCGCCGCGAGGTCATTCCATCCGTATACCGGCCGCGTGTCTCCCGGCGCTCGTGTATAGGAGGGCGCAAGAGGCGGTGGCGGCCCAAGGATTCGAGAAAGATAGGGATCGACCAGAATAATCGTGGTTCCGTCGCTGATTCTCCACCCTGCCGCCCCCATATATTCGAGGGTAACCCGACCACTTTCTTTCGTACCTGCAGGGTTCGGTCTTGCCGTGGCACCGGCGACAATAACAGTAAAGCAGAGGCAGAGAATCGCTAGGTTTCTCATGGCAAAGGACCTCCGTGAGGATGGTTACAGCGAAGTCTACCTAGGATACGCGCAAATCGCACACGTGGGTTTCACTTGATGTCCGGTAACGCGACTAAAATCGGGCACAAGCGCGAGATCGTGATAGATTCAGCTCTATTCTCCGTTTCCCACGATTCCGTGCCAGAGTATTCCCACAGATCGAACAGTAAGCACGTGGAAGCGGAATTCTATTTCGCGCTCGGCTTTGCGGGCTGCGAACTTGGGTCCTCGAAGATCTCAGATAGGACGCGGCCCTTCATCTGAGTGGGCTGGGGGATCCCATAGAGGTTCAGGATGGTCGGCGCAATGTCGAAGACGCTGACGGTAGACCCCATCAATCGCACGTCTCTCTTGATACTTGGGCCTATCGCAATGAAAATTCCGGGCACATCATCGCCATCCTCGAAGTCGTGTTTGGCAATGATGGGAGTATTGCCGCCGTGATCGTGAGCTGAGTGGTACAGGCGCCGACCCTCTTCAAATTCCCGCAGCGGCTTGATTCCATGGTCGGAAATGATGAACAGGTAGGTATTTCTGTCAACATACTGCAGGATCTTTCCGAGCACCTGGTCAAACGCACGGTACTGGTCAGGGAACGCATCCACACGAACGCTGTGTAGCGTAGAGTCGTAGCCTGCGTTGTAGGGCTGAATGGGATAGAGCCAGTGCCCGACGCGGTCCTCGCAGGATTGAACGAGCATGGTGAAGTCAGTCCGATGGTGGCTCAACAAATAGTCAAACAACTTTGCCTGCTGAGCACGCACTTGCGATACTTGCTGTAGCCACTGGTCGATAGCCTCTGCTTCTTTGCCTCTTAGTTCCTCTGCCGTCGGCATACGCGAGCAATCAATCCAGAAGTCGCCCACATTCATCTCCAGCTCAGCAACCATGCTGGGTGGATACACCGCCTCTCTGCCATTCACCTCAGACAGCTTCGGCGAACAAAGGATTCCATCCTCGCAGCCTTTGCCACGCGTGAGCATGCCACTGATCATGTAGCCGTTTAACGGCATGACCGGGAAGGTCGCGGGAACGTTTGCCATGCCGACCGTCGCGCCGTGCTTTGACAGAATCGACCACAGTGGTTCCCGCTTTAGCATATCGGTGCTAGCGGTCTTTCCAGCAACAACGAAACCCGTGATACCGTTCTCCTCGGGGGGGGTGCTCGTGGCGATGGAGCTGTAAACCTTGGGACAGTTCGGGGCGGAGAGGGTCCTCATTTTCCCATAGACGCCACGCTGGATGACTCCAGCAAAGTTGTGAAGCTCGCCTTTCAACAACAAGGGACGAATGATGTCCCACTCCATGCCGTTGACGCCAATGACAATCACATGGGGTCGCGACTCGGTTTGGCTACCAACCGGGATGGCTCCCAGTAGGAGAGCAACCACGCCAATCAGGAATCTCTTATCGCAGAGCATAGCGATTCCTCTTGACATCAGTCTCACCGCGCCTCGTCCGTCTATTTGTACAACTCCGCCGAAATTTCATCTGATCCACCGCTCACGAACACTCGACCATCTGGCAACAAGACAGCAGCTGCAAGCGCCCGGCCTGTTTCCAGACCTCCGGTTTGGGTAAAGGTTCCGCTCCCGGTGTTGTAGAGCTCAGCCGTGAAGCTGCCGCTGGAGCCAAAGGAACCGCCAGCCACCAGCACAGCTCCATTTGCCAACAGTATGGCAATATGAGAATCGCGCGCGATCATCATGGGTCCGGTTGCGGTGAAGCTGTTAGCGACAACGTCGTAAACGTCTGCGCTCGACAACAGGACCTTATTGACCGAGCCTCCAGTTACAAGCACGTTGCCATTGCTTAGCCGCGTAGCCGTGTGAAACGCGCGTTTACTCAGCATGCTGTTAGTAGTCGCTGTAAAGGTCCCGCTGTTTGGATCGTACACTTCGGCGGTAGCGAGCGCTCCACTGACGTTCTGGCCGCCGGCGATAAGCACCTTCCCGTTCGCCAGAGGAGTCGCGGTATGCGAGGTGCGCTCCGCCGCCATGGTACCCGTGGGTGTAAAGGTCCCGCTGTTTGGGTCGTACAGTTCGGCGGTAGCGAGCGCTCCACTGACGTTCTGGCCGCCGGCGATAAGGACTTTTCCACTAGCCAGCAGCGTCGCTGTGTGGGAATTACGACCAACGCTCATGCTGCCCGTGGCAGCAAACGCCCCGGAAGTCGGATCATAAAGCTCGGCGCTCGCATCATGTCCACCCGTCACCAGCACCTTGCCATTAGTGAGTAGTGTGGCGGTATGGAAAACACGGCTCACCAACATACTCCCAGTGGATGTGAATGTGCTCGGCCCGGAATCGTAAACCTCCGCGGAGGACTGCGGACAATCACCGTAGTACTGATCAAACATGCAAGAGTCCCCTCCGGCTATAAGCACTTTTCCGCTTTGTAAGAGAGTGGCCGTGTGTGCCGTGCGACCAGTACTCATATCCCCAGTGCGCCGGAATCCAGAAGGCACGATGGTTACATTAGCAATAGCATTCTTGGCTGGGTCCTGGACACTAGTGGCAACCACGTGGAACGGACCCCCGGTCGTGTTTGGAGCCGTGTATTGGCCGCTGGCCGTAATGGTGCCACCCGCAGGCGCCTCTTGCACGTTCCAGGTGACAATCGCGTTAAATGGGGTATTCACGGTTGCGCTGAAGTCACGAACCCCCAGAAGTCCTAACACGCTGCTTGGTGGGAAGATCGACACCACGAGCGTCGCCACGGTGACGGTCGCCGTTGCCTTTCGGGCAGGATCCGCCTGGCTTGTGGCAATCACGTGAAACACCCCGTCAGTCGCGGGAGCCGTGTAGACGCCCGAACTGGTGATGTTGCCGCCAGACGTGCCTTCTTGTACGGCCCAGGAGACGGCCGTGTTTAGCGTCCCTGTTACGTTCGCGACGAACGGGAATTGATTACCGACTTCAATAGTTACGGTGGTTTGGTTCAAGGAGATTGTAACCAGTGCCGGTGACGATGGCGGTGTGGGGTTTGTACTTCCTCCGCCACAGCCCGTGAGCACAACGAGCAGAGCGAGCAGAACAAGAGCCACAATCCTGGTTTTCATGGGAGCCTCCTTGCCTGCCCACGGCGTCGGGTCACAAATCACAAAACGTTAGCTCTGGGTCCCTCGTGGGGTCTGAATGAATTAGGACTTGGAGCCGACCTCTCGCGGAACGCGCCATTTCAGAGGTAGAAGTTTGGGACTATCGGCAAAATATGCTCTCGATGAAAGTTGTTGTCAAGCCCAAGAATTGGGCAAAAGCCCTGAGCAGGTCGACCCTTGCGGATTCCGGGGGAAGGTGATCAACGATTCCCAGCGATCGTGATCGCGATTCCTGGATGATCGTGACCAGTGTTCCGACGGAAGGTGATCAGTGATTCCTAGATGATTATGATCACTAATCGTGATCCCGGAACGGTGATCACGATGCCCCGGAATGTTTTCCACAGGGCGAGGTGACGCTGGGCAATATAAAAGGGCGCCCCCTAGGGGAATCCCTAGTTATGCGCGAGCCACGCGCCGTCGTAAATTGCCCGTATCGGGGAGGTGCGACATGAATTGCAGGAAGCGAACTGCATTTTGGTGCATGACAATGTTAGCCGTGGTCAGCCTTTCCACCGTGGCACAAGCTCAAACAAATCCGTTTACAAAGGCGCAGGTGGGCGACCGCATCCGTAAAGTGGAAGACGGCGTGGACCAATTCCAAAAGTATCTCGAAAACCGTGGACAAGACGCCAAGAACCGCGCCGACTCGGCACAAAGCAGCGGAGCGACAACGCGCCGCCAGCGTTCGGATTCAGCGAACACAGACGCTCGGACAAACCAAGCCAAGCAAACAAAAGACGATCTCGAAAATGCCATGGACGATTTGAATCGCACAACAAACCGTCTTCGGCGCAAGTTCGACCCCACGTCGAATTATCTCGAAACAAAGGCGCAAATGGAGCAGGTCATGGACAGCGCACGCCGCGTCAATCAGGTGATGACCAAGGGGAATTACGGTAGTCAGGCAGAAAAATACTGGGCCGCCTTGCGCGCGAATATCAATGACCTTGCGCGATGCCACAACTTGACTCCCATGGGCGCGTAGGTCTCACCGAAAGTCCTGATTAACGCTTATCGGACAAGTGTCTGCGGCATTCTGGGACGCCGCTGACAGGGCCGACAACTGGTGGGCTGGGCATCCCGTCCTCATCACGGGCCCCATCTTGGCTCATCACCGAAAGGTTGTCGCTCAGAGGTATCGTGCACTGTCAAAGAGGGCATCCGAACTATTTTTCAAATTACGTCCCTCAAGACTTGCTACCAACTGACAGAATGAGCAGTTGTGCGCGTGGTTCTCCAGCAGTGTGTAGGCTCGAGCATACTTCGCCTGCAATCGCAGGAGTTCGTCGCCTGCTTCCTTGCCCACCAAATGTGACTGAGAAATTTTCGCACGACGCTCGTTCCAGATCGCCAAAGCGCTTTCGCATTCCTCTAGTAGCGTTTGATATTTGTTACATATCGCTGTTTTGACAAATTGTTGTTTGCCCATGTTCCACTTCCTTCGTTGGCATTCGTGCACTTCACGCGCCAACTAGGTAAGTCGCCCGTTTTAGGTCTCTTGAGGCAGGGAGCTCCTTAGGGGAGTGTCGGTCCTAGTACGCAGAAAGGGGCCAATTCGCGTTCCTCAATTGTAATATTTACAGACTTCGAAATAGAAGCAATCATACGGTCCTGAGCAATTCCGGCATGGTGGTTAGTCGTGCTTGGGTGAGGTAGACGAGCGAGGCGTAGTGGCTGACCCATGGACGGCCTAGGCGTGGCATGGGAGGCTGGTGTCATGCCTGGCAGATGTGTGGAGTCGAGGTGTGGCGCGGTGGTTTAGGTGGGACCTATCTGTTGCCGACCCTTTCAGTTGCCGGTGCCTCACTAGCGCCGCCATGCTTCCGTTTCCACACCCCGCTCATCGAACCGGACGTGCGGATTTGCCGCATCCGGCTCTCGGAGAAGACTCACGCAATCGCCGTAGCCATTGCATGTGACGCTGTCTGCAACTTCTGAAAACAACTCGGGAGTTATCAGGCTTATCGCCAATCCCCCTTTCCGTCGTCGCTTCTTGCGTCCGCCTTCAACTAAGGCCCCTTCCCTCCACCGGAGTTACCCGGCTTCGTCGGTACTACGAGCCTCTCCGCCATCCCATACGGCCCGGCCTTTCTCTCACGAGCTGCCAGTTGATCCGTACCGCGATCACCGCTGGGACTTCCCGTGTTGCGTATGGTCCACTTTGCTTGCATGCCGTCGCTAATACCCCGGCAGGTCTGATGGAATTTGTTCGCTCGTACGATTCCACCATCTTCGGCCTTCCCCGTAACCGGGGCGGGTCGGCTCCTGCATTACGCTTTTCGAGGCCTGCTCAGCGTTTACTCACGTTACGGCCTGCACGCTCGCCGAGTCGCCAATGCGACCTTCTACACCGAAGGCTTCAGCAGCTTCGTTGCCTCCGCCGCTGCTTCGATTGCTACCGGGTGGAGCGAACCAGTTCCCGGGCGGGTTTATCTCCCGCTGTGGACCACCACCTTTCACGGCGCACCCGGTTTGCGCGTTAATCAGGCATGTGGATTACTTCCGGATGGCCCGTGACCCAACCACAATCAGCCCAAGGCCAACAGCCTCAGCACTACGCGTCGAGAAGCTCGCCTCTACATAGCCAGTGATCTGTGTATGGGATCCGGCTCGCTAGAATTCGTGGCTAGCGCGGCACTGAGTGGGGTAGCAACACAAATGGCAGGCCGCGGTCAGCGTTCAACTGCACAGTCTTGTCAAAATCAATGCGCTCGAAGGGCAGGGAGTTTTGGCCTCCATACGTGGTCGTGTAATGCAATTCGCCATCTCTAACCCAATAGTCAGTGAGGCCGTACATGGATCCGTCCCGCAACTGCA
>Ga0210409_10008527_pt1 | contig 10422 bp, 6 predicted proteins | sample IncBWH17MmetaG_FD_161649 | JGI IMG/M metagenome (GOLD analysis project Ga0210409, IMG submission 161649) | Forest soil microbial communities from Barre Woods Harvard Forest LTER site, Petersham, Massachusetts, United States - Inc-BW-H-17-M | ecosystem: Environmental > Terrestrial > Soil >...
AATAGCTATTCAGGTAGCGATGGCCGAGTTCCGTATTTGGCGCCTGGCCTTCGGCAAGTTGGGTCCGCGTGAAATAACCGCGCATTCCGGCTTGTTTCATCGCTTCGCCGGTCGCGTGCTCCGCGTCGTCTTCCTTGATTTTGTGTGCTGTGAAGGCCTCGTCATTCAGCCAAATCATCGGATAGTCAAGGGCACTCACAAAGTCGGAAGACTTGGCTGGGCTGAATTTGGCAGACAACGTCTTGTTCAATTGCTTCTTCAGATCGTCGCTGCTCAAGCCCTCAGCCGGAACGCGAAGCTTGCTGGCGACGCTCGGCAGGGGGGCGATCCCATGATCGGCGCTCAGGGCGACCCACAGATTCGCAAATCCAATCTTTTGACCGAGGAAAGTGAAGAAGTCGGCCAGTCCCTTGTCGAGTGAGAGGGCCATAGCACGCATCTCTGGAGAGTCGGGGCCCACCTGATGCCCAAGGATGTCGTTTGCAGAGAGGCTGACCGTCAGGAGATCGGTACCAGCGCCAACACCCAATTGCTCGTTCGAAATGAGTTCCTTGGCGAACTCGAACTCGTAGTCGTTGGCAAAGGGCGTTGAGCCGACGACTTCATAGAAACCCGCATCGGAGCCGTCTTTTCCTGCGCGGTGAGCGGTCATCCGAAGAACATTGCCGTCGGCGTCTCGCCACTCGCGGTCCCAGTACTTGCTGGCGCGATTGCCGGCGTTGAAATCTTCGGCCCACTTGGGAAGATCGCTGCGGTAATACGTCGAGGTCACCCACGTGCCCGATTTCTGGTCGATCCAATACGCGGCGTCGCCCGACCAGCCTGCCGGCAGTATTGCCGCGCGGTCCTTGAGCGCGACACCGAATACGCGGGCTTTCCCACCTGTAGCCAGCTTTAACTCGTCACCGAGCGTGCTCGCCATCAGATTGCGCGGCGAGGCGCCTTTCATGTCTCCGGCGATTCCAAGCAATTTCGTGGTTTCGTCCTCGACCGACGTGACCATGTGTTTCTTGCGCGGATCCCACCACTCATTGGCGATGATGCCGTGGCCGTTGCTGTAGGCGCCGGTCAGAAGGGTGGCGTGTCCGGGGGCAGTTCGAGTGTTGGCGTAATCGTAGTTGCAATCGGTGAAGTAGGCGCCCCGATCCAGAAAAAGCCGGAAGCCTCCTTCTATAAACTGGTCGCGGTAGCGCTCCAGGTAGTCGCCGCGGAATTGATCGATCACGATGATGACGACGAGCTTAGGGTGGCCGTTGTACGCAGAGGCGAAGCTGGACGCGGAAAACGATGCGCACGTTAGCACATATAGCAGAGCTCTGGCGATGGCTCGTGGGAAGAAGGCGTTCATCGCGTCGGTAGTGTACAGCCTGTCCCCCGGCCCGCCCAAGCCGGAAGGTCCGCAGCATGCCAACGAGGTGGGCACGGTCTCTCTTTGCGTTCCAAAATGAGGCCCCGATGAGCGGCCAACGTGCGCTCTTCGACACACTTCCGCTAAACTATACGACTTCATGCTCGATCTGAACTTCGTCCGTAACAACCTGCCTTTGGTCGAGGATAAGCTCCGCCTGCGCGGCATGGATCCGGCTGAAGTGCTGGGCCAATTTCGTACCCTTGATGCCGAGCGGCGCGCGAACATTACCACCCTCGAAACCGCTCAGAAGCGGCGGAACGAGCTATCCCCGAAGATCGGCGCTCTTAAGCAAGCCGAGAAAAAGGGAGGGCTGTCGCCCGACCAGCAAAAGGAACTGGCCGCCCTCAGCGAAGAGGTCGCTCGCGAGAAGTCCGTCATCGAGGAGTACGAGAAAAAAGTAAGCGAGGCGGACGACAAGTTCCGGGCCATCCTCCAGGGCGTGCCGAATCTGCCCCACGAATCTGTGCCCGTTGGGAAAAGTTCAGATGACAACGTCGAGGTCCGGCGTTGGGGAAGGGCTCCGACTTTTGACTTCACTCCCAAATCGCACTGGGAACTCGGAGAACAGTTAGGTGTTCTCGATCTGGAGCGTGGGGCCAAGTTGTCGGGAGCGCGCTTTGCCGTCTACTGGGACGTGGGGGCCAAGCTCGAGCGCGGACTGGCCAACTTCATGCTTGACTTGCACACACGCGAGCATGGATATACCGAAGTATTGCCGCCGTACCTGGTGAATTCCGAATCGATGTACAGCACCGGGCAGCTTCCAAAGTTTGCGGCTGACTCGTTCCGCGTTCCGCACGGTGACAAGGATCTGTGGCTCGTCCCGACCGCAGAAGTCCCGGTCACGAATCTTTATCGCGACGAGACCCTGGACGCATCTCGACTGCCGGTTTCGCTGACGGCGTACACGCCGTGCTTTCGCAGCGAGGCGGGATCGTATGGGAAAGACGTTCGCGGCATTATCCGGCAGCATCAGTTTCAGAAAGTAGAGTTGGTGAAGTTCGCGCATCCGGACCACTCCTACGATGAACTCGAGAAGTTGACCCACAACGCCGAGACAGTTCTTCAGAAACTAGGATTGCACTATCGCGTGATGACTCTGTGCACGGCCGACATAGGATTTTCTTCCGCAAAAACCTACGATATTGAGGTGTGGTTGCCGGGACAGGGCTTGTTCCGTGAGATCTCGTCGTGTTCGAATTGCGAGGCATTCCAGGCTCGTCGCGCCAACATTCGATTTCGCCCTGAAGGCAAGGGGAAATCGGAGTTTCTGCATACGTTAAATGGCAGCGGCTTGGCAGTGGGTCGTACCTGGGTGGCGCTGGTCGAGAACTACCAACTGGCCGACGGCAGTGTGATGATTCCTGAAGCGCTGCGCCCTTACATTGGTACGGACCGCATCGTGAGGAAGTCTTAACCGATTCGTTGCAATGGATTCGCTCGCAACCCGGTCGTTGCCAAGAGCAGGAGCAGTCAATAGACTTGGAAAGCGCGAAAGTAACTCCGGCGGTCCCGAGCGCGCCCACGCTGCCGATGAATTCAGTCTGGCGGACAATCCGCGGATATATCCTTTGGTCCTATGAGCGTGGCAGCCTCCATTACGACGTGATGGTCACGCTCATCCTGCTGTTCGTCTTTCTCTCACCGTATTGGATCAACTTCAAAGACAAACCGATTGAGCGCGTCTCGCATCAGACCGGCGTGGTGATTCAGCCAGATGGCAATGGCGGATTCATCTACCAGATTGAGGCGTCCGCTTTGACGGCGAAGAACGAAGGCGACCTGAAGGAGCAGATGCTGGCAATCATTGAGCCGATTACGGGCGCGGCTGCGATTTCGAGGTACGAACCAGTGAAGGACAGCGCTGGTCATGTTCACAGTTACCGCGTTTGGGTAGAGAAGGAATAGGCGATCCTCATCGAGACCAGATCCCAAAATTCGCAAATGATGCGCGTTGGTCCCGGACGCCGTCCGCCGGCTGCTCTTCTCGGATTCGCTATCATTCTTGCAGCGACGCTGATCTTCGCTCAGGACGCTGAGCTGCAGAAAGTTCTCGGCGAGATGGATTCTGCCGCCGCTGCCTTCCGCACCACGCAGGCGAATTTCGAGTGGGAGCAGTATTGGAAAGTGGTGAATGACAAGGAGTCGCAAAAGGGGACCGTCTACTACCGTCGCGCCGGAAAAGAAATCCAGATGATGGCGGATATTACGGATCCTCCCAAGAGCGTGCTGTTCAGCGAGGGTAAGGTCCAGGTGTATGAGCCGAAGCTGAAGCGCGTGACTTCGTATGATGCGGGCAAGAATCGCGAAGCTGTGGAGAGTTTCCTTGTTTTGGGTTTCGGCGGCAGTGGGCACGACCTGCTGAAATCGTTCGACGTGAAGTACCTCGGCTCCGAGAACATGGATGGGGTGAGTGCCGCCAAGCTCGAACTGATCCCGAAGTCCGATCGCGTCCGCAACATCTTTGCGAAGATCTGGCTGTGGATCGATCCCGCGCGCGGCATCTCGGTACAGCAGCAATTCTTCGAGCCTTCGGGAGATTACCGGCTCGCGAAATACTCCGCAATCCAACTCAATCAGAAGATCTCCGACTCTGCTTTCAAACTCAAGACCGCCAACGGAACGCAGTTTGTTTCCGGACCCAAGGGCTAAGCCGCTGAATCAAAAAGCTGAAGATAAAGGCTGAAAATTGGGACAGGGGCAGATATACTGCTGATCAGAGCAGTGGGTGATTCGTTCATGGCCAAAGTTTTTACGATTCCAGTCGTTCCCAATCTCGGCCGCCGAAAGAGGGAACGGACCAGCGATCCACGTTATGTTGATGGGCAGAAAACGCTAGTAGAGGCCATGAAGTATTTGGCGAAGTCCGATCCCGTCGGCAACCGCTCCGCCATTGAGTTACTTTCCGAACACGTGCGCACGCGCTTCCGGATGAGTGATTCGCCGCTGCGCTGAAGAGCGGTCATCTTTTTCGACTTCCAAATTTCATTTCCTTCTACGCGAGATGGGAACCTTCTACGCGAGAACGTAGATTTTGTTCCTCACAGTGATGTGTGATCTGTTTTTGTAATGATGTCCATCACGATTGGGTTGTGATTGACTACAGGTCACGTAAATTGTTGAAGGATGTGTACATTCGTCTTGACTTCAGGATGAACGTGGCTACACTTGTGCGCAAATTACGCCTCCATGTGACTCACGTCTCGCGCATGGAGAGGGGGAAACAATGCGAGGATCGGTGTCTTCGCGGTTGGCTTTCTTTCTTTCCTGTCTTGCCTGCCTTGGTTTGCTCCTGACGGTTCCCGCTTTCGCACAAAAAATCACGGGTGATATTTCAGGGACGGTCACCGATCAGAGTGGCGCGGCTGTGCCGCATGCGGCAGTTAACGTACAGAATCTGGGTACGGGTGAAAAAGCGAGCGCAACTACGAATGAAGTCGGCTTTTATCGGATCGTGAACCTCCCGCCTGGCCAGTACCGCATGACCATTGAAGTAGCTGGATTCAAGACGATGGAGCGTCCGGCCACCGTCAGCCTCGCGTTGGTCACCGAAGCGAATTTCATGCTGCAGGTTGGAACGCGGGGCGAGACGGTAGAAGTCCAAGGTGTGGCGCCTCTCGTAGAGACGACTGAAGACCGCCTCAGCACGCTATTCGACGACAAAGCGGTGGCAAATCTTCCGAACAGCGGTCGAGACTTCAACAATCTTCTCGATGGTGTTCCCGGAGTGCAGCGTAGTCCAGGTGGTGGATTTCAGAGCCTCAATATCAATGGACAGCGAGCTACTTCCAATAACTTTGCGGTCGATGGCATTCCGAACAACGATCGGTACTATGGAGAAGCCTCTCTAGGACAAGCAGCCATCTCAGGGACGTCAGCGGCGCTAATCCCGCTCGATGGTATTTCCGAATTCAACGTGCAGTCGAACCCCGGAGTTGAGTTCGGTGTCAAGGGTGGGTCGGTTATCAACATCGGCTTGAAGAGCGGCACGAACGATCTTCATGGCAACGTATTTTGGGATAGGCACACTGACGCGTTTGACGCTCGAAACTGGTTCGCGAGCCAAGTGAATCCATTTCGATTGAATCAGTATGGAGCTTCTGGTGGTGGCCCGATTAAGAAAGACAAGGCCTTCGTCTTCATGTCGTTTCAGGCCTTTCACCTCAAAGATACCTTTCCGTCACAGGTTTTGTTGCCTGCCCAGGCGGAAATCAACGATGCACTAGGTTGCGTCCAGACCGGTATAAACCCAAACACAGTGGGCGACCCCAATCCGGCATCCTGCATCAACACCGGCCCTGGGCCCGGTCCGGATCAGATTTATGGCACTGCCGACGATGGACAACCGAGCACAATCGGTACGAATTTGTTGTCATTTATTCCCCTCGGTTCGAGTGCCGGAGTTCCGCAGAACATAGCAGCGAACAACACGCTGGATCTGACCAATTTTCACGTCAAGTTTGACTACGTGTTCAACTCATCGCATCGCGTGTCGGTAAAGTATCTTTTCGGGGACAGCTTGCAGAGCCAGCCGCCGGCTCCTGGAGTTCCTCAATCAGTTGGACCACTGGCGAGTGGCCCGAACATGTGGAATTCAGTCGCACCTTCACGTGCGCAGTTGGCGGGCATCAATTACACCTGGACGATCAGTCCCACCAAGGTACTGGAAAGCCGTTTGGGCTATCAGCGCTTCTCACAGCGCATCGGCATCAACAACAACATCGATCCCAATGCTTTAGGGATCAATACCGGACCTCTCGGAGCCAATGCCGCAGATAAGGAAAACTTCGGGGTTCCGACGCTTTATTACTTGGGATATTCGTTCGGGAATAGTGCTTATGGAGTGGTTGGAGGAATCCAGGGATACCCGATCGTTACTCGGCCTGATGCGTCTTATGACTGGCAAGAGCATTTCACCATGATCAAAGGGAATCACACAATCAAGGTTGGCGGTCAATACCAAGATGCATTCACAAAATCGCGACGAGACCGTGCGCGTACAGCGCTTTCGTTGTACTACTACGGAACAGGCTACGACGTTGCCGGGAGTGTACCGTCCAACATGGTTGGCGAGAGCGGACGTGTTGCATCACTGAATATGCTGCTGCTGGGGCTCGCTAATAATGCGGGACGATCCTTCGGGGTTACGAATCGTCATATCTTCCAGAAGTCTCTTGGCCTTTACGTGCAAGATAGCTGGAAAATCAAACCCAATTTCACGCTTGAGGCGGGTGTTCGATGGGATGTCGCTGGTGCTTTGGGAGAAAAGAACGACTTGGGCGCAAACTTCCTTCCCGACAGTCCAAAGGCGGACGCCAACGGTTTTGTGAGCCTTTCACAACAGCCGCTCTACAACGTGGACAAAAATAACTTTGGGCCTCGTGTGGGTTTTGCTTGGGATATTTTTGGAAATGGCAAGACCGTCTTGCGTTCTGGATACTCTCTCAATTACGACTTGCCGAATTTTGGGACCATACACGCGCCGCAAACTTACTTTCAGATGTGGAGTGGCGCTCGTGCCGGCTTCTTTACCCAAGTGGCACAAGGCGAATTCGCTGTAAGCATCAACACGACTCCGACCGAGAACCAGGCGATTTTCTTCAACAATACCTTGTGTGCGTCATTTGTCTGTATGGCCCCTGGTGTCGACATTTATGGAGCAAGCTCTGCATCGACACCCCCGCCACCGTTTAACCCGGTGCAGGTTGTACGAAATTTTCAGACGCCAATGAATCATGCTTACAACCTCACCGTAGAACACGAACTTACCAACAACGTTGCGTTCAGTGTCGGTTACGCCGGTACGGCGGGCCGCGACTTGGTTAACTGGAGAGATCTGAATGCATGCCCAATGAGCACTCTGGCGTGCGATTCGACGAGGCAGCCGTTCGGCACTCAGTTCCCACAATATGACCACATTTTGCAATTAAACAACGATGGGTACTCGAACTACAACAGCCTGCAAACATCACTCAAGGCGCGCGAAATTCATGGCCTCACTGGGCAGTTGAACTTTACCTGGTCACGTTCGTTTGACACTGGCTCTGCGAATCGTGGCGGCACTTTCCTTTCGGACTATCAGAATCCTTACAGGGTCAGCAAGGGCTACGCACCCTCCGACTTCGATACGCCCTGGAATGTCAATTTCACGATGGTCTATGCAGTACCCAAAGTGCATGCTCTTCCGCGATTGCTTGGGGAAGGCTGGCAGCTGAATTCACTCTTCCGCGCACAAGAAGGACGACCGTTCACGTTGTATGTTGGAGGTGACCCGTCCAACCAGGGCCTGAAAGATACGTACGTCAACTACGACGGAAGCCCGCTTGACTACGATAATCACTATGTGGCGCACGGTAAGCAAACCTATTTCAATGTCGGTGCCTTCTCTGCGCCGTCTCCTGGAACGGTTGGGGACTCGGGCCGCAACAGTGTTCGCCAACCAGGGATCTCTCAGTTGGACATGGGCATATTCAAGAACTTTAAGATTAGCGAGCGATTCTCGGCGAAGTTTAAGTGGGAAGTCTTCAACGTTTTCAATCATGCAATGTTCGCCACCCAGACTCCCGCAAAACTGGGCAGCAGTTCTACCGGTACGTTCTTCGCGACGCCTGACGTAGGGCTAGGCTTAAATCCTATTCTTGGCACCGGCGCTCAACGCAACATGCAGTTTGGGCTGGCGGTGGATTTCTGACATTTGCTTACAAGGAGAGAACAGGGGAGTTTGCCAAATGGTAAACTCCCTTTTTGCGTTATGTGGCGTTCCCTCCTGATCTGGTTTCTTGTCCTCGCTCCAAGTTCATGGGCCTGGGCTGAAGCTCCCAACATCGTATTCATCACCGTTGATACCACACGCGCCGACCGGATGGGGTTTCTAGGATCCAACCGCGGCTTGACGCCGAATCTCGATACTTTGGCGCGTCAGGGTGTCGTGTTTGAACGCGCCTATTCGCAGGCCCCGCTCACTCCCGTCTCTCACGCCACGATCTTTACCGGGACGTATCCGCAGTTTCACACGGTGACGGATTTCGGCCACGCGCTACCAACGTTGTTGCCTTTTGTTCCCGAAATCCTGCAAAAAGGCGGGTATCACACGGCGGCATTCATCGGATCGCTCATTCTGGATCCGAAGGCCAGCATGGCTCCGGGATTCGATCGCGGCTTCGACTATTTCGACGCCGGATTCCGCCCCAAACATTCGCCCAACGAGAGCCGGTACGATACTGTCGAGCGTCGAGCCGGCGATGTCGTGCGACGTGCGACCGCGTGGCTAGACAAAAATCGCAAGACACCATTCTTTGTGTGGATTCATTTGTACGATCCGCATGCGCCTTATGATCCGCCCTCTCCTTTTGATACCAAATTCAAGGATCTGTACGACGGTGAAGTCGCCTATGCAGATGCGTCTTTAGGCAAGCTTTTCGGGTATCTCCGGCAGCGCGGACTCTATGAACATACGCTTATCGTGATGATGTCCGATCACGGTGAATCGTTGGGTGCCCATGGCGAGGCCATGCATGGGATTTTTCTGTACGACGAAACGATTCACGTACCACTTCTATTCAAGTTGCCCGGACAACTTCTCGCTGGCCGTCGCGTGAGCAGCCGAGTTCGGCTGGTCGATGTTGCGCCGACGCTGCTGAGCATGCTCAGCTTGCCGTTACCCCCAACGTTCCAAGGTGAGTCGCTGGTACCCCTCATGAAGGCCGGAGCCAAGGTCTCGACACTCGACCTCCCGGCCTATGCGGAGACGGACTACCCTCATCGCGCGTTCGGTTGGAGTGCGCTGCGTTCGCTGCGTACCTCGAAATATCTCGCGGTCCGGGCTCCAAAATCGGAACTCTACGATGAATCGTTGGATCGAGAAGATCAGCAAAATCTTGCAAGCTCCTCCCCTGCAGTCACCAGCACCTTAATGGCGCAGCTCAACGACTTTCGCGACAAGACAGCAAGCTATCACGACACGCCGGAAAAGGGCTCTTTAACCTCCGATCAGAGCGCCAATCTGGCGGCCTTAGGTTACGCCGGGGGCAATGCAGCGGCATCCGTGGATCCTCTGCAGGGAGCCGATCCGAAGGACAAGATCGAGATTTCCAACATCCTGCACGAAGGAATGATTGCGGTTGAGGATGGGCGCTACACGGAAGCCATTCCGTTGCTGCAGCATGTTTTGGACGACAGTCCCGCGGTCACAGCCGCACAGGCGCAGCTCGGCATTGCGCTCGCGCGAGTGAAGCGATATCCAGAGGCGATTGTTGCTCTCAAAAAAGCCGTTCAATTGTTGCCGGATTCAGTCGAGAGCCAATATGAACTCGGTCTAGCGCTGTTTGAAACGGGAGCCTGGAAAGAATCGACCCCTTACTTTGAATTTGTAGCCAAGAAGCGCCCCAAGTGGCCGGATGCTCAATATTCCCTTGCATCGGTCTACGCGCGAACGCAGCACGTGGCTGAAGCGGTCGACCTTCTGCATACGGTGTTAGACCTTAATCCCATTCACTTCCGGGCGAACCTTCTTCTTGGGCGGATCTTGACCCTTGAACACCTGCCGAGTGACGCTCTTCCCTATCTTAAGAACGCCGTGAATGCGGAGCCAGATAACTTTGAAGCGCATGCTTTCCTGGGAGACGCATACGAACAGGCGGGCAACGACCAAGCTGCGAAATCTGAGCACACCCGATCAGAAGCTCTGAAGCCGCAGTCCAACCCATAGCGTCGGGTTTTAAGAAGCGCGCGCGGTATCTTTTGCGGCAAGATGGCTTCCCCACAATCCCGATGCCATTAGAATCACCGCCGGAAAGCACTCCAGCGTATAGCGCGCTTCGGGGTTTTCCATCGTGCCCAGGAATAAAGATCGCAGCACGATATAGGAGATGCCGAGCCCTACCCAGGCAATAGGGCGGCCATGAATGAATCCAGCTAGGGCGGCGAGCACGTAGAGGAGGTTAATGACACCAAAGCCCACGGCCAGCACCATCCACTGCGGATCGTCATTGAACTCATACCACCGGCTGTCG
>Ga0210409_10008530_pt1 | contig 10422 bp, 14 predicted proteins | sample IncBWH17MmetaG_FD_161649 | JGI IMG/M metagenome (GOLD analysis project Ga0210409, IMG submission 161649) | Forest soil microbial communities from Barre Woods Harvard Forest LTER site, Petersham, Massachusetts, United States - Inc-BW-H-17-M | ecosystem: Environmental > Terrestrial > Soil >...
AAGATGCGGCCGTAGAACGTTGCCGCTTGTAGCGAATCGGGAACGGTGATGGACAAATGGTCCAGCCGGGAGTTGTGCAAAGGCAGCAGCTTTTGCTGAGCCGAGCCGCGGGTGATGAGCAAGGAACTGGCGGCGAATGTGGTAACCCGGGCGAGCCATTGCCGTCTGGCGATCGCGCGATTGCTGGATCTTTCCGTAAGTGAATTCCGCACGAGACAGGCTCCAATCTGCTACATAATACTATTGCGGATCACCTGTTTCCGGATTAATGAGGGAGCGTATTGACGGCTTGGGCGAAGGCTCAAGATTCCAGATGCGCCGTAACACAGGGCGCTTTTCGCTTCACGCTCCGCCTAGGATCAGTAAACAGTCGCGCGTAGGGTGGGAGTTATCGGCAAGACAGCTTACCTCGACGTCCTGAGCCAATGAAATGTCCTTGTTACAGAAGCGGAACACAGTCGTCAACAGAGCTATGTGTACCTCTCAGTTTCAAATCTTCTGTACTGGTGTCCGCTCGTTCTTCAAAGAGAGGTCGATATGCGAAAGATGACAGTTTCCTTGGCATTCGCTGCCACGGCTGCGCTCATCACGGTGGTCGTGATGTCCATGGCGTCCAATGCGGTTAGCATGTATGCGCAGGCTCGTCCCGTTAGCAGTTATGCAGAGGATCGCGCCGAAATTGAGGACCTGCAAGCGCAATATCTCCTCGCGCTCGACTTTCACGATCCCGATCTCTATGTCTCGACCTTCACACAGGACGGAGTACTCGATTACGGCAGCGGCGAAGTGAAGGGTCGCGAGGCGATCAAAGACGTAATTGCAAGGATGCACGAGCCCGGCCACGACGGCCGGACTTCGACCCGCAGCCGCTCGACACAACATCTCGAGTATCCTCATCAAGGTAGACGGCAACAAAGCAGCCGGGCGCTCGTATTGGTTCCACTACTCCAACGACAACCCGCAACACAGGGGCGTCTTCGACGGGTTCGGGCACTATGAGGACGAACTGGTGAAGACAAATGGGAAATGGCTGTTTACAAAGCGGAAGATCTACAACGAAGGGCGTGATGAGTGGGCGTTAAGGGGCGGCAAGAATCCCGCTTGGTAGTTCGCTGACGTTTTCCAAGGCTACTCATCGTGGACACTTCAACCTGATCGTCTCGCCCAATGCACTGTGGGGGGCGTTCGGCGGAAACACGCTCACCGGACGATTGATCTGACGGCCCAGGTCGTCGAACGGGGCGACGGGCGAAGAGCGCCTAGAGACCATGGAAACCGTTGTGGGCCCAAAGACAGCGTCCGCGCCGAGGAAGACGTGTAAGCTGGTTGTCGGGTTCAGGAAACGGAGCAAAACATGACGACAATCTCTCGACGCGATTGCGGAAAAGGTCTACTCGGTTTGGCAGCCTTGGCGTCTGGTACAGGGCAATCGGGCGCGCAGGAAAGTGCCGTTCCGCCGCAAGGCATCGGCCAACGCTTCCGTCATCTGTCGTACAGCGATCTTGGCGGCCGGCCGGACAGCGTGCAGGTCATGCTCAACCGCCGGCATCTTTATGTGGGCCACATGTTTAGCAACGGAGTAACGATTCTTGATGCGGCGGATCCACGCAAGCTGAAGCCTGTCGGCTTCTTCACGGGCGGAGACTCTACCCGGACACATCACCTACAAGTTTCCGACGACCTGCTGTTGCTCGCCAACGGGGCCAATATTGTGGCCATGCAATCTTACAGCGACATTCGCGGTTATTTCGAGAATGCGTTGGCCGACAGTATTACCAACCGCAAGAAATTCCGGTCGGGCCTGAGCATTCACGATATTTCGCGTCCCGCTGAGATGAGAGAGATCGCCTTTCTCGAAATGCCGGGCCTCGGCATCAATCGCTTGTGGTGGGCAGGCGGACGCTACGCCGCGGTCGCCGCACATTTCGATGGTTTCACCGATCACTTTCTCTGTATGGTCGACCTGCAGAACATTACGAAGCCCGAAATTGTGGGGCGCTGGTGGATGCCTGGGATGAATCGTACGGCCGGCGAGCCTTCGACCTTAGCACCGGGCCGCCGCGTCGCACTGCACCACATGATTACGGCTGGCAATCGTGGCTATGGAGCCTGGCGCGACGGTGGCCTAACCGTCCATGATCTCAGTGACCCGACGAAGCCGAAGCTGATTTCACACATCAACTGGTGCCCGCCGTTTCCAGGTGGCACACACACTCCGCTTCCCTTGCCTGGCCGAAAACTGGCAGTCGTGGCCGACGAAGCGAATGCCGAAAAATGTGTGAAGGGAATGTTCGCTACATTTATCGTGGATCTGCGGGCGGAGGAAAACCCGGTACCGATTTCCACTTTGCCTGCGCCCAAGGAGAGGGACTTCTGCGGATTCGGAACTTTCGGTCCGCACAACCTGCACGAAAATCGGCCCGGTACATTTCGCAGCGAGGAGACAATTTTCGCGACCTACAACGTTGCCGGAGTCCGTGTCTTCGATATCAAGGACGCATTCACGCCGAAGGAAATCGCCTACTGGGTGCCTCCAAGGCCCAAAAAGCTGGTCGATCCGCGGCCCAACGTTGCGCTCGCAGCGAAAGCCGCCGATATCCTAGTCACCACTGATGGACTGGTTTACGTGACGGATTGGAACGCCGGATTAAACGTACTGCAATACCAAGGCTGAGAGACGTTGTGTCCAGACACGTGATTAGAACTAGAGATGGCCGCCAAGGCCAACCTACTTTTACGTGCACTTACTCTAGCCTGCACTGGTACGAGCTTGCATTTGAGCGGCGATTGGTCACGGCCCAGGGAAGGGCTGAAGCGACGGGACTACTCCTGTCACAGCCCTTTACAGCAGGCGCCGGATCTCAAACCCGGGGGCGTTGGGGGGGAAGTGGGTGTGCGGCGCTTACTTTTCGATCCGGTAAGTGCGTTGGCCTGCCTCACTCTTCGTGGACTTGATCTTGATGCTGCGCTTCTTGGCGGTTGTGGAGAGGAAGCCCCGAACGCTGTGGGCCTGCCAGCTGGTAGCCTTCATGATCTCGGCGAGGGTCGCTCCCTTCCCACGGCCGATCATCTCAAGGATCTTCGCGCCCTTGCCCTCGGCGCGTGGGGTGCCGGCCTTCTTGGCTCCGCCGGGCTTGGCGGCTTTCTTCCCGGCCCCCTTCTTCGCGGTGGCCTCCGTTCTGGCTCGTTTGGCGGTTTTGCGGCCCTTGGGCGCGCGCTTCTTCTGGCTGGCACCTTTCTTGGCCGGGGCTTTCTCCGGCGCGGCGGGCGCGCCCTGTGCGGCAACGGCGGCGGCTGTGTCTGCGGTGGTGGTATTTTCGTTTTTCATGAACTCCTAATCCTTTCTGCTCAGTGATTTGCGCTTGCTTCGCGCATGACGATTCATCGCTCTGGTTGGCTGGAAAAGCAAGCGAAATCTGAAGGAAAAAACGCAAGCGCGGTTACGCCGGGGCAGCCATTCGATCATCGAAGCAAATTGTTAGACTCTAACTCCCCGGTTGGTGTGGAGGCTGACGGCGGGGTTGGGATCTGTGGGCCTCGCTCTGGGCTACCGTGTTACGATCTTCTCGATGCCGACAGAACCCATCGTCGCTCTTCTGATTGCGGAGCGAGACAAACTTACCCGAGCTATCGAAGCTCTTCAAGGACCAACGAAGCGCCGAGGACGCCCGCCCAAGAATCCGCTGGCCGCAATGACTTCTGCCGTTGCTCCAGCACCAGCCAGGAAGAAGCGCACATTCAGCGTCGCTCAAAGAAAACAACAAGCTGCAAGAATGAAGGCGTACTGGGCGGCGAAAAAGAAGGGCAAAGCGAAATAGCACGTGGCCAACACGGATCACGCCACTATCGTGAGATGTTCGTTCACCTTTAGGCGAAGGGTCACGGGCCGCGATTGGGCGGGCTGCCCGGCTCAGCGCAGGACGTACTTCTTTCACGGCACGCGGGCCGACCTCGACGCGGGTGAGATAGCGGGTGTGGCGGCGTTCCTTCATTCGTTGCGGTCGTCAAAGGCCTGAAAATGACGGTCACCACTGACGGTGGACAAATGGCACCAATCTCGGTAAGGCAGGAAGTTCCTCCTAGCGATCGATAGGCTACGATGTCAGCTTATGGCCGTGGACGTCTTGCTCATCGGCGCGCACCCAGATGATGTCGAGTGGGGTGCCGGCGGCGTCGCTATCCTCCTACGGAACGCAGGTATTTCGTTTGCGATTCTGGATTTGACGAGTGGTGAAATGGGCTCACGCGGGACTCTGGAGGAGCGCACAGCGGAAGCCGTGATGGCCGCAGAGTTTTTGCGCGCGAATGCTCGCGAGACCCTGCGCTTGCCGGATTGTGGGCTTGTCGATGCACCCGAGCACCGCCGGCGCATTGCAAGCGTCATCCGGCGCTATCGCCCGAAGATCGTGCTTGCGCCGCTGTGGGAAGATCGTCATCCCGATCATGCGGCCGCGGGACTCTTGGCCCGGAACTCCCAACTGTACTGCACGCTGGCTAAGCTGGACGACCCTAACCCGCCCCACAAGCCGAATGCATTTCTCTTCTACCCACTTCACCACTTTGCACAGCCATCATTCGTGGTCGATACCACCGGCGTGTTTCCAGCAAAATTGGAACTGTTGCGCCTCCACCATTCACAGTTCGCTAAGACTGCAGAAGAATTGGGAGTTCTCGCGCACGGGGTCGGCGATTATCTGTTTGGGCTGGAGTCCCGGGACCCGTATTTCGGTTCGCTGATCGGCGTTCGCTTTGGAGAGGCACTCGTTACGGACCGGCCCGTACGACTCTCGGGGATAGACGACATTCTCGCCTTGCTGCGCTAATTGACGCCTCGGGCTCTAAACGACTGGCGCAATTGCTGACGCTCATCCTCGGTGTTCAATGTTGTGATCGTCCGGCCTCAAGCCTTCCGTCGGCGTCCCAAGACTCGTGATCAGCGTTTCGATATCCGCAGTGATCTCGGATTCGTTGACGAACAGAAGCGACCCATCTTCGAGAAGGAACTTGCATCCGAGTCGCTGTCCGCCCGCACCGAACTCGATCTCATAAGCCCGCAAGCGTTTCGAGTCGAACGGCAGGCTCATGCCGGTAGCATAGCAAGTCGTCACCTCCGCTTCGTTCTCTCATTTCCCGATTGTCGGCGGTGGATTTCAAAGAGGGTGCTGAGGCGGTTCGCGATAGCTTCGCAGCGTCCACGAACCCAAGAAGATTGAGAGGCTGTCGCCCTCGTTTCGACCGGCCGGAACACCTAACAGCCGCGGAGTTGTTCGTGAACTTTGACTCCACAGCAAGAAATCACAACTCGCGGGCGGGGGGCAGCGGTTTTGGGGCCGCGAGTTCGTCGCGCCGTTACAGCTCCCCGACATTATTGCCTTGACTTTAGACGCGAAGAGCCGTATAAAAAACACAATCGTGCTCTCGCGTGAGTGGCGCGAAATTGTGACAAAGGAGAATCAATCGATGAAGACCGCAACCACGAAGAAGGCGCCCGCCAAAAAGAAGGCCGCGAAGAAGAAGTAGCGAGGGCGCACTCTCTAGGTCGAGTTCGAACAATCGGCCCCGAGCAATCGGGGTCGATTTTATTTGGACCTCCGCGCCGGAATTTGAATGCAACACCTCCGTCACGGCAGATCACCCGTAGGGTCGCGAAAAGGACACTCTTTTGTCCTGTCCCACCGGGTGTAAACTCCTGCAAGAGGAGGCACGTCGACTTGCATCGCACTAGGCCGCCCAAATCAACGCAAATCAGTTCGCGGGAGATTTCCCAATGACGACTCAACCCAATCGCCGCGAGTTTCTGCGCACCGCCTCCGCGCTCCCCGCCCTCCAAGCCGCCGCTGCCCAGGCGGCCGTCGGCAAAGTCGCAACCATCTGTGGTTCCGGTATGCGCGGCGTGGCCTCTAGCGGCGACCCCGCCGACACCGCTCACCTCAACAACCCCTACGGCATGCAGGAAGCCCGCGACCGCTCGGCCCTTTATTTTGTGGACAACGGCTCCAACCGCGTGTTGCGCCTCGATTACAAGACCCGAAAGCTCTCGGTCGTTGCCGGAACTAGCGTCAAAGGCTATGCGGGTGATGGCGGACTCGCCACGGCAGCCCAACTCGCCCAACCGCACGAACTCCACTTCGACAGGAACGGCAACATGTTCGTCGTCGAGCGGGACAACTACGTCGTGCGCCGCATCGATGCGAAAACCGGCATCATAACCACCTACGCCGGCACTCCCACCATCAACGGATTCTCAGGCGATGGCGGACCCGCCACCAAAGCCCAGTTCAACCAAACCCACGGCATCGCTCTCGATCCGGCGGACAACCTTTATGTTTGCGACGTGCTCAATCACCGGGTGCGCCGCGTCGATGCCAAAACCGGCGTCATCACAACCTTTGCGGGAAGCGGCCAAACCGGCCGCACGCCCGACGACGGGCCGCTCCTGGGGACCGCCCTCGAAGGACCCCGGTCGATCGAGATCAGCCGGACCGCTAGGATCTACGTGGCCTTGCGCGAAGGTAACGGGGTGTTTGAACTCGATGCGAAGTCGGGCCGAGCCAAACGCATCGCTGGAACCGGTGAGAACGGCTATTCCGGTGACGGCGGGCCGGCCATCGCGGCTAAATTCGGCTCGCTCGGGCCTGGCGGGCTCACCGGGCCGAAAGGGCTGTGCGTTTCAGAAGACGGCTGGACCATGTATGTAGCTGATTGCGAAAACCACGTCGTCCGGAAAATCGATCTACGCACCGGAATCATCACCACGGCCGCAGGAACGGGGCAACGGGGTGATGGACCGGACGGCGATCCGAGCAAATGCGCCCTCAGCCGCCCGCATGGCGTGTATCTGCGGAATCGAGTGCTCTACATCGCGGACAGCGAGAACCATAAGATACGGACGTTGACCCCCGCCTAGTCGCATTTCTGATGCCGAGCCAACGAGTTTATGTCCGACCGCAAATGTGCTGGGCTCCCCGGCGAGGGCGTGATCTGGCGCACGGGACCGTGTAAACGCTGGGCGTGACGATTTCCACAATCGTCGGCGTTTGGCATCCCCTTTGACTTCTGCCAAGTGGTTGAGCGTTCATGGGTGTTCATCGGTTAGCTGCCCATGCTCGTCGCAATCTACGCCCGCGTCAGCACGTCCGACCAAAGTTGTGAAATGCAGCTCCGCGAACTTCGTCAGTACGTCGCCAGGATCGGCTGGAGTGTTCGACCAGCACTGCGGATTGCCGTGATGTTTTCAGCTACCGTTGGCAGCGATCGCGAAGTAGGAACCAAGCTGCGAGAAGATTCCGCTTATCGTAGGCATCAGAGTTGTGGGGAAGATGGCTCCTGCCGCCACCGCCACGAAACTCGCCAACAGGGCATATTCGATGAGGTCCTGAGCCTTTGGGTCGAGCCAGATACGGAGTTTGAGGATGCCTCTCATGCCCTATGCTGATCATACGTGGAAGCTGCCGTTTTCGCGCTTGGCTACCGTCCCTAATGTCGAGAATGCAATCCCCTAAAACCCGTTTGACCTGTCCCTTAGACGCACCCCGGACTTTCGTTTCGATTGGGAGAGTCGCTGCGATTCCATGGCTTGCGGCAGCAGGCACCGCTGCACCGTAGGAGTAAAGCACTAGCGGCGGAAATTGAAGGTGCGGACCCTCTAGTACCGTCGGATCTGGATGTCTTGACCAGCCAGTGCTACGTTCTGGCTAGATGATCGAACTCATCGTATCCACGGTAATCACAGCAGGTTCGGCCCTTCTGTTTGGCTATTGGTTCCGCTACACGTGTGTGCTGATCCTCAGCGCGAAAACCGTTCGGAACTATGCCGGAGAGGTGGCGACTGCACATCAGCTTGGATTTGAGAAGGTTCAGTCTCAATTGGCGGGTAGCGACACCGAGAATCTGACGCGTCTTGAACAAACGCTCGCTGGTGATTACGCCGTGGTCCGTTCGTTGTTGGATCGAGTGGAGAATCAGCAGTCGTGTCTGGAGACCCGGGTGCTGCGAGTGCACTACCGAATCATGCGAGCTTGGTTTGGGATCAGCAACAGACTCTCGCCGAGGATCGCCCGGGAAGCGCTCAGAGAAATGTGTCAGGTGGTTGCCTACCTCGCGAATGGCGTGGGAGAAGCCGCCGCGGCGGCTTAGTCCGTCCCTTTAGTTGGCTAACTTCCCGGGAACAGTGAGGAGCAGATCGCCGGGGCGAATAAATAGACCAGTAAACGCCGCGTGATCTTAAACCAAGCTTCGCTAATCTTGGACCAGCTAATCTTGGACCAGCTAATCTTGGACCAAACGATTCAGTTCTCCAGCGGCGCCCCAATGAACAATATGAAGGCCAAGATGAGCACCGGTTGCCGTACGACAAGAGTTGCGGACCTCACAAAGCATGAGATCGTCGCGGCTCTGAACCCGATATACGTCCCCAGCCCGTGGCAGTTCTTTCATTTGTGCGCCGACATGAACCCTGATGCCACGCCTTGAGACGTTCACGACCGAGGCTTTCAGGCGTGTGGCGACGGCGGCCAGCGGTGTCATGACCACCGAAGTGCCTATTTCGATCCTTGGTTCCGACCTTCGTTCTGCCATGTTACTAGTCCTCGCAATGTTTAACGAATCGACTTTCGCATCACAGAAGGGCGGCTATCATACTCCAAAATGGCTGCCTGGCCCGGCGCGGTATCAGCACTTTGGTTCTAGTCTGCACGCCGAAAAACACGCGTTTTGTCTGTCTCCAAACCGATTCGCAACTTTATCGCGATGAGGCATGCTTATTCATTGAACAGAGGCGGCTCGTCTTCCAGGATCCGGTTCTTCTATTCCCGGCACCACTGTCAGCTCGTCCAGCTCGCGCTCCTTCTTCGAGAAACTCTTTGGTTCCTCTCCCAACGTCGCTCCGGGCTTAGGCTACGATTCGGGTCGCCATCGCGAGTTAAGCCTCCTACGTCCGTTAGAGAACTTGGGGCGGATAAGGGTTACAAAAGAGCAAGAACGCCATTCCGGAGTTTTTCCCGGACCACCAGCGCTTCCAGCTTGGGTTCGATCCTGGGCCGGCTTGGGTATTGACGGTGCTGGCTGCATCGATTGCGGCTGCTCCTCGCGGGCTGGACTCTGCTGCGCCGAAGCAATCCAGGCGTCCACGGACTGTTTGCCTGAGCTGAAAATCAGAACGATGCCGCGGCAACTGGAGCTCGTTCCATGGGGCATGTGAAGCCCCCGCAAGTAACTGCCGATCACAAGACCAGAGCCCGCAGGATGCGTGCCTCTGTGTGCCCTAGGGGCGGCGTACACTTTCTTGCGTGGGCGTCGAGAACGAATGCGGCGCGCAAACTTATACATCGGCGTGGTCCTCGCGGCCGGAGCTGCCGTCCTATTGGCGAGTCTCTCGCGCTGGAACTCTCACGAGTGGGGTAGCTACCTTGCCTATCTGTCGATCGCCCTGCTCGCTTCAGGACTGAAGGTCACTCTTCCGGCGGTAAAAGGCACGATGTCGACGAGCTTTCTGTTCGTCCTCATCGGTGTCTCTCAGGTGAGTCTGGGCCAAACCCTGGCGATGGGTTGCTTGGGGATCCTGGTCCAGTCCCTGTTCAACGCCAAAAAGCCTCGCCCCATCCAGATGGCTTTCAACGTAGCGAGCATGGCGTGTGCGATTCAGGTGTCCTACGGCACTTATCACGCGTCTTTAATCAGTTCTGGGATTAGTTCAGGGTCCGAGACCGGCTCGCTCGATGCGCCGTTGCGGCTGTTGCTGGCGGCCGGCGCCTTCTTCGTCACCAACACTCTTTCGGTTGCCACGGTCATCGCGCTGACGGAGAACAAGAGGGTCTGGGCGGTATGGCGCGACTCGTATTTTTGGACCTTTCCGAATTACATGCTGGGCGCCCGTGGCTTGGGTGGTGAATATCACCAGCCGACTGGGAGGACGGCAAGCGCCGCTCCTGCTGCTGCCCGTCCTGTTCTTCGTCTACCGTTCGCACAGCCTCTATGTGCGGCGGCTACAAGAAGAGAAGCAGCGGGCCGAAGATCAACGCGCGCACGCCGAGGAGGTGGCGGCTCTTCACCGGCGCACGATTGAAACGCTGGCTATCGCGATCGAAGCCAAGGATCAAACCACGGCCGACCACCTGGAGCGCGTGGAAATCTACGCGGTCGAGGTGGCCAAGGAACTGGGCTTGAGTGAAACGGAACTGGAAGCCCTGCGGGCTTCCGCTCTGCTGCACGATATCGGCAAGCTCGCCGTGCCGGAGTACATCATCTCCAAGCCCGGGAAACTGACGCCGGAAGAATTCGAAAAAATGAAGACGCATACGGTGGTGGGCGCGGAGATCGTGGAGCGAATCCAATTCCCCTATCCGGTCGCCCCGATTGTGCGCTCGCACCATGAGAAATGGAATGGCACCGGCTATCCGGACGGCCTGGTGGGCGAACAAATCC
>Ga0210409_10008531_pt1 | contig 10421 bp, 17 predicted proteins | sample IncBWH17MmetaG_FD_161649 | JGI IMG/M metagenome (GOLD analysis project Ga0210409, IMG submission 161649) | Forest soil microbial communities from Barre Woods Harvard Forest LTER site, Petersham, Massachusetts, United States - Inc-BW-H-17-M | ecosystem: Environmental > Terrestrial > Soil >...
TGAAACGGGCAGCTTCCCAACCCGTTGATTGGTATCCTTGGGGTCCAGAGGCCTTCCGGCGTGCCCGCGAACTGGATCGCCCGATTCTGCTAGATGTCGGCGCCGTGTGGTGTCCGTGGTGTAGCCTCATGGATCGCGATACCTACACAGACGTGGCGACGGCCGATTACATCAATCAGCATTTTGTTTCTATAAAGGTTGACTTCGATTCAGCTCCGGAGTTGGTGGCGCAATTGCAAAGAGCCCAGGCGCTGCTAAACCTGCCTGCCGGACTGCCACTCATATCTTTCATCACACCAGAGGGAAAGCTCTACTTTGGCGCGGGATACCTGCCGGCAGAACGCAAGGCTGGCAAACCGTCGTTTCGAGAGGCAGCGGAAGAAGCTCAGAGCCGCTACGCCGATAAAACCAAGATCGAGGAAGAGTCCTTTCAATTGGAGGTTGCCAGGAAACCATGAAGACAATTAGGCGGTTATTGTGGTTATTGCTGCTCTCAGCGTCCGCCGCGTTCGCAATCGATAACCTGAAACTCAATCCGCACCTCGACTACAGCAGTGACAGCCTCGACGGTCCACTCATCAGCGGATCAGATGCTCAGTCCGGATTTGTTTCGGGCAAGACCAATTACGTCATCATGTACGGCGAGGGATGCTTTAACTCAAAGAGGCAAGCGCGTCGCACGGTTGAACTGTACAATAAGTACCATTCTCAGGTGCACTTTGTGGTCGTCGACCTTGACGTTCAGCGCTCGCCCGCACAGCAGGAACTGGTTAAGAAATACTACAAGGGCTATATCCCACATGTCGTCGTATTGAACGCGCACGGCGAGCCCCTTTACAACCAATCCGGCGAAGTGGACTCCGCAGTTATTGAAGACCTGTTCAAGATATCTGCTGTGCAGTGAGTGACGAGACCTTCGGGAGGGAATCGATGGGCAAGGTCGTATACACTTCGAAGTCAACGATAGAACGCAAACGCGGCCCGTTGCGCATCGCACATTTGCCAGGCGAGGCTCAGCCAGTCAGCTACAGTTGTGCATGGCGCGATCGCAGAGCATTATAAAGTTGACCCCACAAAACTAAGCGAATCACACGCTGCTACGATTGACTATGTTATTTCGGCGACCGCCGGCTGAATGCTGGGCACTTTCGGAGGCGCGCTGGAAGCGCGTCAAATTGACGCTAGCGATGGAAAGCTCAGCGCGGAAGTGACTGGAGAGGTGGAGCAGGAGGAAGGCGTTCTGGTTATCCGCAGGATCCACGTTTCCATGCGCCTGGTAGCGCCAGAGGATCTGAAGGAAAAGGTTGAGCGCGCGCACGCGCTGTATCCGATGAACTGCCCTCTCTACCGTACATTGCACAACGCGATTCGACTCACGTCTTCCGTCGAACTGGTGCGTGCTTCAGCGTCATGATTCCGCCGATGCGGCTTCGGCCTATCGAGTGCGCGCGGCCTTCGCAGGACTCTTCCACGAAGGCGTGGAAGAACGCTGGAGTTCACGCCAGGGCGTCGCGCGAGTGCTGCAAACTGCGTAAGCAATGGACAAATTGGCCGCCGTCTATGCGGAGCATTTCAAGCCGTTCAACGTAGCCGCGATCTCTCTAGGGCCTGGATATGTTGGCACGGAACGCGTGACGCAACTCATGGAGACCGATCCGGGCGTCAAGCGGCTCACGGAGAAGTTGGGACTCGAGAGCACAGAATTGAGCGGCCGCGTTATCCGCGCTCTCTATGATGATCCCCAGCTGCTGACACTCTCTGGAAAAACGATCCTCACCGCCGAGGCTGCTGAGCGTTATGGCATAGCGGACCTGGACGGGTACGAGCCGAAATCCTTGCGTGGGATCTATGGCGGCCCTCATCCTGCCTTTGATATCCAATGAGAACGGAGCCGTTTTGCGACCGCACTCTACATTCCAGCAAATGCAACGTATTCTGGATGGATCGTCGACAATCCGGAAGTTGGAAACTCCAAACGAGAACGCGGCTCGGTCCTCGCTAACGCGTGACTCGGCGGCGTCGCCCGCTAGATCGAGTTCAACCGATTACAAGTCATTACTTAGCTCTTGGCGCTGCCGCTTCGAGTGCTACCACGATCTCCCGGAGTGTGTTGAGGTTATCCACTTGGCCAAGTGAGCTTAGTCTCAAAGACCCTAGAACTCTGGCAAAAGCCGCCAGACCAGCGGTATCTCGGGCGGCTTCCGCTCGGCGTAATCCCCGTTCGGCCGCCTGCATGTGTGCCATCAGTTTTTCTTGGATCGCTTGGTCCTGAATGTCCTTGGGATTCCACACTCTCGCCACGCTTTTCAATAACCCGCGATACATGCGTTTCCCCACTACTCCTTCCATCCGCTCGATCTCGCGGAGAACATCGCCGTTAGCACCCTCACTGTGACCATTGTGTTGGCTATTGTCACCATTTCCCTCAGTTGGTCGTTCGCACGGTTTCCGCCCACTGGCGCAGCCGGGTCGAAGGCCTTCTTGCCAGCCTGCGGGTGTGGCCCATCCTGCCAGTTGAGGAACTGACTTCGGCCGCTTGCGGTCGTCCAGGGCAACCCAGGTTCCAGTGAAGTAGTAGAGATACCTGCCGAGCCCAAAACAGGCGCAACTCCGTTTGAAAGCCTGTGCCTCCGCCGCAGTTCCTGCGTTCGAATTGTCCGCCCACTCCTCGCCGGTAGCCGAATGCGAGCCCAAGCCGAAGATGGTCAGTTCGCAGGTGATCAGCACCTTCGCGGCGATCTTCTGGTCTGCACTGCGTTCAAAATTCGGGCTGGTGTGAATCGTGTATTTCCGCGTCCACCCTGCTGGGGTGAAGAGCGCATTCAACCGATCCGTGTAGGCACGCTGATCCGCATATGGAACGACTTGGCCACGCGCCGGCTGCTGTCCTTTTGTGGTGTTCATCACCCGCCATTCGATCTGCGAGGGATCAAAGGGCAGTTCCAACGCTGCTATTAGTTCTTTGACTTTCTCCGGCGGAAACTGAGGCACAGCCGGCATGACTGAGGCCGTGGGCAGTGCGCCTGATGTGAGCGGACCATTGTCTTGTGCATGGCCATTTGGGCCGGTCATACGAGCACCTCCTCAATCGGTAATGCCTATCAGTAATGCTTAATTGTTCGCGCGCTGACCGTACATCCAGCGCTGCGGTTTGATCTGCAAGAGCCAGTCCTGGGCTGTGGGAATGCGGCCAAGATCCTCGCGGACATGCTGTTCTCCCACATACCGGACGGGGATTTGTTTTCCGTCGCTGTTCACGATGATTACGCCGAACAGTTTCTCTGCCAGAAAAATGCCCTCGGCGTGATGACGCAAAGCGCGATGGCGGAAATCCGGAAAGAACGCCTTCGACTCGTCAAACCAGTTGTGAATCGGGAGATAGTCTTCGGCTTTTCCGCCGAACTTCTTGGCGCTGCTCTCGGCGTGTCTGAGTGGGTGGGCCATGGCCTTACACCTCATACGTAGTCGTCGTGTAATCTTCGAAGCGGTCGTTGCGCTCGACGCTCAGCTTTCTCGCGTGGACGTCGAGAACGACATCTCCAAATCCGCCGCAGTTGTCTTCGTAGCCGAAGGGAACGAAGGCTTCGAAGTGGTCTTGTAGATGCGTAGCCTCGTATTTGACGGGATCGAAATCGCCCCATGCATACTGTTCGCTGTCATAGCACTTCACGTCTTCCGTCGCTCCACTGTCCCCGCATCCGTCGAAGTGAACTGCTACGAAGGTCACGCCGGCCGCGGCAAGCTGGGCGCATTCTGCAAGGATCGCGGCTTTGGCCGCTGCCTGTTCCGGTTCCAAGGTCTGGTCATGGTTCTGCGGTAGATCTCCCATCGCATGATCCTTTCGATTCGAAATATAGAGATGAGCAGATGAGCTCAGGAGTGTTCTGTGCGAGCGGGTGCTTCCGCTGATCCCGCTGCATCGTACTTCTGAATTCGGCTGCGCCGCGACTTCGCTCGGAGGCGTTGCCAGTATTTGGGATCAACCCGTAGCGCCTGAGCACTAGAGAGCGAGGACAGACTGACGAATGCACCGTGGTATGAGATCGTTCCGTAACGGAACAGCCGTGCGAATAGCGCAAGCGCATGATTCGCTAGCGTCGGATTGACGAACGGTTCCTGACGATCGAGAGCCTCCGCTCCGCTACAACTCGGGAGACCATCTCCGTCAAGGTCAGCCTGAATCGCTTCGGGGAAGAGTTCGGAAACCGTCTGCAGCCGGAGCTTGTGTCGCCGATTCCTTCGGTTCAGCGGCTCTCCGAGCACAAATTGCCCGCTATCGGCGTTGTTGCCAAGGTCAAGCCAATAATCAACTTCGCTCCACTCTTCGGCGCATTTAGCAATCGCTGCTCTCGCTTTCCGCGTATCGACGCACCCGATCACAATGTCCACTCCGTCCAGTCTTCGTTTGGGGTCGAGCCGTTCCGGTATCCCCTCCCAGTCGAGGCCCCAGAACAGATTTAATCGGTTGGCGAGGACTACAGATTTATAGAGACCGATCTCAGATGGACTGAAGGGCTGCCGCACGCAATTTGTTGGTGAGATGACGTCTGGGTCGAGCAATGTGACGTGGATTCCTTCTGGATGTCCGTATGCCAAGAGCGCCTGATCCAGATAGGGCGATCCTGCAGCGATGGCGCTCCCATTCCCGCCGCAGGCCACGACCAGCACCCGCACTCGATGCTTCAGCAATTCCGGATGAAGGTGGTGCAATTCCATGGCGATTGCTCTCCCGTTTCGTTGGGGTGGGCGTGAGAAGGCAGGAACTTTGTCTTGTGAGGAAGGCGTAGTGGTATGAACGATGAGGATGCGCGTGCACGGAAAAAGCCATCGGCACCGGGGATCAGGGACACTGAGTGGTCAGCCCGCTAGCAAATGCGGGCAAACGGATTCTCGATCTTCACCCCAGCAATGGTCTGTCCTGCGTTCAAATCCTCTGATAGAAGGCGGGTGGCGCCACACTTAATGGCAGAAGCCAGGATGAGAGCATCCCAGAATCCAACGTGCGCCTCATCCTCAATTCGGAATGCACTCGAAACTTCTGCAGGTGTGGTGTCGATGCACCAGGCGGTGTAGGTGCTCACGACAAGTCGGGCAGATTCCTTGGATAGCGGGCGCGAAATTTTTCGCGTGACGTTCACGTAGAACTCTTGAAGTACCTGCGTGCTGAGCACACCCGCCCGTTCGCTCCAAAGCTCTTGAAGGACTTGCTTTGCCGCTTCGTGCTTTGTTTTGGCATCCATGTCGTGCGCATAAATCAGCACGTTGGTATCGACAAATGTCTTATCGCTCATGCAGTTCGTCCCGCGTAGCTCGAATCACTCCCCCGAGGTGGAAGCCCTTGTCGAGAAGCGCTAACGCCTGCCGTTCAGCCCGTTCGTATGCCTCTTCCTCGCCGACCAGGGACTCGATTTCTTGGGCAAGGAGTCCGCTGATCGAAGTCTCCCGGCGCGCAGCGAGAATCTTGGCCTTCTTGAGTATCTGTCGGCTAAGACTTATGGTGACGTTCTGCTTTTGTTCTTTTCCTGAAATAGCCATCTAGAGAGACCTCATCACGTATATTACGTGTAACACGTGTAGCGCGTGTTGTCAAACAACTCTTGCACTATCCCAAGAGGGTCCACCTCAAAATGATGCGAGCCTTAGTCTTTGACTGCACGTTACAGGAACTCCTGAAGCGTCTGCTTCGAGTCCGCGAGAAATCTCACTGGAAACCGCTTGCGTTCCAGCAAGCTCGACCAGAGACCGACGAATCCACTAGCTCCGCGGGGTCGTTAGGGCTTGGTCTTCGCCTTCCTTGGCTTTCGCAGGAATGACGTTCACCTTCACTTTCTCGCCAACTCGGGCGATGGTAAGGAAGAGCGTGCGGTCTTTGAGCAAAGGCATGAGTTCAACGAACACGTTGTCCTCCTTGGTATTCCAGGTGCAATGCAATCGCGAATTGAAAATTCCGAGAGCGCCGGGACAGGCGCGCACCGCGTGGGGATGGGGTGAGTAGGACGCGGAGTGCGCCCGTCCCTATCCGTGGCTCTGCCAATAGTGGAGAGGTTTCCACAGATGTCTTGAGTTCTAGAAAGGAATGTCGTCGTCAACCACAGCGGGGGCAGGCTCCGTGTTCGATCCGTCGCCGGCAGCCTGCGCTGCGGCGTTCTGCCCGTTCTCGCGGGAACCGAGCAAGACAAGATCGCGAGCGACAATCTCTGTGCGATATTTCTTTTCTCCACTCTGCCGGTCTTGCCAACTCGTGGCCTGCAGCTTGCCTTCAATGTAGAGCGTCGCTCCTTTCCGGACGTACTCGCCTACAATCTCCGCCAACCGTTGCCAAGCCACAATGCTGTGCCATTCTGTTCTGTCTTGCCATTGATCGTTCCCGTCCTTGAAGCGTTCGTTCGTGGCCAGACTGACCTTCGCGACAGGAACGCCGCTCGGCGTGTACTTCACTTCAGGGTCCTGGCCCATTGCCGACCAAAATGACCTTATTCACGCTTTTCGCCATGTCGTCCTCCAACTGCTTGCTCTACGAGCATCCGCTCGTGCTGCCACATTCCAGGCAGCGATAACAGGAACCGTTTCTCACCATCAACGAGCCGCAGAACTGGCAGGTCGGTGCATCTCCCAACTCGACGACCTGGCCAAGTGCCTTTATGCTGCTTCGCTCATGCTCCAGCTCGCCTGAACTCTGTCGCTCGAACAGGATTCCTTGCTCGCCCTTAAGGAAACGCAATTCGAGCCAGCGGAATAGATAATCCATGAGGGACTTGGCATAACCGATCTTCGGATTTCCCGACCATCCGCTCGGCTCAAATCGTGTGTGGCTGAACTTGTCGCACAGGATTTGCAACGGCACTCCGTACTGCAGAGCAAGCGACACCGCGGTTGCGAACGAGTCCATGAGGCCGGAAACGGTCGAGCCCTCTTTCGCCATTCTGATGAAGACCTCACCCGGCAGCCCGTCTTCGTAGAGACCGACCGTCACATACCCCTCCTGCCCACCCATCGAAAAGTGGTGCGTCAGGCTGCGGCGCTCGTCCGGCAGTCGTCGCCGGACTGCTTGGGTCGCCTTTGGCTCTTGCGAGCCATTCGTACTGTCTTCGCTGCCTGGACTCGAAGAACCGCCTGGGCGCCTATCAACGCTCACAATTTCCTTCGTTTCTGACATAAGGACCTCGTCAACCAGTTGTGTGTCGGATCAGCCTCGCCGGATTGCGCAACCCTTATTTCTGGTTTTCGACTTTCACAAACATCACCGCAACCCGATCCGCATACACGAGCTTCCAGTCCGCTCTTTCGCGCAACACCGTGCCCAGCGCAGAATCAACCGGAACGAGTGCAGCGTTCACTCCATATCGTGCCAGGATCCCGGACCAATCTGGGCGGACCTCCCAGACACGCAGCCCTTCCAGAACAAATGGGGGACCGTAAAAATCCGTCCGACCATCGTCAAAAACCGGAACCGAAGGCCAAAGGCGGTAGATCAGATACCCACCCCATTGCCAACTCGCGTATAGCCGAAGAGTGGGTGCAGAATCGTTGAGAGATAGAAAAGTCGCCGCGTCCGTGGGGAAACGACTCTGGTCAAAATCGGCATGCAAGGCTCTCAAGCGACCCGGATGAGAAACAAACCATCCCAGCGCGAGCACAACCAGGCAGGGCGCCAGATGCCAGCGGCTTCGGTTCCGATCGCCGGCGATTACCCCCAGTCCCGTCTCCACCTCAGCCAGACTTGCGGAGAGTTTTCCTCGCCAATCGAGAGGCGAACGTGAGTCCACAAGTCGCAACCAATCGCGCAATGCCAGACCGATTCCAGGCGCAAAGACCACGGCAAAGATCGGAATGTTCCGCACGGAGAATAGTGCCAAATGCGACCAACTCAGCAGCAACAGCACCTGAATCAGCCTTCCTGTACCTAGGTGCCAGGCTGCCGCAGCGATCGCGAGCACAAGCAAGCTCTCGAAATACGCGGCCGTAAACGAATGAAAGTCGACTGACTGAAACTCGCTGATGCGCTCGAAATAAAATGAAGCCCCGAGATATTGGGCAACGTGGACATGCAAGCGATATCCGTATGGGTTCATGAGGCTCGCAACACCACACGCCCCAGCGGTTAATAAATACTTTTGGGCTCGAATCCAAGCACTGCGTCTCGTCCCATGAGCCAACTCCTCGCTCGCGGCCCCCATCGCGTAGGTAATTAGCAAGACGATTCCGACGAAGAATCCACCATGCAGATTCACCCAAAGGACCGTGAGTGCAGGCAGCAATAAGAGAAGACGCCTGTCATTGCCTCGCCGCTCGACTCGGTTGAGCAAGCAACAGAAAATGCCAGAGAAAAGTGGCGTTACGAGGTGTGGTCGCGCGAGCCAATGTATTGTGCTCGCCGCCATAGCGAGTCCGGTCAGAACGATAGCGATCAGGCGATATTCGGATTCTTCGACCGTGCTCCGGTAAATACAGACCGACGTAGCCCCGAGGAGCACCAGGCTCGCCACGACGATGCCGCCTAAGCCGAAGCGGCTGTGCATTGCTGCCATCAAAACATCAGAGAGCCACTCCCACGCAAACCATGCTTGGCCAGCCTTAGTGAATGAGAAAAGGTCTGCTGAGGGGACTCGCCCGTTCTTCAGCATCCACTCGCCGGCGCGAATATGCCAACCTGTATCCGAGTCAGTGAGCAGCCAGCCCAGGCCCGTGGTACACCAAAACAAGACAAGAATCGGGATCAAGAAAGCCAGATCGGACAGGGATGGAACGAGAGAGACCCAACGGCTGAGCGGAAGTTCACGAGGTTGCGCCGTCGGCTCTTTTGCCCGCGGGACACACATCTGGATTGCTCACTGTCGGAGGACGGTCTCGATATCCGATGCACTACGGTGGCGTGCTTCGCCTTCGGCAATATTCGGCGCGTACCCCGGACTTCTTGAGATGGGAGAAGAATCGTGTTCGACCACCCTTGGCAACCCTTCCCGATTGAAGAAGTGGATAACGAGTGGTGTACCCGTCGCAGCTGCGAGCAATGCTCCACCCGCGTTGAGGTGCAGTCCGCCCCCAATCACGATGAAGAGAAACACAAACAGGCACCCGATCAATGCCGCCTGCTTTATCTTCGCGAGCACGATGACATCTCCTATCCACTGCACCGTTGATGGCAGCGAACTCCTTCGTCTTCCTAGCCGGTTAGAGTCTCGGGAATTTCACTGCCAGCAACATCGCGATTGACTGAATCGTTCAGTTTCGAAGGGCCGAGCGGATGCGGCTTGCGCAGATAGTGCATGTGGGAGCACCCGCTGCAATTCACCCCTCGTGTCGCTGCGCGAACCAGCCCCAGAAACTTGTTGGGGATCGCGCTCGCCTCGCCGGCCAGCGAGTAAAACGTTGGGACGACACTGCCCGCCTGGGCCTTCTCCTTCCCGTTGAGATCCAGTTCCAAACGCCCATGAATGCCCCGGTAAAGGATTTCGCATCTCAGGCCTGGCTTCTGCCCGTCCGTCACCGAGGCTAGCCGGTGACACGTGATCAGCAGTTCATAGGTTTTGCCTTTTCGGAGCATGTCCGCACGCAGCATGGCGTTCGATATGACAACCGCGTGCAGTCCGTTCATAGCGATGGTTTCAACTGGGTGCAGGTACTCCAACGGTTCACCGTCTTCATTGGCGAACGTCACGTAACGGCCAACATCTCCCGCCGACCCACCCGATTCGAGCCCGCGGATCACATAACGTTTCGCCAGTTGCTGATGTTCGACACTGAGCAGAGAATGAGCATAGATGCCCCGCTCTCTGAGTGTCCGTAGTGCCCGTCTAGCGAGCGGCAACCCCACAACGCATGCAAATTTCTGGCCCCTCATGGAGATCGTCACCTCTTCGTGTTCATGCGGTGTTACGGACAGGAATTGGTTTTCCAAGCGCCGCCCGGATCATTTGCTTGCTGCAGCCCGCCCAACACTGATAAAAGCGCAGATCAGAGACAAGTATCGCCAGGTTGTCTCGGCCGCGATCGCGTCCAGCAAGCGCACAAGATGGGCAACGCGTCACATAATTCCGGCCTACAACTCGCGTCTCGGAGACATAATTAAGGATGCAGAATCTGCGATGTTCTCCTGCAAACCCATTCTGGCTGACGGACTCGGCTTCGGATCGCACCTTTGCGACACTCGGCGGAAGGCTCTTTCCAGCAGTGAAGTGATCTAATTCTTCTTCGGTCAGTTTTCGCAGCCGCGTCAGGAATTCAAGCTGCGCATCTAACATGTAATCGGCGCCGTAGAACCAGAAGCGTCGTTTCGCGCCGCGGTGAATTCCAAGCGGTCCCCGCAGGGCATTGCCAAATGCACCTTCTTGAATCTCATCGTGTTTTGGAAACACTTCGATCCCCTCAGCCGGCCCGGAACCTTTTATTGGCACTCCGAGTCTTTGTGCTAAGTCGTGGAT
>Ga0210409_10008533_pt1 | contig 10421 bp, 6 predicted proteins | sample IncBWH17MmetaG_FD_161649 | JGI IMG/M metagenome (GOLD analysis project Ga0210409, IMG submission 161649) | Forest soil microbial communities from Barre Woods Harvard Forest LTER site, Petersham, Massachusetts, United States - Inc-BW-H-17-M | ecosystem: Environmental > Terrestrial > Soil >...
CAAACGCACCCGGAACTAACGAACGAGGTCATGACCGATGGCGCTCCGTCTCTCGAATCCCCTGAATCTCAAGACACCTGGCTCATATGAACTACGTCAACGACTCCGCCGCGCTGTTTTCTGGGCTTGCCTGCTGGCCTCGCCCTTCTTTGTCGGACTCGTTGCAGGCTGGGTCTTTGGCGTCCGTCTTAATCTCACACCGTCCCTTCCGCTCGGCTTCTACATCACCAGCCGTTCACTGGACGCAAATCTTGTCGAGTTCTGTCCGCAAGGGGTGGCAGCAACCATTTCCCTCAGCCGTCAATATCGCACTCTGGGGGCTTGCCCCGATGGCGGAGCGCCTCTTCTCAAACCAGCCGTCGCATTTCCCGGAGACCACGTCGAGGTGAGCGCAGATGGAATTCGAGTCAATGGACAACTCCTTCCCAACAGTGCGGGACGATTCCGCGACCACTTGCAACGCCCCCTTGACCCGTGGCCCTATGGCAGCTACAGAGTCGCGCCCGGAACCGTGTGGGTCATCTCCTCGTTCAACAGCTACAGCTTCGACAGCCGCTATTACGGCGCCATTCCGGAGACCTCGATTCGCCATCATCTCCGCCCACTCTGGACATTCGCTACGGAAATTCCTAAGCAGTAGCGTCACGCTTCCCGCCATTGCCGGCTCGACGGCGGCGGTTGCATGGAGCGGCCACCCCGCGGCCATTCCTCTCTCCCTCGTCGCTCCGCTGCTCGTCTATCACGCAAAATCCAGAAAGCACGCCTATGCTTCAATGTTCTGCTACTACGCGGCGGCGAGCTGGCCGCTCATCCCCGGAGCGCGTGCATTTTTTGGACTCCAGGGGACGCCGCTCATTGGATTGCTCCTGTGCCTAGCCGCTGCGGCTCTGCTGGCGTTGCCCTGGGGTTTGCTCTTCACTCGCGGACGAGGAAAAGCCGCATTGTCTGTGCCGCTGTGCATCCTGTTCACCGCGATGCCGCCGCTCGGGATCATCGGGTGGGCTTCGCCCCTTCTTTCTGCAGGCGTTCTTTTCCCCGGCTCGAAATGGTTCGGCCTCGCCCTCATCCTCGCGTTTCTGAGTCTCTTCCGTTTCAAGCCAGCACAGAGCATCGTCTGTTTGACGTTCTGCGCTTTTGTCTTTCACTTCCAGTACACGGAACCGCAGCTCCCTGCAGGATGGGAAGCGGTCAATACAAACTATGGGGGCTCAGGGCAGGGCGACACCGATTTCACGACTGAATACAACACCCACCAATCCATGCAAACTACCATCCTCGAGTCTCGCGCGGCGGTGCTGCTTTTCCCGGAACACCTGGTCACGCACTGGAATGAATCCACGGAAGCTTTTTGGGAAGTTACCTTAACCTCGGTCGCAGCGCAGCACCGCACCGTCCTTATAGGAGCTGGCATAAACCAACCCAGCGATTCGAGAAATCCCTTTGACCAGAACCGCTACTTGAATGTGGTGCTGGCACGCGGGGAGGAAAATACCGCGGTCTATCAGGAGCGCATTCCCATTCCGATCGCAATGTGGAAGCCTTTTGGTGATGAAGGCGTGCCATTGAACCTCTTTGCTCGCGGAACAATCCACGTCCACAATCAAAATGCCGCCGTGCTCATCTGCTACGAACAGATCCTCGTATGGCCTTTTCTTTCTTCCGCCCTCGAACATCCCACCATTATATTGACCACCGCAAACGACTATTGGGCTAAGGGCACTCGCATTCCGGCGATTCAGCAATCCAGCGTCGCAAGCTGGGCGCGGCTTTTCCATCTTCCCGCACTTTCGGCCACGAATTTCTAATGCGCCTTCCAAAGATCATTTTCGCCACGATCCTCTCCGTCGCCGGAACCAATTGTTTTGCGCAGACAACCACCGCCAACCCCAACACCAAGATTTCGCTTACCTCCTTCCGAACGCTCGCGCAATCCTGCGCAGCGAACGTCCCCGTCAGTACCCTCGAAGCCATCGCACGCACCGAGTCCGCGCTCTACCCGTACGCCCTCAGCATTAACCGTTCCCACCAGTTCGCCCGCCGCCAGGGATGGAATCGCGGCACCATCACTCTTGAGAGACAACCCGCATCGCTCGAAGAAGCGATTGCGTGGACGAAATGGCTTTTCGCGCAAGGCATCACAGTCAGCATCGGGCTGCTCCAGGTGAACAGCGAACACGCCGCCCTTTTGCATCTCACGGCCGAACAACTGTTTGACCCTTGCACCAATCTCCGCTCCGGGGCTGGTCTTCTTTCCACCACGTACGCAGAAACAGCTCGCATTCACGGTGAGGGCTTCGCCGCCCTCGATTTCGCTTTGTCCTACTACAACACCGGATCTCCTACAGCTGGACTGACCAACGGATACGTGCAGCAAGTCAAAACTCAGGCAAAGCATTCAGAACACCAACCCTGATTCACTTCCACGATTAAGACAGTCCCGCCGCAAATTCCCTTCTCCGCAAGAGGCTGCGCCCGGTCCCGCGCTTGTTCCGTCAAGGGTTTCCGCTTCGCTCCAATAGACGGCTCATACCGCCGCCCTTGACGGCGCGCGCGCCCGTTCGCAATGAGCCCGCTACGAAGGGAATTTGCTTCTTTCTTTCGAGCGCAAAACCGCTCGAAAAAAGGAAAAAGGAGAAACAACAATGACGAATACGCAAGAACATGCCACTTGGGGCGAATTGCTGCACAGCGCGGTCCACACGCCGGGGAAACTTCTTGTAGCGTATACCGCTTTCCATAACTACTCACTTGGAAATGCACTACTCGCCCTCGAACAATGCATCAGCCGGAAGATGGAACCGGGACCGCTCAACAGCTATAAAGGCTGGCTGCAACTCAAGCGTCAAGTGCGCAAGGGCGAAAAGGGCCTCTGCCTGTGTATGCCCGTGACCTACAAAAAGCGCGTGACGGGCAAAGCAGCCTCGGAAACAATCGAAGGGAGCGAAGAGATTCAGGACGAGGTGCGGCAACGGTTTGTATTCCGCAATTACTGGTTTGTTCTGGCGCAGACCGACGGGGAAACACCTTACGAGCAGTTGATCCCCGGCTTTGACCTGGACGCGGCGTTGCAATCGCTCAACATTACTCGCGCCCCATTCGACGAAATCAACGGCAACGTGCAGGGCTTTGCGCATCAGCGCGAGATAGCGGTTAGCCCGATTGCAGAGCTTCCCCTCAAGACGACCATCCACGAAGCCGCCCATATAGTTCTCGGCCACACCGCTTCTCAAAAGCTGGTGGACTTAGAACAAATGGACCGGAAGATCCGGGAAGTAGAGGCCGAATCCGTCGCTCTCATCTGCTGCGAGTCACTCGGGTTGCCCGGTGCGGAAGCCGCACGCGGCTACATCCAACATTGGCTGCAAGGCGAGAAGGAAATACCCAATCAGTCCGCAGCTCGGATTTTCAACGCCGCACAGACAATCCTGAAGGCCGGCGCAGGCCGGTTGGCTTGATTCCACCATAGCGTTCGGAAGCCGGAATCTCGAGGCGGGGGCGCGAACCATCAGAAGGGCGACGAGCGAATCACCCCCCGCAATCCCACATGTTCCTCCGGGTCAAGTTGAAGGGTCGAATTTGCGTTTAGAAATATTGTGAAGAGCGATTTGGGCGTCGGGCGATCCGACCGTGAAACAACTATACTTTCTGTTTGTATTCTTTGAAACCGTCAATCAATTGACGGAATGAAGTGGGTTTATACCGCTTAAAACTCTCTTGATCCACGTAAACGAAGTCGTATTTTACGTCCGCTTGCACGCGATTGATGTCTTCGCACCATTGTCGTAGCCGTTGCATTTTCAGGGGCACGTCCAGGTCTTCCAGCCCTTTGGTTTCGACAATGAAAATGCGCCCATCGGTTAGCTTGACCAGAAAGTCCGGGTAATAATTCGAGATGTCGCCGTCCGCTTTCACGTAATCGAGCTTAAAATTCACCGCGAAATAATTCTTGGCATAGGAAATCACGTCCTCGCAGTCGTCCAGGAATCGAGCGAACAACAATTCAAGAGGGCTGTCCCCAATGATCCGATTAAACACGCTCTTATGCGGGATAAGGTAGCCCTGGTCTTTTGCGACGAATGGCCTCGTTTGCCGCAGCTTGATTGTGTCGCGGATTTGGGCGTCGCCCTTATCCTGCACGGTTAAAGCGTTGATCGCTTTCTTGAACGTCTCGATCACGGTCTTGGTCGCGGCCAATTCCGAAAGGTTGCGCAACGTATTCGGGTTTTCTAATTCCACAGGACGGTCGAAAAGTTCCGTCAGCACAAACGCTTTGACCTTGCCGTATAGGACATCGTAGCCGCTGACAAGTCGTAAATCCTTCATCATGGTTTGCGCGAAGTAGCCGATCACGCTGCTATAGTCTGCAATACCTGACGTGTCCAGGATCGTGGTATGCGTCACTTCTCCGGTGGTCACATCCTTGAAGACGATCTCCCGTTGTTGCTCTTCGCTGAATTGCTGGTAGGCGACACGTTGATGCGGCATCGCGCTCACATCGATCGTGCCCAGGTTCTTGTATTCCCGGTAGACACGCGGGGTCAGGACCGGGATTTCGATATCCAGAGCCTCCATATCCTTCTTGGTGTTTTCGTTGTCGATCTCCACCACCAGAGGGGTCTTGGGCTGCGTCCCTTCACCCATCGGTTTTCGTTCCAGGACCACGCCTTCCGCCTGAATGGATTCCACGAATTCCATAAACGCATTTGTGCCGACGACGCTAACGTATTCTTCCACGTCGCCGGGATACATTTTGCGTAAGCCGCGCCCGAGGGTCTGTTCGGGTAATATGTTGCTCTTCGCGGAATAGGCGCGTAGGCCAACAATAGTAGTGACGTTCCGCACATCCCAACCCTCTTTGAGAACCATCACCGATATGATCGCTTTGTAGGGGCTATCCAGGCCGTCAATCGAGCTGGCTTGTTTGCGAAGCTCGTCCAATTCTTCTTTACTCTTGCCTGACGTGGATTCAGAAATTTCTCCGTTACTCTTGGTGTGAATGACGAGCACGGCGTCTTTTAGATCGGGATAGGTGCCATCGAGGTATTCGGCCACATCGTCACAATTGTGGGTGTCATCGGTCATCACAAACAGGATCGCCTTCTTGCTCATTTTTTCATGCTCGGCATACGCCTTGCGCCATTCGATCACGCCCAAATGAATGTAATCGGCATATTTCTCGGTGAATTTCGCGCTTTGCCGCTCCCCCAATTTTGCGCGGCTGGGGGCATCCGGCAGTACGGGATGCTTGACGACGTTTTGTGAGATGGCTTCCACCAGCGGATAATCGGCGACGGTCTGCACGAAAATCGCGCCATTGTTGTGCCTGGGTGTGGCGGTCACGTCCACTTGCAACGAGAGGGCCGCGCCCTTTTGCAACATGCGGTTATGAATATCCTGGATGGATTTGAACCAGGCCATGCGCGGGTCGTGAATGTGGTGGGCTTCGTCGTTAAGCACAACCAATTCGTCAATATCCCGCACGATCATTCCCAAGTCCACTTTGGAGTCGGTGGTTGCGCCGCTAGGCCGCTTACCGAGGAAATAATCCATCGTGTCTTCGTCGTCCTGCGACGCTGGAATGTCGTCACCGGCATAGACGCGGTGGATATTCGTAAGAAAAATGTTGCCTGTGGGACGGGTGATTCGTACCTCGTCCTGTACATGCAGGGTCAATTGGAAATCGTCGCGCCAGTTGTGCCCGTCCACGCCGTCGTCGGGCAGAATCGGATCGTCTTTGAGAAAGATGCGCAGACCTTGAAAGTCCTTGTAAATGCGGTCCAGGACAATGATGTTCGGCGCGATCACCAGGAAGTTCCGCGCCAATCCTGATTCTGGCTCGTACAGCTTGTGGAAGAAGCTCCAGGCCAGCACCAGACTCAGCACTTTCGTTTTGCCGGTGCCGGTCGCCATTTTCACCACAAAGCGCCGCCAGCTCTCATCAAACATACCGGCTGAGACCAGGCCGGAACTGTCAAAGCGCATTAGGTCGTACTTGTCCTTCACGCCCACCACGTCGTACAGGTAGATGATCGACTCCAGCGCCTCGCGTTGCGCAAAGTAGTATTGAAATTCAGTCATGTTACCGTCGGCCCGGGGCATCAAGTGGGGATTGTTGAACCACCATTTGAGCAAGCTCTTGCTCGTACCCGTTGCGCCAACGTAACCACTATCACGCCACTCTTGGACCTTCTTGCGCAGTTGCGCTACCAGTGGCGGCATGAGTTTGTCGGAACTTGACTCCCGCAATGCTTCATCCGCAGGAAACCAGCGGATTGCCGGATCAAGAATAGCGTAGGGGGATTCAGGGAAGTTGGGATGCAGCGCCATTATTTCTTGCCTCCCACGCTGACTTCGACAATCGTCATGGTATCGTTGCCGAAAATGTCCACCACCTTGATGGCCAGCTTGCGCCTTCCAGGCGGGCATTCGTGAAAAACGCTGGTCAGCTCAAGGGAACGATCTTTCTTCGTGCGGAAGGATTGCCACTCATTTTCAAAAATGTAATCGCCTGTCCACACTTCCTCATATTCCGCTAAGTCAAGTTGCTCGGGTTTCTCCATCCCCGGCATCTGCACTTGTTTCGCCTCGCTGCGCAATACGCGGACGATTTCGCGCTTGCTCTCAAAGTTGAAATCCACCGCCCAATAGTCAATCCAGTCGGTCCATTTCTTCGTCAGCCGCTCGCGGGTGACGACACCCTTCTTATCCTTGCTCACCTTCACGATCTGGCCTTTTTCCACCACGATCTTGCTTGCGTTGTCCTTGAGCGCGGCTTCGGCGGAGGCGATGGAATCCTGCGAGTAGAAAACAGAAAAGTCGGTTAGTTCCACTGCCACGCTGTTCTTCTTGACGTGTGGCTTCACTTCAATCGCAGCCACATCGTGGAAGACCACTTGGTTCTTTTCGACAGCACGTTTATCGAAAACCTCGGCGGGAATGTACTTGGGCGCGATGTCAATGCCCTTGGCGCGGGCCTCGTCCAGTACATTGGGGAAAAGTCCCATTTCGAACTCAAATCCCAGGATGTCCACGCGGGTGATGTGTTTCTGGCGGCATTCCAGGATTACCTCTTCAACGAATAAGCGCGTCACTGGCAGGTTGACTGGCCCAACGGACACCAATCGTCCGGCCTTCTTGCCGTGGAACGTGGCAAAGCCACTGGCCCTTTCGGCGCGGTAGGCGCGCAGTATCAGGTCAACAAAGGCTGCTTCCTTTTCTTCCCGCTGCTTCTGCTGTTCTGCCTCGCGCAGATTGGGATTCACGCCGATGTAATGTTGGCGCTCGTACTTGCCCAGGTTAAGGATTTCAAAGGCACGATAATCTTTGCCATCGGCTTTGAGTTCCCGCTGTGCTGCTATCAGCCGTTTTCGTGTGGTATGGATGGCGAACTTGCCCAGGTCGCTGACGATCCATTTGCGCCCTAGCTTTTCTGCCACTGCGGCTGTGGTGCCGGAACCCCCGAAGAAATCGGCGACGAGATCACCTTCTCTGGACGATGCTTGAATGATCCTTTCGAGCAAGGCTTCGGGTTTTTGGGTCGGGTATCCGATCCGTTCCTCCGCCTGTGAGTTTATTTCCGCGATGTCGGTCCAGAGATTCTGGACAGGCATACCCTTGAGTTCGTCCAGGTACCGTTTTCGACGGATGCGCCCTTCGGGGTCCTTTGGAAAGTACAATCGACCTTCGAGATCCCATTGCTCCATCTTCGCTCGTGAAATGGCCCACCCGTTCTTTGGTGGTTTATGGCCCTTATATTCGTACATCAAATTTGGGCGAGGGGCAGGATTTCCAAGATTATCAGCCTGGAAACGCCTGCCGTCCTCGTCAACGAGCGTGAATTTCGCCGCGATATATTCTTGGTACTCTGGCGTGTTGATGTTGTACTGCGGAACAAGAACTGTACTATCAGAAACAGCATAAAAGAAAATTGTATCGGTGCTTATACCGAACCGATTAGATTCGTGAATCGAACTAGTTGACCCGACGCGACGTTTCCAAATGATTTCATTGCGAAAATTCCGGTCTCCAAGAACCTCGTCCAAAACGGCTCGGATGTAGGCGCTCACTCGCCAATCGCAATGCACATAAATACTTCCATCCTCCGCGAGCAGATCGCGCATGTGAACGAGTCGTTCATAGATCATGGAGATAAACGAATCAGCCCCTTTGCCCCAGGTGTCGCGGTAGGCAATCTCTTCCAGGATGTTGGGCTTTTTGGTGAACGTATCCTCGCCGATCTCGATGTCCATAGAAAAATCGGCCCCTATGTCGAACGGCGGGTCAATGTAAATCAGCTTGAGGCCCCCCTGCTTTTCGATTTCTTCGCGCAATGGGCCGTTCTTAAGCGATGAAAGTATCAGCTTGTTGTCGCCCCAAATGAGCTTGTTGGTCCAGCCCTTGAGTTGGCGGCCCCGCTCGTCAAAGAGACCGGATTGCAACGCTGTGTCCGCAGGTTTCTCAGCGCGCGGCTCGTCCACCTGCTCGATCACCTGGAAGGGCAGGACGATATTGCAAACCTCGCCGCTCTTGCCGTTCCAAACCAGTTCCACCTCGCGCTTATCCTCAAACATCAGAAAGCGAAACTTATCCGGCAGCGGCTTGTCCGCCTCGATGTAGCGGATGATCTCTTGTTGTTCTTGTTCCGTCAGTCGCGGCATGAAAACACTCTTCTTCCTGGTTTCTGTCCGAAGTACAAGATGGAAAATTAGGGTGTCACTGTTCGGGCCAATGTTGTTCGGGTTCCCAGTGGAATTTGCGATCTGTGGACCCATTGCCCAGTTCGGATTGCGATCTTAAGGTGAAAGAATGCGATATGACAACATATGTCGTATAGGGCAGTCGCCCCGCCTGTAGTGCGTTCAGATCGGGTCTTTGCGTGAGTGGACGTACCCCTTGAAGTCCTCCACCTTGCTACGAAGACGTGTGCCCGCAATTCTCCACAGAACGGTCCCGGTTGCAGTCTCCTCAGCATCGGTCAGAGAGGCCTGCACGTCTTCTTTTAGCTCCCCAAACGTATTTCGCCGGACCGCTAACAGTACTACTAGCCCCGCATCATAGCAGGAAACTTACGAGGTCAGTCGGCGCACGATACGCAGCAATTGAGAATACGCAGAAAAGAAGATAATTAAACAAAACGTTATCTCAATGGCTTATTAGAGGCTTTCCCGTCCAGCGGAAGTCGGGGGTTCAGCACACGCACTATCTGCTTCCCTTGAAGTCCACCTCAATGCCCTTCCGCCGAAAACCATGCGCCTGCTCCGTCCGCTTGTTCTGTCAAGGGTTTCCGCTTCTCTCCAAGTGAACGCCACATAAAACGTGGCGCCCTTGACAGCGCTGAGCGGCCAGGCGCGAAGCCTCGGCTATGAAGGGCATTTGTTTTTTGAGCAGCAAAGTGCCGCTGCCCAAGAAGCAAAACGCCAAATACAAAAAGGAGCGAACAATGCAGACCGAAAGAGTGGAACTTTATTTCCAACAGGGTAGTTCTGACAAGGTTTATCACCTCCAACTGGAGAGCGTTGGGGAAAAGTGGTCAGTCAAAGCTCAGTGGGGGCGAGGTGGTTCCACTTTGCAGAGCGACGCTAAGGCAAAAGATGTTTCGTTCGAAGAAGCGAAGCGTGTTTACGACCGAGTTTTCCGGGAGAAAACGGGCAAGGGCTATAAGGTCGCCCAAAGTAGCGGCGGCGCGACAAGAGCACCTCTCTCCGTTGGAACCTCTCCCACGAAAGAGTTTTCGGGCCACTCACCGGAATTGCTCACTCCCATTGACGAACCGGAGGCGCTCCAGCTCGTACCGAATTCTTCTTGGTGGTTCCAACAAAAATTCGATGGGCGACGCCTCGCTGTGGAGAAATTGAACGGCCAGTACTCGGGAATCAACAAACTCGGCCAGGTCATTTCCATCGACACCCAGCTCGCCGCGTGCCTGGACAAGGTGCGGGCCGATGCCTTCCTTGTGGACGGCGAGATCACCGCGTCCCGGTTCGATGTGTGGGACTTGTTGACCGTCGATCATACAAAGCTACGCGACCAGCCCTACGAATTGCGCTACGCGCATCTTTTCTGCCGCTTTCAAGGCGTGCATGATCTTTTGCGCGTTGCAGAAACTCCACGGACAACCCAGGAGGAACGGCGCTTCGTGGACACCATGCATCGAGTTCGCGCGGAGGGTCTCGTCTGCAAGAACCGCCACGCTGCCTACGCAGGTGGACGGGCAGGGCAACATTTCAAGTGCAAATTCGTCACCACAGCATCGTTTATCGTCGGCCCTAAGCCTGCAAAGAAAGTTAGCGACGGACACCGCTCAATCGCCGTGTATCTGTTCGAACAGGAACGCCAGCGCTTCATGGGCACAGTGGGGGTACCGGAGCGTTACCCGCTGCCAACAGAAGGGCAAATCGTTGAAATCCGGTACCTATATTGCC
>Ga0210409_10008534_pt1 | contig 10420 bp, 9 predicted proteins | sample IncBWH17MmetaG_FD_161649 | JGI IMG/M metagenome (GOLD analysis project Ga0210409, IMG submission 161649) | Forest soil microbial communities from Barre Woods Harvard Forest LTER site, Petersham, Massachusetts, United States - Inc-BW-H-17-M | ecosystem: Environmental > Terrestrial > Soil >...
TCTCTGTTGCCGCGTTTTTCAACTTCCGCAAGGTCCACGCTGTCCGGATTGTTCTACTCAGGAGGCTTCCGAGGAATGCGGCCAGCCTACATTTCGCTCACGGTGATCCTGCTCTCGTGCGCTCCCAGTGGTCTACTCGCGGCTCCCGCAGGCACGAAACTCAGCGGCAAAGTTACGCTTAGTGGGGCTCCGTCCAGGCCCAAACCCTACGACCTTTCGAAAGATCCGGTCTGCGCGAGGATGCACGCGGCCAACCCGCTTTTTCCCGAAACAGTGCTTATCGGTCCGGGCAATGCGCTTCGCAACGTTGTTGTCTATATTTCGACCGGCGCGCCCTATCCCGGCCCCGTTCCTTCGACTCCCGTTGTTTTCGACCAGCAGGGCTGCCAGTACACCACGCATGTCCTCGCCTTCCGCGCGGGGCAGGAAGTGAAAATTTCCAACAGTGACCCGCTCTCCCACAACATCCATCCCCTCGCCAAGGTCAACCGCGAGTGGAACAAGCTTCAACCCGCTGGTACACCCCCCTTTGCCTATTCCTACGAAAGCGAAGAGTTCATTCCCGTAAAGTGCAACATCCACCCCTGGATGCAGGGCTTCTTCGCTGTCCTGAGGACGCCTTATTTTGCCGTCACCGGCGACGACGGCAGCTTTTCCTTGGGAGACCTTCCCCCCGGCCGCTACACCGTTACCGCCTGGCATGAAACGCTCGGCACCCAGACCCAGGAAATTGAAATCAAATCGGGTGGCGAGCAGCAGACCCTCAACTTCACATTCACCGCCAGACCTTGAAACTCGCTTGTTCCCGCGCGATGGGCGCTCTCTTCCGCTTCCGCTTCGCCCGGTAACACTCTCCCCCTCTCGCCCTTTTCGCCCCTTGCCTTTCGCTGTAAACTAGAAAGGTTCCGCGGAACATGCCAAACGCGCCACGCATTCCGTAAGTTTCTAGAGGCTTATCAGGCGAAGGAGAGCAATCCCATGGCAGTTGATGTCGTCATGCCCCAGATGGGCGAAAGCATCTTTGAAGGCACCATCACCAAATGGCTCAAGAAGCCCGGCGACAAGGTCGAGCGCGACGAGCCCCTCTTTGAAATCTCCACCGACAAAGTCGACGCAGAAATCCCTTCTCCCTCCGCCGGCGTCCTCAAGGAGATCAAGATTGCCGAAGGCCAGACCGTTCCCATCCAGACCATTGTGGCCGTGATTGACGGCGCGGGCTCCGCCGCTGCATCCGCCCCTGCTCCCGCATCCGCTCCGGCCAAGGCTGCTCCGGCTCCGATTCCCGCCGCAGCCAAGCCTGCCGCTCCTGCGCCAGCGGCTCCTGTCTCCGCCCCGGCCGCACCTGCTGCCGCCGCGGCTTCGGGTTCCACCGAACGCATTCACTCTTCACCGTTGGTTCGCCGCTTGGCCAAAGAACATGGCGTGGACCTCTCCGCCATGGAAGGCACCGGCGCCGGCGGCCGCATCACCAAGGAAGACATCGAAGCCGTCATCGCCGGACAATCCGCGCCGGCCCCTGCACAGACTCCTGCGCCCGCGGCCTTGGCTCGTCCATCGGTTCCGCCGCCGGCCCCCGCTCCCATCGCCGCTCCCGGCGCGCCCGCCGCGCACGGCAGCCAGTATGCTCCGGCGCTGCAGATCGGCGTCCCGCGCGAGCGCATCTACTTCGGCAATTACGAAGTGCAGCCGCTCAGCAACATGCGCCAGAAAATCGCCGAGCACATGGTCGCCTCCAAGCACGTTTCGGCGCACGTCTACTCGGTGGACGAAATCGACATGACCAAGGTCGCCGCCATCCGCGCCAAGGCCAGGGAAGAGTTCGAAAAGCGCTACGAGACCAAGCTGACCTTCATGCCGTTCTTCGTGAAAGCCGTGGTCGCGGGCCTGCGCGCGTATCCCACGCTCAACGCCTCGCTCGACGGCACCAACATGGTCCTGCACCGGGAGATCAATATCGGCATGGCGGTGGCTCTCGACTGGGGCCTGATCGTGCCGGTCATCAAAAACGCCGACGAAAAAAATCTCCTCGGCATCCAGCGCAATCTCAACGATCTTGCCGAGCGCGCCCGCTCCAAAAAGCTCAAGCCCGAGGAAGTCCAGGAGGGCACCTTCTCCATCACCAATCCCGGCGTCTTCGGCGGCCTCTTCGGCCTGCCGGTGATCAGCCAGCCGAACGTCGGCATTCTGGGACTCGGCGCGATTGAAAAGCGCCCCGTGGTGATCAACGACTCCATCGCCATCCGCTCGATGTGCTACGTCACGCTCAGCTATGACCACCGCGTCGTGGATGGCGCCGTCGCCCACCAGTTTCTCCACAAAGTGAAAGAGACCCTGGAAAACTGGTCCGAGCCCCTCGTCTAGTGACTGGGTTCCAGCGACCAGTGCCCAGCGAAAAGTGACTGGTAATTTGTGACTATTGACTGCTTTCAACCTAGCAGTGCCCGGCGGCCAGCGACCAGTCGGATCCTGCTATCTGATCGCTGTTATCTGTTGTCGGCTTTCCTCTTACCGATTACTGATCACTGATTACTCCCTCACTGAATCATCGGCCGCATCCGCGCGGTCCACACCGCCAATCCTTCCAGCGGCACGGCTTCCACGCCCGCGTCGCGCAGGGTTGCACTCACAAACTGGTGCCGTTCGTTCTCCGCAAGCAGATGTACGTCGGTCACGGCGGTGAACTCGCTGGCCGCCACCTTCCCTCGGATGCGTTCCACCGTATAGGCCAGCGACTTCACATCGCCCGGAGCCCTTGAGACGCTCAACGTCTGCACGAACCCCCGCGTGCCGTTCCGCCGGTAGCCGTAGTCGATGCGCATCGGGTCGCCCACAAATGTAAACTCTTCCGCGCGCAAGCTTTTCTGCAAGCGTTCCCACAGCCGGGCCTGTTTAAAAACCTGCGCGCAATACGAGCGGATCGCCCCGCGGCTCCCCGGCGCTCCCACGCGCGCCGAGGCGCGCTGCAATGCCACGTGGTCCGCGTACAGCCGCTCCGTCTCCGCGTCCAGGTCCTCCGCGTGCACGCCCTTCTGCGGCGCCAGCTGCAGCGCATTCGAAAGCGTCTCGTCCCACTTTCCCAGCAACCTCAACCAGTCCTCGCTGGCCTGCCCGTTGCCCGGCCGCTCGTGCGTGCCGTTTCCGTTGAACAATTGCCTGGCCGTCAAGAACCGGTTTTCCAGGTCGTCCCGCAGCGCCCGTAGCAACTCCTCGTCCGCCCGTGGATGCAGCCTCCGCACGCGCGCGTACTCTTCCGGCTCCTCGATCAGCCGCATCCGCCGCTCGCCCGATTGCGGGTCGAACACCAGCACGCCGATATTCACCCACTCGTCGCGCACCAGATTAGGCGTGTATCGCAGCACGCGGTAGGCAAAGGACCTGTCCATTGAGCTTGGTTGCGTTCCCATCGTTTTCCTCCCCCGGAACGTGACTGGTGAATGGTGACTAGTGACTGGTAAAAACCAACCCCAGCTCCGCCACCTCGCCGTCTGAACACTCAACAGCCAACAGCGCACACCTACTGACCCCAGGCTGCTCCTTGCCACTCACCAGTCACCGATCACCAGTCACTCTTCACTTGCCACTGGCCGCCGGCCACGGGTCGCTTTCCACTAGTCACCAGGCATTAATCACCAGTCACTTCCACGCTGCAAACGGCTGGCGGTTCGAACTCTTCGCCGCCAAGATCAGCTCCTCCACCCGAGGCTTTCTCCGCTGCAGCTGCTCCAGCAGCCGCAGCACGGCATCGTAGTCGTCCTCATACCACGCCGGTGGAATTTCCTCGGCCAGCTCCGCCAGAACCTTTTCCGTGATCCTCTTTTCCAACCGCTCCAGCCACGGACCGAACGAATCCATCCCCGTCACACCCTCGTACACCCGGCTCCGCGCGTATAATCCGCGCAGCGGCGCATCCGGAAAATTCCACTCCCCCGCGTTAAAGCAGAATCCCTGGTCAATCATCACCGTCCGGTACGCCCGCCCGCGCCCGGCCTCTCCCTGCGCCTCTTTCCGCCCGGCTTCGCGCTGCCTGTCCACGCGCGGCAGCGTTCCACGTGCAACTTCTCTTTGTCCCGGACTGGGTGCTAGCCCTGCTGCCGCCGCTCCAGGCGTGACCTTGCCTGGTGCACCCCCGGCGGCCCGCGCCGTGTCCTCAAAAAAAACCGTCTGCCTGCCGTTCGTGTTGCAGGCCCACTTGTCGAAGACCAGCATCCCCGCGAAGTCGTGCAGGTTTTCCACCTCGCGCAGCTTTTCATCCGGCAGAAAATCGTGCAGCGTCATCTCCCGCGGATCCCCCGGATACCGCGAGCCGAACTGCAGCCCCGCCGCGCACGGCGTCCGCGACCTCGGCAGCTCGATGCACAGCTCCGGCGTCAACCGGATCAACTCCGCCCCAACCTCCACCACTTCCACTGGCGCCGTCGGCAGCCCCAGCCGCCTCGCCAGCCGTGTACCCAGCAGCTCGTTCACCAGAATCCTTCGATGTTGCGGGTTATTTTGAAACTTCACCACGTAGTAGCTTCCGTCGGAGCACCGCATCAGGTGCGACTGGGCGCCGCCGCGCATCCGCCGGATCTGCTCCAAAGCCTTGATCATGTGCGGTTATCGTAGCGATACTTAATTCCCTAGGCAAGCTTCTCGCCATTCCTCCGCTCCTCCTTCCCATTCCGGCACCCCGCTCTCTTCCTTTTGGTCCACCCGCCGCTCCCCCGGCGATCAACTCCCGCTCCATTCCGGCACCACCGCGCAAAAAAAAGCTCCCCGATCTTCTCGGGGAGCTTTTGGTGAAATTTCTAAAACCGCGCGAAGTCCTTACCGGCGCCGCTTCTTGGCCTTCTTCGCCGGCTTCTTCTTCGCCGCCTTCTTCGGTTTGGCCTTGGCCTTCTTGGCCGGTTTCTTTTTGGCAGGCTTCTTTGCCGCCTTCTTCGCGGCTTTCTTCGGAGCAGCCTTCTTTTGGGAGGGCTTCGGCGCGGGCTTCGCCGCCGGTTTCACCGCGGGTTCGTCCCCCTCGTCGGCGGGCTCCTCCTCCACGATCAGCAGCTCTTCCTCTTCTTCAACGACGCCTTCCGGCTCGCCCCCTAATTCCTCGTCGTCTTCCAACCGGGACAGCTCTTCGTCGTCTTCAAACTGATCTTTCTCGAATTCCATGCTCTCCTCCCCATGGGGAACTTTCTTGCCCGTTGTTCTTGGCACGCTGCACCAGTCGGAGATGTCCTGCACTCCGTCCTTGCGATTTGTTATCCCACTCCAACGTCCTTGTCAAGCTTTCCTGACAAAATCGCGCTCCTTCCGCGCAAAATCCTCATTCTGATGCTACCAGGTTCCCCTTTTGGCGAAATCACTTCGCCGCTCGTGCGACTTCCACCAGTCACCAATCACGAGTCACCTTTCTTCAGGGTTTCGTCTGGCTTCCACCCCTGCTGCCGCCCGCGCTCGCTGGCTTCTTGCGCCGCGTTTTCACCGTACTCTTCACCGCGTGCGCCTCCGGGGTGCCTCCCACCGTGTAAATCCGCAGCACCATCCCCCGTCTCACCCCGCCAGCCCGTAGCCCGTTCCATTTCCGGATATCCGCGTCCGTCACGCTGAACTGGTCCGCAATCCCGCCCAGCGTATCGCCGCGCCGCACCCGGTACCGCACCAGCCGGCTCTTCGTCTCCTCCACCGGCCGGGCGGCAGGGATGATCAGCTTTTCGCCCGCTTCCAGCGCTGTTCCCGCCTCCAGGTCGTTGGCCGCAGCTATCGCTCCCGGCGTCACCCGGTACTTCTTCGCAATCGAGGTCAGCGTCTCCCCGCTCTCCACCCGGTGCCGCCGCCAGCTTACCCACTTATCCGCCGGAATATCCGCAATCTCCGCGGAAAACGTCTCCGCCGTCCCCTTCGGCAGGTGCAGCACGAACTGCGGATCGTCCGGCGTCGCCATCCTCAGCAGCGACGGATTCAGCGTCCGCAGCGTGGCCACGTCCACGTCAATCGTCTCGGCCACCAGCCGAAGGTCGATCGCCCGCCCGGGCTTCACCGCGTCCGTCTCCACCGGCTGCTCCGCGTCCACCGATATTCCATAGTGCGGCGCGTCCTTGGCGATCAGCGTCAGCGCCAGGATGATCGGCACGTAATTTTTCGTTTCTCTCGGCAGTACATTTCGTTTGTACAACTCCCAGAAATCCGCGTACCCCGTCCGCTCCACGCCCCTCTGTACGTTTCCCGGGCCGCAGTTGTACGCCGCAATCGCCAGGTACCAGTCTCCAAACAACCCATAGAGATCCCGCAGGTGCTGCGCCGCCGCCCGCGTCGCTTTCTCCGGATCCATCCGCTCGTCCACCCACCAGGTGCGCTTCAATCCGTATTCGTTCCCGCGCCACTGCACGAACTGCCAGATTCCCCGCGCCCCCGCGCGCGAAAGCGCCAGCGGTTGGAACGCGCTCTCCGCCTGCGCCAGGTAAATCAGATCCTGCGGCACGCCCTCTTCCCGCAAAACCCGCGCGATCATGTCGTCGTACTTCCCCTTGCGCCGCAACCCGTTTTCCACGATCGCCCGCCCCCGCGGCGTCTGGAAAAAATTCAGATAGGAGGCCACCACGTCGTTCACCGTCAGCGGCAGGTCGTGAGAGACGCTCTTCGCCGCCTCTTCCGCGCGCTCCCTCAGCTTCGGGTCCACCGGAAAAGTCATTTCCGCCACTTCGTCAATCGGCGCCGGCACCGCCGGAGCCTCGCTGAACCCGTCTCCCGCCCGGAACGCCTGCAGTTCGTACGTGTAAATCGTGTCGGTGACGTGGTGAAACAGTTCGCTCAGTTGCGGGTCGCTGTTCGGGTCGTACCCGCTCTCCAGCATCCAGTCCACCGCGTCGTCAAAGTCCCGCCGCGCGGCCGCCAGGTGCCCGGCCTTGTAGTTGGCCTCTCCCGCGGCAAACTTTTCCTTCACCCTCTCAATCAGGTAGGGAATCCCGCCCGGCATTTGCGACGTCAGCGAAATCAGCGGCTGCGTCTTCAGGTTCCGTACAGGCAGGCTGCCCACCGCACTCGGCCCCGCCTGCACCTGCGCCCTCTGTCCTTGTGCCGCTTGTGCCGGCTGAGGATTCATCGCCGGAGCGTGCGCCTGCACCGGCCGCTTCCCCGCATCCTCGCAACCCGCGATGCCTATTGCCGCCAGCAGCAGCCAGGCTCCGGAGTTCCGCATCTTCCCGCGCTGTCGTTCCAAGCTCACCCTCCCATGGTAAGTACCCCTTCCACTGCGGGTCAACGCCTTCGCTTCCGCAAGCGACCCATTCCGCACCTCCCCGCCCATTCGAAAATTCCCTCCACCTGTCGGTGAAGCGCGCAATGGGTGTATGATTTGGCCGGTTTTCGGCCCCTGAATAAATTTCGGCGGGGAGGGAGTCGGGAGCCGCGATCGAATCCTTCAGGGAGAACTTCCAATGAACAGAATTCTTCTCACACTCGGTTTTACGTGCGCCTTTGCCGGTTCTGCACTGGCCCAAATGGCGGCCCCAGCTGCTTCCGCTGCTCCCAGTGCAGCTCCGCAGACCGTAGCGCCGGTGAAAAATCCAGTCAGCACTGTGTTGCGTACGTCGCTCGCCGGCCGCCAGAAAAACATCCTCGCCGCCATCGACGCCATGCCCGCCGACAAGTTCAGCTACAAGCCCACTCCCGATCAGATGAGCTTCGGGCACCTGGTCGTCCACATCATCGAGTCGAACAACAATTTCTGCGCCAAGGTTGCCGATGCTTCCGCGCCCAAAGTGGACGAATTCAAGGAAACCGATCCCAAGGACAAACTGCTCGCCGCGGCCCGCGCCTCCTTCGACTTCTGCTCCACCGCTCTTGCCAACGTCGACGATTCCAAGCTCGGCGACAACGTTGACTTCGGCCGCGTCCAGGGCCCCCGCGCCATGGGAGTCTTTTTTCTCGTGGGAGGCTGGGCGGACCACTACGGCGCCGCAGCCATGTACCTGCGCCTGAACGGAATCCTGCCGCCAACGGCGCAACCAAAAAAATAGAAACAACCAACAATCGAGCCTGTTTCACTGCGTCTTCAGGATGCGGAATTCGCCGCCCCAGGCCGGCCCTTCGCCCGCTCAATCAAATGGTTCGAAGGCAAGCTCGGGTCGGCCAACTTTCTCGCGCTTTCCAGGCCGGCGACGGGCAGGTTGGCTGCATCGAGCAGTCCCAACTGCACCAGCACCGAAGCTTGATCCCAGTAAATGTGCTCGTTCGCAAGCTTTCCCTCGCGAAAGTGGACGATTACCACCAGCGGGCACTCCACCCGTCTGCCGGTCGGCGCAATCCCGGGAAGCATCCAGTCCATTTCAACGGTGTGGGTAAACCGGAAAATCATTTCGTCCACCAACCGCTCCGAGCCGATGGTTCGCGAAATCGGAACGATCTCCGTATCCGGCGGCATCTTCGGAATGAAGTGCCGCGAATAAAATTCACGCAGCTGTTCGTGGCCAACGCCGCCAGTCAAAACCGGAATGTGGTTCACATAGGCATCCGGCACCATGGTCTCCAGCGTGGCATTCGTCTCCTGGGTCGCGAATTCGTGGCGCAGGTGCTCTTCCCAAAGATCATTGAGCGTCTGCTGCGCAGGAGTCAGGCCTGCTTGTCTGCTTGGCTTTTCATTCATTTTGGCTTCTTTCCGGCGTCGCCCGTTGCTCGCATTTTACTTCTGCGGCTTCCCCCCATTTAGCAAAACAAATTTCTGGATCCTCTTGCCGGTGTCCACTTCTCCCGTATACAGACTACCCTCCGAATCGGACGCAATCTGATGAATCCAGTGAAACTGCCCCGCGTTGCGCCCGTTGTGCCCGGTCTGCCCCACCACCGCTCCATCTTCCCGCCGTAGCGTCCAGATGACGTTGTCCTCGCCATCGGCCACCAGTAGAAACTTCTGCTGCTCGTCGATCGAAAACGCGAACTGCCACACGGAACCCACCCCCAGCGTTTCCGGCCGCAGCTTGAACTCCTTCAGAAATTTCCCCTGCTTCGTGAACACCTGCATCCGGTCATTGCTGCGATCGCAGACATACACAAGCCCATCCCGTGAAATGTGCACGCAATGCACCGGATTCCGAAATTGCTGGTCCGGCGGCGCGCCGGGATTATACGCACCGGGGTCGGCATCGTTCGGAGCATTTCCATACGCTCCCCAAAGCCGCTTGAACGCCCCCGTCTCCGAATCGAACACAATCACCCGCTTGTTCATATAACCGTCGGCGACGTACACCTCGTGCGCTTCCGAATCCACCTCGATGCCCGCCGGCCGCCCTAAAATGTCCGTGCGCGTGCTGTCGGGTGCATCCGAGGAGGGATGCCCGATCTGCATCACAAACTTTCCATCCTGCTTGAACTTCAGAATATGCCGGTCGGTCGCTGCGCTTCCGCCGATCCAAACGTATCCATCCTTGTCCACATAAATCCCGTGCTCGTTCTTCGGCCAATCAAATCCCTGGCCGGGTCCGCCCCAGGAATGGAGCAGATGTCCCTCCTTGTCGAACTCCAGCACCGGCGGCGCCGCTATGCAGCACATGGAACGCGGCGGTGCCTGCGAAGCGCCAACTTCGTCCACCGTGTTCGAAGCGGGCCGCTGCAAAACCCAGATGTGGTCCTCCCGGTCCACAGCCAGCCCGCCGATCTGCCCCATGATCCAGTTGTTCGGCAGCTCCTGCGGCCAGAACGGGGCCACGCGATACTTCGGCGCCTCCTGTGCCCGCGTTGCAAGCGTCCAAGCGCCAAGCAGAATCAGCATCCCGATGCCGGAGCACATCAGGCTCCGTGCAAACGTCTTGCGGAAAGGGAATCTGTGCATGAAACACTCCGCGTGAAGGATTTTCCTCTGTCCAGAATCGGGGCGGAGTATAGGGCCGCCCCCGTTAAGTGTCAACGCAGTTGCGGTAAGTCGTCACAATGTAGTTGGACCTTCCATCCTGCACAATTTTGGTGCAACGCTCAGTCCGATTCCTGATGGTTCGAGTCTCCAGGTCTCTAGCACCTCGCTTCCTGTGATCCGCATAATGGAGCGGGATGCCCAGCCGTCGCCCTACTGGCCAATTCTCGTTCCCTAACGGCCGGCTACGCGAATTTCACCAGCCTGGCCATCGTCGCCAATTTCCGGATCTGAAAAATAATTAACTTTTCCCCTTGCAGTATGTTTGGAAATGTAGTAAGAACGCCCCAATTTCCAGCCTTTCCTTTGCCGTGGTTGAGTGGGGGAAATACTAGGTTGCCCGTTTAGTTCAAGAAATTAGGTGTCAGGCTTGTGTGAAGGAAAGGTCTGCAGGTCGGGGTGTGTTCAATTTCCGACGGACGCTTCAGGAGGCCGTTTTATGACTAGCACACGTTGGTCTCTATTGATTTGCGCAATTGCAGTGTTTTTCGTCGTAATCCCATCTGGTTTGTTCGCGCAGATGGCTGGTACGGGTCAGGTTGTCGG
>Ga0210409_10008537_pt1 | contig 10417 bp, 7 predicted proteins | sample IncBWH17MmetaG_FD_161649 | JGI IMG/M metagenome (GOLD analysis project Ga0210409, IMG submission 161649) | Forest soil microbial communities from Barre Woods Harvard Forest LTER site, Petersham, Massachusetts, United States - Inc-BW-H-17-M | ecosystem: Environmental > Terrestrial > Soil >...
CGCCTTGACTGGGCGCTGCCGGGGCCTTTTGCTTCTCTGTCTGAATGTTGAGGCGTTCTCCATCGATGATCGAGTCCGGCGGATTGGCGATAATCCGCTCTTGTCCCGTCAGCCCGGTTGTAATCTCGGCAAAATCACCGAAGTCACGGCCTAATGTGACCGGCTGCAGCTCCGCTGTGTTGTCGCTCTTGGCGACCGCGACCCTCAAGCCTTCCTTACGAAATAAGAGCGCGCTCACGGGAATGGTCATTGTCGGAATATCTTCCTTCAGCTTCAGGTGGACCTCGGTATAGGCGCCAGGAAGCAACTCTCCCTTCGAGTTGTCGACGTCCACTTCTACGTTCAAGGTCCGTGCAGTAGGGTCGATCGATCTCGATGTGCGCACCAGCTTGCCATGGAAGCGTCGACCGGGGAACTCTGCAAACGTCAGGTCCGCCGTCAGCCCGGGTGTAGCCGCTTGCGAGTAGATCTGCGGCACGCTAATGAAGACCCTCAGTTCGTTGATCGCCGCGACCTGAAACAGGGAGCGAGCCTGTCCACCGGCGGCGCCCGAGTCGATAAGCTGCCCTATGTCCGTGTTACGGGCAGTCACCACGCCGTCGAACGGAGCATAGACCTTCTCAAAGGAGACCAGTTGTTTGAGTCGGTCCACATTCGCCTGGGCTGACTTTACCGCTGTATTTCTGGAGGCAAGATCGCTCGCAGCGTTGTCTGTCTCCTGCTGCGAAACGGCGTCCTGCTTGATCAGATCCGCATAGCGATCTGCGGTGATCTGAGAGAGATGGAGGTTCGCCGTCGCGGTTCCAAGGTCGGCTTGGGCCTGGGACAGCTGTTGATCTACCTCCGGCGATTCAATCTCGGCCAGTAACTGACCTTGTCTAACGTGGGATCCGATGTCGAAGTACCAGCGCTTGAGGTATCCATTCGTTCTGGCGTAGATGGGTGCGTCGACAAACGCCTGAATGTTGCCCGGTAGCAGGATTTCCTGAGAAGGTGCGCCGCGTTTTGGCTGAACGACGAGCACCGTTGGCGAGGCCAGTTCATTGGTCTCCGCAGCCAGGGCCTTGCGCGATCTCAGTCTTGGAATGATGCCCGAAAGAACAAGCAGACCCACCACGATCACGGCGATCAGCAGGATTGCCGCGCTTCGAACCACGGAGCGTTTTCGCGGGACTCCCTGAGTAGCGGCAATTGAGTCGTTGCCGTTTGTCTTTTCTTCAGCGGTGGCTGGGCCGGTGAGGCGATTCGGAGATCTCTGCTCTACGTCATTCGTCATGATATTTCTCCCGCACGGTGCGGCTGGTACGCCGCATGAAAATTAGTCGTCTAAATTAACAGTCTTTCGCTCATCTTTGGCGTGGACGAGGCTGAAGAATGTCGGCACAAAAAATAGTGTGGATAAGGTCGCCAGTAATAATCCACCGATCACGGCACGTCCTAGGGGCGCGTTCTGCTCGCCGCCCTCGCCCAGGCCAAGCGCCATCGGCACCATACCGATGATCATCGCCAGGGCGGTCATCAGGACTGGCCTGAACCGTGTAAACCCTGCCGCCAGGGCAGCCTCGGTCGCAGTTACTGCACCTTCCATCTGCTCTTTGGCGAAGCTGACGACGAGAATGCTGTTTGCCGTGGCCACGCCCATGCACATGATCGATCCGGTGAGGGCAGGAACACTGAGCGTTGTGTGCGTCAGGAAGAGGAACCATACAATTCCGGCCAGGGCCGCAGGCAGCGCTGCGATGATGATGAAGGGATCCATCCAGGATTGGAAGTTGACGACAATCAGTAGATAAACGAGAACGATCGAGAAGAACAGACCGCCCAGCAGGCCAATAAAGGAGGCGTTCATAGTCTGGACCTGACCGCGAACGATCACTCGCGTTCCCCGCGGCAGATCTTTTTTAGTGTCGGCCAGAATCTTGTTGATGTCTTTCGATACGCCCCCGAGATCGCGTCCCTGGACCGATCCATAGATGTCCAGCACCGATTGCACGTTGTAGTGCGACACCGTTCCTGATTCCTGCCCATGACGAATCGAAGCCAGGCTGTTCAGAATCTGCGGCGGCGTGCCTGCGGAACTGGTGATCGGTAGATTGCCCAGGCCCTGCAAAGTATCCGTCTGATACTGCGGCGTCTGTGTGGCGATGTTATAGCTCACGCCGTTCTGCGGGTTTAACCAGAACGTGGGCGACGTCTGAAAGCTTCCGCTCAACGCCACCAGGAGATTGCTTGCGACGTCACGCGCCGTATAACCGGCCTGCTGTGACTTGGTTCGGTCGATATCGACCTGCAGCTTGGGGGCGTTGAACGCCTGTTGAATTCTCAAGTCCGTTGTGCCTGGGATATACTTGATCTGGTTCAGGAGTTTGTCGGCATACTGGCGATTTCCCTCCACGTTCTGGCCGACGATCTGAATGTCAACCGGCGCCGGCAGACCAAAGTTCAAAATCTGGCTGACGATATCTGCAGGCAGAAAATAGAACGTGACTCCGGGAAATTCCTGCGCCAGTTTTGCGCGAAGCGTATGAACGTACTCTTCGGTAGGTTTGTGCTTCTCCGCAAGGGAAACCTGGATGTCTGCGTCGGCCGGCCCGATTGCAGCCGAGTTGCTGTACGAGAGATTAATACCGGAGTATGGAAGGCCGATATTATCCAGAATATTCGTCACCTCGCTCTTAGGGATCTCCCGGCGAATGCTGTCTTCCACCAGGTCGCAAAGCCGCGCTGTCTCCTCGATCCGGGTGCCGGTCTGCGCGCGTACGTGCAGTTTGAACTGTCCGCTGTCGACCGTAGGAAAGAAGTCCTGCCCCAGCCACGGGAACAAGGCGAAGGAGGCAAGACATGCCGCGAAGAAGCAGATGGTGAACACGACCGGGTGTGCCACCGTGTGCTTCAGCAGGTTGTGATATCCGTTTCTCAACTTTTCAAAGCTGTATTCGAACGCAAGCTGAAGACGCACCAGAGGATTGCGGCTCTTCTTTTTGTTTTCTTCTGCGTGCTCGTCATGCGCCTTCAGAAGAAACTTGGCCATCGTCGGAACGATGGTTCGTGAAAGCAGGTAGGAAGCAAGCATGGCGAAGACCACAGCCTCGGCCAGCGGAACGAAAAGATATCGGGCCACCCCGCTGAGGAAGAACATCGGCACAAACACGATGCAGATACTCAGCGTGGAGACAAACGCCGGCACTGCGATCTGGGCCGCTCCATCCAGGATGGCCTGCTCGATCTCCTTGCCTTCTTCAAGATTTCGATTGATATTTTCAATCTCGACGGTCGCGTCATCGACGAGGATACCGACTGCCAGCGCCAGCCCGCCCAGCGTCATAATGTTGATCGTCTCGCCCAACGCACTGAGGGTGATGATCGAGCACAGAATTGACAGAGGGATCGACACCGCGATGATGATCGTGCTCCGCCAGCTGCCCAGAAAGATCAGGATCATGATGGCCGTCAGACATGCCGCAATGATCGCCTCCCGCACTACACCGTTGATCGAAGCACGCACAAAGATGGATTGATCGCCTATGGGAGTGATGCGTAGCGCCTCTGGCAGAGTCGCGGCAACCTGCGGCAGCAGCCCGCGAATCCCTTTTACGATATCCAGCGTCGAGGTATCCCCCGATTTCAGCACCGTCATTAACGATCCACGTTGCCCATCGGAACGAACAATATTGGTCTGCGGCGGGAAGCCATCGCGAACGTGGGCAACATCGCGAACAAAGATAGGAGTACCGTTGATCACCTTGATTGGCGCATTGTTCAGTTCGTCAACCTTGTCCGGACTGCCGTTGACCTCGACGTTGTATTCGAACTGCCCCATCTTGGTCGTGCCCGATGGCAAGATCAGGTTTTGATTGCCGATTGCGTTCGTGACATCCGATGGCGCCAACCCCTTCGCCTGCAACGCCTGAGTATTCAGGTCTACCTGCACCTGGCGCTGCTTCCCTCCATAGGAGTACGGAATCGCAGTGCCTTCCACCGTGATCAGTTGAGGGCGAAGGAAATTCTGTCCCAGATCGTTCAGCTCCTGCTCAGAGAGCCCCTGTCCCGACAGGGCCAACTGCAGGATCGGAACACTGGATGCATTATAAGCGATGACCAGTGGAGGCGTTGTGCCCTGCGGCAGCTGCCGCAGTTGGGTCTGCGAAATGGCCGTGACCTGGGCGATTGCCGTGCTGATGTCCGCGTGCGGCTGAAAAAAGATTTTGACGACGGCGATGCCGTTCAGCGACTGCGACTCGACGTGCTCAATGTTATTGACCGTCGTGCTTAGCGTACGTTCCGTGATGGTCACGATCCGGCCCGCCATCTGGTCCGCAGAGAGCCCGGCGTATTGCCATACGATGCTCACCACAGGAATGTTGATGTTGGGGAAGATGTCCGTCGGAGTGCGCAGGATCGTCACTGGGCCCATGATCAGCAATAGAATGGACAAGACGACGAATGTGTAGGGGCGTCTTAGGGCTAAACGAACAATCCACATATCACTTCCTTGCGATCACGGAGGCGTTCCCGGTCGGCGGTTTAATCGCTCCGCAGGTCGGAGCTATTTGCAACGGGATTTTTTGCGATTATCGATTATCGATAATCTTTCTTTTAGACGTCTCACCCTCTTTCGGGGATTCAGAAATATGTTTTCTAGCCGCTATGCCCCATTGCTGTTTGGCGCGCACTTCTATCCCCGCTCTGAGGGGATGCAATAATGCGGAAATGAGTGAACAGGTTTCTTCTGGGTTGAACCGGCGGGGTTTTCTTGGCGTGTGCTCCATCGCGGGGCTGGGACAGACGTTGTTGCCGGGTGCATTGTTCACGCTGGCAACACAGGCAAAGGCGCAGAGCTCGCCACTCGTCGGTGGCGGCGAGGTCAAGGCCAACACGGAAGCCCTGCCGAAGGTTACTCCGGAGATGATCGATGCAGCGGCGGTGATCGCCGGAATCAGCGTGACCGACGAGCAGAAGAAGATGATGCTCGAAGGACTGGAACAGCTGCGGAAGTCCTACACGGCGATTCAAGACCTGAAGATGCCCAATAGTGTCGCTCCGGCGTTTGTGTTCGACCCCGTGCCGGGTGACATGGTGCTCGACACGGTGAAGAAGCCGCTGAAGATCAGTGCGGCGCCGGATGTGAAGACGCTCGCGGCGGCTGTTTCGGCGGGAGTTGCCGGAGATTCGGACTCGTTGGCATTTGCTTCAGTGCGGGAGCTGGCGGAGCTGGTAAAGACCCGGAAGATTACCGCGGTCGTACTCACGAAGATGTACCTGGCGCGGCTGAAGAAGTACGATCCGCAGTTGCATTTTGTGATTGCCCTGACCGAAGATCGGGCGATGGAACATGCGGCTGCGGCGGACAGGGAGATTGCAGCCGGCAAATATCGCGGCCCGTTGCATGGAATTCCCTGGGGCGGGAAGGACCTGTTGGCGGTGAAAGGCTATAAGACAACGTGGGGCGCGGGTGGATTCGAGGAACAGAAGTTTGACTATGACGCTACCGTTGTGAAGCGGCTGGATGAGGCGGGGGCTATTTTGATCGCCAAGTTGTCGATGGGGGCTCTGGCGCAGGGCGATCTCTGGTTCGGCGCGCGGACGCGGAATCCCTGGAACAAGCGGCAAGGGTCGAGCGGGTCTTCGGCAGGAAGTGCGAGTGCTGTATCGGCAGGATGCGTGGGATTTGCCCTGGGGACGGAAACGCTAGGGTCTATCTCATCGCCTTCTACTCGTTGTGGGAGCACGGGGTTGCGGCCCACCTATGGATTTGTACCTAGGACCGGCGCAATGGCGTTGAGCTGGACGATGGATAAGATAGGGCCGATCTGCCGGGCTGTGGAGGACTGCGCGTTGGTGCTGTCGGCCATCTACGGACAGGACCGGCACGATCTTTCCGTCAAGCCGGCAGCGTTCAACTGGGATGCAAACTTCGACTGGAAGACGCTGCGAGTGGGATACATCAAGAGTGCGTTCGATGCTCCGACACTACCTGCTGAAGCATCGGAGGCGCAAAAGCGAAATTTCGAGCGGCGAGTCTATGACGCAAAGTATGCGGCCACGGCGCTCGATGAGCTGCGCAATATGGGCGTGAAGCTGATTCCCGTGGAGATGCCGGATTTTCCTTTTGGCGCAATTGTTCCCGTGCTCGAGGCAGAGGCCGCGGCGGCCTTTGATGATTTAACCAGGAGCGGACGGGACAAACTGCTTACGGGGCAGCTACCGTTTGACTGGCCGAATCAGTTCCGCATTGCGCGGTTTTACTCTGCTGTGGACTACATCCAGGCGATGCGGGCCCGTACGCTGGCGATTGCGGAGATGGCCAGGTTGTTTGCGCAGGTCGACGTCATTGTGACGCCGTCGCAGGGCAACCAGCTGCAGGCGACGAATTTGACCGGGCATCCGGCCGTGATTGTGCCGAATGGGATTCGCGGCGATGGCGCTCCGAAGAGTGAGAGTGAGGAGGATGGCGCGTTGACGAATGCGGGCGGCCAGGGAACGCCGGTGAGTCTGACGTTTCTCGGCGGACTATATTCGGATGCGCGGCTGGCGGCGTTTGCCAAGGCGTATCAGGATGCAACGAGCTTTCACTTGCAGCATCCGAAGCTGGCCTAACGATGCCAGGCAACGTGTTGCTCGACGCCCGAGGGTTGGTGAAGGAGTACGGCGCGGGGCATCGCGTGGTCGATGATGTGTCGTTTGCGATTCTGCGCGGAGAGACGCTGGGGCTGGTAGGCGAGTCGGGTTCCGGCAAGAGCACCGTAGCCCGGATGCTTCTCCGATTAGTGGAGCCTACGGCAGGTGAAGTGCGGTATGAGGGACGCGATCTCCTGGCGGCGAGTCTGCGGGAGATGCGGGGGATCCGCCGGCGCATGCAGATAGTCTTTCAGGATCCCTATGCCGCGTTGAATCCGAGGATGCGGGTGCGGGAGATTCTGGCGGAGCCGTTTGCGATTCATAACGAGAAGCCGGCGCGGGGTCTTGCGGTAAGGCTGGCGGAGATGCTGCGAACGGTGGGGATGGAGGAGTCGGCGCTGGGGCGCTTTCCGCACGAGTTCAGCGGAGGACAGCGGCAGAGGATCAATATTGCACGGGCCCTCGCGTTGCGGCCGGAGTTTTTGGTGCTGGATGAGCCGGTCAGCGCGCTGGACGTTTCCGTGGGAGCCCAGGTAGTGAATCTGCTGCGAGAGTTGCAGCGGGAGTATGGGCTGACGTATCTGTTTATCTCGCATTCCATGCCGCTGGTGCGGTATCTGTGCGATCGGGTTGCAGTAATGCAACGAGGACGGCTGGTGGAGTTGGGAGACTGTGAGCAGGTTTGCGATTCGCCGCGCGAGGAGTACACGCGGAAGTTGATTGCCGCGACGCCGGAGATGCCCGTTTCCGTGTGACAAGGTACGAGGCACGGAAAAGCGGCTGTCATCTGACAGTGGCTACAATAGAAGATGGATGATCTCGAGTTTTAGCGCGCATTGGCACTACATCTGGCTTGTCGTCGCCTCCTTTATCGCAGGCGTCATGAATGCAATGGCAGGGGGCGGGTCGTTTATCTCGTTTCCGGCGATGCTGTCGATCGGGGTTGCGCCGATCCAGGCAAATGCTACGAACACGGTTGCGTTGTGGCCAGGACAATTGACTTCGGTGGCTGCGCTGCGAGGGGACTTGCGGCGCGATCTGCTTCCGGTCGTCTGTTCTGCTTCGGTTTTAGGCGGGGTGAGCGGGGCGGTGGTTCTGCTGAACACGCGGCAGGTTACGTTTCTGCACATCGTACCCTGGCTGCTGCTGATCGCTTCCCTGCTGTTTTGGATCAGCGGGCCCGTATCGCGATGGCTGCGGGCGCGCTCGGCTGAGCCGCATGTGACGAAAGCACCGGCTATGGTGCCTCTGTTCCTTGTGTTGCTGCCCGTCTGTTTCTATATAGGCTACTTTGGCGCCGGAGCAGGCTTCCTCATTATGAGCGCGCTGGCGCTGTTCGGCGTGGAAGAGATACATGCACTCAACTCGCTGAAAGTGCTGGCGGCCTGCCTGTCAAACTTTTGCGCCGTAGTGACGTTTGTGTTAAGTGGAGCGGTGATCTGGCATTATTGCCTGATCTCGATGGTGTTTGCCGCAGTGGGTGGCTATGTGGGGGCTCAATATGCACGGCGAATGAACGCTGATGTGTTGCGGATGATCGTCGTGATTACCGGTTGCGTGATGGCTGCTTACTTTTTCTGGAAAAATGGTTAATGGGGTGACGAAAGTGGTGCGGATATGAGTCATGAGGGGATTCGGATCGTCAATGCTGATCAGGCTCGACGTGAGGATATAGAGCATGATCCGATGCCTTCGGACGCGGTGACCCCGAAGAAGGTGCGGGTTAAGAAAACTGAGGGGACGGGCATTGAGATCGACTGGAAGGACGGGCACCAGAGCGCGTGGAACTTCGCGTGGCTCCGGAATGCTTGTCCCTGCGCAACGTGCCATGAGGACCGCGAGAAAACGGGAAGACTGCCGGGGATAGCAAAGCCAAAGGAACAGACGTTGCTCAAGATGTATGAGCCTCCGGTGCGGCCGCTTGAGGTAACTCCGGTGGGGAAGTATGCGCTGAAGTTCAAGTGGAGCGATGGGCACGAGAGCGGGATTTATTCGTGGGACTATCTGCGGCGCGTGTGTCAGTGCGAAAGGTGCGTCAAGCAATAGCTTTCGCAGCCAGCAAAGTATTCGATCTGAACGGCGAAGTAGAACAAGCCAGCCTAGGTTGCAACACCGGAGAGTTGCGCGAGAGCGTCCTCAACTGTATCGGCTACAAGAAGAAGTTCCCGACTCTTCGGCTTGAGCATGCCTTCGGCGACGCAGTGGTCGAGGAAGATGAGGAGTTTGTCGTAGAAGCCGTTGATGTTAAGCAAAAGGATAGGTGGCGTGGATCTTGAGTGTGTGCCAGGGAGGACTTAGAAGAGTTCTTCAAAGGTACCGAACCCGCCGGGTAACGCGATGAAAGCGTCGGCTTTTTCTCCGATGAGCGCCTTGCGGGTGTGCATGGTGCTCGTGACGTGGAGCTCGGTAATGCCATGATGGGCGACTTCGAGATCGACGAGGACTTCGGGAATCACGCCAATCACTTTGCCATCGGCCGTTAACGCCGCGTCCGCTACTGCCTTCATCAGGCCGACATTGGATCCGCCGTAGATCACTCCGATGTTGCGGGTGGCGAGGGCACGGCCCAGTTCTTCGGCGGCGACTCGGTAAGCGGGGTTGGCCCCGGTGGCGGAGGCGCAGAAGACAGCAACGTTGCGAATCATAGAGACGAGAATATCAAGTATTGCAAACACGAACGGAACGGAGAAAACGGATGAAGGCCGACCGTCGCTTTCAAGCAAGGCGATCGGCCTGAAGGAATGGGGAGAACGGGGTTGATACGGCAGATTTTCAGAGACGACTTAGCGAATAACGATCGTTGCGCCATTGTGATCGCTGATCACCTCTTCGATGAGCGAGCCTGCCGCATGATTCGGAGTAGTGCTGTTGGCGACGATGCGCGTGCCAACTTCCAGGTTCAAGGTGACCGGTTTCCCTGGATCGAGCGTCATGACCTTATCGCCCACCTTCACCTCCATTGCAGAGCCGGAGTCGTTGCGGAGACTAAGCTTGACCGTGGTCGACTTCGTCTTAGCAAACATGGCGTGAACAGGAGACGAAATGCTCGCAGGAGTGGCATAGACAGCCGGAGCTGCAAGGAGAGAGAAAGCGACAACAGCGACAGTGAGACGATTGAAACCCTTCATAGTTAGCTCCCGAAATTTCTAAATTCGACGGGAGTTTCTGCCATGGTTCAGAAGCTCGTCGTGGAAACAGGTACGCAGGTTGTTCGCAGATAGTTCCAGGAAAACTATGGATTTGACATTTGATTTGTTGCGCGAAAGTTAATCGATTCGATGCCTGTCCATGAGTGAACAGTCTGTTCGCAAATGGACACGAAATGCGGATGTTTTCGATGGGTTTTTGGATCAGCGGTCGCGCGCAGGATATAGAGCTTAAAATAGAGATGGAGCGTGTGTAAGTTGAGTGAACTTTTAAATAATATGAATCCCCAACAACAGGAGGGAATCCAATCGGTCGATGGACCGGTGCTTCTGCTTGCAGGTGCAGGGTCGGGTAAGACACGGGTGATTACGCATCGCATTGCCTATCTCATCCAGGAGAGAGGCGTGCCGGCGGATTCAATCCTGGCCGTGACGTTTACGAATAAAGCCGCCAAGGAGATGGCCGAGCGGGTTGACAAGATCCTCGGACACTCGTCGCTGGCGAAACCCACACTGGCGACGTTTCACAGCTTTTGTGTACGCGTGCTGCGGCGGGATATCGAGGCACTGCGCGTTGGCGGAGTGGGGCTGACGCGGACCTTTGCTATCTACGACGAAGTCGACCAACAGGCCGTCGTGAAGCAGGCCCTGAA
>Ga0210409_10008538_pt1 | contig 10416 bp, 11 predicted proteins | sample IncBWH17MmetaG_FD_161649 | JGI IMG/M metagenome (GOLD analysis project Ga0210409, IMG submission 161649) | Forest soil microbial communities from Barre Woods Harvard Forest LTER site, Petersham, Massachusetts, United States - Inc-BW-H-17-M | ecosystem: Environmental > Terrestrial > Soil >...
CGTGACTTTCCATCCGACCGTGTCGGGGACCGTTAATGCGAATATGACGATCAACTCGAACGACGCCAGCGCGGATGCGGCCACCGACAAAGTGGTTGCACTGAGCGGCACCGGAGTGAAAATCACAGTCACACCAGGGACCTTGGGCTTCGTTACGATCGGAGGCGGTTTCTCGACGGCGGCAACCGTAACCGTGGGTAACGTTGGGCCAGGTGCGATTGCTTTGAACGCGCCAACGATCACTAACGTGACCAACGGCGTCACCTTCAACATATTGAGCAACAATTGCCCGGCGAGTCTGAACGCCGGTGCAAACTGCCAGATCAGGGTGAGGTTCAGTTCGCCAACCGCGTTCACAGTGGGGACGGGATCACTGAACATCAGTGACAACGAGCCAGCAACGGTGACGGTTGGCCTAACGGGCCTTCGGTTGTTCTAAGTTGTACCGAATGCCATTAACTCAGGTAGTAAACGGTGCTGCACGCAGTATTCTGCGAGCAGCACCGTCTTGTTACAGGTGGTACTTAACAGCGGGGTCCGGCAAGAGCGACACCGGAGGTTTGTGAAAATTATGAAGATGCGACGCATAGTCGTTTTGACCGCTGCGGTCCTGGTTTCGCAACTCGCCTTGGCGAAGCTTCCGATGACGAATGATGTTTTCGGCAAGTCGGAAGGCACGCTTGACTTTTGCGCACAAGCGAATCCACGAGACGCGGCGAAATACCAGGAGCGGAAGAAATCGTTGGTACGCGGAGTGTCGGAGAAAGAGGTTGCCGATGCTCGCAAAACGCAGGAATACAAGACCGCCTACGATTGGATTACTGATGAACTTGGCAAGGTACCGAAGGATCAGACGGCAGCGGCATGCAACGCCGTATTGCAGAGCGACAAATAGACAGAGCCATGGCATGATTCCCATGGCAAACTAATGCGGGAACACTTCCGCTGAGTGCGAACGAGGCAAGAGCGCCCGGGAAGAGAGGCCGGGGTACTAGCGAAGCAGGAGGTAGCTTACGTAATGTTACGAACGCTGATCCCAACGCGGTTCATGGTGCTTCTCGCAACCGTCGGCTTTTCCCTTGCGAGTTGCCATGCGCAGTCGGTGCCAGGTAATCAACCATCTAGCCCCACCACCAAGCCAACAGGGGCAGGCTCTCCATTTCGCAATCAGCCGAGCCGCATGGCGAATCGTGCCCATGCCTACTACGAGTCTGTATGGGGTATTGACGGTCTCAGCGTAAAAGTCTTGGAGTCGGGCGAAATGCTGCGCTTCAGCTACCGTGTTTTGGATCCGGCAAAAGCCAAAGCACTGAACGAAAAAAGAGCCGAACCAGCCCTGATTGAGCCGGATAAAGGCGTCAAACTGGTGATTCCGTCGATGGAAAAGATCGGCCAACTACGACAAAGTGCGACTCCCGAGGCGGGCAAATCCTACTGGATGGCCTTCTCGAATAAGGGCGGGATCGTGAAGCGCGGGGACCGCGTGAACATCGTAATCGGAAACTTTCACGCCGACAGCCTTCAGGTTGAATGACCGGCGCTTCGTTCTGCATCACATCGATAGCAGCAATCCACTAGCCTTCTAAGTTTTGGAGACGGTTGTTGGAAGCCGCTTGTGCGTGATTTCCAGTGGCGGGCCGAGGAATGTTCAACTCTTTTATCTTTTGATAAAGGGAACTTCTCGGCATTCCCAATTTTTTGGCTGCCGCGTCCACCCGTCCCCCCTCGCGAAACAACACTTCTTCGATGTACTTCCGTTGTACTTGTTCCAATGTCCGTGGAATTCCTTCGTGTGGAACAAGGCTAGGACTTGTGCCGAGATGCAAGTCTTGCTCGGTCAGGTCACGCTTCCCGCTCACCAGAAGAGCGCGTTCAAGTACATTGCGAAGTTCACGGCTGTTTCCCGGCCAGGAATACGATTGCAAAGCAGAGATCGCCCCTTCTGATATCTCAGGCCGCCCCAAATTTAAATCTCTCCCCAACTGTTCAAGGAAGTGGCTTGCCAGAGCTCCGATGTCTTCTACACGTTCGCGCAAGGATGGAACCCTCAACGGGGTGGCACTCATCCGGAAATAAAGGTCGCTCTGGAAGGTGTTGCCCTGCATCAGTCTCGCGCCGTCGTGCTGCGTGCCGCCAATCAGCCTGACATCGGCTGTGCGGTCGTGCGCTTCGCCTGTGCGGCGAATCTGTTTCTTTTCAAGGCTGGTTAGCAATTTAGCCTGTATATGCAGGTTCACATCGCCGATTTCATCGAGAAAGAGTGTGCCTTTATGGGCGATTTCCATTAACCCTAGTTCGGTTTCCGAAGCATTCGCAGACACGTTCTTCTCAAATCCCAAGAGTTCACTCTCTAGACGATCGCTGGAGAATTGACCGCATTGGAGGTCTACAAAGGCCTCTGGGGCCCGCGCGCTATGGTCATGAAGCCAGCGGGCCAATAGCCCCTTTCCGGTTCCAGGTTCACCCATGATCAGCAAAGAATCGTCGGACGCCGCAACTTTATTAGCAAGATCTAATAGCTTGCGAATCGCGGGACTCTTACCTACGAACGGGTACACACGATCATTCCCGTGGCTTGCCTGTTCGGCGAAATGTCTACGCGAATTTCGTTGGCTTTCGACCAGGCGTTGCACTAACACCAACAGAGCGGGAAGATCGACGGGCTTAGTGACGATCTGGTCCGCGCCTTGCTGAATCGCCTGAACGGTCAAATCTCCTGAACCTTGTCCGGTCAGAATGATAACTGGGATCGACGAGTGGACTGCGCGCAGGCGCATCATCATGTCCGCCGCACTCCCGTCGGGTAGACTGCAAGCCAAGATGGCTAAATCGGGAAGGAAGGTACACGACTGCCTCTGCCCTTCTTCACAACTCTGGGCGCGTACCGTCGCAAACCCTTTCGACTCCAAAAACTCGGACATCGAAATGCGCTGGGTTTCTTCGCCTTCGACAATCAGTACTTTGTCCTTGCTCATGATCTCCTCAAAACTCAAAAGACCCGCTAGTTTGTCTTGGTTATGCTATGTGCGACTTGGTGCAATCTGAAGGGAATGCCCTTCGTCGTCTCTGATTGACTCACCTTACTACGGCTTGGATTGGTCTTGCGATTGAGGAGAACTACTCATGCATCCGGACAAGCACGAACTCGCTGGCGCAGACGGGTGTTGGGGTTTTCCACAGCTGTCAGACCAAAAAGAGAGCGACCTTTCGACCCAGTCAATAAAAACAATGTTGGCCTTTACGGTGCCGTGCCCAATTCGAAACTGGACGCTAGGATCGTTTAGAATGGAGCGCGGAGTTCAACCCAGGCTTTCGGAGTGATCAACGCCTATATAGTGAGAACGCAATTCCGATCGATTGGGATCGCTTTGGCTTGTGCGGTTGCTTGATGTTGGTGATCGAAACTTGATTTCGTGTCACGCAGGTCCTACATTATGACCGTGGAATGATCGATAAGTTGAGTCAATCCGGCAATCACAATCCGACAAGCGGTAGAAGTGTTCGTAGAGCGAGAGTTCTTGTGGCCGACGATCATGTTGTCGTCCGCAAGGGCCTTCGCGCTTTGCTTGAGGCGCAGACCGAGTGGGATGTAGTCGCTGAAGCTTGTGATGGCCGCGAAACGATAGAGATGGCCAGGATATTCCAGCCGGACTTGATCATTTTGGATATCACGATGCCGCAACTCAATGGGCTGGATGCAATTCCACGCATTTTGAAGGCTTCTCCCTCAACCCACGTCCTGGTTTTGAGCATGCATGACGAAGAAGAGCTAATCGAGCGTACCTTGCGTTCCGGTGCGAATGGTTACGTGCTGAAATCAGATGCTGAACAGAGTCTTGTCACTGCCGCTGAAACCGCTTTGAGTGGACGGCGATTCGTAAGTCCTGCGCTAACGCGCATCGTTTTGAACCACACGCCAACCGCTGGAGTTCGCAGCATCGATCACAGCAGAAAACCGAAGTTCATCCCTCTCACGGGGAGGGAGCAAGAAGTCATACAGCTATTGGCCGAAGGAAAAAGCAATAAGCAAGTCGCCGATTTGCTGTCCATCAGCGTCCGAACAGCTGAAAATCATCGCGCGCGACTGATGAAAAAGCTCGCCGTCGACTCTTTGAGCGGACTGGTTCGGTACGCGGTTCGCAACAACATCATTCAACCCTAAGAATCTCCCCCTTGCTGATCGTGCTGCGGCGCGGTCGTGGAAAAACCGCCGGTGCAACCTTCCGGTGTCGCGTTTCGCCAGCCTTCGCCTCTGGATTATGCTGGTCGAGCTAAATAGTGATCCTCAATTACCACAAGGAGGCTAATGTCCCGCGTCTTTATTACGGGTTCATCGGACGGTCTTGGCAAGATGGCGGCACAACTTCTCGTGGAGCAAGGTCACAGCGTGGTTCTGCATGCTCGCAATAAGGAAAGAGCCAGAGATGCACACGCCGCCGTTCCGCAGGCGGAGAGGGTGCTGATCGCGGATTTGTCCAGCATCAAGCAAACTCGTCGCTTAGCCAACGAGGTCAACGAACTCGGCGTTTTTGATGTGGTGATTCACAACGCAGGCCTCGGATACAGGGAACCCGATCGGAATCCGACCGAGGATGGCCTGCCGCAACTCTTCGCCGTGAATACGCTGGCGTCGTACATTTTGACGGCGCTCATTCATCGTCCAAAGCGGCTCGTCTATGTAAGCTCCGGGCTTCATCAGAGCGGCGACGTCAGCCTTGACGACCTTGCTTGGGAGAAGCGCAAATGGCAGCCACAACAGGCTTACTCTGATACAAAGCTGCACGACGTTCTGCTTGCGTTTGCAGCGGCGAGGCGCTGGCCAAACGTTTTCTCGAATGCTCTCGAGCCCGGATGGGTAGCCACCAAGATGGGCGGGCCCAGTGCTACGGATGATCTCGATGCCGCACATCGAACACAAGTCTGGCTTGCCGTTAGCGATGATCCAAAGGCAAAAGTTACAGGCGAATACTTCTTCCACTTGCGGCTTCGTACCGCAAACCCCGCCACCCGTGATCCTAAACTTCAGCAAAAACTCATCGACACCTGCGAAAAGTTCTCAGGTGTCGCGTTGCCCGAGAATTAGTGGGCAGGCTTTCGGGAAAGATGTCTCGTATTTGAATTGAACGCGTGTTTACGTTTTCGTGGCCAATGCAGACTTTATTTCTGCTTCGAGCGTGGTGATATTCGTGGCGCCATCATGTCGCACGTACACGCGACCATCCCGTCTGATGAGGAAGGCGATCGGCAATCCTAAGACTCCTCCGTACAGTTCGCCGATCCTGGCATTCCCCATGACTACCGGGTAGTTCACCTTGAACTGTTTATAGAACTCGCGCACAGGCTCAGCATTATCGTCCATCGATACTCCGAGGATCTGCAAGCCCTGATCTCGATACTTATCCTGTAACTCCACAAACTGCGGTGTTTCTTCACGACAAGGTTCGCACCAGGTCGCCCAAAAATCCAACAGGACGACCCTTCCCCGATAGGCGGAAAGCTGCACTGCTCCACCGTTGATACCGGGCAACACAAAGTCCGGTGCTATTGATTGCTGCCCACTGAGCGCGCGTGTATGGCGAAATCGCGAACGTGCCAACAGAAATACCGCAGAGAGGAGAGACAGAACTGCAATTCCGATCAGCAGTTTCTTGTTCGCCAAGGGACTAATCACCCTTCGCCACCGGATAGCCCTTGTCGACCCAGTCGGTTCCAAAGTTGGTGGGGATGTAGAGGGTTTTGACATTCTTGAAGCCCAGAGCCTGGAGCGCGTCGTCGGCGGGTTTCACGTTGGGACAATGGGTCCAGGGGCAACATCCACAATAGATCACGATGAACTGGGCCCGCGGCAGAGCTTGAACGCGCTTGCGCAGTAATTGCAGGCCATTCTCTGTGGAAGCCGGACCCACGTATTCCGAGCCTGGGATGTGCGCCTGCGAATAAAGCACATGCGAACCCACATCAATCACCAAAGCTTTCTCACCCCTTGCGGACTCGAGAATTTTGACAAGTTCGTCCGCATCGATCCTCCGAGATTCCGGGATCTGGCTGGCCTGCTGGGCAAAGCACAGGCAGGCGGCCACCACAAAGAAGAGCACGAACAGACTGTAGGTTTTCACGTTGGGATTACAATTCATCGTTCTTCGATTATCCATCGTTGAATTCGCGACAGGCAAGGACCGAGTTCTCCACCTGCGTGACAGGAAGTCACGCGTTTCGCCTGTGGTTCTTGCTACTACGAGCAAGGAATGCTCGAACGGACAATTATTTCGGTATGCTAGTGAACCGCGACACGGGGTTTCGGAGCTCGAATCTGATTTGTGGTGGGTCACCCTCGGGCTCGCACTATTTCGATAGTAGTCGACGATTGGGATACGTATGAAAAAGATGATGTGGACGGGCCTCCTGGTCCTTTTGTGTTCGCCGTCGTGGGCACAAGCGACGCGTTGGAGCGAACAAAAAGCGGCTGCGTGGTACGAGCAACAACCGTGGCTGGTCGGCAGCAATTTTATTCCGGCAGACGCCATCAACGAGCTGGAGATGTGGCAAGCCAGCACCTTCGATCCACAAGAAATTGAAAAAGAGCTGGGCTGGGCCGAAGGTCTCGGTATGAATACCATGCGGGTGTTTTTGCACGATCTGCTTTGGAAGCAGGATGCCGATGGATTCAGGCAGCGACTTGACCAGTTCCTTACGATTGCGTCGAAGCACCACATCCGTCCCGTGTTGGTGCTGTTCGATTCTTGTTGGGATCCGCAGCCGAAGTTGGGCCCACAACGTCCGCCGATCCCGGGCGTGCATAACTCGGGATGGGTGCAGAGTCCGGGGGCGACTGTTTTAGAGGATTCGTCCCAATACCCTCGCCTTAAAACCTACGTTGCCGGAGTTGTAGGTGGATTTGCGAATGACTCCCGTATCCTCGCGTGGGATGTGTGGAACGAGCCCGACAATACGAACGATTCCTCTCAGAAAGAACCGAAGAACAAACGGGAAATCGTGGCCACCCTCCTACCCCAAGTATTCGAATGGGCACGCTCCACGAATCCAACGCAGCCACTGACAAGCGGCATTTGGGCCGGAAGCCCGGAGCAGTGGGCTGATCCGAGCAAATGGAATCCGGTGCAGCGCACGCAACTCGAGCAATCCGATGTCATCTCATTTCACAACTACAGCTGGCCCGAAGATTTTGAGCAGCACGTCGTCGCGCTGCAGCGGTTGCATCGCCCGATCTTGTGCACCGAATATATGGCCCGCTCAGTCGGAAGCACGTTCGATACGATTCTCCCCGTCGCCAAGAAGAACCATATCGCCGCGATCAACTGGGGCCTGGTCGCCGGTAAGACTCAGACCTATTTGCCGTGGGAATCCTGGCAGCATCCGTACATCCTCAGTCAGCCTCCCGTCTGGTTTCACGAGGTCTTTCATCAGGATGGCCGACCCTACCGTGAACACGAGGCGGAACTCATCCGCGAGCTGACAGGAACTAAGCGAGAATGACTGGAAATAAGCAAGATCGCTATCTCCCATCCCGATAGTTTTGCGCGTTGTCAACTGACGCATCCAGCGCAATCAAACTCGTCAAGGCGTATCTTCGAAGCTGGTTCGATCATTTGTCTCGACAACAAGACAGAGCGAACGCCCAATCTGCACCCGATTCTTGACGATGTAGAAAATCTGGCTTAGCGAGTCTGCCAAAAATCTGTTGAAGTGGTTGTTGGGTTTCCCGTCGTTTCGGTCGTCTGCTCGGAACGTATCGAGTTCGAAGGGGGGTGGGGACGATCACGATGTTTCCGCTGTTGGGCCACGGTTCGGGGTTTCCCCTGCCGATGAAAGTTTTCCAAATCAAGGTAGCCCTGGGCAGCGGTGACACACTCATCGAAGAAATCACGGCCATTGAGAAACTTTCCGCGGGGTTGAACGGGACCTTGGAGGGAAAAGAGGGCGAGGGCGCCGGTCACGCTGATGAAAAACGATGTCGGCGCCCGCCGAGTGCCAATAATCCGCCCGTTCTTTAATGTTCATCACGGCCGGATAGTGCTCAGTCACGTGCTCTGACCGACGCGCCCAGTGTTCTGCTGCCAAGGCAGGCTGGATGGATCGACCGGAGCCAGCCTGGACGGCAGAGGAATAAGTCTCGGAGCCGCGTCGCTGATCACTACGTCGGCGATTGTTCCCCTTGAGATCGTCGCAGGACTGAGCGTCTGGATGCGTGCCGCCAATGGAAGCTGCGTTGGTCTTGAGAAAAGTGTGCCGATTGAGCATGCCGGCAATATGGCCGATCCCAGACTTCCGTAGGAACCGGGAAGAGGGTAGACGAGATTAACCTACACGCGCGTTCTTGCATCTCTTGCAGCGGCAGGTTTAGCATCATCGGCATGTCTGGCCATGTGCGCAGATCAAAGACTTTTCGGCTGCCTTGGCTCGTCTCGCATGTTGGCAAGGTAATAGCTTTGTTGTTGTCTGCGAATTTCTTGGTCGTGACCGTTCCGGCGTTCGCGCAAGGGGGGCGAGAAGATGATCGGACTCTGCTTCGACAGGGCCATGCGGCGCTCGATCAAGGAAATTATTCGCGGGCAGTCGAGTTGCTTGAACAAGCTCACAGAATCCTGCCCAGTCATCAGGAATGTGTACGGCTCCTTGTTCTAGCGTACTTGCAGTCCGGCGCATTCGCGAAGGCTATCGACCTCGGTCAACAAGCGGCTGCGACTTGGCAGCAAGATGCCGAGATCCATCACTGGCTCGGATTGGCTTATTTCAAAACTGGTCAAAACAGAGAGGCAAGAGAAGAGCTTCAGAGGTCTGTGAAACTGGACGGCGCAAAAGCAGCTAGCCACTTCGATTTGGCACTGGTGCTTCTGACCTTGAAGGATTACGATCCTGCCGCCGAGCAACTGGAACACACACTCGAACTTCAACCGTCAAATGCCATGGCGCATCTGCTGCTCGGTCGCGCCTACCAGAATAGCAACCGCTCTGAGAATGCGATCCACGAATTTCAGACGGCCTTGCGCTTGGATCCGGATGTCCCCCTGGGTCACTACCACCTGGGTTTTGCCTACGATGCACTCGGAAATACTCCGCGCGCGCTAGCGGAATACAGAACAGAAGTGTCTCGCACACCTGGCGACGCGGATGTTCATTATCAATACGGACGCTGTTTGCTGGAGTCGGGAAATTGGACGTCTGCAGTCAACGAGCTTGAACGCGCCACGATCCTGGATGAACGAAACGCGGAAGCGTTTTACGAATTGGGGAAAGCCGCCCTCTTGAGCCGGGATTCTGTGACCGCGATTGCGGCCTTGCGGCATTCAGTGGCTCTGAACCCTCGTGACCCGAGCGCTCATTACCAGCTCGCGCGTGCCCTCGAACAATCCGGTGACCACGCAACTGCCGAGCTGGAACGACAGCAGTTCCTGGAGCTCAAGAAATCGCAGCCCGTCACTGGAGGGATGGCCACCGGCCGGGTTCAGTGAGATTCTTCATCCGCTTGCTGATGTGTTTGGCAATTCCCACCTTGTGTTATCTCGGGGCCTCTGGTCATCCGGAGAGCAGCCGACGCAATCCCAATTCGCAAGGCTCAGAGCAAAAGCAAGCGTCAATGGCGTCTTTGCCCGCCCCTCATTTCGAAGACGTCGCTGCGTCCGCGGGAATCGACTTTCGATTGGTCTGTGGCGGGCCTGAGAAGAACTACATCATGGAGTCGATGTGTGGAGGGGTGGCGATCTTTGATTACGACAATGACGGCTGGATGGACATTTTCTTCGTGAACGGATCAACGCTGGAGGATCTCCGAGCAGGCAAATGTCACGCGAGCAAATTGTTTCGAAACAATCATGACGGAACGTTTAGCGATGTATCCGCCAAGGCCGGGCTGAATCATTGTGGCTGGGGCTTCGGAGTCGCGGTGGGCGACTACGACAATGATGGATGGGAGGACTTGTACATCACCTACTTCGACGGGGCTGTGCTGTACCACAACAACCACGACGGAACCTTCACCGACGTGACAGAAAAGGCAGGGGTCGGGAATCGCGGCCACTGGGGTACGAGTGCAGCTTTCGGCGATTACGACAATGACGGTCTACTCGACCTATACGTCGCGAACTATGTTGAACTTGATCTCGATCATCTACCCGCAGTGGGTAGCAGTCCGTTCTGCCAGTATCGCGGAATAGCCGTGTCCTGCGGTCCGCGAGGCCTTAAGGGCTCGCGTGATCGTCTCTTTCACAACAATGGGGATGGGACGTTCACCGACGTCACAGAGAAGCTGCATATCGATCCCGATGGATACTACGGCCTTGGAGTACTTTGGCTCGACTACGATAGGGACGGATGCCTTGACCTTTACGTAGCCAACGACTCAACCCCAAGCCTTCTCTACCATAATGATTGCCATGGTGGTCTCAAAGAAGTAGGTGT
>Ga0210409_10008539_pt1 | contig 10415 bp, 10 predicted proteins | sample IncBWH17MmetaG_FD_161649 | JGI IMG/M metagenome (GOLD analysis project Ga0210409, IMG submission 161649) | Forest soil microbial communities from Barre Woods Harvard Forest LTER site, Petersham, Massachusetts, United States - Inc-BW-H-17-M | ecosystem: Environmental > Terrestrial > Soil >...
CCGACCACAAGCGAGCGATCATCTCAGGCGGACTCCGCGGCCCTTTTCTCGATAAAAGGCGCGCGCGGCTCGTTGCCCACGACGACGGTCCAATTGCGCACCTTCCATTTTGTGACCAGGCCATTCTTGACATACGGGTCTTGACGAGCGAAGGCCTCTGCGGTCGCGGCGCTTTCGCCCTGAAAAACGATTAGCGCGCTATCAGCGGGATCGGCAAGCGCCCCTGCCAACACGAGTTCGCCGCGGGCGTGCGCTTCGCGCGCCAGGCGCAGATGCTCGTCGCGGTACGCACCGCGGCGAGTGATGAAATCGTCGACAACCTCATAGATCAAGGCATAGTAGGGCATTGCCGTGCCTCTCTGTCGCAGCCTAATGCTGCTGCCGTAATTATAGCGAGCCACCGGCGATCGAGGGGACCAGCAGCACGCGGTCACCTTCCTTGACGGAGCAGGATTCGCCGCCGAGGAAGCGGATGTCTTCCTCGTTGAGGTAAACGTTGAGGAATTGGCGAATCTGGCCGCTGTCGTCGCGCACGTGCCGCGAAAGATCAGGAAAACGCGTGATGAGTTCCGTGAGGGCTTCGGCAATGGTGTTGGCACTACAGTCCACCCTGGGCGCGCCGCCGGTGAAGCGGCGGAACGCCGTGGGGATTTCAATGGTCACGGGCATCTTGGTCTTCTCCTTTGACATTCGTTGGCCGATCTCGTTCCGCCACGTTGCTAGGCCCGCGCCGCGGCGCTGACTGGCAACTGCGCTTCCAGGTAAGCCTCAAACGCATCCAGGCGCGGCGCGATTGCTTCCGTCACCGGAAATTCCGCGACGATGGCATCGGTTGTCTTCAGGCCATTTCCAGTGATACAGACCACCGTCGTCTCGTCAGGGTGAATGCGGCCTTCCCCAATCAGTTTTTGCGCCACGCCCGCGGTCACGCCGCCCGCGGTTTCCGTGAAGACGCCCTCGGTTTCCGCGAGGAGTTTGATGGCCGCGACGATTTCCGGGTCGGAAACGTCCTCGGCCCAGCCGCCACTCTCGCGTATCAGCTTAATCGCATACGGGCCGTCCGCCGGATTGCCGATGGCCAGGGAGCGTGCGATGGTATTGGGTTTTTGCGGCTCAAAACGCGCCAGACCGCGCTTCACGGCGCTGGAAATGGGCGAGCACCCGGTCGCTTGCGCGCCAAAGTATTTCACCGGCTTCTCTTCGACCCAGCCAAGCGTGACCAGTTCGCGAAACGCCTTGGCAATTTTTCCGATCAGCGAACCTCCCGCCATGGGCACCACGACGTTGTCCGGGAGCCTCCAGCCGAGTTGCTCGGCAATTTCAAAACCGTGCGTCTTCGAGCCCTCCGAGTAATACGGCCGCAAATTGACGTTGACCATCCCCCACTGAAAACGATCGGCAATCTGCGCGCACAAGCGATTGACATGGTCGTAGTTGCCGTTGATGCGCACGATGCGCGCGCCGTACACCGCGGTGTTCAGCACCTTCGCCGGCTCCAGGTCCGCGGGGATGAAGACGCAGGCATCGAGGCCCTGTTGCGCCGCCTGCGCCGCTAACGCATTCGCCAGGTTTCCTGTCGAGCTGCAGCCGACGGTCTGAAAGCCAAAGCGCCGCGCGGCAACCAGCGCAGTAGCCACCACGCGATCCTTGAACGACAGCGAAGGGAAACATACGGCGTCATTTTTAAAGAAGAGATTCTTCACGCCCCAATGATTTGCAAGCTTTCGCGCGGCTAGCAATGGCGTTCCCCCGACGGCCGATTTCGCGACGTAGCCTTCCGGCAGAGGAAGGAATTCGGCGTAGCGCCACATATTGAACGCGCGTGCGGCGAGATCCTCGCGCCGCACGGTTTTCTTCAGGGAATCGTAGTCAAAGGAAACTTCCAGGGGAGAGAAGCAGTCTTCGCAGAAGGACCGCGGGGAATTGCCCCAAACCTTGCCGCATTCTTTACATCGCAGTTCGTAGAGATCGGACATGTGCTGCCTTCCAGTTGGCACGCAAGGGCAGAGCGCACGCGTTGGTGCCGTAATCATGTGGCTTAGGGCAGCAGGGAGGGAAAACGAAAAACCCTCCTTGCTAAAGTGCTTGGAGGGTCTCAGAAACTTTCTGGAAACTCTTCTCGCTCTTTAGCAGTTTTTTACGTGGAGCAAGTTGCCCTAAATCGCCACGTGTCGCCGCAACAGCGGCTGCTTTCTTTATGCTTGAAAAGCAAGAAGATGTCAAGAACAAAGCCCGGGGCGTAAAATTCAGGCCACCATATTGGCCCTTTGGCGCGTCAAATGATGTGTGACAGCAAGGTTCATGCGGCGGGCGAAATCCAAGAACGCCCCGCCGAAACCCGGCCCTCCGGCCAGTGACATCCATAGCGCAACCGCAGCGTCAAACCATTGGAGTGGGAATCGCGATGGTATACTGTAGGTAACGCCGGGAACACAATTGGGGGATAGAGGGGTACCAAACATGGGGCAGCAAGTAAAAGAATTATTTGACTGGGCGCGTCGGCGCAAGATTCTGGCTTCCGCATTCGTAGCGCTGACGCTGACCGTGGGCATCCTCATTGGCTCCGTGGTTTCGGGCCGCGTTTCGGCGATGAAGACTTTTTCGTTCGCCGGGACCAACGCCACTCCGCTGGCCGTGCCCGACCCTATTCCTTCCGGAGCTTCGTTCGCCTCCATCGTGAATCGCGTGGAGCCTGCCGTGGTCAATATTGCCACGACGCAGGTGCTGGAACGCAAATCCGCCAAGAAGCGCCGCCCGCAGCAGCAGTTTGATCAAGACGATCCGATGCAGGACTTTTTCGACCGCTTCTTCGACGGCCGCCCGGACGGGCCGCCGCAAGCGGAGCGCAGCCTGGGCTCCGGCGTGATTGTCGACAAGCGCGGCTATATTCTCACCAACAATCACGTGGTCGAACAGGCCACCAAGATTCAGGTGCAATTGGACGGCAACAACCAGACCAAGTACACCGCGAAGGTGATCGGCGTGGATGAAGACACCGACCTGGCGGTGATCAAGATTGAAGTCAACAAGGACCTTCCGACGGCGAAACTCGGCAACTCCGATGGCGTCCAGGTCGGTGACTGGGTGCTGGCCATCGGCAGCCCGTTTGGATTGCAAGCGACGGTTACCGCGGGAATCATCAGCGCGAAAGACCGCGCGGGAATCGGCGGCGCCGGGCACCAGTTCCAGAGATTTTTGCAGACCGACGCGGCGATTAACCCCGGCAACTCCGGCGGCCCGCTCGTCGACCTGGCCGGGGAAGTGGTCGGCATCAACACCGCGATCATCACCGGCAGCCGCGGTTATGAAGGCGTGGGCTTCGCTTTGCCTTCCACCACGGCCATCAGTGTCTATAACCAAATTATTTCGCAAGGGCGCGTAACGCGCGGCTCCATCGGCGTCAGCTTCCAGGAAGACCTGGGCACCAATAGCATCACGTTGAAGGAATTGGGCGCTCCGTACGGCGTGGTGATCATGAACGTCGAACCCGGCAGCCCGGCGGAAAAAGCCGGACTCAAGGGCGGCGATGTTATCACCAGCGTGAACGGCGCTCCGGTGAAATCCGGCAACGACCTGGTGAATCCGATTGCGCAAGCGCCGATTGGCAGCAAGGTCAAACTGAGCTATGTCCGCGACCGGGCGCAGAAGGAAACCACAGCCGTCGTCGAAGACCGCACGCACGTCTTCCCGACGCAGGCGGGCCGCTTGAGCGACCAGCAGGGCGAATCCGCGCCAGCCGAGTTCGGTTTGCGCGTCGATAGCCTCACTCCGGAGCGCGCCGCGCGCGTCGGCATGGAGGGCCAGCGCGGTGTGCTGGTCACCGATGTCGATCCCGCGAGTTTCGCTGACGACCTCGGCTTCGGCCGCGGCGACGTCATCACGGAGATCAATCGCGAGACCATCGCCTCCGTGGACGACTACAAGCGCGCCGTGGCCAAGCTCAAGCCCGGAACGAACGTAGTGTTCAAGGTCCTGCGTCGCGGCGATGGCGATCGCACCATGACGGTGTTCCTGCCCGGCGTGGTACCAACGGGAAACCAACAATAGTTCTATTGCCGAATCGCGAGCTGCCGATATATAGATAGACGAGGCTGCATGAGACTTCGGACATCGATTACCGCGGGCCTGGCGCTGGTACTGACAGCAGGGACGGCGTGGTCTGCCACGTCGGCCCCAGGGAAGGCCGCTCGCAGTTCCGCGAAACCTGCGGCTTCCTCGGCTGGCAAGTCTCGCGGGAAGAAATCCGGTAAACATTCCAACCGGCGGGAGCGCGGCCAAAAGACCCCGGCTCCCGAACGCATCTCCGAAATTCAGCAGGCGCTGGCCAAAGACGGCTCATTCAGGGGCACGTCCAATGGCAAGTGGGACGATTCCACGGTTGAAGCGATGAAGAAATTCCAAGCCGGCCACGGGCTAAACCCCAGCGGCAAGCTCGACGCGCAGACGTTGCAAAAACTGGGCCTCGGCTCGCAGACCGCGGGAGTAGCAGCGCCAATGCCGCCCGTCGCTACCTCCTTGTTAGCCACCAAGCCCGCACCGCAGCGCCAGTAGCATTGTTTCCGTAAAATGCCAGGCATTTTCACCTGCGAAAGTCGTTTGCATTCCATTCAAAACTGAATTAGAAAGCTGACCAGTGCGCCTGGGTTTTCGCGCGCGCGGGAGGCGGATAATCATGCGATTGTCTCGGATCGCGATTGCGGTGCTGTTCGCGCTGGTGTCAACACACGCCTCAGCCCAGGAAAAAAGTCCGACGAAAAACGTCCAGGCCGTGCGTTTCGGTAAATTGTGGGACGCCAAAGGCAAAGTGTGGACTCATGCGATCGTGGTCATCGACAACGGGAAGATTCGTGCTGTCACGACGGACGCTTCCGCAATTCCGCCCGGTGCGGAAATGATCGACCTCTCGAAGTACACCGGGCTGCCGGGCCTGATCGACGTACACACGCACATGACGTTTTACACCGACGAGACTCCCGGCGTTCCGCTGCTGAAGCAGATGGCTAATCCCGTACCAGCCGTCGAGGTTTTTCTCGCCCGCAAAGGCGCGGTGCGCACGCTCGAAGCGGGTGTGACCACCGTGCGTGACCTCGGCTCTGACCAGTACATGGACATCGCCATGCGCGACCTCATCAACCGAGGCGAAATGGTCGGGCCACGCATGTTTGTGTGTGGCTACGGGCTGTACATCACCGCAACGGCGTTTCACAAAGAGGGAAGTCCGCCCGCCGGAGGGATCGCTGACGGCGTGCCCGAAGTGCTGCGCGCCGTGCGCCAGCAGATTGCCGCCGGCGCCGACGTGATCAAGATGTACGGCTCGACGGGCACCGACGACGATGTCACTGGCTTCGAGACCTATACCTTCGAGGAGATGAAAGCCGCGGTCGACATGGCCCACCAATTCGGCAAGAAAATCGCCATCCACTCTTACGGTCCCGATGGCGCGCGCGACGCCGTCCGCGCCGGCGCCGATTCCGTCGAGCACGCCACGGACATGGACGACGCCACGATTCAGGAAATGGCCAGGCGCGGCACTTTCTATGTGCCGACGATCGACCACAATCGCTACTACATCGATAACGGCGACAAAATCGGTTACGCGCCCGGATACAAAGAGCGGCTGCAAGCCTTCATCCCGCGCAATCTGGAGACCGCGCGTAAGGCCTTCAAGGCCGGCGTCAAAATCGCCATGGGCTCGGACGCGATTTACACTATGTTCGGCGAGAACACCCGCGAGCTAGGCTGGTTCGTGAAAGCCGGCATGACGCCGGGGCAAGCCCTGCGCACCGCAACCAGCAACGCTGCGGAGCTGCTGGGCAAAGAAAAGGAGCTAGGTGCCGTCGCTCCCGGCTACCTTGCGGACCTGGTCGCCGTTGAAGGCGATCCTCTCGCCGACATCAACGTCCTTCTAAACAATGTAAAGTGGGTGATGAAGGACGGCGCCGTCTTAGTGGATCGCAGGAGCGTCCCTGCCAGGTAATCTTGGCACAGGCGCAGAGCCGCTCGCGCACCCTCAATGGACCCGGCTCTTGCAAAAAATTGGGCCGGAAGATGCAGGGTGCATCCGTCCGGCCCGTGTGCCCAAGGAGAATCAATTGTCACCTAGGACTGCCTCGACACCCGATTTATTCCCGCTGCGTTGTGGAAAGCAGTCGCGTTCCGTGCTCTCCGATACTAGAGGGATTTGAAGAAATGAGCGACTTTCCGGCCCCCCACCTCGGTGTAATAAACGGTTACCTTGGCTGATTTTTCGGAGCCTTTGGCGATATCCTTCCCGGCATCCTTTGCTGCATGCTCGGTCAGGTGGTAAGTCTCCTCAGCGCCATCGGCCGTCTTGACCACCAGAGTTTTGCCTCCTCGGTCAATCTTTGAGACCGTCCCCTCGGTAACCTTGAGGCCGTCTTTCCCAACGTGATCTATTTCCTCGGCAGTTTCCTCAGTGCCTTTCTTGGTGTAGTGCACTACCACTTCGGAGCCTTCCTTCACTCCGTGGAAGGTGTCCTTCGCACCCGCGGCGCTCGCATCCGCGCCCTGCACGGACGTCCGCTCAACGAAGTGAAACGCATGCTCGGTTCCGTCTGCCGTTTTAACTACCACCGTCTTCGTCCCGGCGTCAACTTTCTTGACTGTTCCTGAGACGGCGCTTACCACGTCTTGCGCGACCAAAGCAGTTGCGCCAAATAGGAATGCTAGCCCGATTCCAAGAGTTCTCCTCATATTTGCCCCTTTCCGACAAAAATATTCCCCGAACACCGGCCGAAATAGATCATACACCAGACGTCTCACGATCAGCCTTGAAGCGGGCGTACTTTCGATGCGACTGCGTGTCGTACACCAATTTGACCAGTCAGGAGAGCGACGGTACAATTTTCTTTCCACGCGGTATCGCCCGCGTTCAAGCCCGCAAAGGACACAGTTCAAGCGCAGCGCTCCAGGAGGAAGTATGGCCACGGCAGCGGCACCACGTGTTTACAAGAATTTTATCAACGGCGAATGGGTGGACTCGCGAGGCGGAAGCGCCCACGAGAACCGCAACCCCGCAAACTCGGACGAGTTGGTGGGCATGTTCGTCTCTTCCACCAGCGAAGATGTCGATGCCGCAGTCGATGCCGCTGCTGCAGCGTATAAGAAGTGGCGGTTGGTGCCGGCGCCGAAGCGCGCGGAGATTCTCTTTCGCGCCGCGGAACTGCTCTTACGGCACAAAGAAGATTTCGCCAAGGATATGACGCGGGAGATGGGCAAGGTCCTGGCCGAGGCGCGGGGGGACGTCCAGGAAGCCATCGACATGACCTATTACATGGCCGGAGAAGGGCGGCGCCTGTTCGGCCAAACCACGCCGTCGGAGCTGCCCAACAAGTTCGCCATGAGCATGCGCCAATCCATCGGCGTGTGCGGGATGATCACGCCGTGGAATTTTCCGATGGCCATTCCGTCGTGGAAGATGATGCCGGCGCTAATCTGCGGAAACACGGTGGTGATCAAGCCGGCGGAGGATACCCCGCTTTCGGTGTATCACCTGGTGCAGATGCTGACCGAGGCCGGCGTGCCCGCCGGGGTTGTAAATCTGGTGAGTGGCAGTGGCTCTAATGTGGGCGCTCCTTTATCCAAGCATCTTGACGTGCCGGTGGTCAGCTTCACCGGATCCACTTCTGTGGGACGCCTCATCGCCCAGGCCTGCGCGCCGGATTTCAAGCACTGCAGCTTGGAGATGGGCGGCAAGAACATCATCATCGTGATGGAAGACGCCAACCTCGACCTCGCGGTGGATGGCGCTATCTGGGGCGGCTTCGGCACCACCGGGCAACGCTGCACTGCGGCCAGCCGCGTCGCCGTGCATAAATCCGTCTATCACGACTTCATTTCGCGCTTCGTCGCGCGCGCCAAAAAGCTGAAGGTCGGGAACGGTCTCGACCCAGGCATTGACATGGGCCCGTGCATCAACGAGCAGCAACTCAAGACCGTGACGGACTACGTGCAAATTGGCCAGAACGAAGGCGCGAAGCTGCTCACCGGTGGCAAGCGGCTTACCGGCGGCGCGTTTGCCAAGGGCTGGTTCCACGAGCCGACCATCTTCGGCGATTGCGGCCCGAAGATGCGCGTTGCGCAGGAGGAAATTTTTGGCCCCGTGGTTTCGGTGATTCCTATCAGTGGGTTGGATGAGGCCATTGACGTGGCTAATGACGTACCGTACGGACTATCCGCCTCGATTTACACGCGCAACGTGAACCGCGCTTTTGAAGCCATGCGCGACCTGTTCACCGGCATCGTCTACATCAACGCCCCTACCATCGGCGCGGAAACGCACCTGCCCTTCGGTGGAACCAAGCAAACCGGCAACGGCCACCGCGAAGCCGCCATCGCCGCCATCGACTTCTACACCGAGTGGAAGACCGTGTACATCGATTACTCCGACAAGCTCCAGCGCGCCCAAATCGACAACGCGGAATAGCTTATTCAGCGGACCTCCGGTATCCGCGTTGCGCGACGGTCATTACGTCGACACGTTGACGCTGCTTGACAGCGTTCCTACAATGATAGGTAGGAGATTAGAGTCGTCCGCCCCTATGAGGTCTGCAGCGCTCCAGGAACGCCGTAACCGCCAGATCCTGGCGGATATCGTGCGTACGTACATCGAAAGCGGCGAACCGGTTTCGTCACGGGCAATTTCCGCGCGCTTCGAGGAAACGCTCAGCACCGCCACTATCCGCAACATAATGGCGGACTTAGAGGATGGAGGCTTCCTGTACCAGCCGCATACGTCCGCCGGCCGCGTGCCGACCGCGGCGGCCTACCGCTTTTTCGCCCAGGAGATCGCTTCCCAGGCCACCATCACTACGGTGGACAAAGAGTGGATCCGTCGCGAAATGGGCACCCCGGCCAGCGCCGCGGAAATCACCGAACGCGCCGGGCACGTCTTAGCGGAAGTCTCCAACGGCTTGGGAATCATCGTATCTCCACCGATGGGCAAAACCGTGCTCGAGCATGCGCGCATGTGGCTCTTGCCCGATGGCCGCGTCGTCGTGGTGCTGGTCTCCTCCGGCGGCAACACGCGCGACAAGGTGCTGCGACCGAGCCGCCGCTTTTCCCAGGGGGAACTCGACGCCACCGCAGACTTTCTGAATCGACACTATTCCGGCTGGACGCTGGAGTCGATTCGTGGGGACTTGTTGCAGAAGCTGGCTAACGAACGCGAGCGATACGAAGGCCTTGTGCAGAGCGCCCTGACGCTCTGCGATCCGGCGGTCTTCGGCGACGACCTCGCGCGCCAGGTGCACGTCGAGGGCACCGCGCAGATGGTCGGCGCGGCCGACTTCGCCAGCCAGGCGCAGTTGCGCGACCTGCTCGAAGCCATCGAAGAGAAGCACCGCCTGGTGACCGTGCTGAATGCCTGCATCGAAACTCCCGAGCCGGTGCACGTGCAAATTGGCGTGAAGGAAATTTCCGAGGGCGGAGAAAATCTCGCACTCATCAGCGCGCCCTACAGCAGAAACGATCTCGTGCAAGGTTCGCTGGGTGTTCTCGGTCCCACGCGCATGCATTACGAACGCGCCATGACCGCGGTGGCGTACGTGGCCCAGCTCTTCAGCGAAGCGCTGAACAAAATTTAATTCATTCCCGGCAGAAAGAGGCGCACCGTGCTGGACAAGGATTTCAATATCGATCGCGACGAGTCCGAGGGACTCGACGAAACCCAAGAGGCCAAGTCCGTCGCCGCCGATTCGGCGATGGCCGATGCCGAAGTCGCCAAGCTGGCCGCAGATTTGCAGGATCTGCGCCAGACCTTGCTGCGGCGCCAGGCGGACTTCGACAATTATCGCAAGCGCATCGAAAGGGAACGCGCCGAGGATTCCAAGCGCTACACGGCTCGGGTCGTCGAGGCGCTCATTCCCATCGTTGACGGTTTCGAGCACGCGCTCGCCGCGCACCGCGAGGCCGAGTACGAGAATTACCGCAAGGGCTTCGAGCTGATCCACAAACAGCTCCTCGACAACCTTGCCAAACTCGGCGTCGAGCGTACCGAGCCGCTCGGCCAGCCCTTCGATCCGCACTCGCACCAAGCGATGGATCGCACGGAAACCAACTCCGCTGAGGACGGCACCATTCTCCAGGTGTATCAGCCCGGCTATGTTTTTCACGGACGCGTGCTGCGCCCGGCCATGGTGCGTGTAGCGGTACACGCAACGCCGGCATCAAAGAAAACTGTAAACTAAAACCGTTTGTGTAAATTAGTCGTGAGCCGTTCCCGGGGAGCGTCGCGCGCTAGACGCAGTGCTGGCCCGGCATCAACCTAAGGTAGAGATGCAATGGCAAAGACCAACCAACGCGATTATTACGAAGTGTTAGGCGTCACGCGCACGGCCTCCGTCGATGAAATCAAGGCCGCTTATCGAAAGTGCGCGCTGAAATGGCACCCGGAC
>Ga0210409_10008541_pt1 | contig 10414 bp, 7 predicted proteins | sample IncBWH17MmetaG_FD_161649 | JGI IMG/M metagenome (GOLD analysis project Ga0210409, IMG submission 161649) | Forest soil microbial communities from Barre Woods Harvard Forest LTER site, Petersham, Massachusetts, United States - Inc-BW-H-17-M | ecosystem: Environmental > Terrestrial > Soil >...
TTACTTAATCCAATTGTGGGTTATAGTGCGATAACTGGTAATATAGGTGAGCTAACCAATAAAGGGATAGAGCTGAATATCCGCTCAGTAAACTTACAATTGAGAAATTTTAGCTGGTCTACCAATCTTGTTTTTAGCTACAATAAAAATAAATTGCTGAATTACGGCATTCTTAATTCCTATCAGAATACTTCGGGAAACAAAGTAAATGCGACGTATTTTCCTGGTTATAGCTTATTGCCATTATTTGCTTATAGATATGCCGGACTTGACGTAATGGGTGATCCGATCATCAGGTTACAAAACGGTAGCACGACTAAGGCGTTTAATGCTGCCGGGGTAGACGATGTGGCTTATCAGGGCACAATTGTGCCGAAAATTAGTGGAGGTTTTTCTAACACTTTTAGCTATAAAGGTTTATCGTTATCAGCTAATATGATTTTTAATTTGGGACATGTGATGAGAAGGGACGTTAATGATTTTTACACGGGTAGATTAACCGGAGCAACTACTTCCTTTATTGGTAATATCAGTGCCTATTTCAACAATAGATGGAAAAAGCCAGGTGATGAGGCATTCACCGACATCCCGGCTTATGTCTCTAATATAAATGATAGCTATAATCGTAGAGATCTGAATTACTATTTCAAAGGAGATGTCAACGTAGTTAGTGCGTCCTACATTAAATTGAGAGATATAACCATGTCTTACAGCATTCCTTCCAGCATGCTTAGGCACCTGAAAATGCAGGCTGTCAATGTATTTGTACAGGCGACAAATTTTATGATATGGAAGAATAATGATTTAGGTATTGATCCCGAATTCCAGAATCTGTCGGCTGGGACAAGGAATATCCCTCCATTTAAACATTCCTTTAGTGTGGGCACAAATATTACGTTTTGATCTTAAAATATAGAAATGATGAATTTAAATTCTAATAATTTTACAATAGTAACCTGCTTCCTGTTGCTCTTTTTAAGTTCTTGCAAAAAGGACTTCCTTGAAGTGATTCCAAAGGGAAAACGGATTGCAGAGAATACGAGCGACTATAATTTGTTGATGAACAGCCCCGTATTTTATATGTACCAGTCGGGAGGCTGGCAGGCCGCTGTATTAATGGGTGATGAAATCGGGGCCGAGCAAGGCGAATTTAATTCGTCACGTCCTCAAGTTCAGCGCTACTTTCGTTGGGATGCCGTTATCTATGACCAACTGACCGACGAAGCTCAAGACCTGCGAAATTTCCTGCCAAATATATATGCATGCAACCTGATCATCAATGGAGTAATTAATTCAAAAAATGGCACTGAATCTGAGAAAAAGGTATTGCAAGCGGAAGCTGCTGCTACACGGGCTTGGATCTATTTTCAACTGGTCAATTTGTATGCTAAACCTTATCAGTCCAGTACTGCAAATACTGATCCTGGTTTTCCGGTGATAACTAAAGCAGATGTGATGGAAAACTATTTCAGCAGAGGAACAGTGCAGCAAACATATGACTTTATCCTTAACGATTTGAATACAGCAATACCAGATTTACCTATTAACCAGCCAATCGCCACGCGAATGAACAAAGCTGCAGCTAATGCGTTACTGGCTAAAGTATATTTGTTTATGGGGAAAGCTGATCTTGCCCTGCCACTGCTCAATGCCGCTTTTGATAATAATGCGGCAGCTGTCGCACCTGCGAAGTTATATGACTACAACGCTACATTCGCCCCTGGTGGATCTTTTCTTCCTATTTCTAGCCGGAGCGGACCGGCTTCACCCGGAAATATTGTGAATGATTTTACCGAGTCTGTACTTGCGAAAACTTTTGGCAATAGTTATGCTTCAGGAAACAGTGGAATTGTCATTACACCAGAGACAGCCGGACTCTATTCGACTGGGGATTTCCGTTTGAATTTTTATACTAATCTGAATATGAGTGGAGCCGTTATCCCTGGTGGCAGACTCCGTAAATATGGCGTTTCATTCAGTAAATTTGGTATTGCACTTTCCGAAATGTATCTCCTACGCGCGGAGTGTAAGGCGAGGCTTAATGATCTCATCGGTGCAAAAGCCGATTTAGAAACCCTCCGTATAAAGAGAATCGCACCTGCTAAGGCTTCCGTTCCTACCAATATAGCGGCTGACCGCATTCTACTGATCAAATTTATATTTGATGAACGTATCCGTGAATTTGCTGCGGAAGGATATCGTTGGTTTGACATGCGTAGACTGTCTGTTGATCCTTTATTTTCCGGGCTAACTTTTACCCATAACATTTATCCCGCGTCCGGACCTGCCCTTATAAATGAACTTCAGCTACCTGCACGTCTAGTTTTAAAATTGCCACCAAATATTATGGCAGCTAACCCCTCTTTCCAGAATAATCCGTAAAGAAATGATGAAAAAAATAAATATAATTATAATACTGTTGGTCATGGTATCAACAACATTTGGCCAAAAGCAATTTGTCCTTAAAGGTACGCTTGCAAAAGAAAAAAGCGGACTAGTCCGGCTTACCTATTTCAGTATGGGTAAGACTTATAAAGATTCTATCCGATTTACTGGAGGTACCTTTGAATTTAAAGGGACGATTGAAGCCCCTGTTGAGGCCTCAATCATTATCAATCCTCTGTATGGGCGTATTGATCGTGACCAATATTACGGTCAGGATATGCGTGATTTTTATCTGGAATTTGGACAAAATCAGATTATAAGTGATAAAGGTCTGAAAACTGCAGTTATCAAAAATGGGGCTGAACAAGCTGCTTTTGAAATTGTCCAGCACAACGAGCAAATGATCGCTAGGCAACTGGATTCTTTGAACATTTTAGCTGAGAAATATATGGCCGCTAACCATAAAGCTGGTATGGATTCATTGCGCATAGCTGCTGCAGGAATAATGAACAAGGGCAGACGCCTTGACAGTGCCTTTATAATGGAACATCCGCGTAGTTATGTAGCGCTTTCCAAATTAATGATGGCTGAGCTCAATGGTACACTTGAGTACCGGAACCTGAATGTCGCATTCGATGCCTTCAGTAAATCCATGCGTGATTCTTATAAAGGGAGATTTATTGAGCAACGTTTAAAAACGCGTGGGAAACTGTTGGTTGGTAAACCAGCACCTGAGATCAGTTTACCTGGTCCTGATGAAAAACTATTCCTGCTCAGTGAACTGAAAGGCAAAAATGTACTGGTGTGTTTTCTACAAAGTCCAACCAACCGGATTTTGGTAAATGCTTATCCTGAATTATCGGCCAGTAATATACAAGTCTATGCGATAACCTTCTCGGATGATCGTCTCTCTTGGAAATCATTAGTAGCTTCAGAAGCTTCGGAGTGGATCAATGTAAGGGATGACAACGAAGGACAGTCAACCGCCAAAGGTATGTTGAGTAAAGTTGGCAAAGACTATAATCTAACCCCCTCAAGTGCAAGTCAGTGCATTCTGCTAGATTCCAGTGGTCATATTCTATCAGGTATGATGCCGATTGATCCATCATTAGTTGAAAAAGTAAAAAAATTAATCCCTAATCATTTATGAAATTGATCGCAATAGTATTCGCAATACTGATCCCGTTTACATCACTGGCACAAGTCTCCATTACCATTCAGGGAAAAGTTTTGTCGAAAGGCAATTATAAACAAGTATATTTTTACGAACAGACCCAAACTAGAAGAGTGCCATTTGATTCTGTCGCGGTAACCGCCGGGGGTAGTTTTTTTAAAAAATTCAGCACATCAAAACCAGGTGTTTACCTGATTGGTTTAAATGAATTTGACAATGTCCCATTTTGGGCAGATAAAGAAAACCTGGTTGTTCAATTTATTGAAAAAAAGCCCGTTCAAATCGTTGGAGGAAAAGGCACAGCATTGATTCATAGCTTTAATCAACTTATGCAGGAACAATCAAAGCAAATGTCTTCGAATGATCCAAAGGTTAATCGAGCGGAAATACAGAAGAATTATAAAACCAGACTGATCAGTCTGATCAATGCTCATGCTGAAGAGCCGGCCGTGATCTACGCCTTGCGAATGCTGGATCGTAAAGCAGATGATAACTTTTTGAAAGAGATCAGCGCAAAATTGACGAAGGCCAATCCAAATAGTCTGGTTGTTGCCGATTTTGTTTTTGATCTCAGCAGACTTGATCTTGGAAAACCAGCTACGGAAATTGAGTATTTGACTGTAAAGGGGGAAAAAAGCTCATTGAAAAATAGTTTGGGAAAGGCACGTTATACGTTAGTAGACTTTTGGGGGACTTACTGCATTCCTTGTCGAGAAGGAATTCCAGGCATTAAAAAACTTTACGCGCAATACCAGTCCAAAGGTTTTGATGTATTAGCTATTTCTCTTGATACTAAGAATGACATCTGGATGAAGTCTCTGGCAGAAGAACAAATGCCATGGAGCCAGGGGCGTACTACCGATGGCGGGCGTAAAGTGATGGCCGATTATCGGTTTAGCGGCATTCCCTACCTGGCGTTGTTCGATCAGAAAGGGAATATTGTAGCTCTAGGCCTGCAACATGATGAGCTGGAACAAAAGTTGGAAGACTTAATGGGTAAACCAGACCCGGTAGTTGACACAGATAAGAAATCGAAAGCTTATGAAGCTTCCGGGGAGGCTTCATTGATTCAGCAGATTTTGAATACGACAGATCTTGAATCTTACCTAAAGTGTTTATCTGCGTTGGATGAAAATACCTTCAAATCCACCTACCTCAAAAATCTTGGAGACCACATCCAAATGAAAGATTACCAAATATCTAAATTAGGTTGGTCATTGCCTACCTATTTTAAACGTTATCAGGAGGTATTGAACTCTGGTACATTGTCGAAAGAAAACAAATTAAAAACCCTAAGGGAAATCGATCAAAATGAAATGGGTCTGGTAAGGCTAGTACTCGAACATGATCAGTACGAGAAATATCTAGGCCTGAGGTTATCCAAAAAACTTTTATTATAAAATAAACTCACATGATTAAAAAAATAACTGCGTGCTTAGGCATGCTGATGTGCATGGTATGTCTTATTTCGGCGGCGCAGCCTATCCCCCAGGATCCAAGCATAAGGAAAGGAAAGCTCGCAAATGGGTTTACCTATTACATAAAAGCAAATAAAATTCCCGAGAAGAGTGTGCAATTGCAGTTGGTAAATAATGTAGGCTCGATCTTGGAAGACGAAAAGGAGAGAGGATATGCGCACTTTATTGAACATATGAGTTTCAATGGTACAAAACATTTCCCTGGAAATGAAATGGTAGATTTTCTCGAGAAGGCGGGGGTAAAGTTTGGAGCAGACCTCAATGCCTATACTACCTTTGATGAGACGGTTTACGAATTGCCTTTAACGTTGAATAACTCAGGGATCCTTGTAAAAGGACTTCGAATTATGCGCGATTGGGCTCAGGAAGCCAGCCTGGATGCAAATGAAATTGAAAAAGAGAAAGGAGTAATTCTTGAAGAAAAGCGTTTAAAGTCAGGTATGCAAGACAGGATGAGCACACAGTATATGCCTATGGTATTTAATCATTCACGCTATGCTAACCGAAATCCAATCGGACTTGAGGAGGTCATCAACTCTGCCTCTTCGGAAACGTTGAAGCAATTTTATAAGAATTGGTACAGACCCGATTTGCAGGCGCTTATAGTTGTCGGGGACATTGATGTAAACTTCGTCGAAAATCAAGTTAAAATGCTATTTGGCTCATTAAAAAAGCCATTGAATGCTAAAAGCAGGATAGTGTATACTGTTCCTTTGGCACTTAAAGATCAGTATACGAAAGTCACAGATGCTGAAATGTCAGTCTCTACTATTCAGCTGATGCGTAAACAGGTTTCTAAACCAGTGGCTACGATTGCAGATTACAAGTCGGATGTCATCAGTACTATTTTCAGACAAATGCTGGCGTCTAGAATCAATGAAAGGAAATATAGTCAACAAGATCCTGCTTTTAAGTCTTTTACGGTTTCTGTGCAGCCTTTTGTAAGCGGGCTGAATATGTTTTCTTTTGAAGTATCTGCAACTGACGGGAAACTCAAAACTGCGTTTGAGCAAGGCTGGGCAATTCTGCTCCAGCTTAAAGCACATGGTTTTACAGCTTCTGAGCTCGAGCGTGCTAAAAAGCAATATCTGAGCGCCTTAGGCAACTCAGTGAAAAATAAAGAGCATCGCAGTTCAAAAGATTTTATAAGTGGCTTAAAGGATAATTATTTAAAAAATAGTGTATTACCATCGATCGAATGGGAACAACAGCTTGTTACCGGGTTTGTTCCGCTATTAAAGTTGTCAGATATCAATCCAATGATTAGTGATCTAATTCGGGATAACAACTTAGATATGCTGGTCATTGGACCGCAGTCGCAAAAAGATTTATTGCCAGATGAAGCCACGTTGAGGGACTGGATGAATACCCTAAGTGCAAAACAATATGTTCCATATAGGGAAGACAGTCTGCGTGGAGTGCTAATGCCGATATTACCTGTTGCCGGTAAAGTAACTGCGAAAGAACAACTTGATCAGACTGGTTTGACTAAGATTACCTTGAGTAACGGAATAAAGGTGGTTTTAAAACCAACCAATTTTAAAAAAGAAGAGATCCTTTTCAACGGATTTGGTCAGGGCGGGACGTTTTCTTTTAGCAAAGATCGATTTTATGATGCAAGTCTGGTTTCTTCCATTAGTGGGTTTGGTTTAGCGGGCTTTTCTCCTGTTGAACTTTCCCGAATGTTAAACGGAAAAACGTTAAGCATTTCTCCATATTTTTCCAATCGTTCTCATGGTATTAGTGGAATGAGCTCTACTACAGATATTGAAACCGCATTACAGATGCTTTATCTTCAATTTACCCAGCCAAGGGGAGATAGTGTGCGGTTTAATCTTCTAAAGGACCGGATCAAGGAGGGGGTAAGTAAACGGTATCTGAATCCTGAGACTATATTTTCAGATACCATTAATCATGTACTGAACAATTATGATTCAAGGTTTCTGCCACCAGACAGTAGCCGTATAAGTAGTGTTACGCTGGACAATGTATTGAAAATATATAGAGGGTATTTTGAAGATGCGTCCAAATTTACTTTCGTTTTTACCGGTGATTTTGAGACGGAAAAAATGATCCCTCTGTTGGAGCGCTATCTTGGTGCATTGCCAAGTAAACATCCATCGACCATTTTGGAGGAAGTAAATATCAAAATCCCTGCTGGTCAGATTACTAAAAAAGTGTACGCAGGAACAGAGAATAAATCTACTGTAAAGATCACATTATCTGGAGATTTTAAGTATACTCCCCTGAATAACTTGCTGCTGACTGCTTTGGGTGATATTTTAGAGATTAAGTTAATACAAACTCTTAGAGAGAAAGCCAGTGAAGTTTATAATCCTTCGGTAAAAGCGAGTTGTACTAAAGTTCCAGGGAGCTATAATATCAGTATTTCTTTTGGCTGTGCACCGTCAAACGTCGATAATCTTTATGAAATGGTCTCGGTTGAGTTACAAAAATTGCGTAATGAAGGACCTCAGGCTGAGGATATTTTAAAGTTTAAAGCTAACCAATTGAAAAATATAAGGTTATCTATTAAGGAGAATGGGTTTTGGCTGAGTTACTTGTCTAATCAGATGGAGAATCAGGAAGATCTTTCACAGGTAGATACTTTTGAAAAATATCTGGATCAGGTCACTGCAGTTTCACTGAAAACTGCTGCTGAAAATTATTTGAAGGAAGAGAATAAAATCACATTCATCTTACTACCTCAACGTTCCAAATAGGATGTTAGAATATATCTGAAAGATATGGCTCTTGTTATTGGTCCTGAAAGCTCGGCGTTCAGGACCAATAATCCTTAGCCTTCAGGCTGATTTCGAATTGCTTATCACTTGCTGATGTTGAAACAATCGAAGAATTTTATAAGGGCCATCCAGAAATGAAGAAGCTGTTTATAAATGCCTGGGATAAAGATGCCGGCCATTTTAATGTATATCCCCGGGGTAGTATCCGTCATGATCTAACCAGCTACCATCGCAGGGACTTTTATAAAATTTCGCTCTGCATTGGCGGAGGTACATTATGGTGATAAAGGTATTGTAAGGTTAACGCAGCTGCGCAGCAGATCATACTTATAAATGTAATCAGAAGTGATTTCATCCATCATTTTCAGGAAAAGATCAGTATTAATAGAAAATTCATTTATTTCAAAATCGAATGAGACAAAAGAAAATCTGTCGGTTTATTGAAACCAACAGATTTTCTTTTGTAACAGGGAAATACTCTATTTTATTTCGATAATATGGTAATTATCTTTTTGGCAACAAGATCTGCTGAAGCAGGGTTTTGTCCGGTAATTAAATTGCCGTCCTGAACTGCAAATGGTTCCCAATCTTTACCTTTTACGTATTTAGCTCCTCTATCTTTGAGCATATTCTCTAATGAAAAAGGAACTAAATTAGTAGACTGACCGGCCTCTTCTTCGCTATTTGTAAATCCGGCAATAATTTTACCTTTAATTAAGTATTCGCCATCTTTCCCCTTTACATTTTTTAATGCTGCGGGTGCATGACAGACAAAGGCTATAGGTTTTCCTTCATTGAAGAAAGATTCAATTAAAGAAATAGAATAGCTATTTTGAGGAAGATCCCACATTGGTCCATGTCCACCAGGATAGAATATCGCATCATAGTCTTTAGCTTGAATAGTTTTCAGGTTTAGAGTTTTATTTAGTATTTGTTGTGCAGCAGGATCAGTTAAAAATCTCTTAACTGAAGCAGTTGCATAATCACCAATAGTGCTTTTAGGATCAATAGGAGCTTTTCCTCCAGCGGGGGAGGCAACAGTTACTTTGAATCCTTTTGCAGTCAGAAGATAATATGGAGTTGTAAATTCTTCAAGCCAGATACCTGTTTTTGCGCCATTCCCAACCTCTCCAAATGAGGTTACAACAATTAATACTTTTTTGTTTTTCATAGGGTTTATATTTTTGGTTGCTTTTTGTGCGAATACCTGGATAGACAAGAGTAACAACAGGATAATCGCATAACTTGGTTTACTTTTCATGATTTTTTTTATACAAATTTCCCTAATTGGATCCTGTTTATTCAAGGATGTAGATCACAAAATCAATGTGCGTTAGGTCACATTAGTATACATTTACTTGAAGCAGATTATTTTTGTGTTCATGAAAAATTCCGATCTGAATACTTATTTTGCAATATATTTATGCATATGTATACTCGATTAAGGCATCATTTTGAAGAATTTATACAGTTAACAAACGAAGAATTCGACTACGTTTGCTCTTTTTTTCGATATACAAAATTCCGTAGGCATACCATATTAATCCAGCCTGGAGAATTAGTGGAGCATGAATATTTTATCATTAAAGGACTCTTGAAAACCTTCCTTGTGGATGAAAATGGGAAGGAGCATATTCTTCAATTTGCCATGGAGAATTGGTGGGTCTCGGATTATCAGGCACTGAACACCCATGAGCGTTCTAGTTTTAATATCCAATGTCTTGAGGATGTAGAGGCTTTTTATCTCTCTCTTGCCGACAAAAACAGACTTTGCAGCGAAATGCATAAAATGGAGCACTTTTTTAGAATGAAATCAACCTCAGGTTTTCTCAGTCTTCAAAAAAGAGTAATAGCACTCATGAAAAATGATGCTTTATCAAGATATAATCAACTGTATGAACAGTACCCCTCTCTTTTTCAAAGGGTAACAAAATCGATGATAGCGGCTTATCTTGGTGTGTCTAGAGAAACACTTAGCCGCTTCAACATACGGCAAGTGCAAAAATAGAGTTGCTGTTCCTTTTTCATTTTGACCGAATAAAAGAATAATTTATTAACCGCCTGGACAAGGCCTGGGTGGTTGATGTTTGAAACTCGTATGGACGATTTTTTAGTGCCAATTCGGTTGTAGTTTTATCAGATTTATAATATATTCGTTTAACCATAAACCAAATATGCCGGGGTATCAATCTTTTACAGACGCAGAACTATTCTCGTTGTTATGCAACGGTGATCATCGGGCATACACCGAAATTTACGACCGATATAGTGGACTTCTTTATGTTCACGCTTACAAGAGAATTAGAAATAGGGAAGACGCAAAGGATCTGATTCATGAATTATTTACTGTTTTATGGAGTAAGCGTGACCAGATTGTTTTAAAAACGGAGTTGTCTGCCTACCTGTACGGTGCTGTCAGGAATCGCATAATTGACTTTGTGAATCGCAATAAGTTGCATGTCAATTATATCGGGTCTTTTGAAGGTTTTTTGAATAGTGGAACCAATATTACGGATCATGCAGTTCGGCAAAAGGAGTTGAATTTGTTGATTGAGAAAGAAGTAGACGCTTTGCCGGAGAAGATGAGGCAAGTATTTAATCTGAGCAGAAATGAATGTTACAGTCATAAGGAG
>Ga0210409_10008542_pt1 | contig 10413 bp, 7 predicted proteins | sample IncBWH17MmetaG_FD_161649 | JGI IMG/M metagenome (GOLD analysis project Ga0210409, IMG submission 161649) | Forest soil microbial communities from Barre Woods Harvard Forest LTER site, Petersham, Massachusetts, United States - Inc-BW-H-17-M | ecosystem: Environmental > Terrestrial > Soil >...
AGAAAATCAACGGCGCCGAGAGCCAGAGCTTTGAAAGTGGCATAGCCGCCTTCTTTTGAATGGGTGCTGAAAAGAATGACCGGCAAGGGAGTGTGCTTCATGATCATGCGAAGCGTCTCCATGCCGTCCATACGCGGCATTTCGAGATCCAGGGTCACGACATCGGGCTGGAGCTCTTCGATTTTTTTGAGCGCGAAAGCCCCATCCATCGCCGTGCCGACAACCTCAATCGAAGAATCGCGGGCGAGGATCGCCGGAATCAGTTTCCGCATGAGGGCGGAATCGTCGACCACGAGAACGCGGATGCGGTCGCTCATGCGATAGCTCCCAGTGGATTGGCGCGGGTAAGACGCGAAAGAACCGCGGGAACATTGAGGATGAGCACGACAGTGCCATCACCAAGGATAGAAGCGCCGCTGACGAGGTCACTGGAAACAATTTCGGTGGGCAGGGCCTTGATGACCAGCTCTTCTTCACCGACGAGGCTGTCGACGACCAAGCCAAAACGCTTTTCGGCAGCGCCGATGACAATGACAAAGTTTTTCTTTTTGGCAGGCTGCGTATCGATGCTGTGCAAACGGCTGAGATGATTCAAGCGAACCAGGGTGAGAATCTGTTCGCGAAGACGAAGGACCTCGCGCTGGTCCACTTTATGAATATCGTGATCGGAAATGCGAGTAATTTCCACAACGGAAGAGAGAGGTACGGCAAAAAGGCGACCGCCGACGCGGAAGAGCAGCGTTTGGATGCTGGCGAGGGTGAGCGGTGCACGAAGCTGGAACGTGGTGCCTTTGCCCTTTTGCGATGAAACGTGGACGGTTCCCTTGAGCCGTTCGATGACGGTGCGGACGACGTCCATGCCAATGCCACGGCCGGAAACTTCAGTCACTGCGGCGGCGGTGCTGAAGCCTGATTCGAAGATCAGATTCTGAGTTTCTTGTTCCGTCAAGCGCTGCGCTTCTTCGGGCTTGAGGATGCCTTTTTCGACGGCGCGCGCGCGCAGACGAACAGGATCAATGCCCCGGCCGTCGTCGCGAATTTCAATGACTACCTGAGTGCCCTGATGATAGGCGTTGAGGTACAAGGTACCGCGGGCCGGTTTGCCAACGGTCAAGCGCTCGTCGGCAGGCTCGATGCCATGGTCGACGGCGTTGCGGACAAGATGCATGAGCGGCTCAGCAAGAGAATCGAGGATGCCTTTGTCGAGGTCGGTGTTTTCGCCTGAAAGTTCAAGCGCTACATCTTTTCCGCACTGCTTGGCGACGTCGCGGACGACGCGCGGAAACCTGCGGAAGAGCTGCTCGACAGGAACCATTCGAATCTTGAGCACGCATTTGTGAAGCTCGTCAAGAATGCGCGCCTGAAAGGCCATGGCGTCAGCGAGCTTGGCGCGCACGGGGTCACGTGCGTGTTTCTGGTCGAACTCCGAGAGAGTGCGATTCAACATGGACTTGCCGATAATCAATTCACCGACGAGGTTCATGACGGCGTCGATGCGCGTAGCATCCACACGAAGAGTGCTCTCAGCCACGGTGGTGGCGGCAGAACCGGAATTCGCGGGCTTGGCCGCACCGCCGCTTTCGGCTGTATCCGCTGCGCTGGAGACCAGCTGGGCTGCCTGCGCTTCGAGCAAGTCACCAAGCATTTCATGATCAGGCGTTTCCGCGGTGGTGGCGCGTTCGAGGCGCACATCAGAAACAATCGACGGAATACGGCAGCGCTGGATGAGTTTTTCCTCGGGCTGAGAGGTGGCAAGAGCCGCTTCGACGATTTCAACGGAGGCAGCGGCAACGTTGTCTTCCGGCCGGAGCGCGATGACGGTGCCGCTACCGTGAAGAACGTTGCGAATGAGTTGGAAGGCCGCCGCACGCATCAAACTGTTGGGGTCAATTCGCAGGGCGACGTTGTAAACCGTTTCGCCGCGATGCACGGCCTCGGAAATCATGAGCTGCTCGTATTCGGTCCAGGCGAAACGTGCCGGCAACTGTGGTGCCACGGTAGTTGCGTCAGCAGGAGCACCGGGCTCATTCAAGAGCCGGCGAATCATGGCGTGGAGAGGTTCCACTTCCGGGACTGCGGCCTTCCGCTGGTAAGCGGTAAGCATGGCGCCAAAACTATCGGCAGCGGCGAGGACGACTTCGGCAAGATCCGCGCCACGAGACTGAGCGATCTTCGGAGTAAGGACGTCTTCGAGTTCGTGGGCCAGCTCGCTCAGCTTGTGAAACCCACAAGCCGCGGAGTCGCCTTTTAAGGTGTGGACAACACGGCGCACGCGGCGAATGACCTCTTCGTCGGAGGGACGAGCCTCGAGCTCCAGCCCCGCTTCGTTGAGCGATTGAAGCAGTTCGTTCGCGCTCTCAAAAAAGAGAGCACGCAACTCGCCGCCGCGATCCTCGGGAGGACGACTCACGGGTTGGCCTCGAGACGCTGGTACGCGGTGCCGTTATTCTCATGAACCATGCGGAATTTCTGGGTCAAGCCGAACAAGCTCTCGGCATGACCGACGAAGAGAAATCCGGAAGGATTCAAGCAGTGCCAGAACTTTTCGATGAGGCGCTTCTGCTCGGCTTCGTCGAAATAGATCATGACATTGCGGCAAAGGATGATGTCGTTGCGGCGCGGCAAGAACTCGGTCTTGAGGTTGTGAAAGTCGAAGTGCACCAGCTCTTTCAACTGGGATTTGACGGTATATTTGTCGCCGGACTTTTCGAAATAGCGGAGGCGGCAGGTGTAATCGACAGGCTCCATCTGCTGCTCGGTATAAATGCCGTCCTGGCCAACGCGGAGGCTGGCGTAACTGATATCCGACGCGACGATTTCTACTTTCCAGGGCGGCGGAATCAAGGGCTTCGGCGAAGGCATGTCAAACGGCAGAGGATTCCGCAAATAGTAATAAGCGAGAGCATCGGCGATCAAGATCGCGACGGTATATGGTTCCTGGCCTGCAGAACAGCCCGCGCTCCAAACGCGGAGGGTGTAGTCGCGGCGTTCCTGCTTGCGATGCAAGAGTTGCTCAAGGACGGATTTCTGAAGAAGGTCCAGTTGCGGCTTGTTGCGAAAGAAACTGGTTTCGTTGACGGTCAGGTTTTCCAGCAACAGCGCCAGTTCGGCGCGGCCTTCCCTGCTGGTCAGCAAGCGGTAATAGGCGTAGAAAGATTCGAGCTGGCAGGCTTTGAGGCGGCGCTGCAGGCGATCCTTTAAAAAGTGAGAGCGGCGTTCATCGAAAAACATGCCGCATTCCTGGTAGACAAGGGTCTGCAGGAGTTTCAGCTCTGCTTCGGTGAGTTGAACCTGGGCGGTAATCGTTCCCATGTTTGTGTGCGTGCGGCGGACCGTCAGTTGGTTGGTCTTTAACAAAGACCGCAAGAAGGGTTACCTGGCGGTGGCGACGGGTTCCGCGGCCTCCTCGAGTCGTTTGTACTCCGGGCGCTGCAGGAGCTTTGAAATATCCAACAAAATGATGAGACGGCCTTTTAGCTTGCCGACACCGGTGACATAGCCGGATTCGCCTTCGGCAAAAACCGAACCTGGAGCTTCGATGTCAGAGGGAGGAATTTTTAAGACTTCCGATGCGGCGTTCACAATGAGGCCGATCAGCTTGTTATCCAGTTCGACGACGAGGATGCGGTTCTTCTTGTCCGACTGAATTTCCGTCTGGCCGAAGCGTTTGCGGAGGTCCATGACCGGAATGATTTTGCCGCGCAAGTTAATCACGCCCTCGATGAGATCAGGTGCGCTGGGAACGGTGGTGATCTCCGGAACGCGGACGATTTCGCGCACGGAGGCAATGCGCACGCCGTACGTTTCATTCCCGATCCGAAAACCGACAACCTGGAGTTCCTTTTCCATCGAGAGGTCTCCGGATCCTCAGGACCGCGCCAATTCGGCGTATTCGAGTTCCTTATTGCGTGCAGACTCGGCGGTGCGACGCTGGCTGAACGAATCCGAACGACGAGCCCGCGCCGTTTGCGCGGAGCGATCGAGCACAAAGCGGTCCATGCTATCCAGCAAATTGCGAGAGAGCTTCAGCATCTGCTCGGCAGCAGCGGAGAGTTCGGTGGAACTGGAAGCAGACTGCTGAACCAGTTCGCGCATCTTGTCCATGGCCCGGACCACGGCTTGTGCGCCCGAGGCCTGCTCTTCGACGGCGGAGTTGATTTCCTGGGTGATTTCGGTAAGACGGCTGGTGGCTTTGGCGATTTGCGAAGAACCCACGGACTGCTCGTTGGTGGCGGCGCCGATTTCCTGGGAGAACTTATAGACTTCGGTGACCACGTTGGAGATTTTGTGCAGCGCGGAACCAAGGTCGTTTCCGAGGCTCAAGCCTTCTTCCACGATGCGGGTGCTGCGCTCCATATTTTCGACGGCCTGGCGCGCTTCGCGCTGGATGCTCTGGATGAGGTCGGCGATTTCCTTGGTGGATTGCGTGGACTTTTCCGCTAGCTTACGGACTTCGTCAGCGACGACGGCAAATCCGAGACCGTGTTCACCCGCGCGGGCCGCTTCGATGGCGGCGTTGAGCGCGAGAAGGTTGGTCTGCTCTGCCAGGTCATCAATCACTTCGATGATTTTCCCGATGTCATCGGCACGATGGCCAAGGATGTTGATGATTTCCGCCGAAGACTGAATGGCCTGGTTGGTGCGATTGAGGCCGTCGGTAGTCTTTTCCATGGTCTGAATGCCGGTGACCACTTCTTCGCGGGAGCGATTGGCGATATCCAACAAAACCTTTGCGGTATCGGCTACACGCTGAATCGAAGTAACCATCTGGTCGATGGAAGCGGAAGTTTCCGCAACGCTGGAAGCCTGCACTTGCGTGTTCTTGACCACGTTTTGTACGTTAATGCTCATCTCGTGCATCGTGCTGGTGACTTCTTCGATCGCCGAGGAAGCCTGGACGCTGACCTTGGCCGATTCGTCGGCGGCGCCGGCAACCTGATTGGAGCCGGCGGAAACCTGTCCGGCGGAATCGCGAGTGGTGCGCACGAGTTCCTGCAAACCATGAGACATGCGCAGGAAAGCATTGCCGAGGGTGTCGCGCTTGGAACGTGGCACGACCTCCACGGTGAGGTCGCCTTCGGCCACGGACATGGAAACGCTGGCCATTTCCTTGAGGTAAGCGACCATGTTGTTGAAGGTGGTGGCAAGGGCGCCAATTTCGTCGTTGCGATGAATGTCGATGTTTTGGTCGAGATCGCCAGAGTCGCCAATTTCCCGCGCCACGGTAATCAGGTGGTTCAAAGGCGCAGTGATAGACCGGGCGGTCAAGAAGGCTATGATTCCGCCCGCGAGAAGAGCGATGAACGTGCCAAGGCCGGTCACCCAAGTGCTGATGCCACTGGCGCGATCAGCAGACTTTTCGGTTTCGTCCTGGAACTTTTTGATATCCGCGCTGCTCTGGTCGAGGACGACCGAGGACTTGGTCAACCAGGAGGAAGGGTCTTTCTGAAGATAAAAAATCTGCAGGTCGGAGACAGTGGCGTCTCCGGAATCAACCTGATGGCGCTTGGCGATGAGCGGTTTTGCGAAATTGTCACCCCAGCTCGCTTCGGTGCTCTCCACCTGGATGAGCGCGGTGCGAACCCCCTCGTTCGTAGCTTGGGATTCGCCGCGCTTAATCAAATCCGTGATGTCATTCAAGCCCTTGGTGACTTTTTCTTCGTCACGGGGGTCACCGCTGAGAAGGAAATTATTCATGTTGAGGCGATTCAACATGATCTGGTAGCGCACGTCCGCGACGGTGCGAACGCTGTCAAGGGCCAAGCTGGCATCCTTGCGAGCGGAGCTCTGCTTCCACCCGGCGAGGATATTCACGATGAATAAGACCAGCAAAATGCTCAGCAGCAGGCCGAAACCTGCGTAAAGTTTTTTCCCAATCGTCATTGCGAAATGCCTCCGCTCCCCTCAACAGCGCGGCCTGCAAAGGACCGCGTCTGTCCCAAAACCGTTATACGCCGCCCCTAGTTGTTGCCGTGAAACTCAAACTCAACAATTTGCGTGGTCTCTTCCGGGGCAGGCACAAACTTCCATTCCTTCACTGCATCCTGGCAGACCTGAACGAGCAGCGGATGCCCCCCGACGACACGCGTGCTCTTGACGTGCCCATCCGGAGTAATGACAACTTCGATCTTGACCTTGCCCGTGACGTTCATGCGCTTCGCAAGTTCCGGGTAGAGCGGAGTCGTCTTCGACTTCACCTTGCGTTTGGATTCGTCCGTCGTCCCGGATTGAGCAAATCCGGAAGCCCCCGAAAGAAGCAGGGCCGCGCTTGCAGCCAATGCCAGTCTTCTCCACTTGCCAGTAGTCATCGACACTACCCCTTTTAGAATTGGGAGATGCCCCGCTGAAAGAAAGGCACGTCAGATGCCACGCCGGGAAGGCTGGCGGAGAATCGAAAAAGAGCTAGTGAATCAATGGCAAGTAATAGAGACACCTGGGGTTACGGAATATTTTGAGAAATAGAATTGGGAGCGCTGGAGGACCTGGATGTCTCAGCAGCACGTGGCACAGAGGTCTGAGGTCTCAGGCTGAGACGAGTCACGATTTGCTGAGTGCTCGGCTGTAGGCAAATTCGCTACATGAAATCGTGCAGCGATTGACTCAGAATGAGACTACCGAGTAGGGTTAGGTGGCGCGGAGGTCTCGCAACTTGAGACATGCCTGGCGCCTCCTGTGTCCATGAGCGAATCCAAAACGACTGCGGCGACCCGCCGAGCACCTCGGATTGCGAAGGCGAATACCGAGCTCGTAGTGTCGAGAATCGCCGGAGAATTGATGGAACTCGCCGTGGAAGCGGCGCAGTCGCGAGACTTGCCCGCGTTTCTAGAACAATTCGCGCAGCGTTCGGCGCGCATGCTAGAGGCCGTCTGGGGAGGCGTAGCGGTTTACCGTGGGCGCGAAACGGAACTCTACGCCATGCCTGGAAGCAATGCGGCCACATTGCAAGTAGCGGCAGACTGGGTGATTTCGAACGCGCGGAGCAGCCGGGGGGACGTGGAGACGCGCGCGGTGCCCAAAGAGATTGCCACCGATTTACAGCTCGCGATCGAGCCGGAGGCGGTGGTGTTCGTTCGAATCGCGGCGAGCAGCAAGGAAAAGCTGGGGACGATGTGCTTGTTCCGGACAAAGAAGAGTCTGGGGGCAGATGAAAAGCGGTTGTTGCGTGCACTGGCGAGCCACGCGGCGCTCTCTCTGGAGAACTTCCGGCGGTTTTCGCAACTGGAGCGTTCCAAGCGGCAGTGGGTGGAAGATATTGACGCGATCAGCGACTACATCGTGGTGCACGATCGGGCCTGGAACATTGTGCGGACGAACCGCTCGCTCTCGTCGTATCTAGGCGTTCCGCCGGTGGCCCTGGTCGGAGAAGCCATGAGCAGCCTGCGGCAGATCGCGGAAACGGGAAGCGACCTGCCCTGCCCCTTTTGCCGCGATACGCAGCGCTCGAGAGAAGAGTACGTGGCGGCATCCTCGGAGCGCATTTTTCTGGTCTCGACATCGCGCACGCCTGGCGTCACGGATGACGATACGCGCACCATCCATGTCTTGAAGGACATTACGGATCGGCGGGAGGCAGAGCGGCGGTATCGCGAACTGTTTGACAGCATTCAGGAAGGATTGTTTTTTGCCACGCCGGACGGAAGATTTCTGGATGTGAATGACGCGATGGTGCGCATGCTGGGCTATGCCTCGCGGGAGGAACTGCTGCGCGCGGATGTGAGCCCGCATCTCTATCCGGCGCCGGAAACGCGGGAAAAATTTCTCCGCGCGCTGATGGAGCGAGGTGTTTTGCGGAATTACGAAGAAACGTTGCGGCGCAAGGATGGAACGCTGCTGCACACGCTGCAAAACATCACCGCGGTGCGCGATGCACGCGGAGGGATCGCGCAAATTCGCGGGCTGATGCTCGACGTTACCGAGCAGAAGACATTTCAATCGCAATTGCAGCGGGAGCGCGACTTCAATCAAAAGATTTTGAACACGACGCAGAGCATGATTCTGGTGCTGGATACGGCAGGGCTGATCAGCTACGCCAACCGTCGATGTTACGAAGCCGGCTACCAGGAAAGCGAATTGATCGGACACCGCCTGGTGGACTGGGTGGAGGCAACGCACCAGGAGGATTTCGTCGCTGCGCTGGAAACCACGGCGCATGGCCACCAGGTGGAGAATCTCGAGCTGAAAGTGAGGCGAAGCGACAGCTCGATGGGCCATTTCTCAATCAGCCTAAGCCCCATGCGGGACGAGCAGAATACCGTGAACAGCGTGGTGGTGGTGATGACGGATATCACCGACGCGGTGCTGCTGCAGGCCAAGCTGGCGCACAGCGAGAAGATGGCAACGATTGGGCGGCTGGTTTCCGGTGTGGCGCATGAGGTCAACAACCCGTTGGCGGCGATTCTGGGATTTACCGATTTGTTGCTGGAGAATCCAGAGGTCACAGGGGCGGCGAAGGAAGACTTGAAGATTATTCTGCATGAGACGCAGCGAACGAAGGACATCGTGCAGGACTTGCTGAGTTTCGCGCGGCAACGGCCGGTGCAGCGCGAATTGGTGCAAGTGAACAGCGTGCTGCGGCAAACGATCAAGCTGCGAAGTTATGATTTTGCGAGCCACGGGGTGGAGGTGACGGAAGAATTCGAAGAGAGTCTGGCGCCGGCAATCGGAGATTCGCAACAGCTGCAACAGGTGTTCTTGAACATCCTGAATAACGCGTATGACGCGGTGCAGGAAGCCGGGCAACGCGGACGGATCCGGATTCACACGCGGCGGCAGGGCGAGATGATTGAAGTAGCGATCAGCGACAATGGGACGGGAATTGTCGACTCGCAAAGAATTTTTGACCCATTTTATACGACGAAGCAGCCGGGCAAAGGCACGGGGCTCGGGTTGAGCATTTGTTACGGGATCGTGCGGGCCCATGGCGGCGAGATTCAATGTTGGAACAACGAAGCGGGGGCCGGGAGCACTTTTGTCGTGCGGATTCCCGTCGCAACGGAAAGCGCGCTAGCTGCAGCGGCGGCGAAAGAGGCAGGCAGATGATGAGCGCGCAAGCGGCGTTGTGGACCGGCGGACCGATCCTGCTGATTGAAGATGAGCCGTCGGTCATCGCGTTTCTTCGCGCGGCGCTGGAGAGAAAGGGCTACGCGGTGGTGAACGCGTCGTCGGGGGCGGAAGGATTGGAGCGGCTTTCGAATGGGCGGTATGCAGGCGTGATTTCCGACATTCGAATGCCCGGTGCGGTGAACGGCGCTGAAGTGCATGAGTGGATCCAGAAAAACCGTCCGGAACTAAAAACTCGAATCATCCTGATCAGCGGAGACACGGCGAATAGCGATACCCAGGCATTTCTGGCGCAGAGCGGAACGCCGTGCATTGAAAAGCCTTTCCGCGTTCAGCAATTGATTTCGATTGTGGAGAAAACTTTCGGAAAACCATGAGCGAGCCGATGAAAACACGATTACTTGTGGTAGACGACGAACAGAGCATACGCCGCCTGTGCATGACGATTGGCAACACGCTGGGCTATGCCTGTGCCGAAGCAGAGAGCGCGGAATCCGCTCTGGGACGGCTGGAATCCGATGCGCCGGATTTGATTCTCACGGACCTGAAACTTCCGGCGATGTCCGGGGTCGAGCTACTGAAGCAGACGAAGACGATGCTCCCGCACACTGAGGTTGCGATCATGACCGGCCACGGTTCGATCGAATCCGCCGTGGATGCCATGAAGTTGGGCGCGTACGACTACATCGAGAAGCCGTTTCGCGTGGAAAAAATGCGGCTGCTCCTGCAGCGCATGGCAGAAAAGGTGCATCTGGTTACGGAGAATGAATTTTTGCGGGAGCGGGTGACGACGGAAGAAAACCTCGACGGAATCATCGGCACTTCGGCGAATATTCAGGATGTGCTGCGAATGATTTCGCGGCTTAAAGATACGCGAACACCGGTGCTGATCTCTGGAGAGAGCGGCACAGGGAAGGAGCTGGCGGCGCGCGCGATTCACTTCCGGGGTTCGATGGCGCAGACGCCGTTTGTCGCGGTGGATTGCGGCTCGCTGGTTCCCACGCTGATGGAGAGCGAACTTTTCGGGTATGAAAAAGGCGCCTTTACCGGCGCGACAAAATCGAAGCACGGCCTCTTCCATTCAGCAAACGGCGGAACGATTTTTCTCGACGAGATTGGCGAGCTTCCTCTGGAGATGCAGGCGAAACTGCTGCGCGTGTTGCAGGAAAAGGAAGTGCGCCCGGTAGGGAGCAATGAAAAGGTCAATGTGGATGTACGCGTGATCGCAGCGACTAATCGGGATCTGGAAGCCGCTTATCGGAACGGAACGTTTCGAAAGGACCTGTACTTCCGCCTGAATGTCGTGACCGTGCACCTCCCTGCCTTGCGCGACCGCCGGTCGGACATCCCGAT
>Ga0210409_10008544_pt1 | contig 10412 bp, 7 predicted proteins | sample IncBWH17MmetaG_FD_161649 | JGI IMG/M metagenome (GOLD analysis project Ga0210409, IMG submission 161649) | Forest soil microbial communities from Barre Woods Harvard Forest LTER site, Petersham, Massachusetts, United States - Inc-BW-H-17-M | ecosystem: Environmental > Terrestrial > Soil >...
GGACCGGCATCCGACGATTTCGCTGGGACTGGCGGAGGAGATTGAGAAACTGCCAGGGGTCGCGGCGGTGGAGCAGCTGCGCGCGTACGAAATCCGCTATCAGGATATGCCGGCAACCCTGGCTTCCGCCAACTTGAATGTGCTGCGCGCGCATAAGGACTCCGATTTCTTCTCCGGGCGGCCGCGAGAGCAGGTCCTTGGCGAGCTGCGCGATTCGAATATGGTCATGGTGAGCGAACCATTTGCTTACAAGCATGGAGTGAAAACGGGGGATTCCATCACGTTGTCGCTCGGGGGCAAACAAGCGGCGTTCCGCATTTCGGACGTTTACTATGATTATTCCAGCGAGCGCGGAAGCATATTGATGGACCGAAAGACAATGCTGCGTTATCTACCGGATCCCGCGCCTTCGAATCTTGCGATCTACGTGTCGAGCGATGCAAAGCCGGAAGCTGTTCGCTCAGAAATCGAACAGGCGGTTGCCGGCCGCAGAGTACTGCTGTTTTCGAATCGAGACATTCGAACGGAAGCGATTCGAATCTTTGATCGCACGTTTGCGATTACTTATGCGCTGGAAGCGGTTGCGGTGATCGTGGCTGTGATGGGCATTGCCGGGGCGCTCCTGGCCCTGGTAATCGACCGCCGGCGCGAACTCGGTTTGCTGCGGTTCCTCGGGGGAGCAAGGAGCCAAATTCGGAAATTGATTCTCGTGGAAGCAGGATTGCTGGGGCTGCTGGCGAATCTTGCGGGAGTAGCGTTGGGATTCGCGCTGTCGCTCGTGCTGATCTATGTGATCAACAAGCAGTCTTTTGGATGGACGATTCGATTTCACTGGCCGGTGGAGATTCTCGTCGTTGCATTGACGGTCGTGTATGCGGCGACGGTGCTTGCGGGTTTATATCCCGCGCAGGTGGCGGTGCGATTGAATCCGCTTGAGGTTGTCCATGAAGAGTAGGCTGGCGTGCTTCGTGGTCGCGCTGCTCTTTCTTCAACCGATCGCGGGGCAATACCGCGTTGCTTTGCCTGGTTATCGCTACGAATTTCCGCGCGATCATTTCAGTCATCCGGATTTCCAAACAGAGTGGTGGTATTACACGGGAAACTTGAAGTCCGCTGAGGGACGCCAGTTTGGATTCGAACTTACTTTTTTCCGGCAAGCGGTCAGCCGTGATCCCGAGAGAATCGCGGCCTGGGATGTTAAGGATATTTACCTCGCGCATCTTGCGCTGAGCGATCTGGACGGCGGGAAGTTTTATCACGAGGAGCGGAGCAATCGCTCCGGCCCAGGTATCGCCGGAGCGAGCGAAACGAGCGGCCGCATCTGGGATGGCAACTGGCAGATTCTTTGGGATGGCAGCGAACAGAAATTACAAGCGATAGATGAACGCTTTCAATTACATCTGACTCTGCACTCGGAAAAACCGCCTGTAATTCACGGAGAGCATGGCGTGAGCCAAAAAGCGGAAGGCAAAGGCCACGCTTCGCATTACATTTCTTTGACACGATTGGCGACGGTCGGCTCGATCGAGCTGGACGGCAAGAAATTCGCTGTTAGCGGCACAAGCTGGATGGATCACGAGTTTTTCACGCAGCAGCTGGCGGCCGAACAATTAGGCTGGGACTGGCTGAGTGTGCAGTTGGCGGACAATACGGAATTGATGCTCTTTCACATCCGGCGGAAGGATGGATCCATCGATCCGTACTCGGCAGGTACCTTCGTGGATACGCAAGGCAGGACGACGCACTTGCGCGAGAGTGATTTTGTGCTGGAACCCCTCGCGGAAAGATGGAAGAGTCCCGCCACAGGCGCCGACTATCCGGTCCACTGGAAGATCGCGGTCCCAAGACTCGGGATTGAAATCGATGCGAAAACAGTGCTCGAGTCTCAGGAGATGACGGGCAAATCAAAATTTATGCCGAATTATTGGGAAGGGGCCATCGTGCTCGGCGGAAAACACAACGCGCCGACGATGAGTGGCGTCGGCTATCTGGAAATGACCGGCTACGACCGTCCTGTGCGACTGACTCCGTAAACCGAGCTTCCGCGGCTACAGCCTGCGCTCGGGATCCACGAACAACCAAGCCACCGCACCAGCGAGCGCTAAACCAGCCGCGACATGGAAGGAAGCGTTCCAGCCGAGCCGGGAGGCGATTGCGGGAGTGAGCGAGGCGGTTAGTGCTCCGCCAATCTGATTGCCCATGTTCATGAAGCCGGAAACCGAACCAGAGGACTCGGCAGCAATATCGGCGGTTACCGACCAAAAGGAACTTTGGGAGAGATAGAGCGCACCGGCGCCGCCGGCGAGAACAATGCTGGCGAGGCGGGCAGATTGAACCTGTGAACCAAAGGCAAGAAAGACTGCGGTCAGCAGGAGCGCGAACACCGCGATGCCGCACCGCCCGATCCGCTTGCCGTACAGCTTCGTAAGCTTGTCGCTGATTGCGCCGCCGATGGGACTGCACGCGGCCATGGTCAGGAAGAGAAGCGTGGTGTAAGAAGCGCTGGCTTTCAGATCCAAGCCGCGTACATTGCGAAGGTAGATAAAGAACCAGGTGAAGAAAATCCAGGCGATGTAGCCATAACAAAAATAGGCGAGCGTTACAGCCCAGACTTCTTTGCTCTCCAGAATGTTCCAGGGGAATCCTCCGCGGCTCTTCTGGGGGCTGGCAGTTCGGCCAGCTTGAATGTGGGCAAGCTCCATGGGAGAAACGTGTTGATGTTGCTCTGGTGCGTCTCGCGCGAAGAAATACCAGGCCGTTCCAGCCATCAGACCAAGAAGTGCGCTGGCCCAGAAGGACCAGCGCCAGCCGTAATGGAAGTTGAGATAGCTGATGAGGCCCGGCGTAATGCCCGCGCCCACTCCGACGCCGGCAAATATGATGCCATTGGCGATTCCGCGCTCTTGCGTGGGAATCCACCGCGAAACGAACTGATTGGAGGCGGGGAACATGACGGCCTCCCCAGCTCCCAGAAGAAATCGCACTGTCGCCAGGTAAAGCACCGCGAACGCGAGTTTCGACGAGACGGCAGTGGTGAGCGCGGTGAAGACTCCCCACAACAGAACTCCGGCGGTAAGCACGCGTCGCGGACCCAGGCGATCGGCGAGCCAACCTCCGACGGTTTGAAAGATTGCATAACCGATCAGGAAGGCGCTGGTGAGCGATCCCAATTGGACGTTGGTCAGGTGGAATTCAGAGGCGATGGAGTTACCGGCAATCGCGATGTTGATGCGGTCGATGTAGGCGACGGCACTCAGAAAAAACAGACTGAAGACGAGGAGCCAGCGGACGCGTGTGGCGCGCTCTTCAGGCACAGCTCCCCCTCCGCACACCGCTCCAGATGCATTTTGAGCGAGGGCGAGCGCGTGACTCTCCTTTTATTGTGAGGTGCGCCTTCAATTTGCTCACGTTGAATGCGATTTAAACAGTTTGACTAGATTTTCCGCGATGATCTTTTCCTCGCCGGGTTGAAGCATGAAGGAGTTCATGGAGAGCGCTTCGCCCTGCTCACCAGTGGAAAGAACGATGGAGGGTTTTCCTTCGCGCAAGGCCTTGCCGGCTTCAAGCGGCGTCAGCGAAACCCGCTGCGCATCCCATTTGATCTGCATATGCGGAACGTGATTGGCGATGTCCGGAACGAAGTATTCCGTTGTGACGCCGGGAACTTTGGTGATTTGGGCGGAGACGAGCTCCAGGCGGCGCTGCCATTCTTTGTTTAGCGCCTGGTGATCTTCCTTCAAGTAGGACTCGATGGCTTTGACCATGCCAACGATTTCTTCTTTGCCGACTTTCTGGCTGCGGCCGAGAGTATCTTCGTGCGGGCTGTTGTTCAGCAGCGCGTAGGCGACGAGGTCTTTCCTACCAATGAGCAGCCCGGCGCATTGCGGGCCGCGAATGGCCTTGCCTCCGCTGAAGGCCGCAAGGTCATAACCCATGACGGTATAGTCCCAGAGATGCGAGACCGGGGGCGTGTCCGCAGCCGCATCGATGAACGAGGGAATATTGTGTTCCTTGGCCAGCTTGGCCCATTCGTCCACCTTGATCTGGCCCTCGGCGTTGGCAAAATTCGTGAAGTGCATCATAGCGGTCCTGGGATTGACGGCTTTCCGAACGTCTTCGCGCGTTTCCACTTCGACGAGCTTCACGCCAGTGGAACGGAGCTGATGATCGAAGGGATTGCGATGCGATTTCTGGATGATCACTTCAGATTTCATGCCCGTGAGATCCGGAAGTTGCTCGATGAATTTGGGATTGTCTCCCGTGAGGATTCCGGCCAGACCAGATTGCATAGCGGCAGCGGCACCTGAAGTGACCAGCGCGGTGTTGCCCTCCGGCAATTTGAGCATTTCCGCGATGCGCTTGCCTGCTGCGACTTCTAGTTCGGGGACGCTTACGAAATGAAGCGAGCCGAGAGCCATGACGGCTTCGACTTCCGTACGCATCAGCGACCCGCCGAGAATGGTCATGGTTCCCTGGCCGTTGATGACCGTGGTTACGCCCAGTTCTTCGTAGACGTTGCCGCTCGCGCCGAACCCGGTGATTTTCTCCGAAGGTTTAAAAGTGGGTGCAGAGCCTGCGAAGAGTTTGCGCGGGCTGAGCAAAATGCCAGTCAACGATGCAAGGCTTCCCAGAAAAGTGCGGCGTTTCCAAGCTTCTTTGAAGAGCACGATTAAGCTCCCTTCTTTGCGGCATTGACGACGGCCGCGGTGCAATTGATTTCCACGAGGGAATCACCGGGGAGCGCGGCGACGGCAACGGTCGTGCGCGCGGGGCCGCCATGAGGAAAGTAGGTTTTAAAAACCTGGTTCATGCCGTCGTAGTAGTCAATGTTCGCGAGATAGACGGTGAGCTGCAGGATGCTATCCATCGTGCCGCCACCCGATTCGACGAGAGTCTTGACGTTTTCCATGACGTGGCGGGTGTGATTCTCGATGTCCTTCGGAAATATCTCTCCTTTGTCGCGGGAGTGGGCCCCCTGTCCGGCGATGTAGATCACGCCGCTGTGAACAATAAGTGGCGTGATGAAGCCGGTGCCGTTCGAAGGCTTGCCGTCATAGTCCAGCTTCCGGACTCCGTTCTGCCCCGGAGCGGCCGAAGCCGCGGAATCGGAGGCCAATCCAAGGACGCCTGCGCCGGCAAAAAGGGACGCGAGACGCGTTGCAAAATTTCTGCGAGTGCTTAGCCCTGCGAGCATTTCTTGTTCCTCCTTTGAACATGGCACCCTTATATCATTGCCACAACTTGGAAGATTGCACCCAAACCAGAATCGCCGCACGAATCCGCGTATGCTCTTGGCCATAAAGGGCTTATTTTGACTAATCCAAGCTTGACACTAACCAGGGCCTGTTATAAACCGTCGAACAATGAAACGATTGTTGCACGGAGTCGTTTATTTTGGGGAGGGTGTGATGAATCGAACCAAGCGTATGACTGTCCTACTTGTGTGTACGTTTGCCTGTCTGTTTGCTCTTGTCACTTTCTACGCTGCGAATGCTTCCGGCCAAGCCGTGACGGCGACTCTCTCCGGAAGAATTACGGATGCCTCCGGCGGAAGCATCGCCAAGGCCAGTGTCGCCATTCAAAATGTTGCGACGGGCTTTTCGCGGTCGGCGCAAACGTCAGACTCAGGCGAGTATTCCATCCCGGCTCTCCCGGCAGGCGATTACGCGGTCACCGTGGTTTTTTCGGGGTTCGGAAAGCAGACGAAAAACATCACCTTGCAAGTGGGCCAGACCGCGGCGCTCGATTTCACCATGACTCCCGGCGAAATAGCGCAAAAAGTCGAAGTGGAAGCGACGTCGGAACTGGCAGAGCCGACCCGGACGCAAGTGAGCACGGTCATTACCGAGGCTCAGATTGTGAATCTGCCGGTGAACGGCCGGGAATTTATTGATTTTGCACTGCTATCGCCCGCGGTAACGATTGGAGATACGACGTCGGGCAGCACGGACGTCATCGTGGAGCCGGTCACCAAGCTTTCCTTCGCCGGGCAGAACATTCACTACAACTTCATCGCAGTAGACGGCGCCGACGATATTTCGACGGCCTCGGGAATCCAGCGCGGCACTCCGCCGCAGGAATCCGTACAGGAATTTCGCGTAATCAATAGCGATTACTCCACGGAATTTGGAAGGGCCGTGGGCGGCATCGTCAATATCATCACCAAAAGCGGAACCAATGATTGGCATGGCACCCTCTATGAATATTTCCGGAACAACAATATGGATGCCATCAATCTCCTGCAGGCAAGCGGAGCACATGTTCTGCGGCAAAACCAATTCGGCGCGGCCATCGGCGGGCCCATTAAGAAGGACAAGACGTTTATCTTCGGGAACTATGAGGTGCAACGGCGCGGCGAGTCGCCCTTTTACAATTCCGCCGTGCTGGCAAATATTGGAGCCATCAACGCGGTTAAAGCGATCTACGGACTTCCCGCGGAGCCCAATCTTGGCAGTGTTCTTCGTACCAATGACACGGACAACGGTTTCGCGCGCGTGGATCATCGCTTCAGCGACAATGAGTCCTTTTTTCTGCGCTATTTTGTCAACGATGGCCGGCTCCTTAACCAATCGCCGCTGAACGACGGCTTTGATCTTCCTTCGGCCTTCAAAGACAACTTCTATCGCGACCAATCGCTTGCAGGGACGCTGGTATCCGTGTTCAATCCCAAGCTCATCAACGAGCTTCGCGTCCAATACGCGCGGCGCTCATTTGATTTTCCCACCGTTACGACGCAGCCTCACCTGGAATTGTCGAATACTTTCACGATCGGCGTGAATCGCGGTAATCCGGATTTTTACCGCGAATCGCGCTTTGAGATCGTGGACAACGTCACGCGCAGCTTTGACAAGCACACCGTCAGTTTCGGCGGCGATTTCAATTTCGTGAAGACTACGGAGTCCTTCCCGCTCTTCTATCCCTTCGAAGCCGACTTCCCGAGCCTCGGGGCTTTTCTGGGCACTGACGGAGGCGTCCCAACCCCCGCGTGCGCCAACGCGGCCACCACTCAGACGATTGTTGCGGGATGTCAACATCCCAACGTGATTTTCTTTGAGCGCTTCAAAGCGCCGAATTTCGATGAACAGAGCCTGGATACAGCGGTCTACAACGGGACAAGATTCTCGCCGGCCATCCGCAACCAGGCGGAAGGCGCCCTGAATCATACTTACGAGGGCTTCTTCGTCCAGGATAAGTGGCGCGCAACGAGCCGCCTGACCCTGAACGGGGGAATCCGCTGGGAGTTTGAAACCTGGCCCACCAATGTGCTGAACACACAATGGAAAAATTTCGATCCCAGGCTGGGTGTGGCCTACAACGTCGGAACCAAACGCCACGTGGTGGTCCGCGCCGGCTTTGGACTCTTTCACGGCACGATTCCGTCCAACCTGCTGGCTTGCCAGGAACCTTCGTGCGGCGGCACGGGGAACATCGCGCAGCTTAGCAACGGGAAGTATCCTGGCCGTCCGTTTGAAAATGGACTCAATGCCAAGACGGAGCTGTTTGCGTTCGCCAGCGGGCCGGGGATCACCGCGCTGGGCTTGCAAGGACTCATCAAGGACGGCGCCTATCCGGACAACACCACGGACGCCTTCACGAACTTCCCGACCTGTACACCCATCGCCAATTGCGGATTCTTCGGCCCGTCCGTGGTGGTGCGCTTCGATCAAAATAGCAAGAATCCTTACGGCGTCCAGGCGAGCTTGGCGGTCGAATTCGAGCCGCTCCCCGATACCACGGTCAGCATCAGCGGACTGCATGTGCGCGGCGTGCATCTCGGCAGCTTCTTCAATGTGAATCAGCCTGACCCGACGGCGGTTGTGACCGAGCATGATTCCGAAGGCCGCTCGGGACCCAAGAATCTCTATTGCTCCACGGTTGCCGCTTGCCCGTTCACACCTGGCGTGCGAACGTTTCCAATAGCCATTTATTTCGAGGCGACGTCACGGTGGGATTCGCAGTACGACGGATTGCTGGTCAACGTCAACAAGCGGTTGACCAAGAATTTCTCCTATGGAATCAGCTACACGTGGTCGAAATCCATCGATGACGGCCCCAACCCCAGCTTCGTGCTGATTCCGCAGGACAGCCAAAACTCCCGCGCTGAGCGCGCCCTTTCCTCCGACGACGTGCGCAACCGTCTGGTCCTGAACGCCACGGTGACGACCCCCAAGACCTGGAACATGTTTGCACGTGATTTCTTGGTCGGCATGATTACCACGATCCAATCGCCCCAGCGCTTCACCAAGTTCGCCGGGTTCGACGCCAACGGTGACATCTTCGGAAATAACGATCGCGTGGGTATCGACCCACGAAATACGTTTGTCGGAGATAATTTCCGCACGGTTGATCTTCGCCTGGCGCGCACTTTTCGATTCCACGAGAAGAGGAGCCTGGAGTTGATCGCCGAAGCCTTCAACCTTTCGAATACATTGAACATCCGTTTCTTCAATACCGTTTACGGCGCTTCGGATTTCTGCCCCTCTGATCCGACGGCCTTTGGCTGCCCGGCGACGCCCTCAGGTTTCCGGGAAGGCTCGCCAAACCCGTTGTATGGAACGCCGCGCGCGGTCTATAACCCGCGGCAGATCCAGTTGGCGGTGAAATTTAGTTTCTAGCTATTCGGTTTCAAGAGGCTGGCCGCGGACTTACTCTGCGGCCAGCTTTTCTGTCTAGCAAAGTAGAGTTGCACAAAACCGCGATGGCATTCTCGCAATCCTCGACTGCTGAGAAGACGAACGAAATGCTCGAATCCTCATTTGCTCCCTTGAGCGCGCGGCGCCTGCTCGTGCTCGGCGGCATCGGCCTGATCCTCGTTGGCATGCTGGTCGGAGATATCTTTGCAGTTTTTGTCTTGCATCAGAACGCGGCCCGCGTTGGAACGAGTCTGGCCTCTGCCGCGCATGCCGCTTTGGCGGGAGATCGTGCGCGGGTTCAGGGAAGTTTTCAGGATGTGGGGTCCTTCCTCGAGAATCGCGGAACCAAAGTGGACACGCACGTCCATATGATCGATTTCGGCTATCTCGCGCTGATGCTTGCGATTCTGCAGCCGTGGATTGCTTTCCCTGAAAGCAACAAGCGGCGCCTTGCCTGGCTCTTCCTCGTGGGCGCAGCTCTGTTGCCCGTTGGCGTTTTTCTCATTCATTACATTGGCCTCGCCTACAGCCCGCTGCAAGCCATCGGGTGGGCTAGCATTTTTGCGGACCTGGGCGGATTGTTCGTGCTTGTCGCCACACTTGGCCTCCTCCTTGGGCTGGGAAAGCACTTTCGATTGCAAGAGTCCGCACCCGTCCAAGACGCACTTCTTCTGGATCGTAGTGCACCCAGCCGCGTGCTGCTTGTTGGGGGTATAGCCATGGTGCTCGTCGGTTTCTTGCATGGCGCGTATTACGCCGGCGTCGATCTCTATCGTCACGAAGCGCTCGATTCTTCCATTCTGACGGACATGGCGAAGGCGGCCGCGGCAAACGACGCTGGGATGGTGGACCGAGCCCTCGAAGCTTATGGCCAACTTCAAGGTGATAAGGCGGTGAAGATCGCCGCGCATGCACACATCATTGAGTTTGGCCTGCTCGCCATGTTGCTCGCATTTTTTCAGCCGTACGTCAGTTTGCGGGGAACGTGGAGACTTCGTTGGTCGTACGTATTGATCTTCGGTTCTGTGCTGCTTCCCGTTTGTGTGCTCATGGAATTGCGCTTCGGTCTTGTCGCCGGCGCCTTGGCGGACTTCGGAGGCTTGCTGGTAATTGTCGCGCTGCTCGCCATGTGGATTGGAATTCTCCGCTACACGGGCCAGCTTGACGCACAAGTGGGAGATGCGCGATGAGCGGCTCGCGGCGGCTCCTTATTATGAGCGGTATTGCGCTGGCTCTGTGGGGCATGGGTTACGGCTTGTGGTACGCCGTGTTTGCGGAGCATCAGGCGCTCAATGGCATGGGTTCCTCCCTTGCAATGGCCTTTGACGCTTCAGCTAACCGAAATCCCGGGGCTGCCGAGACGGCATTCAACAACTACAAGGAAGCGAAATATGTCTACGACCGCCAGGTGGATGTGCATGGCCACTGGATTGGGCTGGCCATGTTGTTGATCGTCGTGGGAATTGCGTTCGATCGCGTCCGGTTCGCGGAAGGCTACAAGCTACTGCTTGCGCTGGCATTCGTGGCTGGGGCCGTGATTTTTCCGTTTGGCGTATTCCTGCAAACCTTTGATCACGGGCCGATTCCGCGGGGCATCACGATTTTCGGTTCCGCGCTGGTAATTATTGCACTCGTAGGAATCGCGCTGGGTTTGACGGCCTACGTAGGTTCCAGGGAATAGTGGGCATCGAATCATTTCTCGTTATCTCGTTTTGAATCTTCGAACACACAGTTGGTAGGACTCAGATGTATTGAAATCCATGAAAATGTCGCGCGTAG
>Ga0210409_10008545_pt1 | contig 10411 bp, 8 predicted proteins | sample IncBWH17MmetaG_FD_161649 | JGI IMG/M metagenome (GOLD analysis project Ga0210409, IMG submission 161649) | Forest soil microbial communities from Barre Woods Harvard Forest LTER site, Petersham, Massachusetts, United States - Inc-BW-H-17-M | ecosystem: Environmental > Terrestrial > Soil >...
TCTTCTTGCGTGGCAATCACGTGGGTTGCTCCAAGCTCGGCCAATGCTGCTTTTTTCTTGGACGTTCGCGTGGTGGCAATGCTGGTGGCGCCTTCCACTCTTACCATTTCGATGGCGGCGATTCCCACACTGCTGCTGGCTGCGGTGATCACTACGAAGTCTGCTTTTGTGATGTGAGCGTGCGCAATCAGTGCTCCGTAGGCCGTCAGGTATTGCATCCAGATCGATGTGCCCTGTTCGGGCGTCAGCTTTGCTGGATAAACCGCCAAAGCGCTGGCTGGAACAATCGCAACTTCTCCATATACACCGTAATTGGTCATCAAAAACGCCGGAACGGTGCTGGCTTTCTTGCCAATCCAGCTCTTGTCCACGTCCGGCCCGACCGCCGCAACCACACCGGCCGCCTCGTAGCCAAGCTTCGACGGCAGAACGGGAGACTCCAGGTAGTGGCCGCGTCGGAACATCGATTCTGCCCGGTTGAGTCCGATAGCTTTCACGTTGAGGCGTACTTCGCCTTTTCCTGGCTCGGGGATTGGCTCATCCTGAATCTTCAATACTTCCGGCCCACCTAGGGTATGGAAGCGGACAACTTTTGCGGTTTCATTCGCCATGTCAATCTCCGATACGCAATATGTTCAATCGGAATACCAGGTGCGGCTATTCTATATTGATATGTCGCACCATGAGGTGGCGCGGAATTAGTCCGCTGGTGCGGCGCGGGTCTTGGCCCATTCGCGGATTGACGCCACTTCTTCGGCGCGGGTCACGCTGAGAGGTTGCGTCGAATGCATCTCCTCAAGGAGCACTTCCGTTGTTAGTTGTTGCTTCTGCGCGAATGCGGTGTAAAGCCCGGCGACGATGGACTGCTCGATTTCCGCTCCAGAAAAACCGTCGCTGCCCTCGGCAAGTTTTTTCAAATCAAACGTGGTTGCGTCGCGGCCGCGCTTTTTCAAATGCAATTCGAAGAGCGCCGCGCGAACTTCAACGCTGGGCAAATCCACAAAGAAAATCTCGTCGAAGCGCCCCTTGCGGATCATCTCCGGCGGCAAGACGGTAATGTTGTTCGAGGTCGCCGCCAAAAAGACGCCGCTCTCGCGATCTTGCATCCAGGTCAACAGCGTAGCGAGGAGGCGCTGCGACAATCCCGCGTCCGCGTCACCGCTGGAGCCCGCGGACGCGAACGCTTTCTCGATCTCATCGATCCACAGCACCATCGGCGATAATTTCTGCGCCAATTCCAGCGCCTTGTGCAGCTTCTTTTCGCTCTCACCCACAAATTTGTCGTACAACGCTCCGGCATCCAACCGCGCCAGCTCAAATCCCCATTCCCCCGAGACTGCCCGCGCAGCAAGGCTCTTCCCACATCCCTGCACGCCAGTGATTAGTATTCCCTTTGGCGGCGCTAATCCAAATCGCTGACCTTCCGGCGTTAAGGCGCTTTTGCGTTTTGCGATCCATTCGCGTAAACGTTTCAGGCCGGCTACGTCGCCGAATGAGGTGTCACGCCGCACAGTTTCAATTAATCCGTCAGCCTTCAAGGCCTGCCGCTTGGCGTCCAGCACGTCATCCAGTAATCCGGCGTCGGCGCGACCGCGCGACAGGATGCACATGCGCAGGGTGCGCATGGCCTCTTCTCCGGAAAGGCCGGCCAAATTGTGTGCGAGTTGCGCCATGCCGGGGAGGTCCAGCGCTACAGGAATGCGCAGTTCGCGATTCAGGTCCGCGAGCACATTCTTCACTTCTGGCAATAGCTCATCCACCGAGGGTAAGTTCAGTTGAAACGGCGCTGCTTCGGAGCGAAGCTCCGCAGGTAATTCCATGGATGCGGCGGAAATGACAATCGCGCGGCGCGCCGTTCTGAATTTTTCCGCCAGGTCACGCAAGCGGCGGCAGATTTTGTCGTTATCGCAGTAGCGTGCGAAGTCTTTAAGGAAAAAAATCCCGTCGCCCTGAATCAACGAGATATTTGCCAGCGCCTGCTCTGGCGGCTCGGTGTTGTAAATTTCCGCGCCGCCGAATTTTGCCAGCCCCGCCGTAACGGTCCACTCAAACAGCGGCACGCTTAATTCTGTCGCCACTTCCATGAGCATCTGCTCGAGGCGCTCTTCTTCCGCCGTTTCTGCGGTGATGATGGGGTGCCGCGAATTCACGAGCAAGCGCAGTTCGTCGTGCATATTGTGTGGCGCGGTCGGAACCACGGCGCTCGCCGATCCGGTGACCACGCCTGGCGCGGAATTTCTTCCAGACAACGGCGACGCGGACGTGTTGGGCAGCTTTTTCAGCTCGTTGGTCAAAAGCCGGTGCCTCGTTTAAAAGTGTCAATGATCTAAGTGCGATGGATGGCCCAGAGACAGGCTACCAAAATCAAGCAGAAGAATAAGGCAGTTTTGCAGCGCGCGTCGCAAGCTGGTCAACGCGCTCATGCGTCGATGGCGGTTCGGTGCGGGCGAGGTGCAGATGGTTCAGTTGAGTACTTTCACGTTTGGAGTTTTCGAGCGGATGTGCTCCGTGGGTAGAACCCACGTGTAAACCCGACACGTGGGGCACCCATTTACGCAAAGTCCTCCTTTCTTATTCCATCTGTAATGCCTAGGCCTGAATCCACCGGTTACGCCCGTAACCGGCGGGTGGCACATTTCCCTTTTTTGCGGCAAGTTATGAAAACTTGCCGGAGGGAATTAGAAGTTTACCCGGATCCCGAATTCCATGGTGCGCGGGAAAGTCCCTTCGGTGGAAAGCTGGCCAAAAGTTTGTGGGTTCTGTCCCGCTATGTTTAGAGTTGGATCCAAGAGTTGGTTGTGGTTCAGAACATTGATGAAATTGATAGAAGCTTCGAGACTGAGGCGCTCCATCACTCGCAAGTTCTTCTTGACGCCCAGATTCATGTTCCAGTAGGGCAGTCCGCGGAACTGGCCGAAGCCGCCGCTGTTACCGTCAAAACCCAGAATCAGTGGTCGGACGTTGTTAAATACGGCTGCTGGATTCGCGAACATGACGGAGATGCCATTGACGTTGTGAACCGAGGCGCCAGCTCCGGCCCTGGAGGTTAGGACACAGTTGGCGTTGGTGAAGACGTTGTTGCCATCCCCAGAACCCCAATCCTGCGAGCCGCTGTATCCTTCAGAGCCGCCACCCGTATTGGTGTTGCAAAAATCCGGAGCGCCACTGCCTGCAGTAAAGATTGGGGAGATAGTCCAGCCGCCCAAAATATGCCCCAGTACACCTTGTTGATTGCGATAAACCGGCGGCTGGTAGACAAGGAACAGGGCATCCACGAATTTGCGATCGAAAGCTTGCGGACCGTACTGGGTATCCAGGTTATAGGGGTCAACGGCAGTTTCCTGACTGGTGGCCTGAATAACTGCTCCAGTTCCCAATGCTTTACTGTAAGTGAAGTTGTTCTGCAAGGTGAAGCCGTGCCAATCGTTCACTTTGAAGGTGATGAACCCGGCATTGTAATTGCCGTGCCCGAGGCTTGTACTCATAGTGACATTGCTCGACATTTGGCCGGCGGTGTTCATCATACTGAATGGGAAATTAAAACCAGGTGCGGTACCGCCCCTGTCCAGGTCAGACCACAGGCTCCAAACGGCCTGGCTTTGGAAGTTGCCGAATTCGTTAGCGACAACAGTTGCTGTGCAAGTCCCTGGGGTGCAGTAGCCTGTGCCGGCCAGCGCGGTCTCAAAGAACGGCTGTGGTGCCAGCGCTGCCAAAGTTGTCCCAGGGGTGGCACTGCTGCAAGCGGCCACCGAGGTTGTACAACCCATGGCCTTTTCGACGGCGGCATAGGCGGTCTGGAATTGCTGTCCACCCTTGGTCATCATGTACGGCACTGAGTTGATGTTGATGTTCTGTAATTCATTATGGATCCAGCGGCTAATGCCCCCGACTTCCACGGACATTCTGCTGTTGAGTTGATGCTGGATGGAGATGTCAAAGGAGTCGACCGAGTTCGGCTTGAAATTCGGGTCGAGGGGTGACGCGGTAGAGCCGATGGTGTTCCCGCCGATACCCGGGAAATACGGCTGAGGCAATGTAGCGGTGGCGGCGGGAATTGGCGCCGTGGTGCCATCCGTGCCAATGCGAAAGGCGGTGTTGACATTGGGTGTCACGGTTGGGTTACAAGAAGGCGTCTTATCGCCCGGCGTTGTGGTGTAATTCAAGACACTTGTGCAAATGACTGGCTGGATGAGGCCGGGGCTTAACAGCGGCGTTAGAACCAGGTTCACACCGTTCACTCGCCCATAGATTCGCCCGTAACCTCCGCGGATTACCGAGTTCTTTCCTCCCAGTGCGGGTCCCAAATCGGGGTTCCAAGCGACTGCAACACGGGGGCTGAACCCTCCGTAAAAGGGGTTGAACGGATACTTCGGATGTCCCGCGACATTATCTATCAGGGCAAAACCGATTTCCGGGTTGAAGACCTGACCGGCCAGGGCTGCGGCTTTGCGTGCGTTCAGATAGTTTTCCGTGCCGATCGGCTTGCCGTTAGCGTCTACCAGCAGGATCTGCTTACCGTTGTCTTCCACCGGAGGCATCTCCAGAGTCCAACCCAGGCCATAGTTGATAGTCAGAGTCGGTTTTATCCGCCAGGAATCGCCAAAATACAGGTTGTAGTAAGGGATCGTGACTTTGTCGAATGCCGGCACCAGCGGCCCATTCAACTGCAAATTATTGCCGGCGCGAGTATATGCCTGCTGCGCTTGGGTTACGATGCCCAGGACTGCGGCGGCCTCGCGGGTAAGCGTGGGCGCGTTAGGGGCACCCGGGGCGAATGCGGGGCCAAGAAGACTGTAATCAGGGGTGCCGCCGCCACTCCCACCGTTGGTCCCAAGCAGGTACACCGGGTAGTAGTTGATGCCACCGCCATTGTCCGTGCGAGTGTGAAAATTCCAGTTGTGTTGATACTGGCCGCCGAACTGGAAAAAGTGCGTCCCTTTAAGCCAAGATACGTCATCGCGGAAGAAGTGATCTTTCCCATCCCAGAAGCGTGTACGTGTCTGTTGAGTGTTCACGTTATAGGGCGCTAAGGTCTCTCTACCGCCGGTAGTTTCGCCAAACGGCTCAAGGGCGGCACTCAAACTAGAGAACTGTGCTGGATCTCCGAACGACCCCCATTCCCACGCGTTCCGCAGGTAACTGTAACGGAAGTCATTCGTGACGTTAGTGCTGATGTTGGTGGTCACTCCAAGTACTAAATACCAGGGTACCTGGGGGCGGTTAGTGAGAGCTGTAGGAGTGCCCAAGGTATCGCCCTTGAAAAAGCCTCCGATGTCGACCTGGTCGTCGGTGGCGCGCTTCAGATGGTAATAACGGTAGCTCGACATAAAGTGCCACTTCGCGCCAAAGTCGTGGTCTACGCGCACAACGCCGAAGTTGTCGTTCTGTGGAATGCCCAGTTGGCCTCGGAAATCCAAGGTGTTGACGCCGTCGCATTTCCCATCACCCGTAAATGGACCACAACCGGCTCCGGGAGTTGGCAGTGGCATGTGCTGAGTCCACATTTGCTGCACGAAGGAATTGATCCCGATGCCGCGCGGATCAAGGGTGTTTAGGTTGTAAGTGATAGCGGGGTTGCTGGGATCATGCAGGATCCCGTTGCGCATGTCCGCAGTGGGAACCAACCTGTCGAAGGATTCCGACAAGGGGAAACGCGTACCTTGGTAATTGGCGAAGATGTAGGTCTTTCCGCCCAGGATATCTTTGGGGATGAGTGGACCGCCCCCGGCTACACCAAACCAGCTTCGATGCCAATCCGGCACAGGTGTGCCTGACTGGTTGTTCTGCCAAGTATTACCGGACATGGTATTGTCGAGATAGTATTCATAGCCCGTGCCATGCCAGGTGTTGTTACCGCGTTTGGTCACAATCGACACCTGCATGCCTGACGAAGCGTTGAAATCGGCGGTCTGGTTGGACGTCGAGACTTTGAACTCTTCCACGCTATCAATCGGCATGGGCATCACACCCGAGGGCTGATTGCCTGCTATCCCGGCGACAGCCCCACTAATCGGATTGCTGTTATTGGAAAACAGGCCACCAGAAGGATCGTCGCCAAAACTCGGATTGTAGACGCCTCCGCTGCCATCCATATCGTTGCTGTTGTTGCCCCCATCGAGCATGAAGCTGGCTTGGTCCACAACCGTGCCGCCAACGCTGCCATCAGGGCTTACCCCCGGTTGCATGGTGACAAACGAACTAACGTCCCGCCCTAGACTCGGCAGAGACTCCAACGTGGAGTTGCTAACCGTATTTCCAATCGTGGCATTCATGGTTTGCAAGTCGGTGTTCGCCGACGTCACTTCGACCACTTGCGACGCTTCGCCCATCTCCAGCCTGGCGTCCAATGTACGCGACTCACCCACTGCCACAGATTGATTGGTGAACTTCCCGGCACGAAATCCACCCTTGCTGATGGTCAAATTGTATTTTCCGGGCGGGACGTTCGGGAAGTCGTACCTACCGGTGTCATTTGTGGTCGTAGTTCGTTCTGAATTCGTAGCTGCATCTATTAAGGTGACGCTCGCTCCAGGGACTGCAGCTCCGGACGGATCGGTAACAGTGCCGACTACGATGCCGGTCCCACCTGTCTGGGCGAACGCATTGCCTGAATTTAACGTGAGGATTGCCACTGCGATTGCCAACACCACGATGCAAAACTGAGAAATCTTTCGATTGGAATTCATGAACTTTCTCTCCCTTTTGACAGCGAGTTGAGAGTTCTTAGTTCGAGCTGGGGCCGATTCGCTGCAGGCAAGTAAACGCAACTAAAGATCGCTTGTGGCACGCACGTTGCCACAACGGGATAAATCGATGTCCCCGTGCTAATCGATGATTCAGAGCCGTTTAATAATTTGCTCTTTATCTGTGCTTTAGATTCGTGTGAGACGGATATATGGAGATATGAAACATGCATTTGAAAGGGCATATTTCTGCGGTGCCGAGGCTCGCGATGGGAGTCGCGCAATTTGCGCCGATCAATTTGAACAGACTACTTATATCTCCAAGAGTGAATTTCCAACCCGAGGTGAGACGAGCGAGGGCCTGCGAACACGAGCAGCTGCGTTGCGCCTCAACTGTTCGGTGGCATCTGCATATCCACGAACCGCGTTTTTTGAGGTGAGGCTCGAACTCCCGACCCTCTGCTTAGAAGTCGCTTGAGTATTTTTATCAAAACTTGCCGGAGTGAGCGCAAAGCAGGGGGAAATCAACAAGTTGTGACAACTTCTGATCAACCACTTGCTCCCTTTTCATCACCTTTACGCAGGCTTTTTGCTGCCATGTGTCAATATTAGTATTACGTTTTTATGACGGCAGGTCATGCTCGCGTCAGCGTCGCCGATCGAACGGGACGGCCCGAGAACGTGCTGTGATCAAAATGAGCGGGCCTCATTTCATTGCGAAGCTTTTCTCGAACAGTTCCAGTGATAGTTTGGCTCCCTCCTGTGTAAGCGCGACTGACTTGGCCTTCGTTGCCGGATTTGAGATGTAGCCTTTTTCATGCAAGGAATTCATCACTTGCCAGTCGTGGCCCTTCCAGGTTCTCAACCCAAATTTGTCCTTGAAGGAAGTCAAATAGAGCAGTGCCAAAACCGTCTGTTCAACTTTTTCCTGGTCAATGTCCATCGATCACCACCTTACAGTCCCTGAACACGAGAGACCGAATCTTTGAATTTTCACCCCAACAAGCACCTTCATACTCCCTTGCCTCTGTGAAGTCGAGAGCTTGAGGGATGGATCGAATTGTGCGGTCTATAGCCTGCCGTTGGGAGGCGGCTGACCATGAAGCGCAAAACCAAGGAGAGGCAGACCCGACTGAAGACAAAGCTAGGCCTGCCCGATTTGGAGCATGCCAAGGTGGCGGTGATTGTTAGCCTAAGATCATTTGAATCGCAGCGCAGCTATCGACACTCGATCGATGAGTTTGTGACTTGTATTGCTCCGCTCCGCGACTGTCGTTCAACAAGGCGGTCGTTCTCCGTTACCGACTTCATCGCGAAGATCGTCACTTGGCTGCCGGGACTATAAACGTCAGGCTGGCAGCAGTCCGACGACTCGCTCAACTGGCCTGTTGCAAGCCCGACGCCCAACGTTTCCGAATCGCAAACACTAGCCCGACCCCGGACAGCATGAGTGCGAGTGAGCTTGGCTCTGGTGTTGTGGTCACGTCCGTCACCGTTAAAATGTTACCCGAACTAGTGTTGGTGTATGTGCCGGGAGTGCTGTAATCAGAGAGTGTGTAGCCGTCACTGAAACGGATGCCGACACCGCCGAGTGTTATAAACCGCAGAAAAACCACGACATTCACTCCATGTTCGAATAGGTGTATTATCGCTATCAGCAAGGAGAAGTTACCATGCTCGAACCCAAGACCTTTCGGGTTTGGTTCGGCGCAACACTCCTGATGTGCGCTAGCTTTTGCGGCGAAGTTCTGAGCGCACAGGAGAAATCACGTTCAATCGCTCCAGTGGATGTCGAGTATCGAATCACCAATACAGATGTCCTCCTGATTTCCGTCAATCAACATCCAGAGTTGTCCAGAACAGTCGTGGTCAGGCCCGACGGGAGCATTACTCTACCGTGGTGTAATGCAGTGAAAGTCTTAGGCTTGTCAGCATCGACCGTAGCCGTCTTACTCCACGATAGACTAGAATCTATAGTTTCCAATCCTCAAGTCTCTGTCACAGTCAAAATTCACGGATTGCCACCTGTGCCTCTTCGCCGTGAACAGTCACCTAGAGATATACCTGCTCCTGGGGTTCGACAGGGTTGCTGCGTCGCTAAAATTGATGCGGTAGCAATGGCAATGTCCTGATTAATGCTAGCGGTACACGTACAAGTGGAATCCGTCTGAGCCGGCACGACAAATCAGGAGTTATCAGATTCTATTGATAGAAACAGGTTGCAGTATATTCCTCGGTATGGGCAGCCAAGTCTACATCCGGCTGGGTATTCTTGGGTTGCTAGCAGCGATGGCAGTGCCGCAGCACCTCTGTGCTCAATTTCTGAGCTGTTCCGAGGGTCAATCTCAAATCTCACACCCTGTCCAGTACATTAAAATCACGATAGCCGATGTTGAGTTTTCTGGTACCAGCCATCTCAGTGACGATGCTCGCACACAACTAGTCAACCGCATAAAGAGCCTCGATCTTCATGTCGTTCGAGAGGGAGGCAACTCGGATTGGCTTGCTCAGGTTGAGAGGCCAATCCGAGACGCACTACAAAGGCAGGGATACTTCCGAGTTCTTCTCACAAGTAGGCCCCACCCCATCCGGTCAGAGGCCCACGACCGGCAATATCAGATAACCATCGAAATCGATAGCGGCCCCCAATACCGTTTGGACCAAATCACTTTTTCTGGTGCGACAGTTTTTGCGATAGCGGAGTTGAGGGAACAATTCTCACTACAACACGGGGACTTGTTTGACGTGCAGGAATTGTGGAACGGCATGGCGTCGATAACAAGGATTTACAGCACAAAGGGATTTATCGACATGATTTCTAAACCAGAAGAGAAAATCGACGAAAAAAGTCGGCTCGTCGATGTTGCTTTTAAAGTTGATGAAGGTCGGCAATACCATGTCAGATCGGCGCAGAAAGAGCTTGGGAATGACGCCATCGTGGTTTCGAGCGACGCGCGGTCGTTGACGGACCTCGATGGACTCGCCTCTCGAGTGAAGGCCGAGTTCGACACCATCGACCTGCTGTTCGTCAACGCCGGGTTCAGCACCCGAGCGCCTCTCGAGAGCATCACCGAGGCCATCTACGACGAGATGTTCAACTTGAACGCCAAGGGACCGCTTTTCGCGGTGCAGAAGTTCGCTCCGCTAATAAACCGGGGAGGCTCTGTCGTCCTCACCACCTCGATCGCCAACGTCAAGGGAATGGCTGGCAACGCCACATACGGAGCCGCCAAGGCCGCGCTGCGATCATTCGCTCGGACGCTCGCTGCTGAGTTGGTTCCTCTTGAGATTCGCGTCAACGCGGTGACGCCCGGCCCCATTGACACGCCGATCATTGGCAAAGCGTTTCCCGCTGACGCGGCCGCTCAGATTAGGGAAAAGATGATTGGTATGGTCCCGATGAAGCGCTGGGGGACGTCGGAGGAAATCGCGAAGGCCGTCCTCTTCCTTGCGTTCGATGCGACCTTCACGACCGGCGCCGAACTTCCGGTCGACGGAGGATGGTCCCAACTCTAAGGGGTGAGCTGACCGATGAGTATCGGCGCGGAGATGCAGGCCGGTAAAAGGAGGACTAAGAAGATCCACAACTTAGTAGTGAGCTCTTTGGCGGTTGCTTATCTCGCAGCGAATACATACGCCATCGTGAAGGTAGGAGTGTATGAGTTAGCTCGTTCGCGCAAGCATCTCCTAATCTATGGGGTTCCTTTCATATTGTGGGGCTCTGTCAT
>Ga0210409_10008546_pt1 | contig 10411 bp, 6 predicted proteins | sample IncBWH17MmetaG_FD_161649 | JGI IMG/M metagenome (GOLD analysis project Ga0210409, IMG submission 161649) | Forest soil microbial communities from Barre Woods Harvard Forest LTER site, Petersham, Massachusetts, United States - Inc-BW-H-17-M | ecosystem: Environmental > Terrestrial > Soil >...
CATTTGCTCCTCCTGAGTCTGCACCACAAGGCTTTCCGCGATGGGCGGGATTTCCGGCTCGGGCGAATTTTCCTCGCTATCGCGGCTGACCACTCGCTGGCTGAAGCGCTTCACGCGGTAGCACTCGTGATGCGCGACTTGCATGAGCCACTTGGGGAGGGCGCGAGGCTCGCGCAACTCCGGCAGGCGCACGAGCAGCTCCACACAGGTGGCCTGAAACACGTCGGCGGCTTCCTGAGGCGGCAGGTTGTATTTGATGGGGATGGAATAGATCAGCGCTTTGTATTTATCAATGAGCTGGGACCAGGCAGCTTCATTGCCGGAGAGACACTCTTTCACGAGACGTGTATCGTTCCACTTCGCTTCCGGCTTGGCGGACGTCTTGGTCCTCGCCGGACTCATTGAGCGGCGTTCTCCCGGCCATTCTTCAGATACAACTGCTCGACATTCCAAAGAACGTAGGGTTCGAGGACAGCGGGATGGAAGTTGCCGACAGAATTTTTTGCGCCAGCCAGGATGTCCGGGCTAGCGAGAAAAATCAGGGACTGATACTCGGCGAGGATTTCCTGCGCGCGATCGTAAAGTTTTTTTCGCTGGTCAAAGGTGCGCGCGGACATCTGGTCTTCGATGAGATGGTCGATCTCCGCTTCCCACGGAGTCGCGGGATGCGTTTGCGAAGGGTTCCAGAGATGCGTGCCGCCGCTGGAGAGCCAGACGTTGATGTCGGAGTTTGGGTCGGCATCGTAGCTGGCGATGCCCATGACGCAGGCGTCGTATTCCTTGGATTGCGTGACGCGATCGAGGAGGGAACGGAATTCCAGCGGGACTACCTGCACGCGCATTCCAAGCTGCTGCAGATCGTCCTGAAGGATCGCGGCCATTTTGGCGCGGTCGGCATTGGAGGAGCTTGTGAGGATGCTGAACTCCACCGGCTTGCCGCCGGAATCCTGAAGCGTGGATTCGCCGTTCGGTCCGGTGGTCCAGGAAAAGCCGGCTTCTTTTAGCAACGCTCGTGCGCGGTCGAGAGAACGCGCGGGGTGAGGGAGATTCGTGTCACCCCAGCGCTTGTTGCCCGGAGTTACCAGGCCCCAGATTGCGGCGCCGCGGCCCTGGTAGACGAGGCGGACGATGGCTTCGCGATCAGCGGCAGCTGAAACGGCCTGGCGGAATTTTACTTCGCGAAACCATTTTTGCTTGCGTTGCATGTCCGCAGGCGCCTTTTCGCCGAGGTCATTCAAATTGAAGAATAGAAAATTATATTCAAGTCCCGGGCCGGCGTCGGTGACGGTGTAACCGTCTTGCCGGCGGGAGAGAACAGAGAAGTTTTCGGCGCCCAACTGGCTGATCAAGTCGGTTTCGCCGGATTGGAATTTCAGAACCTGGGCGTCCGCGTTGGGGACGAAGAGAAACACGAGTTCGTCGAGATACGGCAGTCGGTTGCCGGTGCTGTCGGATTTCCAATAGTAGGGGTTGCGTTCGAGGACGAGGCGTTGCCCGGCGACATACTCTCTCAGGCGGAAGGGGCCGAGGCCGGCCCATTGATTCGCTGCTGCGCTGAGGGATCCGATTTGGGCCAGTTTGCCTTCCTGGAAGGGCTGTTCGAGGAGGTGGCGAGGGAGTATAGCGAGGCCGTCGAAGAGCCGCTCGCCGGCGCCGTACGGTTTGGCCATTTGAAAGACGACGGTTTGCGCGTCAACCTTGCGGACAACGATCGGCTTGCCACCGACAATCAGGAGATCGCGTTGCGGGGCATGCGTATTTTCGTCGAGATAGACATGAAAGGAAAAGAGGACATCGTCGGCGTCCATTGGCTGGCCATCGGAAAATTTCAGACCTTTGCGCAGGACGAGGGTGTAAGTGAGGCCGTCGGGAGAAATTTTCCAGGATTTGGCGAGGGCGGGCTCGATGAGTTGCGTGGCGCGATTGATGTGGACGAGATCGGCTTGCATGACGCCGATGACTTCGCGGGACCTGGCGTCAGCGGCAATTAGCGGATTCAAAGTTTTTGGTTCGCCACGGAGGGAAACGACAAGGCGCCCGCCGCAGTGGCCGACTTCGCCGGGAAGGGTGAGCAATTCTTCGTTCGAATTATTTTGCTGAGCATGGGCAAAGGCAGGGTGGCAAAAGAGTGCGGAGAAACCGAGGAACAATCGGAAAAGAATCCTGCAGCGTGCGACTATCGCGGGGTAGTTTCTCACGCCAGGCTCCCAAGACTCCTCCTCTCCATTTTGTACGCCCCAGGCCTTTCCTGCAACGCGCTCGCTAACCCCAAGTATCCAAGGAAGAACGGCACCATGACGAGGGCGGAGAGGTACATCCACCAGTAGGAGACAAGGACACTGTACTGCTGGAGGTTGGAGAGGAGATTTCCCCAGCTTGGGACGGGCTCCGGGACGCCGAGGCCGAGAAACGAGAGGGTCATTTCGGCGAGGACGTACTGCGGAATGAGAATGGCGGCCTGGGTCAGGAGGACGCTGGAGGTTTCGGGAAGAATGTGGCGGCGGAGGAGGTAGAGGTTCGATGCGCCGAAGCCTCGGGCCGCGCGGACGAAGTCACGCTCCTTGGCGCTGAGGACTATTCCACGAACGAGGCGTGCGGGGCGAGCCCAGCCTACCGCGGCGATGACCGCGACGATCAGGAAGAAGGCTTGCAGGGGGTTCACCGTGAGAGGGAGGAAAGCGCGGATGGCGAAAAGGAGATAGAGCCACGGTAGGGCGAGAAAGAGCTCGGCGACGCGCATCAAGACATCGTCACACCCACCGCCAAAGTGGCCTGCCACGGCGCCAATGCACCAACCCATCAGCAGGGTCAAGCCGGCACCGAGGAGCCCAGCGAGTAACGATACCTGCCCACCAAAGAGAATCCGGGATAATTGATCACGGCCGAAGGCATCGGTGCCGAGCAAGTAGATTCGTTCGCTGTCAGTTCCGAAAAGATGCAAGCGGGCCGGAAGAAAGCCCAGCATGCGATAGCGGTCACCGGTAATAAGAAATTTCAGAGAGCGGGGATGTGCGGTGTCTTCCACGTATTGGTCGAACGTGCCGGGTCTCAATTGAAACGAATAGACAAAGGGACGAAGGTGGAGATGTTTCCGGCTGTCCACGAAATGCAGTCGCATGGGTGGTAGATAAGGATTCTTGCGGTCTTGTTCAACCGGATTATACGGAGCGAAAAAGCCGGCGCAGAGGACTATGCCGTGAAGGGCGCCGAGGACGAGCAGCCAGTTGGCGATTTTGCGTCGACGGCTCATTGAGAAGCGCTTTCCGTGCGAATTCGCGGGTCTACCCAGTAAAGAAGCATGTCGGCGAGGAAATTGCCCGCTGCGAGAAAGATGGTGGAGAACAGGACGCCGCCAATAACAACGTAGACGTCGCGAGCGAGAATCGCCTCCAGCAGGAATGGTCCGAGGCCGGGCCAGCTCATCACGACTTCGATGAGCAATGATCCGCTTAACAGAGCGCCGATACTGAATCCGAAGAGAGAGACGAGAGGATTTGCGGCGGCCCGCAGAGCATATCGGTATAGGAGTGTGCGCCGCCGAATGCCGTGACCTTTTGCCGCCAATAAAAATGGCGCCTCAAGCACCTCCGCGGCTGCCGCACGCACGTGGCGAACGAGCAGGGGAAGGGCCGAAAGCACCAGCGCCGCGACCGGGAGCGCCATGTGCATCGCGAGGTCGCGGATTTTGTTGAACGAGGAAAGTTTTTCGAAATCGACGGAGGCCATGCCGCCTGTCGGAAACCAGCCGGTCCTTACGGTGAGCACGAGGAGACCGAGTGCCAACGCCAAATCAGGGATGACGAGCAGCGCCGCAGTGCTCCAGGAGATTACGCGATCGGGAAACTGGCCGAGGTGTTCGGCGCTCAAGACTCCGAGCGGGAGGGCGATCGCCCAGGCGAGAAGTGTTGCGGTGATTGTGAGCAGCAGAGTGTTTTTCGCTCTGACCAGCAGAAGCGGCGCAACCGGTGTGTTATAGGCAAACGAAAAGCCCATTTGGCCGTGGAATACGGAATTTAGCCATGAGCCGTAGCGAATGGGCAGCGGCCGATCGAGTTGATACTGGGCGCGCAAGGCCACCAGTGTTTCGGGCGAAATTTGCGGGTTCAGACGCATCTCGTCGAAGTAGTTGCCTGGGGCGAACGTGGTGAAAAGAAAAGCGAGAAGCGAGACGCCGATGATGAGAAGGAAGGCGTGCCCCAAGCGGCGAAGGAAATAACGCATCATCGTTGCGTCGCCGACCATGGGGCGCGAGGAAGCTGCGGCACGGCTGCCAGGAGTTGCTTTGTGGCCTCGTGGCTGGGGTTTCGCAGGACTTTTGTGGAGGGGCCGTGCTCGACGATTCGGCCGTGGCTCATCACCGCGATCTCGTCGGCGAGGTGAGCGGCCATGGTGAGATCGTGCGTTATGAAAAGGAAAGTCATTCTGAGAGAGTCCTGGAGTTCGATGAGGAGATTGGCGATCTGCGCCTGCACCGAGCAATCCAGGGCGGAAAGTGCTTCATCGAGGATGAGAAGTTTGGGATCGAGAGTCAGCGCCCGGGCGATGGCCAAGCGTTGGCGCTGACCGCCGCTTAATTCCGCGGCTGGGCGTTCGGCCATGTCTGCGGACAAGCCAACCCGTTCGAGTAAGGAGAACGCGTGGGTACTCCTTTCCCTGCGGCCAAGTCTTCCCTGCAAGATTAGCGGCTCAACGAGAAGGTCAAGAATCGTCCATCTTGGATTGAGAGAACTTGCGGGATCAGGAAAGATGAGTTGGATGTGCGGACGAATTTTGCGAAGGTCGCTCTCCGCCGACTGGGTAAGATTTTTGCCATCGAACCAAAGATTGCCGGCCGTTGGACTCTCGAGACAGGCGATACAGGATGCCAGCGTGCTTTTGCCGGAGCCGGATTCACCTACAATGGCCAGCGTGGCGCCGGTGGAAAGTGTGAAGGATACGCCGTCGAGAGCGAGAAAGTCCTGCGGCGTACCGGCGAAGTTCCGCTTCGGGTAGCGCTTCACGAGATTTTCGACTTTTAGAATGGGTTCCATATTTCGACCGCTTGGAGCTACCTCACTCCTTGTACTTGAAACAAGAAACGATGTGCCGCTCCCCCAACTTCACCAGCACCGGCTCAAATTCTCTGCAAACGTCCATTCTCACGGTGCATCTTGGTTCAAACGAACAACCTTTCCGAGGCAACGCGGAAGGCAGCGAATTACCAGGAATGACCGGCAGCTTATTCTTGCGGCTTTTCTCGTTTTCCCCGGAGATTGCTGGCATAGATTCGAAGAGCGCCTTTGTGTACGGGTGATGTGGCGATTTAAGTACGGTGTCCGCAGGACCCCATTCGACGACTTGTCCGGCGTAAAGGACCAGCACTCGATCGGCAAAGCCGGAGAGCAGAGCGGGGTTATGAGTGATGAAAATCATCGCGAGATCAAGCTTTTCCCGAAGCGCCCGAAATACGCCGAGGATTTCCATTTGCGTTACGGGATCGAGCGCGGCCGTCGGTTCGTCTGCAATCACAAGGGAGGGACTGCAAACGATGGCCTGGGCGATGAGGGCGCGTTGCCGCTGGCCGCCGCTTAGCTGGTGCGGATAGGAACACAGAATGCGATCGGTATCCTCGGGAAAAAGTTGGGTGAAAACCTCGCGCGTCCGGCGGTTCATATCAAATTTCTTTAGGGATTGGTGAGCGGCCAGCACCTGGCGAACTTGCTCGCCGACGCGGATGGTGGGATGCAGCGCCAAGGAAGGCTCCTGAAAGATCAGCGCGATTCTGCCGCCGCGGATTTGGCGGAGCTCTTCGGGGTTGGCTTGGAGAAGGTTGTGGCCTTCATAAAGGACAGTGCCCTTTACGATTTGGCCATTCGGAGGGAGAAGGCGTAACACAGACGCCGCGAGCGTGCTCTTGCCCGAGCCGGATTCGCCGAGGACGCCCAGAATTTCGCCCGGCATCAGGTCGAAGCTTACGCCTGACAAAACAGGGCGAGAGCGGACCTGCCGCGACCGATAGGAAACGTGAAGATCCTGGACCTCAAGCACGGACGCCATGGCCTGGCCACAATCGGCCTACCCCCACTGCGATTCATGTTGAGGCAGGAAGCGAAGAGGGACAAGGGAAACGTGAGTGGCCGCGCACCAAAGGTAATTCGTTACAACGGGAAGACGATTCGGAGGTATAAGAAGGAGGATTGCAGAGATCCAGGAGGGTGGAATCCCTGCAATCCAGCTTGGGCCGATTCGCCGGGCCCAATTACGAGCTTTCACCGGGAGCAAATGCGGCAGACTGGGTGGTTAGCGGGTACCAGCCGCTCCCGCAGTCGTCGGCCGATTGGCCGCTGCGACGTCCGTGCGCGGAGTCATGGAGAGCACGATGTATTCGCGCTCTTTGCCGTCCGATTCAGGAACCCGGAGCAGCATTTTATCCTTGTGAATCCGGAATTGCGCGGTTTCCCCGACGGGCAAGAGCACCGGGTGCTTGTCGTCCTTGGGCTGGATTCGATAGGTCACGCGATCGGTCTGCAGGACGTACTCCTGACATAGCACTTGTTTGGTGTTTTTGTGCTGGCCGTCGGTCCCAAAAATCTCTCCGGCGATGGTCTTTCCATCTTTTTCGGAGTAGCCGCACGCCGCGGAATCCATTTGAACCAGCACGGCCTTTTCGTAGGCGGGTGGTTCCTTGGCGGGGACGACCATTGCCGCCGTAAAAAACAAAGCTGCTATCGTCGCTGCTCGCATCCTGATCCTCCTGAAGAGCGTTTTGTGTCGTTCTTTAGTAATCGGACAAGGGCACCTGCCGGGACAGCGGCTGGCTTCGAAAAGCCAACTCTCCCAATAGCTCGCTGCCCCGGTTATGGCTAAAGGGCGGTTTGGACTCCGGAAAATATAGAGGATGGGGCAGTCGGGGTGGGTCCCCGCAAGTTCTTGATTTACGTGGCTTAAATTCCGCGAAGGTGGAGTACTAGTGGGGTTCTATTGAGAAAATTGCCGGGACGTTGCTACTCTGTGGGTTCCACAGCCCAATCCAGCTTCTATACGTGTCCTTAAAGGGCGTGTCCACATGGACTCCGATAAACTGCGCATTGCTCGCGACAAACTTACCCGTGTCTTCCGGTATCTGGAAGCGCTGAACCAACACCGCAACCCGGCGAAACGACAGATTCGCGAGCAGCCGTGGAGCCTTTGGCTTCACGGACTGCCAAACCACCCGACCATTAAACGCGGAGCAGGAAAATCGAACTCTTCGAAAACCAAGGCCGCGAAGGAAAATCAGACTGGCGAGAGTGATGGGGTTGGTGAATTCCTGGTGAAGGTCCAGCGCCCCGTATTGACGCGGCCGCCGGAGCCACCGGACGAGATTGCGAATTGGCTGGAATCCGGCTGGGACAACCCGTTCGAGGAAATCACTATCCAGGACTCGCAGACGGAATCCGATGGCTCGGGGAGTTCGCGCGTCGCGAGGTTCGAAGAAGACAAGGCGCGGGCGGCGGCCCTCCAGCGCTGGAAGGTTTCACGCGAGGAGTGGGCCAAGAGCGAGCGACCAGCCCGCGCGGCGATGAAAATATTTGAGACGTTCTATGCTCTCTATGGGCGGATTGAGCGCGAAGCCGAGCGCGTGGAGTTGGTATTGGGAGATGGCATCCTGAGCTGGCGGCGGGCTGAGGGGAATATTTACCATCCGATTCTGCTGCAGCGCCTACAACTTCACTTCAATGCCGCCGTTCCAGAGTTCACGCTTTCTGAAGCCGATCATCCGGTGGAACTTTATTCGGCGTTGTTTCAAACGATGACGGATGTTGACGGGCGCGCCATTGGCCGGTGCCGCGAGGAGTTGGAACAGGAAGGATTTCATCCGCTGGTGAATGGATCGACCTCGGGATTCTTGAAGCGGCTGGTGATTCAGTTATCGCCGCGGGGGGAATTCCTTGAGGAAAGGGCGCCGGCCGAGGAGCAGGGCGACCCGTGCATCGGGCGCGACCCGCTGGTATTTTTGCGGGCGCGTACGCTGGGCTTCGCGGCTTCGATTCAAGGCATCCTTGCGGACTTGCGCACGCGGGAGGATCTCCCGTGGTCGCTTTTGAACATCGTCGGCGAAGAGTCCCCCAATCGAGCCGCGGAGGAGACGGAGCCACGCACAGCGGAGGCCGCCGAAACCGCGGGAGATGTGCTCCTGAGCAAGCCCGCAAACCCCGAGCAGATTCGAATAGCGCAGCAACTGGAATTGCACGGAGGAGTGCTGGTGCAAGGCCCGCCAGGGACGGGCAAAACGCACACGATCGGAAATCTAATCGGACATTTGCTGGCGCAGGGCAAGAGCGTGCTGGTGACCAGCCAGGCGACGAAGGCATTGCGCATGGTGCGCCACCACATCGTGCCGGAGTTGCGGCCGCTGTGCGTGAGCCTGCTGGAGAGCGACCTGGAGAGCCGGAAGCAGTTGGAAAGCGCGGTGGGTTCGATCGCTGAACGGCTGTCGCGTGCGGATGCGGCTTCGCTGGAACTCGAAACGAAGAAACTAGAGGCGGAACGCGGAGAGATTCTGAAAAAACTGGGGGAGACCCGCAAGAAACTTTCGGAGGCACGGGCGGACGAATACCGCGACATTGTCATTGCGGGTAAAACGTGGCCGCCGGCTGATGCAGCGCGAAGCGTAGCAAAGGAGAAGGAAACGCTCGGCTGGATTCCGGGGCCTGTCGCCGCCGTGGCGCCTTTGCCGCTTACACCGGGCGAGCTGGCCGATTTGTATCGCACGAACACTTCCCTTTCGCGCGAGGATGAGGTCGAGCTTGCCGGACACCTGCCGGAGCTCCACGATCTGCCGAGGCCGGAAGAGTTTGAGGCATCGCTGAACGAACGAAACCGTCTGAGCATGGAGGATTTGGAGTTGCGTTCGGATTTGTGGCGAAGCGGGGTTCCGGAAGGCACCCCGGAGGAATTGGAGGCTTTGGCGGCGAACATGGCGCAGGCCGTGGAACCGCTAACGGGAAAAGAAAAGTGGAAGCTGGAAGCCGTCTACGCGGGGAAATATGGCGGCGCTCACCGGAAACCCTGGGATCAATTGGTGGAGTTCGTCCGGCTGGTCCATCGCGATGCGGCCAACGCCCAAGAATCGCTTGTCAAATATGGCCCCGAACTTCCGGCCAATCCGGCTTATGAGGACCAAGAGCGGATCGCGGGCGAAATTCTTGCGCATCTTGAGACCGGCGGGAAGCTGGGCTCGTTCACGCTGTTCACCCATAAGACTTGGGGCCAATTCATCGAAACGGCAAAGGTGAACAACGCGCCGCCGCGGAATTCCGAGCATTTCGTGGCCCTGCTGAAACTGGCGCGCTTGAAGAAACTGCGCTCGGAGCTCTGCGGCCGATGGGATCGGCAGATGGCGACGCTGGGGACGCCGAGTTCCGGACAGATGGGAACGGAAGTCGAGAAGACTCTGATGCAGTATTGTGACGCACTTGAGGACTGCCTGGGATGGCATGAACATACCTGGCTTCCGTTGCAGGAGCAGCTCACCGATCTCGATTTCAAGTGGGACAAATTTCTGGCGGAGCAGCCGGCGGTCGTTGGTGCGCACGGCGAGCTTGTGCGGATTGGGAAGGCGGTGACCGATTCCCTGCTCCCGATTCTCGAATCGCGCATCAAGAAGGAAAAGCTTTTGCAAATCGAGGAAGAGCTGCGCGACCTGAAAGCGCGATTAAAGCTGGCCGGTCGGGCGGCGAAAGCATCGAAAGCGACGGCGAAGCTGCTTTCGTCTGTGATTGACGAGGATTCGAGCGAGTATCGAGAGGCGTATGAACGGCTGCTGGAACTGAAGAGCCAGCAGGCGGATCTGGATTTGCGCCGCGCGCTCCTTGCGAAGCTGGAAAGCGCTGCGCCGGCGTGGGCTGGCGCGATTCGAAACCGAACCGGGGCACATGGGCGTGGCGAGCCGCCGCGCGATCCGGCGGCGGCGTGGACTTGGCGCCAACTCAATGATGAGCTGGACCGGCGTGCGAGCGTTTCCATCGAGAGTTTGCAGGTGAAAAGCGAAAAACTGCGCGAGCAACTGCGGCGTGTGACCGTGGGGCTGATTGACACGCAGGCTTGGTCCGCGCAGGCGCGGCGGACTTCTTCGCGGCAGCGGCAGGCGCTGGTTGGGTGGTTGGACACGATTCGCCGCATCGGCAAAGGGCACGGGATTCGCGTATCGCTTTTGCGCACCGAAGCGGCGAGAAAAATGTCGGAATGCCGAAGCGCCGTGCCTGTCTGGGTGATGCCACTTTCGCGCGTGGTGGAGAATTTTGACCCGTGCAACACGCGGTTTGACGTGGTGATCATCGATGAGGCGAGCCAGAGCGATGTGATGGCGCTGGTGGCGCTTTATCTCGGCAAGACGGCATTGGTGGTTGGCGACCATGAGCAGGTGAGCCCGTCTGCAGTGGGCCAGGAC
>Ga0210409_10008547_pt1 | contig 10410 bp, 9 predicted proteins | sample IncBWH17MmetaG_FD_161649 | JGI IMG/M metagenome (GOLD analysis project Ga0210409, IMG submission 161649) | Forest soil microbial communities from Barre Woods Harvard Forest LTER site, Petersham, Massachusetts, United States - Inc-BW-H-17-M | ecosystem: Environmental > Terrestrial > Soil >...
GGTACGCGATCATGGTGAAGTTCTAGTCCAGGCGGCGAAGGAGACCACGATGCGCGATATGAACCGGAGCAGCGTGCGACAATTGTTTCCCATTGCGGCGGTGCTCCGTTTCCTATTTGCTCTGTCTCTTGCTTCGCTCGTGGTGCTGGTGGGCTGCACCGCACACGCCGACCCGGCAGCGGAAGCGCCACCGCCCGCAAACATTGTGCCTGGAGCCGACCCGAGTCTGTTCGCGGTGGACCACCCCGAGCAATTTCCGCTCACGGCCGCCGTCGAGCGTTCCACAACTTCGGAGTTGGTCGTCACAGGGACCGTCACGCCCGATGTGGCTCGCAATGTCCCAGTAGTCTCGCTCGCCTCAGGGCGCGTGGTAGCCATTCATGCTCGGCTCGGCGACGCCGTGAAAAAAGGCCAGTTGCTGTTGACGATTCGCAGTGACGATGTGGCTGGCGGCTTCGACGCCTATCGCAAGGCCGTCGCCGACGAACTGCTCGCACGAAAGCAGTTGAATCGGGCTCTTGACCTGTACGCCCACGGCGCCATCGCACAGCAAGATCTCGAGGTTGCGCAAGACGCAGCAGCTGATGCCAAGGTCACGCTCGAGACCGCGACTGAACATCTGCGCCTTTTGGGCAACGATCCCGACAAGCCCATGGGCATCGTCGACATTGTGGCACCCACCGCGGGGGTAATTACCGACCAGCAGGTAACCAACGCGGCGACCGTACAAGCTTACTCATCACCGAGCCCGTTTACGATCTCCGACCTCTCGTCGGTCTGGATTGTTTGCGACGTGTATGAGAATGATCTGCCTAACGTCCGGTTCGGAGACACGGCCGAGATCACGCTGAACGCGTATCCCGATCGGATGTTCAAGGGCAAGGTCAGCAATATTGGCGCCGTCCTCGATCCGAGTATTCGTACGGCCAAGGTGCGAATCGAGGTTCAGAACCCGGGCACAATGCGGCTCGGCATGTTCGCAAAAGCTACGTTCCGTGGCCAAGCCACCGAGATGCACACGATCGTCCCGGCATCCGCCTTACTGCGCATGCACGATCGCGACTTTGTTTTTGTTCCCGCACCCGACAAGAAGTTTCGCCGCATGGAAGTCGTCAGCGGAGACGTGCTGACCGAGAACACGAACTTACAGGAAATCAAATCAGGTCTCAGGCCAGGGCAACAAGTAGTCACGAACGCGCTGGTGTTGGACCACGTGCTCGCTCAATAACGGATGGGGCAATCGTATCCGACCTCGCGAGTGCGGCTCATGGCGGCGGACATTCCAAAAGCAGCAGCCGTCAGGAGCGGTTGAGCCGGTGCATCGGTAAACAGGACAGGACAAGGAATGATTCGGGCCCTCGTAGACTTTGCGCTAAACAACAAATTTGTGGTGCTGGCCATTGCCGTCCTGCTGGCTGGCTGGGGAGCCATCTCGTTCCATAATCTCCCCGTCGAAGCCTATCCCGATATCGCCGACAACTACGTCACGGTCATTACGCAATGGCCGGGCCGATCCGCCGAGGAGGTGGAACAGCAGGTCACGATCCCCATCGAGATTCAAATGTCGGGAATGCCCCACATGACCTTTCTGCGCTCCGAATCGATCTTTGGTCTGTCGTTCGTGATCATGATCTTCGACGACAGCTCGGTGAACGACTGGAATCGCCAGAAAGTGCTGGAAAGATTAACTCAGGTTAACCTTCCGCCCGGGCAAAATCTTCAGCCACAAATCGGCACCGACTGGAGCACTACCGGTCAAATCTACTGGTACACGCTGCGCAGCACGAATCCGCGCTACGACCTTATGGAACTCAGGTCCATCGAAGACTGGGTATTGCTGAAGCAATTCAAATCAGTTCCCAATGTGGTGGATGTTTCTGACTTCGGCGGCACCGTACGCGAGTATCAGGTGCGCGTCGATCCCAACAAGCTCGTTTCCTACGGATTGAGCATCGGCCAGGTCGAGCAGCAGCTCGCCAACAACAACATTAATGCCGGCGGCAGCTTCGTTGAAGTCGGCATGCAGCAGATGAATGTCCGCTCCCTTGGGCTCTTTACCCGCGTGCGTGACATCGAAGACACCGTTCTAAAGACCCAAACCGGAACCGCCCTGCGGGTGAAGGACATCGCCGAAGTCACGCAGGGTCCCAAAATCCGCCTGGGCCACATGGCACGAGCCAATCACATGGAAGACGGCCGCATCATCGACGAGCCCGACATCATTCAAGGCGCGGTGCTGATGCGCAAAGGCGCCGAAGAACAGCCCACGCTCGACGCCATTCACAAGAAAGTCGACGACCTTAACAACGGCCTCCTGCCTCCCGGCGTGAAGGTCATTCCCATGCTCGACCGCAGCGACCTGCTCCATTTCACGCTGCATACCGTCATGCACAACCTGACCGAGGGCATGATCCTGGTCAGCGTGATCCTCTTTTTATTTCTTCTGAACGTTCGTGCGGCGCTTATCGTCGCGTTGACGATTCCATTCTCGCTACTCTTTGCGTCGATCTGGCTGGATTTGAGCCACATTCCGGCGAATCTTCTTTCTCTGGGCGCACTTGATTTCGGGATGGTGGTGGACGGCGCGGTGGTCATGGTCGAAAACATCGTGCGCCACATGAGTCGCCTGAAAAACGGACATGGATCGGCGAGTAAGAAGACGCCGGCGGAAGCGATTCGTGAAGCTGCGCATGAGGTGCAGCGGCCGGTCTTTTATGCGATCGCCATTATCATCACGGCGTACATGCCGATCTTCACGCTGCAGCGCGTGGAGGGCCGTCTCTTCCGGCCCATGGCGTGGACAGTTGCGCTCGCACTCTTGGGCGCCATGACATTTTCCGTTCTCGTCGCTCCCGTGCTCGCCGGCATATTGTTTCGCAACGGCGTTCATGAACGACGCAACCGGGTGATGGATTATCTGACGGAGCAATATCGCGAACGGCTGCGCTGGGCCGTCCAGCATCGCTGGGTCGTAGCTGGTGTCGGCATCGCAGCCCTGGCTGGAACGCTCTACTTGGGCTTTGGTGGCGTCATCGGCGCGGAGTTCTTGCCCCACCTCGACGAGGGCGCAATTTGGGCCCGTGGCACTCTGGCCAACAGCACAAGTCTGTCGGAAGGCGAGAAATTCACCACCAATCAACGTTACGTCTTCGCTTCTTTTCCGGAAGTGAAAACGGTGGTATCCGAGGTCGGCCGCCCCGACGACGGGACCGACACCGGTGGATTCGGTAACACTGAGTACTTCATCGACCTGAAACCGAAAGACCAGTGGAGACCTGTATTCCATCGCAAAAAGGACGAACTGGTCGCCGCCATGAATCGCGCGGTGGAACGATATCCGGGTGCGATCTGGAACTTCTCCCAGCCCATCGAAGACAACGTCGGAGAAACCATGACGGGCACCAAGGGTTCGCTGGCTCTCAAGATTTTTGGTGACGACCTGAAAACTCTCGAACAAAAGGGCGAGGAAGTCACGGCGGTCATGTCCGCCATCCCGGGCATGCGTGACGTCAAGCTTCTGCGCGATTTCGGCCAGCCCAATTTAGACCTGACGATCGATCGTCGCCAGGCAGCACGCTTTGGAATCAACGTCACCGACATACAAGACGCTGTTCAGACCGCCGTCGGTGGCAACGCGGTGAGTCAGGTGTTGATCGGCGAGCAGCGCTATGACGTGGTCGTTCGATACCAGGCTCCCTACCGCAACACCCAACAAGCGATCGAAAGAGTCCGTCTGCTCTCTCCCTCAGGCGAACGCGTTTCGCTGGCACAGCTAACCAGCGTCGAAGTTAAAGACGGCGCTTACGACATCTTCCGTGAAGGCAACATCCGGTACGTAGCCGTGACATTCAGCGTGAGAGGCCGCGATCTTGGCACCACAGTCGAAGACGCGATCAAACAGATCGGTCAAAAGGTGAAACTGCCGCCGGGCTATAACCTCGGCTGGTCTGGTGAATACGAGAGCGAAAAGCGCGCGGAAGCGCGGCTGGCCCTGATCGTTCCGCTGACCATCCTCGTCATCTTCATCATTCTCTACACCATGTTTCGTTCGTACAAATGGGCGCTGCTCATTCTGCTGAACGTCGGCCTGGCTCGCGTCGGGGGCTTCCTGGCTCTGCTGATTACTGGAACGTACCTCAGCGTGTCCTCGGGCGTAGGCATGCTGGCTCTCTTCGGAGTGTCAGTGCAGACCGGCGTGATCATGCTCGAATACATCAATCAACTACGTGCTCGAGGTTACTCGATTCAAGACGCCGCAGTCGAAGGCGCCGTCCTGAGGCTTCGCCCGATCATGATGACGATGCTCGTGGCTACTCTGGGATTGCTGCCCGCTGCCTTATCGCATGACATCGGTTCGGATTCCCAACGGCCTTTTGCAATCGTGATCGTCGGCGGACTGATTTCCGACCTGCTCCTCAGCATTGTTCTGTTGCCGACGTTTTATGTCTGGATCGCGAGAGATGGCGATCAACTTCCAGAACCGGAGGCGGCCCTTGAATAGTCCGGTATTGCTCCGGAAGTTCGGTGTGTACGTAGTTTTGACCCTGGTGCTGGCGCGCGCGCTGATGAGTTCGGCGTTCTCCCAAAGCACCGGACCAACCAGCATCACGCTCGACGAAGCGATCCAAATGGCGCTCCAGCACAATCACAACATGCTGGCGGCGCGAACCACGATTCAGCAGAGCGAAGCCGAAGAGACTACTGCGAACCTCCGGCCCAACCCGACGCTCTTCGCTGATTGGGAATATTTGCCTCTCGGCTCGCCTGCACGTCAAAACCCGAACCTATACCCAGGTGTGTCTACAAGCGACTATCTGAAGAACAACACAGAAGCCGACATAGGGCTCAGCTACTTGATCGAGCGTGGCAAGAAGCGGCAACACCGGTTACAGGCGGCCAAGGACATAACCGCACAAACGCGCTCGATCGTAGCGGACAATGAGCGCGGGCTCTCATTCAACACCGCTTCGCTGTTTGTAAACGTGCAGCTCGCTGAATCGACGCTGGAACTCGCCGACAAGGACCTGAAGAGCTTTCAGAAAACCATCGACCTCGGCGAATTACGCTACAACAAAGGCGCGATCAGCGAGGACGACTACCTCAAGATCAAACTGCAGTTGCTGCAGTTCGAGACGGACTATCAGCAGGCAGAGTTGGCGAGGGTGCAGGCGCTGTCCGACCTCCGGCAGTTGCTGGGATACGAATCTGTTTCTGCCGACTACGACGTGGCCGGGCCATTCGACTACCAGCCGTTGAAGGGGAACCTGGAAGACTATCAACTGAAGGCCTTGCAGAACCGGCCTGATCTGCGCGCATCCCAGCAAGGCGTAACCGCGGCCAAGAGCCAGTACGAGTTACAGCGGGCAAATGGCAAGCAAGACGTAACCGTCCAGAGCAATTATTCACACGTCAACGGCATTAATGCCGCTAATTTTCTGGGAAGTATTCCTCTTCCGATTTTCAATCGCAATCAGGGAGAAATCGCGCGAACTCGCATCGCCATCACGCAATCTCAAGAGCAGGAGAAAGCCACCAACGGCCAGGCTCTGACGGACGTGCGCGACGCCTACGAAGGATTGCGCGTAAGCGACCGCATTGTGCAGTTGTACCGCTCGGGCTATCTCGAGGTGGCGCAAAAAGACCGCGACATCGCCGAATACGCGTATCAGCGCGGCGCGGTGAGCCTGCTCGACTTCCTGGACGCCGAGCGCAGTTATCGCGCCACCCAGCTTGCCTATCGTCAGGCGCTGGCTTCATACTTGCTCGCCTTGGAGCAGATCCGGCAGGCGGTGGGTACAAGGGCGCTGCCTTAAATGCGGTGGCAATAGTAGTGTGCGTTGCCTTACAAGGAGCCGGAGCGTTGAACAAGCAAGACGTACAGAGCCGGATCGAACAACTCGGGATCATTCCCTCCATTCGTGTATCCACAACGGAGGACGCGCTTTTCGCTGCCGAGGCGATCGCCCGCGGTGGAATACCGATCCTCGAAGTCACCTTGACTGTACCCGAAGCAACCAAAGTTATTTCCCACGTAGTCCGGCACGCCCCCGAAGTAATCGTCGGCGCCGGAAGCGTCCACGACGTGGAGACTGCGCGCCGTTGCCTGGACGCTGGGGCAAAGTTCCTTTCGAGTGATGGCCTTGATCCAGACACCGTAAAGTTCGCCGTGGAGCAGAATGTCGTCGTGATCCCCGGAACACTCACCCCGACCGGAGTCATCACCGCTTGGAAACTGGGTCCGGATTTCGTGAAAATTGTGCCGTGCGGACACATAGGAGGTGACAGTTACATTAAGGACCTCAAGGCGATGTTTCCTTACGTTCCGATGATTGCCGCGGGCGGCGTAAATCAGCGCACCGCATTCAGCTTCATTGCCGCCGGTGCAATCGCGCTGGGCGTGGGCGGAGAGTTGATCCCGAGAGAGGCGATTCGGCGACGCCAGCCCGATCGCATTGCTGAACTCGCGCGCAGGTTCCTGGAGTCGGTGGGCAACGCTCGTGACCGCTGAGCGGAGCACGATGAGAGATGGAGCCCTTTGTGGATCGACATCTGGGGATGCTGTCGGCGAGCATGGCGACCTTCGCTGCCACGAATATCGATGACGCTTTTCTCCTGACCCTGTTCTTTGCCCGGCGGATTCCAACGCGGCGCATCGTAGCAGGTCAGTACGTCGGTTTTTCGGCCATTATTGGCATAAGCCTGATCGGCGTCTGGTGCGCTTTGGCAATCCCCCATCGCTGGATTCACCTTCTGGGAGTGCTGCCGCTCGCACTAGGAATCAGGCGCCTGTTGCAGGCGCGCCGAACGGACGTGAGCCAGCCTCGCGTCACTACGGAGAGCGTTGCTTCTATCGCGCTCTTGACGCTGTCGAATGGCGCCGACAACATCACCGTGTATATGCCGTTCTTCGTCATGGGTCGAGCGAACCTGTGGCTCATCCTGATCGTGTATGTCACGCTGGTTGCAGTTTGGTGTTTCGTTGGCCGATGGCTCGGAAACCACTCGGTCATCCTGCGCTCCGTGGAACGGTGGGGCCATTGGATCGTGCCGACGGTCTTTGTTGGGCTCGGAATTTATGTCCTAACTTCTTGAACGGCACACGCAAATGAAGGCGGCATTTCCGAGGTCTCAAGATCTGAGTCAGACAGGAATGGCACACGGAGATACACCCACACGTTGCAATCGAGGAGGCTCACATGAAGCTGGTTAGGTTTGAGGACATCAACGGTAGGGAAACGTTCGTCAACCCGTACCGCGTCAACCACGTTAGCGACTACGGAAGCGGAACCGCCGAAGTCAACTTTGGCGATAAGGAGGCGAGCGTCTTCGTCGCGATGGAAGTCTCGGCAGTAGCCTCGACCCTGCTGAAAGCAACGACACCTAGTTAAACCGCCGTTCGTCACAAGAAAAAGCAGGACTGCTCCCCTGCAACTTCAGCGGTCGCTGCTCCACGACCAGGGACTGGCTCGGGTCCGCCCACCGCGTAGGCTGCGCACGCAGTAATAAAGATACCCATTCCTAATACCATGCGCGGAAATCAAGAAAGCAATCCTTACGGGTTTCGACGGGAGTAATTCTGGGCAGATGTTGGTATGAACGCGGTGATGATGGAAGCACGTGTGACTGGGGCAGCGTCGCCCTGTGGGAACCAGCACTCGCGTTTGGTGCTCTACTGGGAGATCACCGCGGACTGCCAGCGGACGCCGTTGTGAATGAGGTAGTAGAGCTCGCCGTCGCTAAGCTTCTGCGTAGAGTCGAGCCGCATGTCGGGCGTGCGGGGGAAAAGGTTGCCTCCCATTTCCGTGGCACCACCGCCATCGTTGCCATGGCAGGAGTCACAGTGGTCGGCAAAATGGCGGGCAGATTCCTGTAGAAGTTCCGGAGAGCTGGTGAACGGATTCTTCCGGCTACTGACATCTCGTGGCATCGACCATGAACGCAGGTGGCGGGCAACGGCGGCTTCCGCCTTGCTCGGTGCTTCGCGCGCTCCCGGATAATCCCGAGCAAGCTGGAAACGTAGATGAGGGTCCCGGCTAATAGAAGGGCCCCTAAACCAATTTTCAGTTCACGAGGCATCGGTATCCACCCGCCGAAAGGCCTCCGCCACAAATGACTCGCACGCCAAATGTCGAAGCGGGCCCGAGGGATTTGTCCTCGGGACCGACGCATGCACGTATGGCAATGCGTTGCCGGAAAAGTCCAGTTATTCGTTGAGCAAACGAAAATGTGGTCAAGCTGGAGAGAGCTTCAGCAGGCAGGAGGGGCGCGCGTGGACTGGAATTCGGCTGAAACGGCACATCTTTTTCCCCATCACCGTTTCCCAAGCCCTAATTCGCGGATGGGAACTCACCCTGCGCTCTCCCCGCTTCGTCCCACCGCGTTCAGTTTCACCTCGCCTACTCCAACCAGATCGCCGAGGGCAGCGGCACCATCCCCGGTGGCCTCACCAATTTCACGCTCTCTCCTGGACTCAGTCCTCTCGACCATGACCAGCGGAACACTCTGAACGTGGGCGGAGACGTCAGCCTTCCCTGGCGCTCCTATGCGTCTACCAACGTCTGCTCGGCTCCGGCTTCACCAAGGGAGAAGCCGGCGTTCCTACCCAGCCCTACCAAAGCGACTATCTGCCCGGTCACACCACCTTCGATCTCTCCCTCGACAAGGATTTCGGAGAACGATTCGCAGCTTCAGTCACTGCTCTCAATGTCGCCAACCAGCGCGTTCTCTACGACAACAGCCTCACCTTCGGCGGATTTCACTGAAACCTGCCGCGCGAAATCTATGTGGAACTTCGCTACCGCTTTCACTATTAGCCGTGTGGTACGGCACTCTTACCAGCACTCTGGATACTGAGAACCAGAGAAGGCCGTAACTGAGGAATTCGTCGCTAAGCGCGGGAAGAAGCCAAAGGTGAAACGGGATGCAGCAGGAAAGACAGCAGTTTAGGCAAACTTGCTTGAGTCTTCGGCGGAGCGCAATGGTGCACTCCGACTTTTCTTATGCACGAAGCTAAACCCGCGGCTACCAGAGCCGATGCGGTAGTAAATATGTGAAGCCGACGAACCCTTCCCAGTGCGTGGATGTGCTGTGAACGACGTGCAGGGCAGTGGTTCCTGCAGTGGCGGAATTCCCATTCCCAACCCCGATGCCATCCAAGAATTTAAGGTCCAGACGGGGCTATATGACACCGGTTACGGACGATATCCTGGGGCCAACGTCAGTGTGATTACCAAGTCAGGCGGCAATGACCTCACGGAAAGGTTTTTGAGTTCTTCCGTACTGCTCGAAGCTGACAGGTGCGGTTCCGGAAAAATTCGTTTGCGTTCAGGTCGAAGTATTTCCAACGCGCAACTGAACTTGATTCTTCCTACGCGTTAGCGTCGGCCTGGTTGTCGCGGGTACGCAACTGGCAGGCCAACACAGGCACTATTCCAGCTGAGGAGAGTCGCCGGGCTGCCCGGGAAGCAGTTGAGCGAGCCTTAGCGCTAAACCCGAACCTGGCACAGGCTCATATCCAAATGGGCCGTATCAAACAACAGATCGACTTGGATTGGGTTGGAGCCGATGCTATTCCAGCGGGCGGTTGAACTCGAACCTGGCAATCCCGAGACTGTAAGAATGGCGGCTTTCTCGGCAGAGATGCTCGGCCTCTTTGACGAAGCTCTTCAATTGGACCGCCGAGCGGTTGAATTGGATCCGCTTAATGCAGAGAGTTGGGAGTTCCGTGGAGAGACCGAGTTTTCCGTAGGGCAGCTAGACGAAGCCGCAACGGATAGCAAGAAGGCGCTTGAACTGAACCCCGATGTTTGGCCCGGCCTATCCTATTAAGCCAAATCTATTTAAGCCAAATCTATGTGGTGCAGGGGCGTCCGCAGAACGCTTTGGCTGAAATCGAGCTAGTACGTTATGACCCCGGACGTGCGTTTCTGTATGCGGTTGCGTACTATGCGCTTGGTCGGCAAAAGGAGGCGGACGCCGCATTGAGTGAGTTAATCGCGAAATATCATGCACGTAGTGCGTACGTCATTGCCCAGGCTTATGCTTTCCGGAAACAGTCCAGCGAAGCATCCAACTGGCTAGACCAAGCTTATGCCCAACGTGACAGCGGTCTGATCGGAACAAATGTGGATCCCCTCCGGAAGAACTTGCACAACGACCCACGATTTGCCGCGTTCTTGAAAAAAATCCGCCTGCCGAATTGACGTTCCGTATAGGTGAAACCAGCCGACTGACTCCGACGCAAGGATTAAGACCTACGGCTGCCAGTGCGTGAGTGCCTAAGAGATTCGCTCGGAAATCAGCGGAACGGCCCCAACGAGCGCGGCATTGTTTGCTAATTCAGCGTGACGGATCTGCACTTTCCCCCACGGAGTCCAGGCATATTTCTGCACATAAGCTTCGATGTAAGGG
>Ga0210409_10008548_pt1 | contig 10410 bp, 7 predicted proteins | sample IncBWH17MmetaG_FD_161649 | JGI IMG/M metagenome (GOLD analysis project Ga0210409, IMG submission 161649) | Forest soil microbial communities from Barre Woods Harvard Forest LTER site, Petersham, Massachusetts, United States - Inc-BW-H-17-M | ecosystem: Environmental > Terrestrial > Soil >...
GCCACAACCATCGCCCACGCCGATGAGCCTCGGCCGCTATCCGATCGCGTCGCTCGCAGTTCGCTTCCCGCGGACTGTCGCGCCCGCAGCGGTATCCACACAAACCAGCAAGCAGCAGCGGTCAGCCCCACACCGTACAGCTTCCCGTTGACGTACCCTCCTGAGTCAATCACAACATTGGCCGCCAATGAACTCAATGCGTACAGTGTCGAGGCCCCTAGCAAATGAAGATAGACTGACTTCCAAGGCCGTGGGGCGCGGACGCTGAGAAAACCCACAGCCAAAATCAGCACCCAATTCTCCAGCGTGTAGAGAACATCGAATCCCAGAGCGTAGCCAGCCGCATTCGCATACAACTGGTGCGGAAAGACGGCATAAACATACAGAAAGGCCCAGAAAGTCACCAACAGAATGGAGTTTAAAACCGTTGGGTATGCCTTGCGGTCGGATACGTTCCGGTGAGGGAAAGTTGCCACTGCAGCCATGAGCAGTCCGACATGCAGAAAGAGCAGCGAATCAGCAATCGAATTGTCGGGCACATCAATGTGAAGGCCAAGCCCGTAGTACAGGTAAACCCATTGGTCGAAGGTCCAAAGCCCGTAACCCATTGCCAGGAGCACCCAGAACGGCCGGCTCCTCAAGGTATTCTCGATTCCGTTTCGGATGGCGAAACCGGTAGCTAATAGCAGCAGAAGAAAATACGGGATTCCGACGTATGGCGTGAGGAAAGAGTCTGGCTTTAGCGTCAGCGAAAAGCCAGCTTTGAGGACAACGATTGCGGCGAGTACAGTCGGCCAGAAAGCAAATCTGGCCTTTCCGCCGGGATCCGACAAGAATCGCAAGCCTCCGGCAATTGTCGCAGTCCACCTTGACCCCTGGGCGTAAAGGTAGTCTGGAACCTTCTCGTAGCTACCCAGCTTGGACGACAGAGCGGTCATAGGGTTCGGCTCAAGAATCTCCCGGCAAAGCAGTCGGACTATGGGCGGAGAACGGACACAAAGAGCAATATGCGCACGAATTAATTTCGGACCTCAGTGGTGAACTGAGGGTTGCGGAACTCCGGGGCGGTCGTAGAGTTGCCGCGATCCTTGGCCGAGGCCTCAGCCATGCAGGTACACTCTAGCACAACTTACACGGTCTGCATCCAACGAGCCTCCGGTGTCCGTCACAAGGCTCCCGGGGCCCCTCCCAGCGCGGCGACGCCCCCGAAATAGCCCCGGGTGCCGACTGTTAGTTTTGACAATTCTCTCCCCACCGTCGCACGGCGTATCCTGCCCCCTGCTAAAGCGGGAATGGAAGGACTAGCGTCTCAAGGGAGGAGTGGGGATGAAGAACTCTCGCCGTGTCCGATCTTGCGTACAGGCGCTCGTCACCGCGGTGCTTTGGGTCGTCGCAGTTCACTACTCCTCACCGCTCATCCAAGGCGCCAGATTGTCAGCAAGCGGCGGAGCCGCGTTCGGCCCGACCGTCCCGAATACTCAGCCGCCACCTGCCCACGCCCCGAAAGCGATGGTGTGGATTCCCGGCGGGGAATTTTCCATGGGCGCGCAAGATCCTCCGGAGATGGATATGGTCGGGATGAAAGCCACCACAGATTCCCGGCCCATCCACCGAGTCTATGTGGATGGCTTCTTCATGGACAAAACAGACGTAACCAACGCGCAGTTCGCCGAATTCGTGAAGGCCACAGGGTATGTAACGATTGCTGAGAAAACGCCTACCGCTGAGGAGTTTCCCGGGGCTCCGCCAGAGAATTTGTACGCGGGTGGAGTGGTGTTTTCTCCTCCGAATCACGCCGTCGATTTGAACAATCACTATCAATGGTGGAGTTACGTCAAGGGCGCAAACTGGCGGCACCCTATTGGCCCAAAGAGTTCCATCAAAGGAAAAGAAAACTATCCGGTCGTTCAGGTGGCTTTCCAAGATGCTGAGGCGTATGCACACTGGGCTCACAAGCGACTTCCCACGGAAGCCGAATGGGAATTTGCAGCGCGCGGCGGTCTTGCCGGCAAGCCATTTGTCTGGGGCGAGAAGTTCAAGCCAAACGGAAAGTGGATGGCAAACACCTATCAGGGACATTTTCCGGACAAAGACACAGGTAGTGATGGATTCGTTGGGTTAGCGCCCGTGGCTCAGTATGCGCCAAACGGATACGGGCTTTATGACATGGCCGGGAACGTCTGGCAGTGGACCTCCGATTGGTATCGCCCGGACTACTACTACCAACTGGCCCAGGCTGGTGGAGTGGCCCGCAATCCAAAAGGACCCGATACTCCATTCGACCCGGCGGAACCCAATGACAAGAAGAAGGTTCATCGCGGGGGGTCTTTTCTCTGCACCGATCAGTATTGCTCTCGCTACATGGTAGGAACGCGTGGGAAAGGCGAGATTACCACGGGAACAAATCACCTGGGTTTTCGTTGTGTCTCCGACCCGGCGAAATAGCGCCATGGGGCACGAGATCCGCAAAGTTCAGTTTTGATAGGGAGACAAACATGCGGCAAGAGATTCGGAATGCGGTGGCAAAACTCGGAATCGTGCTCATCTTGCTTCTCGCGACGTGCACGCCGACGCTCGCCCAGGATGTAAGCACCAATTCCATGCCTGGAGTGGACTTCTCTAAGTATCACACCTACAAGTGGGTCACGATCGAGGGGGCAACTTATCCCAACCAGATCGTCGACGCACAGATCAAGCAGGCCGTTGACAGCCAGCTTGCAGCAAAAGGCCTCACCAAGACCGACGGAGACAAGGCCGATCTTCTCATCGGATATCAGGCCTCCGTCAGTTCGGAAAAGCAGTGGAATGTCTACGGCACGGGCGGCTTTCGCTGGGGTGGAGGCATGGCCACCGCCCAACAGTCCACCATCGCCACCGGTACATTAGTGCTCGACATGTACGATCCCGCTAGCAAACAACTCGTTTGGACTGGCCGCGCCAGCAAGACACTCGATGCCAGCGCAAACCAGGAAAAAAAGCAGAAGAATCTGGACAAGGCCATGCAAAAGTTGTTGAAGAATTTCCCGCCCAAATAGCGTTAGGGCGGGCGAGAATTGGTGAACTCAACGAAGGGAACACATGAGGAATACCCGGTGTGGCATTCAATCTTCCGGTCAAGGCACAGAACCCGGAACTGCAGCAGCGTCTCGCGGAAGCCAAGCAGGCAATGGCACAGAACAAGCAGGCCCTGGCGCAATACACCTGGGTCAAGCAGGTCACCATCAGCTTGAAAGGTGAACAGAAGAAGCAAGAACTTCCAGGTGCGTCTCGGCCCAGACGGCAAACCACAAAAGACGTCGCTCGATCCGCCCGCCAACCCTCAGCCGGAGGGGGGCAAGCTGAAGAGGCGCATCGTCGAGAAGAAAAGGCGGAGTACAAGGACTACGCGGACCAGATGAAGAGCTTGGCGCAACAGTACGTTCAGCCGGACAAAGACATGCTCCAGCAGGCCTATCAACAGGGAAACATCACGATGGGTCCGGTCCCGGAGAATCCCAATGCCGTAAAGCTCGTCATTAAGAACTACCTAAAACAGGGGGATTCCATGACCCTGATCTTCGACAAAGCCCAGAAGGAACTCCTGCAGGTTCAGATTGCTTCCTACATGGACGATCCCAAAGATGCCATGAACCTTACCGTTCAGTTCAGCAAGCTGCCGAATGGCCCGAACCATGTCGCCAGCCTGGTGGTCGACGGGGTCAGCAAGCAGCTGAACGTCGCCACGCAAAACTCAAATTACCTGCACCTCTGAGTTTCGCATTTCGTTGGCTCAACCAAAGTCAGTTCGCAAAGGTGGCAACAGACCTCACGCGCATGAAAGACAAGCTAAGACTGCCGGTTCGGTCTTAGTTTGTTTTCCTACTCCTGTTGTTGAGGCGCGAGATTGTTAGCGGCATTGATCACGTATTGTTGATGCTCGATGCGGAATTCCCTTCTGCCATGGATCTTTATATCGACGATCGTTTCATCCAGTTGGGGCAGCCAATAACCATCAATCCTTTGAAACTGGCGCACGAATTCTGCGCGGCTGATCCAAAAAGACAACTTTGCCGCTGGGTGCCCTGAGATTTTTGCGATCCCAAAATCCTGCGCATCGATCCACAATTTCCCTTCGAACAGGTATTTGTCCGTTCGTTTTGGTTTAGCTTCGACGATAAAACAACGACGGGTCCCCAAATTCTCCTCCCCGATTATCGTGAACCAATAGTTTCTGTCTGAGATCGCAGAATCGCGTCGCTCCTGCCCCGACGAGGTCTCTTCCTCACTTTGCAACAGACGATCAAACACCAAGCGTCGCACCACCCAGGATCCTTCTTCGGAGACCTTCTGAAATTTCTTCCGGCCCGGCGCCTGATAATCCACACGCACAACGGCCTCCGCAGACACACGACCGTCGGGATTTCGGATTTCATACTTGCGAACCGCTGAATAGCTCCACAAATGCTCGGTTCGGAGCCGATTTCGTTCGGTCATTCGCGCAACGACTTCATCTCCCGTAAGTCCATCAATTGTTCGAGAGTTCGCTGAAGCTTCTTCCTTGGCCGCTTCGCCAACAAAGTTCTGGCTCTTTGCGACTGGCGCCATCATCAAAACTCTCAGCAACAGGGCCAGTGCAAGTAAGCGCTTAAGTCGTACTTGAGGTTCACTCATGGAGCCGCCTTGCCAATCTTGTGTGTTGCCGCCTTATGAGGCACTGCCTGCTCAGGCAGAGGCACAACGGGTTGGTCACCAGAATTTCGCGAATATTTGACCACCTTTTCGATGGCGCCGATGACTAGTTCAGGTTGCTCTTGCATAATCCAATGGTCGCTTCGTCCGGCTAACACATGATCCCCAAGAGGCAGCCGCCTCGCCATCGCAGCATGCTCTTTGCGCCGATGCTCCGGTGCAGTACGCGCCGACAAAATCACCACCGGTTTATCACAAAAATTATCGAGCTCACCAACCCGCGCCGCACTGGCGGGCAGATTTTCCAGTTGGCTCGCAATCGTAAGCGCAAACTTTTGCTGAACCCAGAAGACTGACGCCATGCCTTTCTCGTTCGCGGGTAGCGCCGAAAACCAAGGACTTGAAACAGACCCAGAGTCGGAGGGTGTGCCTCGACTAATCAAGCGAACGAGATAACCTGCCGGTTTCTTTACGCCACTGGTCAGAAGGAAAGCAACGAAGCGAATGATTCCGATGCGCGAGAGGATTGCTGCGCGTCGGCATACCTTCGCTCCGATTCGCGTCAGCTTCCAGTCATGTTCCGAAGGTGGATTCCATTCCGCTGGCGCCACCGGATCCACAAGCACCATCCCGGCTATTTCCTCCGGGAAACGCGCAGCGAAAAGAGGCATGGTCAAACCGCCGAATGAATGTCCTACAAGCACGTACGGTGGAGGTATTGCCGCCCGCTCTAACATCGTATGGAGCTCATCAACGATACGGTCCGCCGTTCGCGGCATTGGACCGAAGTCGCTCCAGCCCAACCCAGCCCGGTCGTAGCTGACGACGCGATAGCATCGCGCCAACTCGCGCTGCAGATCATTCCAGCTCAATACCGTGGACATTAGTCCTGCTTCCAAGACAATCGTCGGAGTTCCGGATCCCAATTCGAGAACGTGCAGCCGGTGACTTCCTATGTCGACCAGCCTGCCAGGTGGCGGATAAACCCTGCTGTCCCTGCGCGTCCCCAGCGTCTGGTAGACCATGCCCAGCAGCGCGCCGAGCAAGGCAAAAGCTAAACACCAAGCCAGTATTGGAAGCAACTTTCCGGCTCCTTCAAGGAATCTCCACGCCTTTAGATGCCTTGGCGCTCTAGTTGGCTATGCACATCCTTAGCAACGCCATAGGCAATCTCGACGCAATCACTTATCGACCTGCCTTTCAGAAAGTTACCTGCAAGATGAAGGGTTGGTTGCGTCGACAAAATGCTTGAAATCTCAGCCATCCGTCGCCCATGTCCCACGTTGTATTGGGGCAGCGCCCGTGCATCTTTCCAGACTGAGCGTTCCCGCGGTTTAGCCGTGATCCCCAAAATGCTGGCGTTTTCCGCTTCTACTGCTCGCGCACATTCTTCCTCCGACATCGCGCCGAAAGCGTCGCCCAACTCCCTTCCGGCAAAACTGGTCATTAGCACTTGGCCTTCCGGTGCGCGCTCTCCAAACAGAGAGGAATTCCAGAACGTGCAAATTGTTTTTAGCCCTTCCCGGCGCGGAACCATAAAACCAAATCCATCCAGGCTGTTTGCAACTCTGGAGCGGTCGTAGGCAGAGGCGACCACACACATTGGTGCATACTCAATCGCATTCAGGAGAGTAGCAAGTTCCGGAACGCTGATCTCCAGTAGTCCTGCGGCAACGTAGGCTGGCACTGCCAGAACTAGATGATTGGTTGTAATTTCCTCCTCGCCCGATATACTGATTCGCCATCCGGCCCTCGATGTCCCGCGGTGGCCTGAAATAGCCGCGACGGATGTAATCCGCGCTCTGTGCCTGATCTCTTCTCCTAGCTCTTCCGAGAGCCGCTCCGGGAGTCTACCCATCCCTGACCTGAAAGAACCCAGCGATGGTAACGCTTGCGCGACATGTAGGGTCGCGCCATTTCTGCGGGCGTCTGCCGCGGAACCATCCGACATTCGCGCGCCTCGATTTGATTTACGAGCGCGAATGGCACCCCGCACCAGGCTGCCTTGATCCCGTTCCCACTTCACCAGAGCCGGGAAGGCGCTTTCCATCCCCATCTTGTGCGAATCGCCCAGAAAAATCGTGGAAATGATGGGATCCACCAAATTATCCAAAACGTCCGGGCCAAATTTCCGTTCGACGAAGTCGGAGAGACTTTCCTCATGCGTCGGGGGCCGGGAATATCGGAACGCCTCGGTGAGAATTCGCAACTTGGACGTGAAGCCAACCAAACGTGTCATGAGTAACCCTGTCGGCGAGAACGGCGCTGAATGCAGCTGTCCGCGGCTGAGTATATAGCGCTTTGCTTTCGCGTCGCCTGCTACAAACTCGTTTTCCAGATCTAATTCGCGCACCAGCCGCCACACCGGTGCCGGAAATCGTGGGCATTGAGGGCCACTCTCAAATAAGAAGCCGTTTCTCCGGACTGTCGCAATCAAGCCACCGGCGCGTTCCTTGGCTTCGAGGACCAGGCAAGGGATGCCCAATTCTTTAAGCCGATAGGCGCACGCCAGGCCTGAGATTCCGGCGCCAATCACGACAACTTTTTCCTTGTATCCCACGGCAACCATAGCCTATCAAAACAAGGTAGAGTCTCTGAGTTCGCTCAAGCTCCTGCTCCTTCGAGGATAGATGCCCACAATGCCCTTGCAGTCACTATCTAACTTCGTCAAAACCTACGCAACACATGGCCACGAGATTGCCGTGCGGCAGCGGCGCGGCTATCGCATGGAGAGTTGGACCTACGGGCGCATCGCCGAGGAGGCAAACCGCATGGCCCGCGAACTCGAGGTTCGCGGCATAGGAAAGGGCGATGCAGTTCTTCTGTGGGGCGAGAATTCTGCGGAGTGGATTGTCGCCTTCCTTGGGTGTCTACTTCGCGGCGCCGTCATCGTGCCGATCGATCACGCTTCTCCGATGGAGTTCGCATGCCGTGTGGCTCGAGAAGTAAACGCAAAACTCACCTTTCGGGCGGACGCACACAAAGACTCCGCGACCATTCCTTCCATCTCATTGGAGTCGCTTCCCGCGATCCTTGCGCGACACGACTCCTCCCCTTCCCCCTCGCCACCCCTTTCGCGCCAGGACACATTGGAAATCATCTTTACCTCCGGCACCACTGCGGAGCCTCGGGGCGTCGTGATTTCGCACGGAAACGTCCTCGCAAACATCGAACCACTGCAGAACGAAATACAAAAGTATCTTCTTTACGAACAGCTGGTCCACCCTCTTCGTTTTTTGAACCTGCTTCCGCTCAGTCATGTGTTTGGCCAAATACTCGGGGTATTCATCCCGCCGATGCTGGCAGGCACGGTTGTTTTTATCGATTCGCTGAAACCTTCGGACTTGATGGATACGATCCGGCGAGAGCGCGTCTCGGTTCTGGTCGCCGTTCCTCGATTTATCGAATCTCTTCAACGCGAGGTCGAACGCCAAGAGGAACGTCACGAAAACACAGAGCGGTTTCGGAACAATTTCGCGCTGGCGGAAAAGGAACATTTCCTAAAACGCTGGTGGCGATTCCGGAGCATCCATTCTCATCTTGGCTGGAAATTCTGGGCCTTCATCTGTGGCGGAGCCGCTCTTCCAGAGCAGGTCGAAACGTTTTGGAACCGCTTGGGCTATGCCGTGATTCAGGGATACGGGATGACCGAGACGACTTCACTCATCAGCCTGAATCACCCATTTCGCTCGGCCAGAGGCTCGATCGGCAAAGTGTTTCCAGGCATGGAAGTGCGTGTCGACGACGACGGCGAAATTCTCGTGCGCGGCGAAAATCTCGCTCGAGCATATCAGCAGCATGGCCAGGTTCAGCCGGTCGCCAACGCAGATGGATGGTTCCGAACAGGGGATGTCGCAGAGAAGGACGAGAATGGCCGCCTGTATTTCAAGGGCCGGAGAAAAAATGTCATCGTCACACCGGCAGGCATGAATGTTTACCCCGAGGATTTGGAAAGAGCCTTGCGCGCGCAGCCAGACGTCCGAGATTGTGTCGTCGTCGGGCTCGAACGTGACGGAAACGCGGAGCCCTACTCGGTACTCTTGATGAATGGACCTGCTCCGAATCCCGCTGCCGCGGTCGAACGCGCCAATCAATCGCTGGCCGACTATCAGAAAATCCGCCACTGGTTTCTGTGGCCTGAGCCAGATTTTCCCAGGACGCCAACCCAGAAGCCAATTCTTCCTCGCATTCGTGAAGCCATCAAGAACACAGGCAGTACCGTGCCTGAAAATGTTTCAGACGGCGACTCCTTAACCGGGCTGATCGCACGAATTACAGGCCGCCCCGTCCAACTGAATGCAAAAAACATGAACCTTGAGAGCGATTTGCAGCTTACTTCGCTCGATCGCGTGGAGCTGATGAGCGTTCTTGAACAGCGCTACCAGGTGGACCTGAATGAAGCTCGCTTTGCGGACGCCACCACCGTGGGGCAACTCCAGAAACTGATCGCCGACGGCGCAGTTCCGACAACGGAGCACGTCTTCCCAACGTGGCCTCAGAATTGGCTCACTGCCACTGTTCGGCTTACCGTCTATTACCTGCTTGCTTGGCCTGCGACCTATCTTCTTGCCGCCCCACGAATTCGCGGCAGCGAGAATCTCCGTGAACTACATGGTCCGGTCCTCGTGATCTCCAATCACGTCACCTATCTGGACATCGCTTGGATCCTGCCTGCGCTGCCGGCCAGATTGCGAAATCGCCTCGCCACCGCTATGGGGGGTGAGAGGCTCGCGAGAATGCGGCGTCCCTCACAAAGTTTGAACTTCTTTCAGCGCTTTCTGGAACGCCTGAGATATTTTCTCGCGTCGAGCCTCTTCAATGTTTTCCCACTGCCACAGGAATCGGGATTCCTTAAGAGCTTTGCCTTTGCCGGCGACCTCGCGGACCGTGGCTGGAACATTCTGGTTTTTCCAGAAGGCCGAACAACCGAAGACGGACGCATGGCTTGCTTTCGTTCTGGGATTGGCTTGCTTGCAAAGCAACTGAGCATCCCGGTGGTTCCCATGCGCCTCGGCGGACTCTTTGATTTGAGGCAGAAAAATCGCATCCTCACGCGTCCGGGACACGTGCAAGTGAACATTGGGCAGCCGATTCGCTTCTCACCCGATCAGGACCCGAATGAGATCGCTCGCGAGCTCGAACGGCGGGTGACCGAACTCTAATCTATTTCCGATGGTTGGCTTCTGCGACCGAACGGCCACATGCGAACTACGAGGAAGACCGCCACTAATCCCACAAGGATGGCCAGCGATGCCCACTTTTGGTGCAACACGAATTCCCGTGCGGCGGCGCCATAGCGCACTCCCAAAAAACCCTCGATGAAAAACAACGTCCCGCGTCCGACAAACGTCCCCACCAGAAAAGGCAGGAACGGTACCTGGAACACGCCTTGCGCGATCACAAACGGTTTGAACGGCACCGGAAATGGAGCAACGGCCGGAAGCAGCACGGACGTGAACGGGTACTCCTGCACTAGCTTCCGTATTCGGCCCGGTGGATGTCCCTGCTTCTTGCGGTAATAGGCCTGACCACCCTTTCGTGCCAACGCGTAAATCCAGATGCAGCCCACCAACGAACCCAACGCCGCCATGAACGCATAGTACGGCATACGTACCGGCGTACGGCTCGAGAGTTCAATAACGATCAAATCGGTTACCAGCGGAAGTGGAAGGAAGGAGGAATCCAGGAAAGCCGACAAGAACACCCCGACCCCGCCGAGCGCGGGCAGCGTTGCCTTCACCC
>Ga0210409_10008551_pt1 | contig 10406 bp, 6 predicted proteins | sample IncBWH17MmetaG_FD_161649 | JGI IMG/M metagenome (GOLD analysis project Ga0210409, IMG submission 161649) | Forest soil microbial communities from Barre Woods Harvard Forest LTER site, Petersham, Massachusetts, United States - Inc-BW-H-17-M | ecosystem: Environmental > Terrestrial > Soil >...
TGCGTGATAACGGCGTCTGTGAAAGCCGGAATGGCGAGTGCAGACGCAACAACGAGCAAGACGGCAGCGAGGTAACCGAATACAGGTTTGCCTTGAATCGCCGGAACACGCGCAGCCACCGCACCGAGCAGGCCCGCAACCAACGCCAGCCACAAATCGCGCGATTTGTGCACACGCGCGGTGTACTCGCGCCTGCCGCGCGCCATAGCTTCGACCGGAGAGACGAGCGAGGCTTCGCGGGCGGGCGAGTAGGCCGAGACAATCGCGACACCGACGCCAATGACGAAGGCGAACAGGACGGACCACGCGCTCAGTTCGATAGAGCCTGGTCGGCTGCTTACATAAAGCGATTCCACGGTGGCGGCCATTAGTTTCACCGCGCCGGAAGCCATGATGCGCCCGGCGGGCAGGCCAAGCATGGCCCCGGCAAAGCCGAACAAGGCCGCTTCTCCGAGGAAAGCTGCAAGTACTGCGCTGCGGCTGGCGCCTAGGGCGCGAACGATTCCGGTTTCTGGGCGGCGACGGACGACAGAAACAGAAATCGTGTTGTAGATAAGAAAAGCACCGACAATCAAGGCAATGTAGCTGAGCAGACGCAGATTCCATCGGAAGGCGGCGAGCATTCGGCGATTTTCGTTTGTGCCCGCTCCTTGTGCGCGAACTTCAACGCCGGCGGGCAGCGCGGTGCGAAATCGTTGCTTCCATTCTTCGAGACTAGGAACTTCGGGTACTTTTAGGAGGATGCGATCGACACGGCCGAACCGATTCAGAACGCGTTGCGCCGCCGCTAGATCCATCACGATGGCGGACTCGCTCCCATTGGAGTCAGGATAAACGCCGCAGACGGTGAATTCGCGGACTTGGTCGTTGACTAGCAAGCGAAGGGAATCGCCGGTTTTCTTGTTCAGGCTTGCGCCGACCCAAATCCTGTAGGGGTCTTGCAAGAACTGTAGAGTTTCCTCGGATGATGCAGAGGTTTCAGTGCAGTTGGGTTCGAATTGGAAGATCGCGCCGCTCTTGTCGGAGCTGCCTTCCGCGACTAAGTCGAGACCGATGAATGGAATGGTTTGCTTCGAGTCTGGGATGACTGCCGAGTCTTCGATCCGCGGCGAAATGTGAATGGAGTAAGGAAGTGTGGCGATCGTTCCCACAATTGCGTCTGGCACGCCTCCCGTGGCGACGACTTCCAAATCGTTGTCACCCGCAAGAGTTTCCATGGAAGCGCGGAAGGATCCAGTTGCCGCGGCTCCGGCAAGATCAATTGCCAAAACTACAGCGACACCCAGAGTTACCGCCAAAACCGTCAGGATTGCGCGGACCGGCTCGAGTGTCAGCGGGCAAAGCATCAAGCGATAAAAAAGGAGGAGGCGTCCCATATCAGCGTCGAGTGATCTCTTCTATTTGTCCATCGCGCAAGCGCACGACGGCATCGGCGAGAGCAGCGGCTTCCGCGCTATGCGTGGCCATGAGAGTTGCTGTGTTTAGTTCCCGTGTCAGGCGTTTTAGTAGGGCGAGAATGACGTTGCCCGTTCCCGTATCGAGGTTTCCCGTGGGCTCATCAGCGAGAAGAATGGCAGGGGATTGAACGAGAGCGCGCGCGATGCCGACACGTTGCATCTGCCCGCCCGAGAGTTGGTGGGGGTAGCGGTCACCCAATCCCTCCAGTTCAACCCAGGCGAGTTTGTCGCGGGCGGCAGTGCGCGCATTCCGCTTGCCGGCGAGCAGCAGGGGGAGCTCGACGTTTTCAAAAACGGTTAGAGTATGCAGCAGTTGGAAGGATTGGAAAATGAAGCCGACTGTTTCGCGTCGCAGCAGCGTCAGGCGGGCGTCGTTCAACGTTGAAGTGTCGACCCCGTCGAGTAACACGCGGCCGGAGGTTGGAAAATCCATCGCCCCCGCGAGGTTAAGCAGAGTCGATTTGCCACAGCCGCTTCGCCCGACCAGGGCAACAAATCCTCCGCGGTTTATCTCTAGCGAAACATCGTGCAGCGCGCGGACCGGCTGGCCATCGGGGAGATAGTCCTTACTGACATTTTGAAGCGTGACGATCGCCATAACTCGTTGTTGTTTTTGCGAGCCAGTGTGTCAAGAGACGATGGGCCCGGGCATCGCGGGTTTGCCTGCCGGGTGCCCGGACACGCGCGGAGTACGTCTTAAACTTGCACTCTACTTCTTCGCCCGCGCGAGCGCTTTTTCAATCGCGGACGTGGTTTCCGCCGAATCCGGGGTCACGGCGGGCTCAAAACGGGCAATGACGCTTCCGTCCGGGCCGACTAGAAATTTCGTGAAATTCCACTGAATCTCGCCGCCCGTCTGCGGATTAGCACCCTTGTCCGTAAGGAATTGATAGAGCGGCGTTTTGTCATCGCCTTTCACCGAAACCTTGGACATCATCGGAAACGTGACATTGTATTTTGTCTGGCAGAAGGTTTTGATTTCTTGATTGGTGCCCGGTTCCTGTGAGCCGAAATTGTTCGCCGGAATCCCGACGATCACGAATCCGCGGTCTTTGTATTTCTCATAGACCGCTTCCAGTGCCGTGTATTGCGGAGTGAAGCCGCAGCGGCTCGCCACATTTACCAGCAGGATGACTTTCCCCTTGTAAGCCGCAAGGGGTGTGGGCTGCCCGTCAATCGAGTTGAGGGTGAAGTCGTATACGGACTTATCCGCGGCCATCAGCGCGGCTGCAAAGAACAACAAGCAGAAAAGCATCTTGGTCATGATTCCTCCACACTCTCTTTTACCCTGAACTGGGGAGCGCGGCAAATCGGAGTTCGGACTCGCCTGAAGTCTCCTGTCCTGCGTGCTGCCAGGAGCGCCTCTCGAATTCTCTTCGGCGTCAAACACCCATTGAGCCTGCTCTTGCCCTGTTATAGACTGCGCACGCGGAATTGCGCGTCAACAACAGGGGCTGGTGCGCAATGCGTTCTGGCGAAGGCAAGATCAACTGAGCTACAGAGTCCATCCGGCAACGCCGGCGGGATGCCCGGGAGGAACGGATGCTGGTTGCATCGCAAGTTGCGGTTGCTCATCAGAGCGTAGCCACCTTGGATCTCGTTATCATCGGGATCTATTTCGCTATCGTGTTTGGCATCGGGATGTATTTTTCGCGGAGGGAACGAACCTCCGAAGACTACTTCCTGGCCGGCCGTGATATTGGATGGTTCTTCATCGGCGCATCCCTTTTCGTTTCAAACATCTCTACAGAACATTTTATTGGCTTGTCGGGGACTGGCGCTTCGTCCGGACTTGCCGTCGGACATTTTGAGTGGCTCGCCTGCCTGATCCTGCTGATTCTGGGCTGGGTTTTCGTGCCGTTCTACCTGCGCTCCAATGTGTTCACCATGCCGGAATTCCTGGAGCGCCGGTTCAACCGCAATTGTGCCGTCTACCTCGCTGCCATCTCGATCATTGCCTACATTTTTACAAAGATCTCCGTGCAACTTTATGCCGCGAGCGTGGTTCTGGAGCGCGTAGCCGGTTGGTCGCTGTGGAAGACGGCGGTCATTCTGGTGATTGCCACCGGCATTTACACCGTCGCCGGCGGGCTGGCCGCGGTCATCTATACCGATACAGTTCAGACATTGATTTTGATTTGCGGCGCCGTCGCTCTGACAATCATCGGTCTTCACCGCGTGGGCGGATTCGAACACCTGCGGACCATGGTGCCGGACAGTTACTTTCACATGATGAGGCCGGCCACCGATAAGGATTTTCCGTGGACAGGCATATTTTTTGGGGCACCTATCCTTGGCATCTGGTATTGGTGCACCGACCAAGTAATTGTCCAGCGCGTGCTCTCCGCCCGTGATGAGGGACACGCCAAACTGGGCACGATTTTCGCGGGCTTCTTGAAGATTTTGCCGGTCTTCATGCTGGTGTTGCCCGGCATTATCGCCTTCGCGCTTTTTCCCGAGCAGGTGAAGAAGCCCGACTTCGCCTACCCAACGCTCATCCTGAACCTGCTGCCCACCGGCCTTGTCGGGCTGGTCATGGCCGCCCTGCTTGCCGCGGTGATGGGTGCGATGAGCTCCGTCTTCAATTCCGCCTCCACTCTGGTGACGTTGGATTTTTACAAGAAAATTCGCCCTCAAGCGTCCGAGAACCAGCTCGTAAATTTTGGCCGCATCGCCACTGGCTTCATGGTGCTGCTGGGCTTGCTTTGGGTCCCTTTCATTCATTACATCAGCAGCCAGCTTTACATTTATTTGCAGAGCGTCCAGGCGTATATCTCTCCGCCGATCTCGGCGTGCTTTGTTTTAGGAATCTTGTGGCCGCGCCTGAACGGCGCTGGCGCGATCTCGTCGCTGCTGACCGGATTTGTGCTGGGTGCGACGCGATTCATCCTTGAACTTGCTGATCGTGCAGCGGGTGGACGCTTCGACTCTCCCGTCGTTCGCTGGATCATCGACATGAACTTCCTGCACTATGCGATTTTCATGTTCGTAGTGTGCTCGCTGGTCCTCGTGGCGGTTAGCCTGATGACCAAAGCGCCTGACCGCAAACAACTTGCCGGACTGACCTTCGCAACCGTCGACGAGAAGGTCGAAACCACCGTAGTTGACCCGCGCCAGCGCAAGCCAGCCCATGAAACGCCTACCGAGCATCGCATCAACGTCGTCGCCAGCCTTCTTTTGCTTGCGACCGTAATTGGATTGTGGATTTACTTCCGCTAACAGCCGGCGTGGACGAGAAATAAATGAGAACCAGCCTCATCCGGGCTTTGAAACCTAACGTCACGCGGGAAGAAGCAGTCCGCTTCTTCCGGTCGGGTGTCTTTAGTGCGGCTTATTGGACGATTCGAAGCGGTCCGCTGCAGCGTATCGCGGATGCTTACGTGCCGTTCTGGGTTTATCAGGTGCGCTACGAAATCGGCCGCGCGCGAAAGACTCGCTTCTTTGCTCTTGACGCGGTGCATGGGGCGCTTGATCTTTTCGAGTTTCCGCGTGTTCCCTCGGACAGTGAACTGGTCACCATAGAGACTCGCAATCAACTCGTTCCTCGCATGCAGTCGGACGCGGCCGAGGAACTTCTCAGAATGAAGGTTCTACGTGTGCTTTTCCAGCAAGGCTTTTTCAAATTGCATGCGCTGAAGGTGGAAATCGAGCGCACGCCCGTTGAGCTGCACTTGCCGTATTGGCTGGCTTTTTACGGAAGGAATGAAGGCGCAAAATGCCGCGTCATGGACGCCGTCCGCAGGCGCATCGAAGGCGCCAAAGCCAGGTCGTTCTTCGAGGAATGGCTAGCAGCATAGCGAAAACCGCAATCCGTGCCGCCCGGCGCGCTTGCGCACTAAGCGAAGATTTTATCCATCAGTCCACGGAGAGCGACAGCATGCCGCGTCTTGTCAGACTCATCGGAATCAGCCTCCTACTCTGTCGAATCACTATCAGCAGCGCGGCTGCGATGGGCTGGCAGCATGTCGGAAATGTTCAGCGGGTCGAGAGACTCCAGGATGGCGTCGAACTCACTGCCGGTTCCGCGAAGCTACGCATCACGGCTTTTCGCGACGGCGTGATACGCGTTCGCCTCGCGCCGCAAGGTTCCTTTCCTAAGGATTTATCCTGGGCGGTGATCGAGTCTCCGGACGCTCCTGCGATCAAAGTCGAAGACAGCAAGACCGAGCTGCGGATGACCGCGGGCCGCATCGTTGTCATCGTCAAAAAAACACCGCTGCTGATCACGTTCGCGGATTTGGCAGGCAATGTTCTCCTCGCGGATGAGCCGTCTCTACCCATGGCCTGGAACGGCACGTACATCCATGCTTGGAAGCGGATGCCTCTCGAGGAGAATTATTACGGTCTCGGCGACAAACCTGGCCCCATGAATCGCCGCAATCACGCCTATACGATGTGGAATACTGACTTTTTTGGCTGGCAAGAATCCGACGACCCGATATACAAGACGATTCCGTTTTTTATTGGTCTTCACAAAGGCACGGCCTACGGCGTTTTCTTCGACAACACCTGCCGCAGCAGCTTCGATTTCGGCAAAGAGTCGCCTGACTATTTCTCTTTTGGCGCAGAGGGCGGCGAGCTGAACTACTACTTTATCGCTGGCCCGGAACCCAAGAAAATCGTTCAACAATTTACAGCGCTCGTGGGCCGCACGCCGCTTCCACCCCTCTGGTCGCTCGGTTACCAGCAGAGCCGCTACAGCTATTATCCCGAAGCGCGCGCCCGTGAGATCGTGCAAACCTTGCGGGATAAGAAAATACCCGCTGACGTCATTTATTTTGACATCGATTATCAACAAGGCAACGCGCCTTTCACAATAAACCGCGAATATTTTCCGCATTTCGAAAAAATGATCGCGGATTTTCGCGCGCAAGGCATGCGCACCATCCTCATCACCGACCTCCATATTAAGAAAGATCCGGGCCACGGCTATGTCCCCTACGATTCGGGAATCAAAGACGATGTCTTCGTCAAGAACAAGGATGGCTCCGTGTATGTCGGCAAAGTCTGGCCCGGCGACAGCGTCTTTCCTGATTTTACGCTGAGCCGCGTGCGCGACTGGTGGGGCGGCCTCTACAAGGATTTCGTCAACATGGGCGTTGCGGGTTTCTGGAATGACATGAATGAGCCGGCTACCTTTGAGACTCTTTCCAAAACCATGCCGCTCGACGTTGTCCATCGTCTCGATGACGGCACGGCTCTTGATCATCGCGCCATTCACAATCTCTACGGGATGGAAAACGTTCGCGCGACCCACGACGGCCTTCTCAAGCTGCGGCCCGACGAGCGGCCCTTCGTGCTCACGCGCGCGGCCTATGCCGGCGCCGAACGTTACGCAGCCACGTGGACCGGCGACAACAGCGCGACCTGGAACCACATCGGAATGAGCGTGCCGCAAATCATGAATCTCGGGCTTTCCGGTTACTCGATGCTTGGCGCGGACGTTGGAGGCTTCGCAGGCTCGCCGCCAGCGGATCTTCTGACGCGATGGTATGAGTTGGGCGTGTTCTATCCGATGTATCGCAATCACGCAGCGAAGGGCACTGCAGATCACGAACCCTGGGCCAGCGGCCCCGAGCAGGAAGCGATCCGCAAGCGCTACATAGAGCTGCGTTACAAACTGCTTCCCTATATTTACACCGCTATGGAGGAAACCTCGCGCACCGGCATTCCTTTGATGGAACCAATCTTTCTTGAATTTCCCGATGTACAGGACCTCTACGGCGAGGACCACGAGTTTCTCTTCGGGCGTGATTTTCTTGTTGCGCCCGTCGTCACGGAAAAAGTTGACGCGCAGGATATCCATTTGCCGCCCGGCTATTGGTACGACTTCTGGAGCGCGGAAATACATTCGCGCAAGGACCAGATTTCATTGCATGCGACGCTTGCGGAAACGCCGCTCTACGTCCGTGCCGGCGCGATCATTCCCATGCAGCCGGTCATCCAAAGCACGAACGAAAAGCCCGACGGTCCGCTCGAACTGCGCGTTTATATGGGCGAGGACTGTCACGGGTCGCTCTATCAGGATGACGGACACACGTTCGCCTATCAAAAGGGAGACTTCCTGCGCGTGAATTTCACTTGCGACGTTTCTCCGCATGAGATGACTGTTACCAGCAGCATCGAGAAGAATGCATACCAGCCGTGGTGGAACAGCACTAAACTAGAAATCTATGGCGCAGGGGCCGAGCCGAAAGAAGTCCACATCGGTGATCAGTCGATTCATGAATGGCGATACGATGCCCAAGCGCACTCCATCACGCTTGCCGTGCCCGACGCGCTCAAAAACTGGAACGTACGTTTGAGCTTCTGATCGTTTACTCCAGCAGAAAAATAGAAATAGATTGCGCTGGTACGGCGATGCGAGCTTCTTTGCCTGCTACGTCGGCTTTGGCCTGACCCAGGAGGCTCGTGAAGCCGGCCGCTCCCTTGGCAGGCGTATCGTCTAGAGAAACCCTTAGCGCTCGTTGCTCCGTTGAATTGTTGAAGGCTACAACAACGCGCTCTTCTTCCGTCTCGCGCAAAAACACATAAGCGGTTTCGTCAGAGAAGAGATGCCACAGTCTTCCGGATTGCAGCGCGGCATGTTCGCGGCGGATTCGCAACAGTGATTGCACATACGTGAAGAGTTCTTGCTGCGCCGGCGTGCGTCCGTCTGCCGTGAAGGCATTCTTCGGATCACCAGACCAGCCGCCTGGAAAATCGCGCCGATTGTCCGGATCGCCCCCTCCGGGCATGCCTATCTCATCCCCGTAGTAAAGCTCCGGAATTCCCCGCAACGTCAGCGCAAGTCCAAACGCCAGCTTCAACTTTGCGGGTGAGCTCCCCTCGGCGCTCGCAAATCGTGGGACATCATGATTCGCGATGAACGTCACCAGGACGTCCGGATGAACGTAGAGCGAATCGTGACGCAACACGTCCGCGATGCGCCCGGCAGGCTCGTTTCGCAAAAGAACATCCCGCAGTGTGAAGTACATCGGAAAATCGAACAGCGTGTTCACACCGGAGTCGATGCGGTCGAAACGCTTTTGCCCTCCCGCAAAAAATGAAGTCACACTCGCATCCGGATGAAAAACTTCGCCGATGGTCGTCGTGTAGGGATAAACCTGACGTAATCGGGTATGCCAATCGGCCCAAAACTGGCGCGGAACGTATGGAAAAGCGTCCAGACGAAAGCCGTCCAACCCCGAAGTCTCCGCCCACCAAACGCTGTTCTGCAAAAGATACTCGGCAACCTCGGGTTTCTCCGTATTCAAGTCCGGCAAAACGCCGAAGAACCAGCCATCCGTAAGATTTCTCGAAAGGCTCGCCGGTGCGTGAGGGTCAACCAGCGTCTCGAATGGATCATTCTTGATCGTTGGTTTGTCCGTCTTTCCATAAAGCGTGCTCATAGTGCTCGAGGACGAATCTAAATGTTGCGGTGGCGTGCCGTGGAACCAATCAGGCAGCGGCGGCTCGCCGACCCAGGGATGTTTCGGCCCCACGTGATTGGCCACAAAGTCGAAAAAAATCTTCATGCCCTGTTTGTGAGCTTCCGCCACGAGTACTTGATAATCCTGAATCGTACCGAGATGGGGGTCGACAGCGTACAAATCTACCGCTCCATAACCGTGGTAATCCTGACCCGTGCCGTTCTTTACAACCGGTGTGAGCCAAAGAGTGGTGATCCCGAGGTCCTTCAAGTAGGAGAGATGCTCCCGCACACCTCGCAAGTCTCCACCATGATAGGCCCGTGGATTCGTACGATCGTGCGTGCCATTCGCTCCGGCAGGTTCATCATTCGTGGGATCGCCATTCGCGAAACGGTCCGGCATAATGAGATAAATCACGTCCTCATGAGAGAGCCCCTGAAACTTTCCCACCTTCATGGCGCGCGCGGATAACGGCAGCTCAAACGCAGTTGTACCGGTAGGCGTGGTGATGCGGCACACGGCCGTGCCCGATCTCGTGCCAATGCCAAGCTTCAGCCAAACAAACAAGTAATCGCCGGCGGCGGTTGCTTCCGTGCGCTCCACGACAAGGCTCGGCAGGTTGCAGGAAACTTGCGTGGCTTCCAGGTTGTGGCCGGAAACCAGCAGCATCACATACGGAGTCAGGTTGATCCACCACGAAGGAGGTTCGACTTTCGTCACCACGGGAGCATTGGCGCTCGGTTTCGGTGATTGAGCGACTTGGCCGCGCACGGTTGCCGAGCAACAACCGGAGACGGCAGCGAACATCGCGAGAATTCGAATTGCACGCCTAAGAATCGATCGGCAGGCCAACGATTGGGAAGTCTTCACATTAGAAGGATAGGAAAAAAAGTTGCGCGGCGCTAGTTTTCTGTCCGTCGCTTTGAATGCATGACTAGGATTTGAATAGGAGCTCGCCGAAACACTCAGGGACATGGAAATTCGGCTTCGCCGTTCCCGTCGGTCGCCACGCCGAATAGAAGCGCGGCTCCTTGGGCCCTTCGACACGGTAGAAATTGACACGCCAGACTTCGGCGGGGTTGAAGCGCGCGGTCAGGCTTGTCATTGGCAAGGCCAACTCTGCCTTCCAGAGCTTGCTCTTTTCATCGACACTCGCGCGCCTCTTCAAGCCGCTCTTCAGATCTTGTTTTTTGCCTGGCCCAATGTTCAGATCAATCCAAAAGCCGTTGGGGCTCACTTCGAATTCTTTGTAGCAGCGCGGATTCGATCCGGTAGGCTGCAAAAAAACCTCGGCGACGTCGCGATCCCACAGTTCGTCTCGCCTCCCATCCGGCTCTGCGTCGCCAAAAACTGTGATGCTGCGGTAGCGCGCGAGGAATCTCAAATACAGAGTCTCCCGCGTCCAAAGCAGACGGACCTCCGTTTCTCTCTGCGGGTCGTCGTTCTTGCCCTGCCAGTCTTGACGGAAGCGAATTGCCGGGGCGCCAGCCCACGCTCCATCGGGCGGAAATCCCTCCACATCGGTACGCCCGGGGAA